>Ga0123337_10000556_pt1 | contig 60948 bp, 55 predicted proteins | sample frozenSSSSmetaG_FD_89792 | JGI IMG/M metagenome (GOLD analysis project Ga0123337, IMG submission 89792) | Glacier valley bacterial and archeal communities from Borup Fiord, Nunavut, Canada, to study Microbial Dark Matter (Phase II) -... | ecosystem: Environmental > Aquatic > Freshwater > Ice >...
CCTGCGGGGCATCAGCCGCTCCAGCCTCTACTACCAGCCGCTACCGCCGTCTGCCGAACTATTGCACCTACGGCGACGCATTGATGAAATCTATACTGCTCACCCCTACTAAGGAGTACGGCGTATCACGGCCAGCCTGCAGCGTGTTCTCGTCGTAGCGCACGTCCACCTGCTTGTCGGCGAGGTTGACCCGCACATCTTCGGCTCCTGTACCTTCCGCCGCGCTGGTCACGCACATGATGCAGTGGTCGCAATCCATAGCCGGTACGTTCAGCCTTACGTCAGTCATCTTAATGCCCCCTGTGGTTGCGAATTGGGTTAGTTGGTTGCTAGGGTGGGGTTCTTCAGCTTGCCCTCGACCGAACGCAATAGCACAGCATTGGTTGCCACGATGATGCTGCTGACCGACATGAGCAGGGCTGCAATCTCCGGCCTAATCATCCAGCCGAGGCTTGAGTAGAACAGCCCAGCCGCGACCGGGATCGCCAGCAGATTGTAGATGCTGGCCCAGAACAGGTTTTGCTTCATCTTCGTCACCGTCGCCTGCGACAAGATGATCGCCCGCACGATGTCCAGTGGGTCGCTTTTCATCAGGACGATGTTGGCGGTCTCAATCGCCACGTCCGTCCCCGCCCCAATAGCGATGCCGATGTTAGCGGTTGCCAGTGCGGGTGCGTCGTTCACGCCGTCGCCGACCATTGCTACCTTCCGGCCCTCGGCCTGTAGTTCACGCACATAGCGGGCTTTGTCGGCAGGCAGAACCTCGGCGTAGAACCGCTCGATGCCCAGTTCGCGGGCGACGGCGGCAGCGGTGCGCTGGTTGTCGCCTGTGATCATAACCGGCTCGACCCCACGCGCCTTGAGTTGCTCAATCGTCTGGCGGGCAGTCGGCTTGATCGTATCGGCGACCGCCACCAGCCCCGCGATCCTGCCGTCCACTGCCACGAACATCGGGGTGCGCCCGGCTTCGGCCAGGCTTGCCGCCTGCTGCTCAAGGCTCGGCGACAAGGCTACCTGCTGTTCATCCAGCAGCCGCCGATTACCGACCAGCAACTTGCGTCCAGCCACCATCGCGCTGAGGCCACGCCCAGACAATGCCTCGAAGTCGCTACTCGGCTCTAGCGCAAGGTTGCGATCCTTTGCGCCCTGAGTGATAGCGGTAGCCAGGGGGTGTTCGCTGCCTGCTTCGGCGGCTGCCACCAGCGTCAGCAGTTCGTTCTCGCTCACCCCTGCGCCGTCGGCTACCACTATGTCGGTAAGCTACGGCCTACCCTCGGTCAGCGTGCCGGTCTTGTCCAGCACGATAGCTTTGATACCAGCCATCCCTTCGAGCGTGGCGGCATCCTTGATCAGGATGTTGTACTTCGCCCCCAGCCCTACACCGACCGCCACCGCCGTCGGGGTTGCCAGCCCCAGCGCGTCAGGACAGGCGATCACGATGGCGGAGATGGCGAAGGTCAGCGCGACGATGGTCGGTTCGCCGCCGATAAACTTCCAGGCCAGGAAGGTGAGGATGCCGCTACCGACCGCAACGATGACCAGCACCCCCGCCGCCCGGTCGGCTAGCCGCTGACCAGGGGCTTTGGTGTTCTGCGCCTGCCTGACCAGGTTGGTGATCTGGCCCAGCGCAGTGTCTGCCCCGACCTTCGTCGTCTGCATGATCACGCTGCCACTCTGGTTGATACTACCACCGGTTAGTGGGTCGCCCACCTCTTTGCCGACAGGGAGGCTCTCGCCAGTAACGAGGCTCTCGTCGACCGTCGTCGTCCCGCTCTCAACCACACCGTCTACCGGCACCTTGTCGCCGGGGCGCAGGCGCAGGCGGTCGCCCACCACTACGTCAGCAGTGTTAACCTCAAGCTCCTGACCACCCCGGATCACGGTCGCCTTCGGCGGCACCAGGTCGAATAGGGCGCGAAGCGAGTCGGTGGTGCCACGCCGCGAACGCATCTCCATCCAGTGGCCGAACAGGACAAATGTCACCAGCATGGCGGCTGCGTCGTAGAAGGTTTCCATGCCGCCGGTCAGGGTAATGTAGACACTGAACAGGTAGGCAGCCAGCACGCCGGTAGCGATCAGCACGCTCATGTCGAGGCTGCGTCGGCGCAGGGCGGAGAACGCGCCCCCGACGAAAATCCAGCCCGCCCAGAAGACGACGGGCGTAGTCAGGATCAGCAGCAGCCAGTTAACCGGGATCGGGCTGGGCAGCCGCAGCCCTAGACCCGCACCCAGCGGCGAGTAGAGGATGATCGGGATGGTGAGGAGGAGGGCAGCGAAGAAGCGGTTACGCATATCGCTTTCCATCGCGGCAGCCATGACTGGATCGGACATATCGTGGTTCTTGCCGCCATGCCCCATTTGGCTGTGATCCATACCCGCCATCACAGCCTGGTTCATCTTACTATGATCCATACCCACCATGCTGCTCCTCTCGTGTTCCATTGCGGAGTGATCCATCGGCGCGACAGCATTGAACTACCTCATCACGGCATATGGTGATGTTCGGCTGGGGTTGCTACGTTGCCGTTGCCCCCGGCGGTGGTTGGTGACGGGGTGTCGTTGTAACCTCGTAGCTGGTTGTAGCCAACGATTTGTGCAGCAGTGAGGAGCGGGGTGATCTGGAGATGGGCCTTGAGGTGGATGTCGCGGTAGTCACCGTATAGCTTTGCCAGGGCTGCTGTGCGGGTCTGAAGATCGGCCTCGCTGATGCTCCCGCCAGCGAACGCTCGGCTCAAGTGCTGCTCGCGCTCAAGAATCTGGACACCAACCGGCTTTGCTGCTGCGTTCATCTGCTGGAAGACGGTCTGGATTTGCTGCTCCTGCTTCACCGACAAGCCAAGCTGCCGACTCAAGTCAAGTACGTGACGGGGGCCGGGGTAGTTGTTCAGCTCAGCCATGCGGGCATAGCCGCCACCAAGTCCGTTCCGCAAATCGTCAACTTCCTGACTACTCAGACCCCTGATCGGACTACCCTGCTGGTTGGCGTAACTTGAGGGGGTTGGTGGGCTTAGGATGGTCGCTGGCTGATGGAGGATAGCAAAGCCAGCGACCACGATCAAGAGAACGAGGCCACCCAAGAAGGTAAGTAGACGCTTGTTCATTGACTTGCCCTTCCTAAACTGGCTGCTGGGTAGCAGTTACTCGTGCTAAACCCAGCAGCCGCTAAGGTTTAGTTGCCGGGCCGCACTGCCGTGTAGTAGTGGGCCATGTAGTAGACACTGTAAACGTCGCTGATCTGCACGCCAGTAGACTCATTCCCAGCGTGGATAAACTTACCGTCACCGATGTAGAGACCGGAGTGCGACAGCCCGCGCTTGTAGGTGTTGGCGAAGAACAACAAGTCGCCCGGTTGCAGGTCTTTCAAGCTCACCCGCTTGCCGCTGGCTAGCTGCCCTTGCATATCGCGGGGCATATCAATGCCGCTGCGGTTGAACACGTAATAAATCAAGCCACTGCAATCGAAGCCATTCCTGGGTGATGTGCCGCCAAAGACGTAGCGGTAGCCACTGTAACGTAGGGCCGTCTCTACCACCCCCCCACTGCTAGTGGGCTGAGAAGCAATGGGTTGCCGTGTCTGCGGATCGTCGTTGCTGCGGCCACCCCCACGCGAGGTGCCGCTGCGGGCATCGGCCACTACTTGAGTCTGGGGCTGGACGCTGGTCGTCTTTGGCGCGGCGGTAGTGGGCGCGCCCTGCTTGCTAGCCTGTGCTGCTGGGGCGGCAACCGCCTGCTTGCTCACCTGGATGTAGTCGCCCGCTACCCAGCCGGTAGTCGTGCGCCCCTTGACCTGATACCAGTTGGTGCCATCGTCGCCAGTCACTGGCCCTGCCAGCATGGTCAGCTTGTAACCTGCATCTAGGGTGGCTAGCACGGCCCCGGCACTCGCTGGGCGGGTGCGGAGGCGCAGGTTGTCGGCATTGGGCTTTACCTCGACAGTCGCACCAATCTTGATACTGGTCGCGCTACTGCTCTGCTTCGCAGCCTGCTGCTGACCGTTCGTTGGCTTGACCATCTTGCTCTGCTGCCTACCTGCCAGGGTTGTGCTGCCGCTTGCCTGCGTGCCTGTGGGCGCGAGGTAAGCTCCACTCATCCAACCGCTGCCGTGTTCGTTACGTACCTTGTACCATAGATTGCCTTCGCTATCCTTGCGCGGGCCATCGTAGACTTTAACTGCTTCACCTTCGCTCAGTCGAGTGTTGATCTCGCTGCTGGTCGTTGGTGTGTTCCTCAGTCGCGCCTTGTCGCCGTCGGTGTGGGCGACTTGAGCCATGCCACCCACCTTGATCGGGTCGGAGGCGAACGCTGGGGAGGCGAAGATGCTGCTTGTCAGCAGCAGAAACCCTACTGCCAGAACCTTCAGGTTACTAAGTTTATGTCGTGCCAAAACTCTCTCGTTTCCTTTCCTTGCTTGCTTGCTGGTTCACCAAAGGTGAACCAATAGTTGAGCGGACGCTGAACGGTCTGCCCGTGGCAGCCAGGCTGCTAACGTTATGGTTCCGGCAGGAATGAGTATCCTGCCGCTTGCCAGGCTTCAAACCCGCCCGTTAGATTGAAGACGTTGGTGTAGCCCAGCCCCACTAGGGTGCGGCTGGCAATCGTACTCATCCGCCCACTGCGCCAGGTGAGGACGATACGGGTGTTCTTGTCAGCGGGCAGTTGCCCTGGGTTGGCGGCTATTTTGTCGAAGGGGATGCGGGCATCCAGGTTTGGCAAGCGACCCTGGTGCGGCACGTGGACATCCACCAGGAAGAAGTCCTTACGCTGCATCATCGCTTGCAACTTTGCTGCGCTGATTTCAGTGTAGCTGCCCTGCCCGCTATCAACTTTGCGACCCAGTAGCACCAGCGTAGCTGTGGGTGAGGGTAGCGTAGTGGTGATGGTCATGGTTGGGCGCATTGTCAGCAGTGACGGTGTACCTGCCACCCTGCTAGCCTGGCTGGGCGCGGTGGTCGAGTTTGCTTCCCCACCGCACGCACTGAGCAGCAGGCTGGTCAGCAGCATAGTAATGATCCGCAACAATCTTGGTCTAAGCTCCACCTCGTTCTCCTAACCCATTTGCCTACTTGCTGAAGCCGAACTGCTGTAGCTTGTCTTCCAAGCTGGCTTGGGTCATCGCGCCCATGTTGACCGCCAGCACCCGTCCATCCTGACCCACGAAGTAGCTGGTTGGCAGGGACATTACGCGGTAGGCGTTTGCCACTACGACAGTGGGGTCAAGCAACAGAGGGAAGGTGTAGCCACCTTCTTGGGCGTAGCCAGCTACTTGATGGTCACTCTCCTGCATATTGACGGCAGCTACGGTAAAGCCTTGCGGTCCGAATCGTTCATACACTGCTTCAATGTCCGGCATCTCGGCGCGGCAAGGTGGACACCAAGTAGCCCAGAAGTTGACCAGCACCACCTTGTGCTGCTTGAGCAGTTCACCGAGGCTCACCTGCTTACCATCGAAGGTGGTTAGTTGCATAGCTGGAGCTAGGGCATCCACTCGCGGCGCAACCAAGTTTGGTACGCCTGCTCGTGGGGTGAGGGCCACCGCTGCCCCGCTGCCCTGCACGTACCCACCGCCCAAGCTGTCGCTGCTGCTACCAGCCGAGCAGGCTACAAGCAGCGTTGCCACAAGCAGTAGGGTGAGCAGGCTCAAGGTTTTGGGCTTGTCGGTTAGTAGTTGCACGGGATCAGCCTCCTGCCAGCGTGGTGTAGAAGAGCAACCGCACTGGCAGCACGGCTGGTGAAAGGATTGCTGTGGCTACTGGCGAAGCGACGGGTCGCCGTCCCCTTTGTTTTTGTTGCTTGTTCCCCGTTTGCACCAAATCCATAATATTGCCCTGCTCCAATCGCACTGAGGGGTAGCTATTTTGCTGCCTGCCAGCTTGTGCCATTGTCGCTGCTGAGGTAAATGCTAGCATCGTTGAACATCACTGCAACATGACCGTCTGCACCTTGTTGGATTGAGACACCTACTATACCATGCGGTGGTAGCCCAGCTACTGCCTGCCAGCTATTGCCGTGATCGCTACTCTGGTAGAGACCCTGCAAAGTACCGACATAGAGTGCTTTGCTGCTGCCACTTAGCCCATAAACCCCGCCGCTTAGTTGAACTGCATTGATGCTGACCCAGTTGCTCCCACCATCATCCGAGCGTAGCAGACCCGCTGTTGTACCAGCGTAAATCACCTGCTTGGCTGCCGAGTCATGTTCGACCCACAAGGTCATCACCTGTACGCTCATCGTGGCATTAACCGTCTGCCAGCTTGCCCCCTGGTCGGCAGAGCCGAGCAAGCCCTTCTTTTCCACCCATACGTATAGACTACCGTCGTTGGGGTCAACTGCCAGTGCGTGGGTGTCGTTGGGATTGCCGAAGTTACCCGCTCCCGGCAGGATATTGTTCCAGTTGGCCCCACCGTCACTGCTCACGACTACCCCCAGACTGTGACCAGCGGCATAGAGGACGCTGGTCGGTACTGGCTGGTAAGCAAAAGCCATCACGTCGGTAGCAGGGAGTGCTTGGTTTACCTGCCAACTTGCGCCTTCCACTTTACTGCTCCGCTCGTAAAGACCATTGTGAGTGCCTACCAGCAGCCGGTTGCCGTTCAGCAGCAGGGCATGGATGTGTGTCTGTGCAGGGATGCTACTCACTGCTGCCTTACTGCTGCCCAAGAAAGTGCTGAGAACCAAGTAGGTCGCCACGGCGACGAGTGCTGCAACCAACAAGATGCTAATCCAATTATGCTTTACCGCTGTCGTTGCTTGTTGTTGCTTATCTGCTGCTCTCGCCACCTCAACCTCTTTTCCTCTTTTGCACGATCATGCTTCACCCCAACCTACGAAGTGAGTATAGTAGTATCACCAGCTGCTGTCAAGGTTGCTAGCTTAAAACAGCATATAAATGCCTTGCTACAGCAGTCTGGTTGGGAAGAGAAAATACATGATCAGGCCGAAGCCAACCGCCAGCAGCCACTCGGTCTCTACGGCGCGCTAATTATCGAACCGAAAGCTGCGGCGGTGAAGTACGATGCTGATTACACCCTGCTCCTCGGTGAGTGGCGCGTCACCGAGGGCAAGACCTACCCGGCCATGGAACTGGAAGGGATGCTGCCCAACTACTTCACGATCAACGGCAAGGCTTACCCCTCAACCGAGACGATCAAGGTAAAGCAAGGGCAGCAAGTGCTGCTCCGCTTCATCGGTAGCGGTCAGTTCATCCATCCCATGCACGTGCATGGGCAACCGTTCGAGATCATTGCCACCGATGGCAACCCAGTGCCAGAAACGGCCCGCATCAAGAAGGATACCGTGTTGGTTGGACCGGGTGAACGTTACGACGTGGCTTTCACCGCCTGCGCTCCCGGCAAGTGGCTGATCCACTGCCACATCAACCACCACATCATGAACGATGGTCGTGAGGAGCAGGGTGGCGGTGGTCTTACCATGATTCTGGAAGTTACACCATTATCACGAGGGTGGCAGCAGTTGGCACCTTCTTTTTGTGCTTTCTGTGTGTGAACCACCCTAGCAAGCAACAGCAGCAACGTACCAGCTAACGTATCCTCAAGGAGATTGCCTGTGCAAGTAGACGACCATAATTGTGCTGCCCTGGCTGCTGGACAGCCTCAGCTGAACAGGGGCAAGACACGACGGCAGTGGCTCCAAGGCTGCACGGTTGATCAGGTGATCGAGTTGGCCGATGCAAAGGGTGACGATTACGACCACAAATTGCTTACCTACCTGATCCCTCTCCATCAGTCCGCAACTGAAATGGCAGCTTTGGTAGATAGCAGCAGCCGTGCCGAGTTGCAGACCCTGGCTCGGAAGATGGTCAGTGATAGCCAGGTGGAGGACAAGCAGCTGACGAGTTGGCTACAGGTGTGGTACGGAGTTAGCTTGCAAGCCAGCCCAATAGCCCAGACGGCGGTCAGTCCAACAACGACCACTCGCTCGGCGGACGACGTTGCTCACCCCACCGTCACATCTGGTACACCAAGCGGCAGTAGCAACACGCTCACTCTTTGGCTAGCTGTTGGTGCGGGCTGTAGCTCGTGGTTGTAGGGGTGGGAGCCATGCTTTGGCGGCGAACTCCACGATCTTGAGCCAAATCCTCATTAGTCAAGTACCAGTCCCTGAACTAAGGCTGGCACGCTACCTGCTAACTGTACATCGTAGACTGTAGCGAACCCTCAACCTAAACATAACAAGGAGCCAAGTAAGATGAAGAAACCTCGATTGACTATGTTGTTCACCGCCCTGCTGTTGGTGGCGTTCGCCAGTCCCGATCTGGTTGCAGCTCAGACGATGCCGATGACGATGAACGAGCAGATGGACAAGCTGCGCGGCCTGAACGGGCGCGACTTCGACGTGCAGTTTATGAAGGACATGATCGGCCACCACCAATCGGCCATTGAGATGGCAAGCCTGGCCCCAGCCAACGCCAACCGGCAGGAGGTTAAGGATTTGGCCGCCAGCATCGTGGCCGATCAGCAGCGCGAGATCGGCGAGATGACTGGCTGGCTGCGCAACTGGTACAACGAGCAGCCCGCTGGCATGATGATGATGACTGATATGCAGGCGAAGGTTGACCGGCTCAAGACCCTAAGGGGCGACGAGTTCGACCGCCAGTTCCTCATTGATATGATCCCCCACCACCAGGATGCGGTGGACATGGCGAAGCTGATCCCAGAGCGCGCCGCCCGTGCCGAACTGAAGACGCTGGGCCAAAACATCACCAGCAGCCAGAGCCGCGAGATCGATCAGATGACCGGCTGGCTTAACCAGTGGTACAATGTTAACACGCAGGGACAACCACTGGTTAGCAGTGCTGCTGGCACGACCAACGTCGCCCCGACCAGCCCCACCACGACCCTACCGCCGACAGGCAATGCCAACCTGATCCTGCCGTTTGCACTGCTGCTGGCTCTGCTTGCGCTGGTAACTGGCCTCGTCCTACGGCGGCGCACAGCTTAAGTTGAGCCAGTGGATGGTAGCTACAAAGCGCAGCTATTTACCTTAAGAGGTAGACAAGCTGCGCTCTATGGCTATAATGGCTTGGATAATATGGTGAGGGTTTGAACTTGGCTGATGAGACGGCGGCGAATGACAACCTGCGTGGTTTGCTCGGTGAACTGGAGCGCGAAGTGATAGAGTGGGCTTGACAGCAGCCCGCCGGTGAATTGACCGTGCGGCAGGCTTATGAGGATGGCTTCATCAACCGCCAGCCATCGCTGGCTTATACCACTGTAATGACAGTGATGAGCCACCTGGCTGAAAAGGGTCTGTTCACCCGCAGGCACGTAGGTAAGACCCACTACTACACGGTCGCTTTGAGCAAGGAGGAGTTTCTTGCTCGTAGCGCAGCCCGGCAGGTGGCGCAACTAGTTGCCAACTTTGGCGACTTGGCTCTGGCGCGCTTCGCCGAGCAACTGGCCGGGGTTGACCCCGAACGGCTCAAGCGTATCTACGTCACGATCCAGCGCGAGGAGGAGAGGGGTGACTAGATGCGCCCTCACCATCTTAGCTCGCGCCTGAGCAACCCCGACCTCGTCCTCACCTTGCTGTTCAGCTTTGCGCTGGCTGCTGGTGGATTGCTGGGCTGGCTGGGCTGACGATTGCTGCTTGGTGCGTTAGGCTTGCTGGGTACGCAGCACGGCCTGCACCTGATGGCCGAGAGCTGTCTGCTGATGCTCAACTCGCCTAACTTACCGGATCGCCTGCTGGCTTACAGCCTGGTTGTCAGCTTGCTGGTGCTGCTGGGGCGGGGAGTCTGGGCGTTGGCAAGCATAATATGGCGTACCACCACAACCGCAGGTAAGCTCCAGCGTGTAGATCAGCCGCTCCCGGTTGAAGTGGTTGAGGTTGCTGAACGAGTCGGTCTTACAGGGCGGGTATTGCTGGTACCTGGGGAGCAGCCGTTCGCCTTCTGCTATGGACTTGTGCGCCGTCGGGTCTGCATCAGCCAGGGTTTGCTGACTGCGCTGGGTACTGGCCGCGAGTTGGAGGCGGTGCTGTGGCACGAGGGTTACCATCTGCATAGCCGCGACCCACTCAAGATGGTGTTCGCCAGCACCTGCGCTCGTGCCTTCTTCTTCTTGCCAGTAGTGGATGACCTCTAGCAGCATTACCTGACCTTGCGCGAACTGGCGGCTGACCATCATGCGCTCCGTAAGCAAGGTACAACTACGCCGCTGGCAACTGCCCTCTATTGCCTGGCAACCTTGCCGACCAGCCCAGTAACCAGCGTAGCAGCGGCCAGTATCCTTGAGCCTGGTGCAGGTTTGAACGTCCGCCTCGATGCGTTGCTGGGCGACCCCAACCCCTACCCCCTGCGGCTGCCACGTCCGCACCTCGTTCACAGCCTGATGACCTTTGGCGTAGTCAGTTTGTTGCTTATTCTCAGCTATGTGGCGCACGAAGGCAAGATGCTGATCACTCTCGCCCATTGGCTGCAAGGCTACTGCTAACCCACTGCGTTCATTACAAGACCCCGCTGCCACCAGAGATTAAAGACGAGTCACCGCTTCAGCAGTAGCTCATTTCTATTTTCCTCTAGCTTAGGCAGTACCTTTTTCCTATGGTGGGTCGAGAGCCGCTACCATGCCACCCCAGGTACCAGCCCAATCCAGCAGCTTGAGGTTAGCGATGGCAGCCCCGCAGCAGCATCCGCGAGGAAGTAGTATGGGTTGATCAGGAGACTTACTTCCTGCTCAAGGACGTGAGTTACGACGTGGACAACTAGCCAGTGACTACTACGGAGACAATCGCGGCCCAGTTCAACCAGCCCCTCGACCCCAGCCTGTTTACCGTCACCACCCCAGCCCAGGCGACGGTAACGGACAACCGCACCCCGCCAGACCCACAGATTACGCCCACCAGATAAAGGGAAGTACGATGCTTGGACTGAAGCTGACCGTGATCCTGGTTCTGATCTTGGCAGTGGTGCTGGGTGCAGGCAGCTAGCGTGCTACTACAAAAGGATGCTGATCTGTGTACTCAGGTAAGCTGCTGCAACCTGATTGGCCTGGTACGTTGTACTGCCTGATCGTAAGCGGGGGTTTTCGTTTACCATAGCTGAAGCAGGCTGCGGGTGAAAGTACGAGCTTGCCGCAGCCCAGTTAGTAGGCTAAAACCACCACAACCTGTTGCAAAGCCAGCAGATTCTCCATATGTTACATTACGCACACTTCGTACTATTGACTCATCAGCGATCATATGCTACGATAGGAACACAGATAGACGCAGCACCGTCACATACAGGGCCATACCAGGCTACTACAATGTGACAGTGCTAGTGTGCCAATCTGTATGCAAATGCGCTCCGTCTGCTTTTCGGCAGCCTGAGCAGCGTAGTGCGGGTGCTATGCAGGCCCCACTGCTTACCTCCGAAACTGGAAGAAAGGAGGACAGGAGATGCACAACCAGCCAGGTGAGCCTAGCGCACAACCGCGACCGCTACCCGCCCCTAGCTAGCAGCAATCATACGCTGCCCAAGCCTTGCCTGAGCGCAAGGTGTTAGCAGGGCGCAATGTCTGCTCCTGCTCCTATCGATTATTGTTCACCAGACACGTGTGTACACACAGGAGGTTAACCGATGTCTCGGAAACTCAAGCTGATTGCACCCCCTCTGATCGTCTTCGCCCTCCTCGCCCTCAACGTTGGTGTCTTCAGCGCCTCGGCGCATAACTGGGGCAACTGGCACTGGGACAAGAGCGGCACCAACATCACGATCCAGCAATGGACGTATGGCACCAACACTGCTGAGGCTGAGAATGCCCGCCAGGATGCCTGGAATCGCATTAGCAACCTCTACAACTACAACTCCAGTTCTCATACCGACATCTCGGTGTTCGGCGACAACGCTGGCAACACTGGCTGGGCGGGCCTCGCTAGCCTGGAGAACGTCAGTGGCGACCACATCATCCACGCCCATGCGCGCTACAACAACTACTACGGCTACGCATCCAACGACATCCAGGGCGTGTACTGCCAAGAGGTTGAACACACCTACGGCTTCGACCACAACAATACTGGCGGCTGCATGGGCGCAGGCTACTTTAGTGGTAGCGGCAACACCCTCAGCCAACACGACGTGGACGACTTCTACAACCTCTATCGCTATCATTAAGCCGGAGGCGAACCGAACATGAATAGCCAACACTCGACAAGAGGAGACAGCAAGATGAAGAGCAAGTTCTGGTGGGTAGCCGCTGGTGCGCTCACCCTCGCCCTGGTCGGTCAGTTCGCTTACTTCAACCTGAGCCAGGCCACCCCAAGTTCGCACGCAGTCTGGGCCTTCCAGCCCAAGAGCTTCAGCGATGTAGCAAACAAGGCTTCGACCGTCGTTGAGGCCCAGGTTGTGGCGGTCAGCAATGGCAAGGCAATCATCACCGAGGCCAAAGGCGAGCCAGATGGAGTCAACGTCGTGCCGACCCAGTACATCACCTTCAAGGTGCTTAAGGCCACGAAGGGGGCAAATGAAGGCCAGACCCTCACTGTCTTCCGCACTGGCGGCGAAACTACCTACACCCCTAAGCCAGCCGCTGGCAAAGGCAACTCCACCAACCCGGCTGGTGAGAAGGTGCAAGTCCTGCTGCTGAACGACGACCCGGCCTACAACGTGGGAGAGAAGCACTTCCTGCTGCTAGAGGCTGGCCCCGACAACACCTTGCGCCCCGTCTCGCCCGAAGGTCGTTACCTGATTGCGGCTGACGGCAAGCTGCAAGCAGTTACGCACAGCGATGTTGCTAGCCAGGTTAACGGCAAGTCTGCCACCGAGATGGAGCAGGCCGCCGGGCAGAGCAAGTAAAGGTAGGAGCCTGGGTCAGTGGGGTGCGGCTCTGGCCGTTCACCCAACAGGCACAGGTGTGGCGCTAACTGTAGGCTGCACTGATCAATTGCTCGGTGCAGCCTACCCTTTGCCAGCAACAAGGTTTGCAACTTGCTAATACCCACTGCTGCGCTCAGCACAAGAACAAGTAACGTTCCCGCCAGCCTCATCTTCTGGCTAGTTATCCCCAAATAGAAGGAAGTAGTTATGGTAAACCGAAAGTTGTACCTGGCGGTGGTTGGATTGCTGTTGCTCGATCTCACGCTCGCTGCCTGCGATAGTGGTAGCACACCAGCGGCAGATAGTGGCGGCAAGAGCAGCCCTGGGGCCAGCACGGCGCAGGTTGCTGCTAGCGTGCAAGATAGAGCGAGCTTGCTAGCCGCATTGCAGCAGCTAGGCGTAACGGTGAGCAGTGCGGGCAAGATTGAGCAGCCCTTCCTCAGCGTTCCTGGTGAGCAGCTCAAAGTGAACGGGCTGGCAGTACAAACCTTCGAGTATGCTGACCAGGCCGCACTAGAAGCCGACGCGAAGCAGATTGCGCCGAACGGCAGCATTAGCCGCGTGATGGTCACGTGGCTAGCTCAACCCCACTTCTACAAGGCAGGCAGGCTGCTGGTGATTTACACAGGTGAGCATGCGCTAACGCTTGCTCTGCTAGAAGGCAGTCTCGGCAAGCCATTTGCTGTGGGTGAGAGGCAGCCACCGACGCAGCAACCCTAAGCGGGCAGGAGGAGTCATGCGAGTAGTGGTACAGGCGGATGAGGGAGCAACTGTAGGGCCACAAGGCGGCGACCACCTGGCGGCCCTACGGTGGGGGCTGGTGGTGGTGAGTTGTTGCCTGCTTACTGCATTGGTCGCTACCTGGCCGCTGGCCGCTAACCTAATGCGGGCAATACCGCTAGGCAACGAGCAGGGAGCGATGGTAGGCCTGTTCAGTATTTGGACGCTTTGGTGGAATGCTGACCGCCTGGCACATGGCTTTGCTGGCTACTGGGATGCACCGGTCTTCTTCCCCAACAAAGGGGTATTCACCTACTCTGAGCCAGAGCCACTGACCAGCCTGGTGGTCGCGCCGCTGTGGGGGCTGAATGCGCCGCCTGCGCTAATCCTCAACCTGGCCTTCCTCCTAATCCTAACCCTCAATGGCGTGTTTGCCTACCGCCTCAGTCGCGCCCTGGCTGCCACCCGGCTAGGGTCTCTCCTGGCAGGAGTACTGATGGTCGCGCTGCCGTTTGTGGCTAAAGTGTATGGTGTCCTTAACCTCACACCGCTGTTCGGGCTGCTCTGGACGCTAGATGGCTTGGTGCGCTTTGGCAAGTCGGGCAGTTTGCGCCACGCGGCCTGGGCTGGCTTGGGCTTCGTGGTGGCTTATCTTACCTGCCAGCAATATGCGCTTATCTTCGCCCCCTTCGCCTTGCTAGCTGGGCTGGTGGCCCTCAGCGAACAACGCTTCGGCTGGCGGCCTTTGCTGCGGTTGACTGGCAGTGGTCTGGTCGCAGGGCTGCTACTGCTACCGCTAATCCTGCCTGTATATAGCCTGCACCAGCGGCTCGGCCTGGCTCGTCAGGACTTCGTGGTAGAACGCCTCTCAGCCAGTCTAGGGGACTTCTTCACTCGACCGAACACAGCCAGCCTGCCGCTACCGACCGCCACTTTGGAGGATACGGGCGGCCTGTTCCCTGGGCTGATTGTATTGGCTCTAGCCGTCACCGGTGGGGTACTAGGCTGGCAGGGGCGCGAGCAGCGACGATGGATTGGCTACCTGGTGGGTAGTGTGCTACTAGCGGCGGTGTTGGCGATGGGCTTGAAGCTGGGTGGTGGCTACAGCCCGCTCGGTGTGCTAAGGGCGGTGGTGCCTGGTTTCGGCGAGCTACGCAGCCCCTTTCGCTTTGCGGTCATCATGCAGGTGATGATGGTGGTGCTGGCGGCCCTTGCCTTGACCCACCTGGCTAGCCGTCTGGGCCGTAGGGGGCCAGGGCTAATTCTGCTGCTGACTCTGCTGGGGGCGGCTGAGAATCTGAACGTGCCAGTGCCGCTGCTGGGCGTGCCGCTTACGCCCGCCACTGGCTGGTCAAGCTGGATACTCAGCCAGCCAGCCAGCATGGTAGTGGCCCACGTGCCGTTCCCCAACGGCCTAGGCATCCGCGACTACGAGGGGGAGGGCTGGCGGATGCTTGCTCAGATTGACCACCACCAGCCCATTGTCAACGGTTACTCTGGCTACTTCCCACCCAGCTATACCAGGTTCCAGCTACAGATGGCAAGGCTGTTTCCTCAGCGTGACCTGCTGTGCGTGCTGGGCAAGGATTTGCGAGTCAACACCCTGGTACTGGATCAAGCGTGGCTGCGCGAACATCAGGCTGCGATGGCTACCTTCGCCAGCTTTCTGCAGCCTGCTTACGCTGACCAAGATGTGCAAGTCGTTCGGCTACAAATCCCTATGGGCGAGTGCCAATTAGTTTGATGTATTTAGTGGTGTGTATCCCATTCTCTAGACCAGCTACTAACCGTCTCGCTAGGTACTACCTCCTTCTACCGACTGGTTGTTGGTTTGACCTTCGTGTTACCCTCGCGTTGTGCCTGGAACGCCGCTCGATTGTGTTGCCGCAGCTACCCTTGTACCTCTTTACTCACGTGCCACGTCGCATTGTCCCATACTACCACCACCTGCCGTAGCAACTCACCGCCAATAGGCTGCTTCAGCCTGCTCCACCACACCTCGTCCTGGTCGACTACTGCGCTCTGCACCTCGGCACCCACCCGTGCTACCAACCGGTCGCGTCGTTTTTAGCGGCACTGGTCGGGTGATGTGTGGCCGGGCCTTGCGCTACTGCAAGCCCAGCCGTCTCGATGCCGACTACTTTCGCGGTCAGCCCTTGTTGCTGCCAGACGACGGCTAGCCGCTCAAGACTCCACAGGCTGGGCTTGCAGCCCGAACGCACGCGGGCTTTGATGCAGGATGGCCTGCATCTGCGTGGCTTGAGTGCTATCGAGCAGCGGCTGGGCCGAGAGCGGACGATCAGAGCCACGTTGCAAGCAGGCCAAGCCGGACTGCTGCCAAGTGTGAGTGGCTTCGCGCATGGCTTGACTACGATGCCAGGCTGAGGTGCCGGTTGCAAGGCCGCTGCGAACACAGGCGACAAGGTTACTAATTACTGCTTTCACTTGCTCATTGTTGCGCATGATTTACCGATCCTTTATCTACAAAGATGGTATCACTAAGCCTAATTAGTTTTACCTCCCTCGTAAAACAAGGTGCGGTTTGTCACTCAGCCGCCACCCCACCCTCTCCTTCATGCAACCACAGCCGCCTGCTCCTTGTTGTGACCCCTCTATTCTGCGAACGCAAAGCGGGCTGACCAGCATCGTGATCATCCCAGTACTAGCCTTGCTTGTAGTTACGCCTCAATCCGTAGTACATCACCAATGGCCCAACAACATTAGCTGCCTATGAGCCGCTAAGTAGTCACCTTTAGCCTTGTCACCTGATCCTTCATCCGCGACTTGAGCGATGTGTGATAGTAAGCCACAAGGATGGCTTGTTACCAGTCACTCCCTTGAGTCACACATCAACCTGGACTCGGCTTCCCGTTGTAAGTTGTAAGTCATGTCACAGACTTTTCATCCGCTTTTACCGTACACGTTTCTGGACGAAAACAGTCCGGAAGTCTTTAGATGCCTAACCGACTTGGCAGCTACAAGGTAGTGATCGCCCCTGACAAGAACCGCACCGATCTACTATTTGCTCACTTGCTAGGCGTGAACAGGCGGCTAAGGAAGCCCTGCTTCTCTGCACGCCAACTATCCGCAGCTGGCGGCTCGGCCAGCTTGCTCCCCGCCGCATAGTAGACGTAGATCGGCACGCTGCCGAGGCCGTACTGCTCCCTGCGTTGCTCCGCCTGCTGACCAGCCAGGCCGCCGCTGAACTGGTAGAAGCGTTCGGTGAGCAGGATATACTCCTTACTCGGCACGCTGTTCTTAAGCAGGCGGTGGATCAGGATTACTTCCTCGCCTGCCAGTTCCTCAAACTGGTGTATCTTCTTGAAGACGACTTCGCCAAAGTGCAGGAACGACTTGAGGCGCAGCGCGGCAATGTGGACATGAGCATCGCAGGGGCATTCGCTGGCGGCAATTAGTTCGCGCTGTTTGCTGGCAAAGGCAGTAGTGAAGGCGACTACCTGGCTCAACACATCTTTGGCGACCGCTGGCTGATCATCGCCGAAGGCATAGAGGAAGACTGCATCGCCCTCAAACTTGCTGATTGTCAGTGGGTACTCGGCGGAGGCGACTACCGCCTCCAGCAGGTCGGTGATAATCTGCTCGGCGTGCAGCAGGCTCATAGCGCGCATGGTAATGAAACGAGTGTATCCACTAATGTCGGTCAGCACGAGGGCCGCCTGCTTGAGTTCTGCCATCTGAGTTTCTGCTCCCCTGCCACCCCCTGCTAGCTTGTTTGCAGCGGCGGTCGCTAGCATTATACAGCATCGGCCCAAATCGGTGCTGCCCTCCATGCCGCTGCCCTACCCTGCCCCGCTCGTACTTGCCCCTGACCGACGGCTGGTGTACAATACGCCCATGAAAATCTGTATGGTAACATCCTCTTACCCCAAATACCCTGGCGACGTTACCGCGCCGTTCATCGAAGGAATCGCCAGCAGCGTGGCGGCCCTGGGCAAGGGGAACGAGGTTCATGTGTTGGCTCCTTACCACCCTAAAGTGCGGCGCAAACGCTTCGAGAACGGAGTACATCTCCACTTCTTCAGGTATATGCCAATCCGCAGTCTCAACATTTGGGGCTACGCCGAGTCTATGGAGGCGGATGTGCGGGTCAAGCGGGCAATTTATCCGCTTACGCCTTTCGTCTTCGCCAGCAGCTTTGCCGCCCTTCTGCGCCTGACCGCCCGCCACCAGTTCGACATTCTGCACGCACACTGGGTAATACCGAACGGGCCGGTCGGCACTCTGGTCGCCAACATCCGCAAGCTGCCTTTGGTAATCAGCCTGCATGGGTCGGACGTGTTCGTGGCCGAGCATAACCCCATCCTCAAGCCGGTCGCCCGCCGCTGCTTTGCCCGTGCCGATGCCGTCTCCGCTTCGAGCGACGACCTGGTGCAGCGCGCAATCCGCATCGGCGCGCCCCGCAAGCGCAGTGAGGTAATCCCCTACGGTGTTGACCCCGACCGCTTCACCCCCGCCACTGCCACAGACCCTGGGGCGGCCTTGCGCCAACAGTTGGGGCTGGCCGCCGACGAGCAAATCATCCTGGCGGTTGGTCGCCTGGTCTACAAGAAGGGGTTCGAATACCTAATCCGTGCCATGCCCGCTGTGCTGGCCGAACATCCCCGCGCTCGCCTGTTGATTGTCGGCGGGGGCGACCTGCGCGAGAAGCTGGGCGCACTGATTGCCCAGCTTGGCGTCAGCCAGAGCGTGCAGCTAAGTGGGGCGGTCGAGCGCGACCAGCTACCACTCTACTTCAGCGGCTGCGACCTGTTTGTGCTACCGAGTGTGCGCGACCAGGCGGGCAACATTGACGGCCTGCCGAATGTGCTGCTAGAGGCGATGGCGAGCGGCAAACCAGCCGTCGCCAGCAACGTGGCGGGCGTGCCACTAGCAGTGCACGATGGCGAGAACGGCGCACTGGTGCCAGAGAAAGACCCGTCAGCCCTGGCAGCGGCAATCAGCCACCTGCTGGCCGACCCTGGGCTAATGCGCGAGATGGGCCAGGCTAGCCGCCGTCGGGTCGAAGCTGACCTCAACTGGCGTAGCGTTGCCGCCCGCTTCATGGCCCTCTACGCCGACGCGTTGACGAACTACAATCTGCGCCACTTACTCTCGCAGCTTGTAGACCGTAGATTGTAGATTGCAGATTGAAGAAGAATCTTCTTGCTGTGCTTGCCTTCGCCGCTGCGGTGCGGCTACTCTACTTCGTCTTTGTGCTACCCGTAGCCTGGCGGGGCTTTGTGGTGGACGAGCGCGAATACTTCGGCGGGGCAGTAGTGCTGGCTGGCGGGCGCGGCCTCAGCTTCTGGGATAGCTTCCTTTGGACGCGCGCCCCTGGCTACCCCCTGTTGCTCGGCAATCTCTTTCGGCTCTTTGGTCACGATGACCTCTGGCCGCCGCGCCTGCTACAGCTTATGCTCAGCCTGGCAGGGATTGCCACCCTCTACTATATTGCAGAGCGCAGCTTCGGCCCGCGCGTGGCGGTGGTCAGCGGGCTACTGGCAGCGATCTACCTGCCCCTGGTCATCCTACCCTGGTTCCTGCTGGGCGAAACCATGTTCATCCTCCTCTTTGCCCTGGCCTTGCTACTGCTCACCAACCGCCCAACCTTGCCTTACGGCTGGCTGGTTGGGGCGGGCTGGCTAATTGGGCTGGCGGCGTTGACCCGCAGCACAGCACTGCTGTTCGTGCCGCTTGCCGCCGCACTCCTCTGGCGGCAAGCAGGTTGGCGCAAGGCGGCACTGTTCCTTACCATGGTAATCCTAACCCTCGCACCCTGGACGGCGCGCAACTACGTCAGCTACGGCAAGCTGATTGCGGTGGATACTACCAGCGGCTACAACCTCTGGCTGGGGGCCAACGGGGTGCGCGATGGCGAGCGGCTGGCGAAAGAACTGGCAGCGGTGCCGGGGCAAGGGGCGCGACAGGATTATGCCTATGGCAAGGGGCTGGCTCTGGTTGCCTCCGCTCCCCTTGCCTTCGTTGGTAAGGGGCTGAAGGAGGCTGGTGACTTGTGGGCTGGCAACTTCAGTGCGGAGGAGCGGCTGATGAAGGGCTACACCCGTGGCTACGTCCCGGCCAGCCACCTGCTCACCAGCCTGCTGCTAGATGATAGCCTCTACCTGCTGCTGGTGCCACTAGCAATCCTCGGCCTCTGCACGGCAGGCAGCAGTAACCTACGCCCTTACGTGCTAGCCTGGGTCGTCACCAACCTGGCCCTGGCCTTCCTGTTCTTTGCCGTAACCCGCTTTAGGCTAGCAGTAGTCTTCTTCCTGCTACCCTACGCCGCCTACGCCCTGCTCAACCTCGGCCCAATCCTCCGCTGGCTGCTGGGGCGTGTCCCTGGCCCACAGGCTGGCCCGTCAGGTGCTGGCCTGCAAAACTGGAAGTCCAGGCTCACTGCGGGCCTGCTAATCGGCGGCTTCCTTGCTCTCAATCTGCCCAGCTATCCCCTGGCAGAGACTGTGCAGGGGGTAACCCAGTGGGGCTGGCAGCAGCACCTTGCCGTTGGGGACGGCCTGCTAGCCAGCGAGCCAGCGGCGGCATTGCGGGCCTACCAGCAAGCCGACCCCCGCTTGCCAGAGACGCAGAGCGCGCTAGCTGCCGCCCAACTAGCCCAGGGTGACTACACCGCTGCTGCCGCGACAGCCGCTGCGATCCGGGCCGACTACTGGGGTGGCAATCTCATGCGCGAGGCTGTGGCGCGGGCGCAGCACCCTGAGCCGGGCCTGGCCTGGAATAGCAGCCTGCGCCCTGCCTATATGGAGCTTGACGACTGGGCCTGGGCGCACTTGCAGCCCGCTCCCACCCGCACTATCGCGCTAGACGAGAGCGACTATGGCTATAGCAAGGGCTTCGGCCTGAGCGAGCCAGCAGGCGGCTCGCAAGCTGACCGCTTCCGCTGGACAGTTGGCCGCGACAGCTACCTGCGCTTCCCGCTGAGCGGCAGCCTACCTACTACCCTCACCCTGGTGCTGGAGGGTTGGCATCCCCTCGGTGTGCCGACTACGACCGTGCAGGTAATGGTCAACGGGCTGCTGCTGGGCAGTCCGACACTGAGCGTCGGTTGGCATAGCTATCGCTTTCGGCTACCCGCTTTGCAGGCTGGTAGCACCCTGCTCGTGCGCCTGAGCAGCAACACCTTTGTGCCGTCGGGCAGCGACCCACGCTTGCTCGGCTTCAAGCTGCGGCGGGCGGAGCTTGAATAAGCCGTCCCTTGCGGGTATACTTCAGCATCTAAGTCAATTGGCAGCTTGTTTAGCAACTGTGAGGTAGCTTGTGCAAACTACTGGTAGCGTCTCCCAAACTGGCGGCTCAAAGGTACTGCGTGTCCTTAATCGGATGAAAGTAAAGATTGCAGTGCTGATTATCTTTCACGTGGCGATTATCGGTGCGGTTGGCTCGATTGGCTTCGCTCTCGATAACCTCAACTATCCTTACCAGCTTGACGAGTCGGAGGGGATGATTGCGGCTGAGGTCAAGTTGCTGGACGAAGGGGTGGCTATCTTCGACCGCCCTGGCCCCCAGCAGTTTATTGCCGCCCCCTATCCCCCTCTCTACTACCTACTCAACTGGCCGCTGCTCAAGCTGACTGGGGCTGACTACAGCCTGAAGGGTGGGCGGCTAATTACCATCTTCTTCAGTTTGCTGGCGGCGGTAGCCCTCTGGCTAATCGTCCACAATCTGACCCGCAACCGCCTGGCTGCCTTCGCCGTCGCCAACCTGTGGCTGGCTAACGCACTAGTGGCCTTCTGGGGCGGCATCGTCAAGCCCGACGTGCCAGCCCTAGCCCTCGGCTTGCTTGGTCTCTGGCTAGTGCTGCGGGTGATTGGGCGGCCAGCGGGGGCGGAGGTTGGCGGGGGCAGCCTGGTTGCGGCTGGTGCCTCGGTTAGCCATGCAAGCTGGCTGCTGCCCGTCCTCTTTTTCTTCGCGGCCAGCTTCACCAAGCAAACCTCCCTGGCGGCGGCGGCGGCGGGGCTGCTGGGGTTGCTGCTCTGGCGGTGGCGGCGCGGGGCTATGGCGGTCGGCCTCTACGTTGGGCTGGTGGTAGGCAGCTTTCTGCTGCTCAACTGGCTGACAGCAGGCGGCTACTACTGGCACATCTTCACCGTCCACAACCTGCCCTGGAATGCCGCCCACGCAGCCGAAGTCCTCAGCACAGTTGCGGCAGTCAACTGGCCGCTGCCCTTGCTGGCGGTCGCGGGCTTCGCTGTCTACCTGTTGGTTGGCGACAAGGCCTATCCACACACCACTAAAAAGCGCGTGGATGCGCTATCGATTGAGGAGAGCCGCCAGCCCAGCCTTGCAATCCCCCCCCTCCGCAACCCCAAACTGCTGGTAGTGCTGGCTTACTTCGTGGTCAGTGCGCTGCAAGCCAGCGGGATTGGTACTCTTGGTGGCAACCACAACCACTTGCTCGACCTCTTGGCGGCCTGCTGTATCGGCTTCGGCCTGCTAGTAGCCTACTTCGCGGCGCAGTGGGAGCGGGGTGGGCGGCGGGGGACGCTGGTGGGGGTTGGCGGTCTGCTGCTCGTCGGCGCGCTGACGTGGGTGCTGGTACGGGCCGACTACGACCCCTACGCCAAGTTCGCCAGCCAGTTGCGCCCGCTCAGTGCTGCCCAGCGCGAGGGAATGCGTAATATCGGCCAGTACGTGACCAACGCCCCTGGTGAGGCCTACTCGACTGATGTTAGTGTACTGCTGGCAGCGGGCAAGTACATCCCTTCTACAGACCCTTACACCCAGACGCACGCCAGCCACTACGCTCGTTGGGACGAGAGCGTACTGGTGACCGACCTCAACCGCCGCCGCTACAGTCAGGTTATCTTGCCGGGTAACGTCGCTGACCCCTGCACTGAGGGGGGCGGGCAGGTGAGCGACGGCATCCGCCTGGCCGTCTGCCAGCACTACCGACTAGAGCAGAAGAACGTGCTGAACATCTTCGTGCCAAAGTTAGGGTGCATCATGGCAAAGCCACGTTCGGCCTAGACCTGACTAGCGCGCCAGCAGGCGAGGCCGCAACAATAGTAATTAGCAGGAGGTTGGCTAATGGACGAGCGGGCTGCTGTGGCTAATTCGCTAACTGCTGAGCTGCTAGCCGCCCTAGCACCGCTCTCTGTTCACCGCTATCGCTTTGGCCTGCGGGTGGTGAGCGGCACGCTGCGGCTGGGCGAGTTCAAGGGGTCGGCTCTGCGCGGGACGCTGCTGCGGCGGCTACACTCCCTCTACTGCGTCCAGCCATTTGTGCGCAGGCCGCTGGCTTGTTTGCCATGTCAGCAGGCGGCGCGTTGCCCAATTGCGTTCCTGGTGGATACGTCGGCGGATGTGCTGGCGGTGAGTGGGGCGCGAGGGGATGAGCTGCCGCGCCCTTATGCAATTGAGCCACCGCTGGACGGGCGGCTAACCTATGAGGCGGAGGCGTTGTTTGAGTTTGGGGTGACATTGTTCGGGCGGGCTAATTTGCTGCTGCCCTATCTGGTCGGAGCGGTCAACGACTTTGCTGACCGGCTGGGGATGGGCCATGAGGGGGAGCGCGGGCTGCTGGTGCTTGAGACGGTGTGGGCCGAGCAGCCGCTTAGTCGGCAGCGGCTGGCGGTTTGGGGGGCTGAGTCGTCGGCAGTGGCTGGTGTAGAGAGGGGGCAGCTTGCTGGGCTGCAAGCGGGGATGAGCGTGGCGGCAATGATGGCGGGCTTGCCAGAGCGAGCAGAGCGGGTGACGCTGCTGTTCCGCACGCCGTTGACCCTGAAGGCGGGTGGGCGGGTCTGGCGCGAACCGCCACCGTTCGCCCTGCTGCTGCAACGGCTGCTGGAGCGGGTAGCGGGGTTGCTCCAGGTGCTGGGGGACAGGCCGCTGGCTTTGCCATTCGCGGACGTGCTGGCAGCGGCAGCGGCGGTTCGCTTGCTGACCCCGGCAGATGACCCACTGCCTGCGCGCTGGCAAGATGTGGAGCGGTATTCGTCTACCCACCAGCAGCGGTTGGCGATTGGTGGGCTGATTGGGCATCTGCATTATGCGGGGGAGCTTGGCCCGTTGCTACCCTGGCTAGCTTTGGGCCAGTGGCTGCACGTGGGCAAGGCGGCAGTGCAGGGCAACGGTAGCTATCGGCTGGCAGCGGTCGCGTTATAAGTTTGATAAAGCAAGCTGCAACACCAGGGCTAGCGGTTAATGTTGCTCATCGCCCAGGAAGAACTCGATGCTGACCAGTAGTGGCACTAGCCGCACGTTGCGCTGCGGGCTGGTCGCTGGCGGTTCACCACTAACCTCTGCCTGCTCTACTTAATCACGCGGAAGCGCAGTTGCGTCCTGGCTAGCACTTCATTGAGGAGGGTTTTCTCCAACTTGATCTCTTGTTCCTCTAGATGCTCAAACAGCCGCAAGCCCTGGCCTAGCAGCAGCGGCACGATGTCGATATGCAACTCGTCCACCAGCCCTGCCTTCAGTAGCTGTTGGACTACGCTTGGCCCGCCAACTACCACCACATCCTTGCCGTTCGCAGCCTCTTGTGCCTGCTGGATGGTACTCTCGATGCCCTCGGTGACAAAGTTGAAGTGTAGTTTATCATTCTCACCCTTCGCCGCGTTTTTCGGCGGATCATGCGTGATAACGAAAATTGGAACCTGGAACTCATAGCCAGCGTAATTGCCGTTCCCCATCTCATAGGCACGCCTACCCATCACAACCACGCCCGTGTCGTGTATCGCTTCCAGTAGCGACGGCGTTTCCTGCATCTCCGCTAGATCGGCGTAGAGACTACCAACATCACCGTTACGGTCATTCACGAAACCGTCAAGTGATAGCGTCATGCCTACGATCACCTTGCTGTTCATGGAACCTCCTATGCTACACAACAGAGCGGGTGCAAAACGATATGGGACACCAAACAGGTCAATCGTGGAAGAGAGTAGCAGCCTCTCTGTTCTGTTTATGCTACAGCATTTGCCGCATTCTGTCACGCCGAGCCTGACTGCCTTGTTGGGCTTGCAGCAGAGCTTCTGACCTCAGAGCAGCAGCGTTGACGGCAGCCCGAACTGCTGCTATCATTAGCCGACACAAATTATTGGAGGAGAGTAGCTTGAACGGTGACTTGATCTTGAGCAACACCAGCTTCTTCGCAGGGGAGCGGGTCGCTAGCCAACTGGCGATCCTTGCTGGCCGCATCATCTATGTGGGCAATGACCGCGCTGCTGCTCGTGCTGCTGCCCCCGGCGCGACCGAACTCGACCTCGGCGGGCGGCGGGCAATCCCCGGCCTGATCGACAGCCACATCCACTTCCTCTGGGCCAGCCAGAGTTTGCTCGAACTGAACCTTGACGGCCTGGAGAGTAAGGCCGCCGCCCTTGCCCTGGTGCGGGCTAAAGCCGCAGAGACTCCAGCTGGGCAGTGGATTCGTGGTCACGGTTGGAACCACCACGTCTGGGGAGGAGTGCTGCCCAGCCGCTACGACCTCGACGAAGCGGCCCCGAACAATCCAGTGCTGCTAACTCGCAAGGACGGCCACAGTCATTGGGCCAGTTCTGCCGTGCTGCTGGCGGCGGGCATTACGTGGGAGACAGCCGACCCATTGGGCGGTCTCATCCTGCGCGACGAAGCGGGAGAACCAACCGGCATCCTGCAAGAGAACACGGCACAACGTCTGGCCTACGCCGTCGCCCCCGACCTGGGCAACGAGCAGGCGACGGTCGCCCTGCGCCTGGGTATGGTCGAAGCGAATCGCCGCGGGCTGACCAGCATCCACAACATTGAGGGCGGCCAGGCCCGGCGGATGATGCAAGCTCTGCACGAAGCGGGCGAGCTGAGCCTGCGCGTTTACAGCCTGCTCAACAAGAACGAGTTGGAAGCCGCCCTTGACCTCGGCCTGCGGACGGGCCTGGGCGACGATTGGTTTCGCCTCGGCCACCTCAAACTCTTTGCCGACGGCAGCCTAGGCTCGCTAACCGCCGATATGCTCGCTCCCTATGCCAGCGACTCGCAGCGGCAAGGGGTAGAAGTGATGACCAGTGCAGAGCTTGAGGATTACACCTTGCGCGCGGCAGCAGGCGGTATCGCGGTCGCCACCCACGCCATTGGTGACCGGGCTGTACGCCGCGCCCTCGACGTGTTCGCCATCGCCAGGGCGCAGGAGGGTCACACTAACCACCAACTACGCAACCGCATCGAACACGCACAGATGATTGACCCCGCCGACCAACCCCGCTTCCGCACTCTCAACGTGATAGCTTCGATGCAGCCGATCCACGCCACCTCCGACCACCTTGTAGCCGACCTGCATCTGGGGGTAGAGCGGGCGGACGCAGAAGCCTATCAATTCCGCCGCCTGCTCGACCTCGGCACCCGGCTGGCCTTTGGCTCCGATTGCCCTGTGGAGACGCTCGACCCGCTGCTCGGCCTGCACGCCGCTGCTACCCGCCAGCGGGCCGACGGTACGCCCGTGGGTGGCTGGCACTCAACGCAGAGGCTGACCATCGCCGAAGCCATCCATGCCTACACCCTCGGCGCAGCCTATGCCAGTGGTGAGGAAGCAAGTAAGGGCAGCCTGGAAGTGGGTAAACTAGGTGACGTAGTGGTGCTAGACCGCGACATCTACGCGATCCCAGCAGAGGAGATCAAGGATGTGCAGGTGCTTTACACCATCGTCGGTGGCGAGGTGAAGTACGCTGGCTAGCCAGCAGCTCGCTTGACAGCAGTCCGCTACTTGTGCTAAAATGATAGCACATTAGCTTTGACCGACAACCGAATGCCGCCGCGTTCGTACCTGGGCATGAAGGGCGCGCCCGTCCATAACAGAGAGATTAGGCCACCGACTGAGAGCCTGACCGATGCGACTCGTGCCGAATAACCACCTGGGGAGCAGCAGCCGCCTGACCAGCGTATAACAAGTCGTAGAGTGCCTGGCGCACAGCCACCAGCCGCCCCAACGGGCAGCAGGGGGTTGGCAAAGGGAGTCGAAGTGGAACCGCGTGCCGTTTGGCCGCCTTCGAGCAGCAATCGAAGGCGGCTTTTTGCCGTCCACTTTCCTCCGCTTGCGGGGCAGGGTGGCCGGGTTAAGGAGGGTTGTGATGAAGAAGGGTCTTGAACTGGCCTACGCAGTGGGCGACGTGAGCCAGTATTCGCCGCCCAGCACAGCACGGCTGGGGCTGCGTCCACCAGTAAAGGCTGTAACCGTAACCGTGCCAGCGACCAGCGCAAACCTGGGGGCAGGCTTCGATGTGTTTGGGCTGGCTCTGCGCCTCTACAATACCTTCAACGTCAGCGAGACCGCTGGGGCTGGTGGCATTACGATCAACGGGGCGGCCAGGTCAGAGGGGATCAGCACTGGTGCCGACAACCTCTTTTACCGTAGCTTCGCAGCCCTCTGCGTGCGGGCTGGGCGCAGCGTGCCAACCGTCAACATCCACATGAACATAGAGATACCCCCCGGTCGTGGCCTGGGCAGCAGCGCGACTGCGGTCGTCGGCGGCCTGCTGGCGGCCAACCGCTGGCTGGGCGAACCCTTTAGCCGCGAAGACTTGCTGCCCACCGCCATCGAGTTTGAGGCTGGCAACCACCCCGATAATGTCGCCCCAGCCCTGCTCGGTGGCCTGGTCGTCTGTGCGGGCAGCAAGGAGCAACCCCAAGCGATCAAGGTTCCCTTCCCTAGCGACCTCAAGGCCGTCCTGTTCATCCCTACCTTCGAGATGGACACCGTGCGTGGCCGCGGGTTGATGCCCGGCCAGTATGCCACCGGTGATGTGGTGTTCAGCACTGGGCGGGTCGCCCTCTTTCTGGCAGCATTGCAGAGCCGCGACTATAGCCGCTTGCAGACTGCCATGCAGGACAGATTGCACCAACCCTACCGCACTGCGCTCTTTCCTGCCATGCCCGACATTATTGCAGCAGCGTTGGCCGCTGGTGCTGTTGGTGCTTCGCTCTCTGGTGGTGGCAGCACGATCCTCGCCCTCGCCAACCGACGGCACGACGTGATCGCCAGCTCAATGAGTAAAGCAGCAGCCGAGAGCAGGGTGGAGGGCAGCAGCCGCATCCTCAACATCGCGGTTGGTGGCGCGAAGGTGATCGCCGAACGAGCAGCTTGATTGCAGCTAGCAAGTAGACAGGAGAAGAATCATGAAGGCTATGGAGCATAGAGGGCAGGAACAGGCAGCCGCCGAGCCGCAAGCTGCGAACTATAAGCTACAGTGTGTAGCCTGTGCCACCTCCTACCCGGCAGGCGAGTTGCGCTACCGTTGCGTGTGCGGCGAAGTGCTGGAGGTCGCCTACCCGCAACTGCCTGCGCTAACCGCCGCCGAGGTGGATGCGCGCTGGGCTAGCCGCAGCTTCCCCTACCAGAGCGGGGTTTGGCGATACCGAGAACTGGTACTGCCAGTCGCCAACGCGCACATCATCAGCAAGCCAGAGGGCAATACCAACCTCTACAGCGTAGGCAGCGACGAGCGTAGTGGCGAACGGAGGGTAGGAGAGTTCGCCGACATTGCGCAGTTGTGGCTCAAGCACGAGGGGGAGAACCCGACTGGCAGCTTCAAGGATCGCGGCATGACTGCGGGTGTGTCGCAGGCGGTGGCGATTGGCGCAAGGGCAGTGGCCTGCGCTTCCACCGGCAACACCTCAGCCAGCCTCGCCAGTTATGCGGCCAAAGCCGGGCTGCGCTGCTTCGTCTTCATCCCCGCTGGCAAGACCGCGTTTGGCAAGCTAGCCCAGGCTCTAGCCTACGGTGCGGTGACGATGCAGGTGGCGGGCGACTTCGATGCGGCAATGAGCCTGGTGCAGCAGGTAGCAAACGAGCTTGGGGTCTACCTGCTCAATTCGATCAACCCCTTCCGCATCGAGGGGCAGAAGACTATCGCCTACGAACTGATGCAGCAGCTTGGCTGGCAGGTACCAGACTGGATCGTGCTACCAGCCGGCAACCTGGGTAACACGGCGGCGGTGGGCAAGGCTTGCCGCGATATGTTGCAGCTTGGCTGGATCGACCGCCTACCGCGCATTGCCGCAATCCAGGCTGCTGGGGCTGCCCCCTTCTACGCCAGCTACCAGACCGCTTTCGCCGAGCGGCACACGGTCAGCGCAAAGACGCTGGCGACGGCAATTCAGATTGGCAACCCGGTCAGCTACCTGCGCGCCCGCAAAGTAATCCGCAGCCACAACGGGGTGGTCGCCAGCGTCAGCGACGAAGCGATCATGCAGGCGAAGGCGGTGGTGGACGCAGCGGGCATCGGCTGCGAACCAGCCTCCGCCGCTAGCGTAGCTGGGGCGCGCCTGTTGCGCCAGCAAGGGGTGATCGGCGCAAACGAGCGGGTTGCCTGTATCCTCACCGGCCACCTGCTCAAGGACGCAGAGGCAGTGATCAACTACCATCTTGAGGGCGACAACCCAGGCGCAAACCGCCCGCTGCCAGTTGAAGCAAGCATGGCGGCGGTGGCTGGGACAATCAGCCGCTATCTCTAGCCCTTTGCTGAAACAAACCCGCCCCTTATCTTCTCACATAACTATAGCGATCCAGCTTTCCCATTCGGTGTACAATGGGGGTAACAAGATGATTAGCTAACGAAGCAAAGGAGGGCTTGATGAACGACGAAATGGTAAAGGAAGACGAACTGGCAGAGCAAGAGCAGGCTAAGAAGCAGGCGCAGCAACAGCAGCCACAAGCGAGCAGCCTCTTTGGGGCGATGAGCGCGCTGACGGGCGGTGGGCGGGAGCAGGCGAAGGACGAGGAGAAGGATGCTCCTGCCCGCGTTCCCCTCAGCCGCGGCAAGCTGATCGGCACTTACCGCCGCCTGTTTGCCTACGTGCGACCCTACTTCGGTAGGATGGCAGTAGCTATTGTGCTTATGATCGGCGGCTCGCTGGTCACGCTGGCAGTACCGCAGGGTTTGGGCAAGGTGATCGATACCGTCTTCGTTGACCGTAGTGGTAGCGCACTAAATGCCGTTACCCTGCTACTTGTTGGCCTGTTCGTCTTGCAGAGCGCACTCAGCCTCGGTCAAACCTATCTGCTAGCCTATGTCGCAGAGCGCGTCTTTGCCAATATGCGCTTCGACATCTTCAAGCACTTGCAGAAGCTGGATTTGCGCTTCTACAACAACAACCGCACGGGGGAGATCATCTCACGCCTGACCAACGATGTGGTGAAGGTGCAGGCAGCAATCACCAACAACCTCGTCAGCCTGATTACCCAGTTGATCACCCTGGTCGGCGGCGTAGCGATCATCCTGGTCACTAACTGGCGGTTGGCTCTGGTCATCCTCGTGCTGGTGCCTATCATCGTGGCGGTAGCGATTGTCTTCGGTGGCCGCGTCCGCAAGCTGTCGGACAAGACACAGAAAGCGGTGGGTGAGGCGACAGTGGTGGTCGAGGAGGTCTTGACTAACATCCGCACGGTCAAGGCCTTTGCCAACGAGGATTTTGAGACGCGTCGCTTTGGCGGCAGTGTGGAGAAGGTCTTCAACCTGGCAATGAGCCGCGTGCGGATGACCGCCATCTTCGTGCCGCTGATCACCTTTGTTGCCTTCGGTTCCATCGCCGCTGTCCTCTGGTTCGGCGGGCAGGAGGTGCTGGCTGGAAGGTTGACGGCGGGCCAACTGGTCTCCTTCATCGTCACCATGTTCATCGTGATCGGCCCGATCTCTAGCCTGGCTACCCTCTACACCCAGTTGCAGGAGGCTATGGCCTCGGCAGACCGCGTGTTCGAGATACTTGACGCACAGGAGGACATCAAGGACGCGCCCAATGCCCCAGCTCTGCCCCCCGTGCGCGGCGCACTCGCCTTCGAGCAGGTCAGCTTTGCCTACCGCGACAGCACGCCAGAGGGTGGCAGCCTGGGCGAAGTGGGCAAGCACAAGCTGAACACAGGCAGCGACGACCACGACAGCTTCGGACCGCCGATCCTGATTGACCTCAGTTGGCAGGCTGCGCCAGGGCAGGTAGTCGCCCTGGTGGGGCCGAGCGGCGCGGGTAAGACGACGGTCGCCAACCTGATCCCCCGCTTCTACGACCCTACCAGTGGGCGTATCACCGTGGACGGCTACGACATCAAGGGGGTACAGAGCCACAGCCTGCGCGCTCAACTCGCTATCGTGCCGCAGGAAGCAGCCCTATTCGGCGGCACCATCCGCGAGAACATCACCTACGGCAGGTTGGATGCAACCGACGCAGAGATCGTAGCAGCAGCACAGGCAGCCAACGCCCATGACTTTATCAGCGGCTTCCCCGAAGGCTACGAGGCAGTGGTTGGCGAACGGGGGGTCAAGCTCTCTGGCGGCCAGAAGCAGCGCATCGCTATCGCCCGCGCCATCCTGCGAGACCCGCGCATCCTGATTTTGGACGAAGCGACCAGCAGCCTGGACAACGAGTCGGAGCATCTGGTGCAAGAGGCTCTGGATCGGCTGATGAAGGGGCGTACCACCCTGGTGATCGCCCACCGCTTGACCACGATTGAGAAGGCAGACAAAATCCTGGTGCTAGAGCGCGGACGGCTGATCGAAGAAGGCACACACCGCGAACTAATGCAGCGCGAGGGTCTCTACTACCGCCTCTACACCCGCGACTTCGCCGAGGAAGCGGTAGCGGTAGCGGCGTTAGCCCAGGTGCGGCACCCCCACAAGCAGCAAGCCCACCAGCACAACTAGCAGCAGCGCGAGACTGACCAGCAACATGGGTCTCCGCCGCAAATCGCTGGCTTTTAGGGCGCGGGTAGGCAGGGCTGGCCCCTTTACGTAGTTGGCGGGTCTGGGTACTACCACGCGGGGTTCGGCGCGTTTCGGTGGCGGCGGGTGCTGGGAGAGTGGCACTTTGTTCAGCTGCGTCGTCGGGGGCGCGGAGCGGCGGGCGCGCTGGGTGGCGGCTGCACTGTACCAGGGGATGAAGAAGCCGCGTAGGGCAGCAGCGAACTCAGTCATGCTTTGGTAACGCCCGCTAGCTTCCTTCGCTGTAGCCTGGGCTACGATAGCCACTAGTTCGGCGGGCAGTTGGGGGCGTAGCCGAGCCAGCGGTAGCGGTTGGTGGAGCAACTGCTGCTGCACAATACTGCCAACATCTCCCCTGAAGGCGGCCTGCCCCGCCAGCATCTCGTAGAGGATCAGGCCGAGGGCGTAGATGTCTGCGCTGGGGGTGAACGGCTCGCCACGCACCAGTTCGGGCGCAAGGTAGGCGGCATTGCCGTACAGCTTGCTGATGTCCAGTAGGGGGTCTGGCTGTAGCGAGCGGATCGGGGCGGCCAAGCCAAAGTCGGTCAGCAGTACGCTGCCACTGCGGGGCAACAGGATGTTGCTGGGCTTCAGGTTGGCGTGGCCCACCCCCAGCCCATGAGCGTAGGCGAGGCTATCGGCGGCAGTGGTTGCCACCCGCACCGCCTGCTCTACGGTGATCGGCTGGCCGAGGTCAAGCTGCTGCAAGTGCGGCAACGGCGTGTACTCGCTGACGATGTAGTAGTAGGCAATCGCGCTGCTGAACTCACGCACTGGCACGATGCCAGGGTGCTGTAGCTGACGGGCCGCCGCCACTGCCTGTCGCACGCGAGCCAACAACTCAGGGTTGGCCCTGCTAGCCTCGTTCAGCAGCTTGAGGGCGACCACCTGACCGCTGCGGAGGTCGCTGGCACGCCAGAGTGTACCGAGCCTGCCTGCCCCGCCGCAGTCTAGCAAACGCCACCGCCCGATTAGTTTGTTACGATCTGCATCCACCCCTCTATTCTATCACATCTGCACGCAACTTGCACACTCGCACATCAACTTGAGCTAGACTGTCCAAACCTGATCATCGCCACCGCTCAGCCATAAGGTGGGGCTGCTAGCTAATCGCCCCTTCGTATTTACAATGATCACCCCAGTGAGGGCAACCGCTCCGCCGAGCAAGGCCAGCAGCGGCGGCACCTCAGCCAGCCAGAGCCAGGCGATCAGGGTGGCAAGCGGTGGCACCAGGTAGAGGAAGCTGACCGTGCGGCTGGCGGTCAGCTTCGCCAAGACCAGCGTCCAGGTGACATAGGCCAGGGCTGCTGGGAAGATGCCGAGGTACAGACCGGCGGCGGTCGCCCCAGGGTCGGCGGTCGGTAGCCTACCGAGCAGTTCGGGCAGGAAGACCAGCATGAACAGTGTCCCCGCCCAAATACCGTAGGAGGTCATCTGCAAGGCCGTGTACTTCTTCAGCAGCGGCTTCTGCAAGACGAAGTAGAGGCTGCCACTGAAGGCCGCCAGCAGGATGAGCAGCGCATTAGGGTCAAAACGGAAGCCTTCGGCCTTGCTAAGGGAGATGATCGTCACCCCAATGAAGCTGACGATGATCCCCACCCAGCCCCACACCTTCAGCCGCTCACCCAGCAGGGCGGTGGCAAGCAGGGCGGTGAAGATCGGCGAGGCGTTGATCAGGAAGCTGGCTGGCCCGGCTGGTACGCTGACTTCGCCATAGTTGAGGGCGACGTGGTAGACGGTGATGCCAACAAAGCCGAGCGGTAGCAGTCGTAGCCAGTCGCGGAGAGGCGGCAACGGCATTCTGCTGGCTGCTGCGTAGACTGCCAGGGCCGCCGATGCAGTGAGGAAGCGGAGCAGGGCGAGGCTACCCGGCTGGTAGCCACCAGGGTGGGTACTGCTCGCCAGCCCAGCCCGGATCGCCGCGAACGCACTTGCCCACAGCACGATGGTGATCAGGATGAATAGGAGGGTGCGCCCGTCGAGGGTAGCGGGGGCAGGCTTGATCGCCTCTGTCTGCTTTGCATCTACTTTAACCTGCATTGAATCCTGTAACTTTCTGTCATTTGCCTGAACAATACTAGGTCCAGTTTAGTAACCCGCTCGCTTGTCCACCACGTTACGTAGCTGCTCGCCAGCGGCAAAACGGTGGTAGTTTTCGATAAACAGGTCAATTGCCCGCTGCTGCACATGAGGTGAACTCCAGGTGAGGTGCGGGGTGAGGATCACGCGGCTGGCGGGTAGGCTGTAGAGCGGGTGGCTGCTGGGTAGCGGCTCCTCGGCAAAAGCGTCGAGCGCAGCCCCGGCGATCCGCCCCTCTTGCAGCGCAGCCAGCAATGCATCCTCATCCACGATCTCGCCACGGGCGATATTGAGCAACCAGGCGGTCGGCTTCATCCGACCCAGAGTGGGCGCGTCGAAGGCGTGGCGGGTGTCAGTGGTCAGCGGCAAGCAGATCGCCACATAGTCGGCCTCGGCCAGCTTCGCCCGCCACGCCCTGGCACCGCTGACTAGCTCAACCCCAGCAATCTGCGCCCGCTGCTGGCTACCACTGCTGGCGGCGATCACCCGCAACCCGAAGGGGAGGGCGCGCTTCGCCACCTCCTGCCCAATCGCCCCATAGCCGACGATCAGCAGCGTCTTGTCACTCAACTCTTGTAGCTTGAGGTCGTCAGCCCAGCGATGTTCAGCCTGGGCCGCCAACAACTCTGGCACCCGCTTGGCCGCCAGCAGAATGTAGGTGATGACCCATTCGGCGATGGGGATGGCGTGTACGCCGCTGGAGTTGGTGAGGATTACCTCACTCTCCACCAGAGCTGGAAAGAGTACCTGGTCCAGCCCAGCGGAGGGGGTATGCATCCACTTCAGCCCTTTCGCCTGCTCAAAGACGCGCTCGCTGGTCTGCTTCGGCGACCACCAGCGCAGGAAGATAGCTGCGTCGCTGAGGTCGGTGGCGGCCCGTCCCGCTTCGTCTACGCTAATGAACTGCACGGCAGGCAAGGCAGCACGCAGGCTAGCCAACAACTTGTTCTCGGCCAATGTCCAGGTGACGATCACTTTATCCACAGTTACTCCCTTGCAAGAGAAGGCTGGCGCGTGGGCAGGTGTTAGCGTAGCTGCTGCAAAGGCGCAAGGCGCAGCGGTCAGGACTAAAGCCCACCGCTAGTAGCGCGCTGTAGACGACGCAGAGTGGCAGGCCCATCACATTGCTGTAGCAGCCTTCGATGCTGGCGACCGGGTGGAAGCCCTGGTGCTGGATCGCATACGCCCCCGCCTTGTCGAAGGGGTCGCCACCCGCAATGTAGGCTGCAATCTCAGCCTCGTCGTACTCGCGCATCAGCACAGTGGTAGACACCATCTCGCTGGCCTGGTAGACCCCGGCGCGGGTGACGCTCACCGAGGTGATCACCTGGTGCGTGCTGCCTCGCAGCGAACGGAGCATAGCAGCGGCGGTGGCGGCATGGTGTGGCTTGCCCAGGGCGGCCTGACCCAGGGCCACCGTCGAGTCGGCCCCGATCACATAGGCGGCAGGCTGCTGACTGGCTAGCAGGGTGGCCTTGGCTTGTGCCAGCCGTAGGGTCATAGGGCCAGGTTCTTCGCCCGGCAGGATCGTCTCGTCAAGATCGGCGGGCAGGATGCTGAAGGTGAGGCCGAGGCTGGCTAGCAGTTCGCGGCGGCGGGGTGAGGAGGAGGCTAGGATCAGGCTGGCTTGGCTCAAGCTACTCTCCCATGATGTTGAAGTAGTACCACAGCACCACCTTGCCACCCTGCCAGTCGGGTAGCCGCACTGCATAGCGGCCCGGCCCTAGATTGCGCCCCTGCAACTGCTGAGTGGGGGTGAGGATCAACACCTGGGTGGGGTAGTCGGTCATTGGCTGAGTGCTAAGGGATATAGTAACCGGGGTCGTCTCGTCCAGCTTGAGCATACTGTAGTCGGCAGCGGGGAGCAGGGCAGGCTGAGCAATCCGCAGACTGTTGAGGGTGCCGCCCAATAGATTGGGGGCAACCTTCGGGCTGTCCTCAAGCGCGAGGCTATCAGTCGTCACCGCCTGTACCTCTACCGTCCCCAGGCGGGTATTGAGCAGTAGCCCACGACCAAGATATTCGGGGAGGTCGGGCGTGGCGGTAGGACCACTGAGGGTCTGCTGGCTGCTGTCGCTGTCGCAGGCCAATAGGCACAGGGCAAGCACAACGGTCAGCAGGGACGACAAAAACGTTCGTGGACGCACGGCTCCTCCTCATCAATAGCGTTTCTCGCCCCATTGTAATCCCCACGCTCGCAGGTGTCAACCAGCGTGCTGATTGACAGGGCGGCCCATGCTTTGCTATAGTAGCTCCATCCACACCACAGGAGTTCCTTCTTTGAAAGTGAAGCCGATCCTTGCTCTGCTGACCGCCGGGGTAGTGGGTATGACCGCCTACCAGTACCGCCTGCTACGCCAGTGGGTGCAGTTGCCAACCGTCAAGTGGCAGGCAGGCGACCACCCGCCTCCCCGCCTCTCGGTGATCGTCCCTGCCCGCAACGAGGAGACGAATATCGAACGCTGTGCCGTTGCGCTGCTCGAACAGGATTACCCCCGCGACAGGTATGAACTGCTAGTCCTCGATGATAAATCTAGCGACACGACCCCGGCGATCCTGAGCAGGCTGGCTGCCCGCTACCCCCACTTGCGTGTACTACAGGGCAGTTCCCTACCGCCCGGCTGGACAGGCAAGAGCAACGCACTCTGGACGGCGCAGGCAAGGGCGGACGCGGCTAGCGAGTGGCTGATCTTTATTGACGCAGATACTGAGGCGCAGCCGCACGCCCTAGCTTCAGCAGTCAGCTATGCCCAGCAGCACGAACTAGACCTCCTCTCTCTCCACCCCAGCCAACGGCTAGGTAGCTTCTGGGAGAAGGTGGTGCAGCCAGTAGTCTTCCTCTCGATCATCTTCGACCGACCGCTGAACCGGGTCAACGACGACGACGACGAGCTAGCCGCTGCCAACGGTCAGTTCCTGATGGTCAGGCGCAGCAGCTACGACGACCTGGGCGGCCATGCGGCGGTCAAGGGGCGGATCATCGAAGACTACGCCCTGGCTGAGTTGTTCAAGGGTTCAGGCTGCAAGGTGCGGCTGCTGGTTGGCTTCGACATGATCGCCACACGGATGTATACCGGGCTGGGTTCACTATTTGAGGGCTGGAGCAAGAACTTCTTTGTTGCCCTGGGTAGCCCGCTCAATGGCGCAGCGGCGGCGGTGGCGATCTTCGCCGATACAGTATTGCCCTTCGCTCTCCTGCTAGGCGGGCTGGTGGGGGTCGCGCTCAGGCGCAGCAGCGACACGGCGCGGGCTATCTTGCTGGCTGGGGCAGTGCAGAGTGGTAGCATCCTGCTCTTGCGCGCCTACGGCAACCGCGCAATCAAGCTCGCGCCCGCCTGGGGGCTTACCCATCCGCTCGGCGGGCTGGTCGTCCTTGCTATCCTCGGCAACTCGATGTACCGTATCTTGAGCGGTAAGGGCGTTACCTGGAAGGCGCGTAGTTACAACGAAAACAGTGGCACAGTTTGATGATTGACATCACCATCCCCTTCAGCAGCCACCTGCCAGTCTACCCTGGCGACCCCCCGCCAGAGGTGGTAATAGAGCAGGCGGGCGGCGCAACGATCAGCCACCTGCGCCTGAGCAGCCACGCCGGGACGCACGTTGATGCACCACGCCACCTGTTCGCGGGCGGCCTGACGGTGGATGCGCTGTCGCTCGATCTACTCTGCGGCCCCTGCTATGTCGCCGAGGTAGGCAGCACTCTAGGCCAGCCACTCACCCCCGCCGACTTCGCAAGCCTCAAGCTGCCGACCGACTGCACCCGCCTGCTGCTACGCACCCCCAACTCGGAGGCCGACTTGTGGCAGCAGGCGGGCTTCGCCAGCAACTATACTGCGCTTTCGCCCGCCGCCGCCTGGCTGCTAGCCTTGCCGCGCCCGCGTGGGGCTGGCCTCAAGCTGCTAGGCATTGACTACCTATCGGTTGACCCCTTCTGGGCGAAGGGGCTGCCCGCTCATCGCGCCCTGCTAGCCGCTGGCGTGGTGATCGTCGAGGGGCTGGACTTGCGAACGGTGCGGGCCGGTGCCTACCAGCTAACCTGCCTGCCGCTCAAGCTGCTGGGCGGCGACGGCGCACCAGCACGGGTGCTGCTGACCTGAGGGTTGGAGCTTTTCACTTACTCCTGATTTGCTGTAACTATCCGCCTTCTCGCAGGCGATAGTGATCACCCCGATCAAGCTCCGCCAGATGTAGCCCGCGCCCGATACCGTTCGCCAAGCTGGGCCATGAAGCGTAGGTTGTGGATCGTTGCTAGCCGCATGAAGCCTGCGTCGCCCAGCTTGAACAGGTGGTAGAGGTAGCCGAGTGAGTAGCGAGTGCAGGTCAGGCAGTCGCAGTGGGGCGAAATTGGGCGGTCAGCCTTGATCAGCTTGTCGTCGGTGGCGTAGAGGTAGGCGAACCAGTCGCCATACAGCCCGCTCTCGCTGGTGAAGGTGTAGAGGCGACCGTGCCGTGCATCGCGGGTGGGCAGCGCACTATCAGCCATCTCGTAGCCCTGATCGTGACACTGCACCACGCTGACCGGGTGGCCCACGCCCAGTGCGTGCATCGGCAGGTCACGGGGGATCATCTCGCGGGTGTAGCCGATGATCTCGGTCAGCAGGTTGCCTTTTGCGTCGAGCGGCCAGCCCCCGAAGCCGAAACCGTCGAAGCCGATCTCCAACAAGGCATCGGCGCACCGCTGGCGCAACTCGCGGTAGCCACCGCCCTGGATCACGCCAAAGAGCAGCGGGCGCGCCCCTGCCGCCAGCTTCTTCTGCTGCATCAAGTGGCTGAACTCATCCTTGCAACGCTTGGCCCAGTCAATTGTGCGCTTGACCGCAACTACCTGTGCGTCGTAGCCCTCGTCTACGTGGGTGCAGTCGTCCAGGCAAACTACTATATCTGCTCCATAGCTGACTTGTAGCTGGATCGTCTTTTCCGGGGTTAGGCTGAACTTGCGTTCCGCCCCATCGGGCTTGAAGTCCAACCCCCGGTTGCTGATCGTACCATACTTCGCGTTCTCGCGGATCAGCGAATAGGCCTGGAAGCCCCCGCTGTCGGTCATGATCGGGCCACGCCAACCGCTCATGCGGTGCAAGCCGCCCAACGCCTGGATCGTACTACTGCCCGGCCTCTGCATCAGGTGGAAGGTATTCATCACCAGGGCTGGTGTACCACAACCTTCGAGATCGGCACTATCCAGGGTGCGGACGACCGCAAGGGTAGCATCGGGCAGGAAGGCAGGCAGCGACAGTTCGCCATGTGGCAGGCTCAGGCTATCTATCATAGCCTGTATTGTACCAAATTAAGTTACTGGCTCGCGTCAGCCCGCCTCCATTGCCCGCTGTTGCAGGTAGGGCAGCACAATGCGGTTGAACAGCACTGTGAAGATTGCGGTGATCGGCACCGCTAGGATCGCCCCCAGTAGCCCGAACAGGCTACCCCAGATCAGCACCGCTGTCAGCACTAGCAAGGGAGGCAAGTCAACCGCCGCCCCCATTACGCGCGGAACGATCAGGTTGTTCTCCAGTTGCTGGATCACGACGTAGAGGATCAGCACCTTGAGGCCGAGGTCGAAGCCGCCAGTGGCAAAGCCGACCGTGATCGCCGGGATCGAGCCGATGATCGGGCCAATGGTAGGGATCAGTTCGGTGATGCCCGCCAGCACCGCCAACACCACAGCGTACTTCACCCCCAGCAGCAGCAGCCCAGCGAAGGAGAGACCACCAATGATCAGCCCCAGGATCAACTCGCCACGAATGTAGCCGCCGATCTTGCTGGCAAGCTCGTTCAATACGTCAGCAGCGTAGGCCCGACGGCTGGGCGCAATGGTGGTGAGGAAGATGCGTTGCGGCTGGTCACGTAGCATCACCCAGTAGAAGGCGATCACCAGCACACTGACGAAACCAATTGTCACTGTGCCGATCCCCCCCAGCACACTGATTAGGACAGCGATCAGCGGGCCGAAGAAGTCGCTCAGGCCGCCACTGCCGCCGCCACCAGTGCCAGTTGCCAGGCTAGGGGCAACCGTCGTCGTGCTGCTCAAACCGTTCGCCGTGGAGATCGTTGTCGTGCTGGTGATCGTGCCGAGCGTGCTGGTCAGGGTCGGCGTGCTGGCGGTGTTGGTCAGCAGGCCAGTGGCATTTAGCAGCGGCTTGAGCGGTTCACGTAGGAAGTCGGGGGCTTTGTCGTAAATCTGGTGCGCGAAATTGGGTGCATTCTGGGCCAGCCCTTGCAAGTCGTTGGCGACCGGGCGGATGGTAAAGAAAAGTAGCAGGATCAGGCCACCCAGCACCGCCACGTAGATCAGCAAGGTAGCCAGCACGCGTGGCAGCTTCAGCCGCTCCAACCGATCTACTGCGGGCATGATGCCAAGAGCAACGGTGATCGCCAGCAACACTAGCAGGATGATACTAATCAGGTCGCGCAGAGCGGCTAGAAAGAGGATCAGCCCCAGGGCAGCAAAGAAAATCGCGGCGATGGTGCCAGGAGTGATGTGAATGTCGCGGGCCGGGTTGGGCAGGGAGGTAAAGTCGGGAGCTGGCACCGTCACTTCCGCATCGGCGCGGCTCTGACCAGTAGCTGGCTTGGTTTGGCTGCTCATTAGTGGGCGATCTCCTCCAAATTGCCAAAGCAGCACAGTTGCAACTCGCTGCTTGATAGGCTAGAATAGAACACTATATAACAGGATTTGGGCCAGCAGCCCGCTAAAGCGAGGAGCAATTTCATGCCTAAGTTGAGCGAAGCCGAACTGGAAGCCGCACTAGCCCTCTTGCCGGGCTGGCAGGTGGCGGCAGGTCAGTTGAAGAAGCAGTATAGTCTCAAGGATTTCGCCGCCGCCATCGCCTTCGTCAACCAGGTGGCCCAGATCGCCGAGGCCGCTGCCCACCACCCCGACATCGTGATCAACTACGCCAGGGTGACGCTTGGCACCTCCACCCACTCGCTGGGCAGCGTGATCACCGAGAAGGATACAGCTCTTGCCACCCAGATCGAGCAGGCTTACGCAGCAACTAGCGCACTACCAGCCGAGCAGACCAGATGAGGCTAGCGTCCCTGCTGGCCTATGGCGAGAAGCGATAGGGCTAGTCCTGAGCATTGCAATCTGGTATCTGCTTGCCTTATAATTAGGGACAAGCTACTCCCCCAAGCCCAATGCCAGGTTGAATGTAGATCGATAGCGACGGTGCTGCTTGACGAGGGTAGGTAAAGAAGGTTGATCATGAGCTTCGGCAGCAGTTTTGACCGCTCCCCCAACGATGCTGACTGGGGTCACTACTATGCCCCTGGGGCGGGGGTGCGCCTACATTATGTGCGCCAGGGCAAAGGGCCGCCAGTCCTCTTGTTGCACGGCTGGCCGGGCTTCTGGTACGATTGGCGGCACGTAATCCCGCTGCTGGCTGGCGAAGCCGACCTAATCGCCCCCGACTTTCGCGGATTTGGCGGCTCGGACAAGCCCGACTTGCCACCCGCCGCCGGGTACAGCCCAGCAGTGCTGGCCGCAGACTTGCTGGCCCTGCTCGACCACTTGCAGCTTGAGCGCGTGGTGGTGGCGGCACACGACATCGGCGCGAGCGTGGCCCAGGTGTTGGCCCGTACTGCGCCGCAGCGGATCAGCGCACTGGTGCTATTTGACCCAGCCTATGGCGGCGTTGGCAACCGCCGCTACGATCCAGGCGTGCAACAGGAGTTTTGGTACCAACATCTGCATAACCTGTCCTGGGCCGACCAGTTGATTGGCTACAACCGCGATACGGTTGCACTCTACCTGGGCCATTTCTATGACCACTGGGTGGGCCGCAAAGACAGTGTGCGCCCCATAGAGTTCGGTCACATTGTCGATCAATATGCCCAGCCAGGAGCAGTACGGGCCAGCATTGCTTACTACAAAGCACGGGCGGGCAGCCGCCAGGCCGAAGCAAATGCTGCCCCGCCAGCCCCGATCAGCCAGCCCACGATCATCCGTTGGGGCGAGGCCGATCCAGTGATGCGAGTGGAGTGGGCTGACCGCCTGGGCGAATATTTTGCTGATTACCAGTTGCGGACGCTCCCCGGCGTGGGCCACTTCGTCCCCTTCGAGGCGGCGGACGAGGCAGCAGCGGCTATCCGCCTGGCCCTCCAGCTCGGCTAAAGATTTTGGGGAAAGTACAGATTGCTGCTGGTTTGAGAAGGAAAGATATGCAAGACCAACAAAACAGGATCGTGGTGCTAGAAGGAGATATTACCCTACTGGCGGTGGATGCCATCGTCAACGCGGCCAACAACAGCCTGCTGGGCGGCGGTGGGGTAGACGGCGCAATCCACAGAGCCGCCGGGCCAGGATTGCTGGTAGAGACGCGCAAGCTAGGTGGCTGCCCAACCGGAGAGGCGAAGATCACTGCTGGCTACAACCTACCCGCCCGCTATGTAATCCACACCGTCGGCCCAATCTGGCAGGGTGGCGAGCAAGGCGAAGCGGAGTTGCTGGCTAGCTGCTACCGCAACTCCTTGCGGCTGGCAGTGCAGCACGACATTCACACTATCGCCTTCCCCGCTATCAGCACCGGTGTTTACAGCTACCCGCTGGCCGAGGCCACCCGCATCGCAGTGCGCGAAGTGGTCAGCTTCCTACGGAGCGCGCCGAGTATCACGCAGGTCATTTTCGCCTGTTTGGGGCGCACGAGTAGCGAAACCTATACAACTGTCTTGAAGGGGACGGGTGAGCAGTCCAAATAAAACAAAGTCGGCTCAAAAGGATTAAAGGAAAAGTGATGAACAACAACGTTGCGGTAAACACAACCGCCTGGCTGGTAGACATTGGCTACGTAGTGCGAGCCAGTGAGGGGAAGTTCAAGCTGGACTACCTCAAAGCAGAGCGGTTTCTACAAGAGACGTGTGGCCCCACCCGCACCTTCCTCTTTAACGTCTTCGACCCCACCCTCGGCATTCAGCCGGGCCTGCGCGCCTTCTACGACGCGATGAGCAGGCAGGGGATGACTATCCTGCTGCACCCTGCCCAGTTGCAAGGCAGCCAGCCGCGCACCCACCAGTGCCGCCTGGATGCCGACTTCAGCGCGCACCTGCTCTGGCAGGCAGGCTTGCCCTTCGTTGAGACGGTGGTGATCACCACTGGCGAAGCCGACTTCGTGCCGCCAGTCGAACTGGCCCGCGCCGAGTGCGCTAAGCGGGTGATCCTTTTCTCCTACAACGCCCTTGTTCCCTATGAGCTGGCGAGCGTTGCCAACGAGTGGTGGCAGTTTGAGTACGTCGCCGAGCAGGTAATGCGTTAAGCGTCCGTCATTCTGCTTGCCACCTACAAAGGATATGTGCCAGAGCTATTGACAGCAGGTGTGAGGCTGGCGTATAATCGTCATGTAGACATAACGTGCGTGCTTACAAGGGGGTTACAATGAAGATTAGCCTACATCCCATCCATTTTGTCCGACTGCTGGCGGTACCGCTACTGTTGCTGCTGATCCTCTCGCCCCTTGCGCCACCGCGTAGCCCCGCCCACGCCCAGCAAGCAAGCGGTAACACCCTCCCTGATGCAACCCTCAGCCCCAGCCTGTTCAGCCCAGAGCAGGGTGTGGGGAGCGGCACGCCGGTGGCTGGCGATAGCATCCTGATCCCGGCTGGCGCAGCCGAGGCGAGCTTTATCAGTGCCGCCATCGCCACTTCGCGTCCCTTCAGCCACCTGCTGCCCCATTATGTCGGTGAGGTGCCAAAGGGTGGCAGCGTGGGCCTGGACGTGCGCTTTGGCAAGGACGGGCAGAATTGGGGCGACTGGCAGCCAACTGACCTGGAGGATGTGAGCAACCCCCTACGCGACCGGGCAGGCGAACGCTTCGTCAACCTGGTGACCGTACCACGCAGTAGTGATGCAGTGAGCGGCACCAATACTACCGCTAGCTTCGCTCAGGCACGTCTCCGCTTGCGCGGCAGCGGCAATCTCAGCCCACGCATCAGCAAGCTGACCCTTAGCTTCATCGACGCAGGCAACAGTGGGGCCATTATCAGCCAGCCCAGTGGCGGCCAAAAGCCCCCTGTGATCAGCCGCAGCAGTTGGGGCGCACCAGACGGTCAGCAGTCACCCGCCTGGCTACCCCTTTACCAGCAGGTCACCCATATTATCATCCACCAGACTGGCACCAGCAACACCACCACCGATTGGGCTGCCGAGGTGCGCGCCCTCTGGTTCGCCCAGGCAAAGGTGCGCGGCTGGGGCGATCTAGGCTATAACTTCCTGATCGACCCGCTTGGCAACATCTACGAGGGGCGGGCGGGCGGTGACAACGTGGTGGGCGGGGCTGCCTACCCCTTCAGCAACGGCAGCGTCACCGTCGCCCTGCTTGGTAGCTATCTCACCAACGCACCCAGCGATGTGCAGGGAGCAGCCCTCGTGCGCTTGCTAGGTTGGAAGGTCAACCAGCTTGGCCTCGACCCCCAGGGCAGCAGCAAGATCACTGCCTACCTGGCTTGTGGACAGAGTACCACTGTGGACAAGCCCAGCATTGCGGGCGCACGAGACTACGCTGGCGAAGGCTGCAATAGTACCTTCAACAACAGTACTAGCCCTGGTGACGGTGTCTACAACCAGCTAGACCGCATCCGCGCCGCGATCATCACTGCCCAACCACGCTACAACGCCCTGTTCCTCGGCACCGACAGCCCAACAGTGATGGCCGCTGGTGGCACTTACAACGTCAACCTCAGCGTCCGCAATGGTGGTTCGCTCACCTGGTCACCGACGGTAACGAACCCGGTGCGGCTCGGCTACCGCTGGTTCAGCGGCGACAAGTTGATCGAGGGCGGCATCCAGGACTTCCGCGCCAGCCTGCCTCAGGCCGTGCCATTCGGCGGTGTCCTTAGCCTCTATGCGAAGGTGAACGCCCCCAGCACCCCTGGCAATTACACCCTGCTATGGGATATGGTGGAGGAGAATGTCACCTGGTTCTACGAGCAAGGCTCCACCCCCTTGCGCCTGGCGGTCAGCGTGGTCAGCGGCAACGCCGGGGCGGGCGACACCGCGCCACCAGTCAGCCGCATCTTCGGTCTCAAGCCCTACCAGACCAGTGAACAGTTCATCATCCGTTGGAGTGGGCTGGACGATGCGGGCGGGAGCGGCATCTTCAACTACGACGTGCAATATAAGATCGCACCCAATGGCGAGTGGCAAACCCTGGCTGGCAATTCGAGCGCGAACGAGGCGGGCTTCAGTGGCAAGAACGGCTACACCTACTACTTCCGGGTGCGCGCCCGCGACCGGGCAGGCAACACCGAACTATTCCGCAATACGCCCGATGCTTATACGACGGTAGACGTGGTGGCCCCTAACCTGGCGATCAGTCGCCCGCTGAATGGCGCAATCCAGCCTAACGGGGCGATCACCGTCACTGGCGAAGTCGAGCCGGGCGCACTGGTGATGGTCAACGGCAAAGCAGCACAGGTGAGTGGCGGTAGCTTTACTGCAACGCTGACCACTACGCAGGCGGGTCGCAACCTGGTGGTCAGCGCAGAGGCGATTGATGGGGCGGGCAATAGCAGCCAACAGGCGGTGATCGTCCGTTTGCAGAGCAACTTCAGCGATGTGGAGCGCGACAACTTCGCCCGTGAAGCGATCATCTACGTGGCTGACCGCAGGATCATGGCTGGCTACTCCGACGGCAGCTTCCGACCTGGCAGCCCGCTGATCCGCAGCGAAGCGGCACGGGTGGCAGTGTTGGCCGCAGGAGGCAAGGTGATCAGCCCAACACGGGCCAGCTTCAGCGACGTGCCGACCGACGACGCGAGTTTTGCCTACATTGAGACGGCAGCGGCCAAGGGCGTGATCAGCGGCACCGGCGGCCAGTTCAAGCCTAAGGAAGCAATCACCCGCGCCGACTTCCTGCGCCTGCTAATTGGTACGCACGGCTATGCGTTGGCAAACCCCAACAAGGCCACCTTTACCGACATCTCCAACAGCGCAGCCGACTACCAGTATGTGGAGACGGCGGTGAAGAACAACCTGCTACCGCCCAGCTATCTCAGCGGCAGCACCTTCGACCCCACCACTCCCATCACCCGCGCCGAAGCCGCCTGGATGCTGCACCAGTCGTTGCGCTAGCCTGGAGTAGCAACAAAGCGAAGGGGATCGCCAGATGGTGATCCCCTTTGTGCTGGCCGGCCCCACCGCAGCTACGGCGCGCTAGCCTTCCAGTCCCGCTCGAAGACAGAGCGCAGGCGGTTGACCAGCGCACCGTCGTTGAAGATGATCCCTAGCTCGCGGTTCTGGTCTAGCGAAGTGGTGCTGATGTTGACCGAGCCGATCCAGGCGAGATTACCGTCTACGATGAAGGCTTTGGCGTGCATATAGACGCGGTTGCGGGCCATGTACTGGGTCTGGCCGCCTGCACTGGTGATGCGCTGAAGATCGGGATTGGCGGCCTGCTGGTTACCGCTAGGGGCAGGTGAGATCAGGCGCACAGCCACCCCGCGCCTGGCAGCATCAGCGATGTGCTGACTAACTTCCTCGTCGTTCACCTCCTCTGCCTCAATCTCCAAAGTGCGTCTTGCCCTATCGATCAGGCCGAGAAAGGTGCGCCGCGAGTTGAGGTTGCTCCAAACCAGGTTGGGGCGGTCGAGGCGCGGGGTTTGGTTCAGCCAGTCTGCATCGAACACGGTGCTAACCTCGCGCACATCGTCGGGGTTACTGTCCAACACACCATACTCGCGGTTCTTGCTGAAGGCCGAGCGGCTGGCGTTCAGGGTCATGATGATCGCCAGTTGGTCGTCCACCACCACTGCCTTCTGGTGAGTGAAGCGAAAGACAGGGTTTGACCAGTGAACATCTACGCCAGCAGCGGTCAGTTGGTCGGCAACTGTCTGGTTGCTGCCACCGCCGCCGAAGGGGTGTTGCTCAAGCATCACGCGCACATTCACCCCATGCTGCTGGGCTGCAATCAATGCGTTGATCACCTCGCTATCACTGAGCAGGTACATGACCATACGGATGCTCTTGCGCGCTCCGTTCAGTTGGTCGAGCAAGGGGGCGTAGCTGTCGTCTGGCTCAACAAAGAGGCGCAGCTTACTCTGCGGCCCCGGTGGGTAGCTGCTAATTGGAGCGACGGTGCCGACTTCCATCGGGACAGAGACAGTGCTACTGTCGCAGCCAACCAACAGCAGGATCAGTAGCAGAAGCAAAGGAATACGGCGCATCGTTCCTCCTAAAGGTCGCTGGCACTGACCCGCCCACCCTCAGTGCCGTTGTTGTCATCCACGTTCTTGTCGTGGCCGAACGAGCCAGAGAGGCGAATGGGTGGGTCGTTGGCTTCGGGTTGGTTGTTGGTAAAGGAGCCACTGACCCGCTGCGGTAGCTGCACCTGGTTCTGTGTTTGGCCCTGTGGCTGGCTCTGCCCTTGCTGCATGGCACTGCTGCCGCCCTGCCACTGCCATGGCTGCTTACCGCCGCTGATCGTCTCAATATCATTAAGGATGTCGTCCAGTTCTTCGGCCCGCCGCAGGGTAATCGTGATATTGGTCTTGCGCTGTTCGCTACGGGTGACGGTGTAGTTGCGCCCACCGTAGCTAGGGTGGTCGGCCTGCTCGTCGCCTGCCTCGGTGATCTCCAAGCGCAGGCTGCCGCCGTCATCAAGGGAGATTTCGCTATGCAGGCCAGCCTCGTCCTTGCTGCCCTGGATTAGATTGTGCTGCTCACCGAGCAGGTCATAGCCAGCGTTCTGCAAATCGCGCTCAATCTGGCTGCGGTCGCTGTACATACTGAAGCTCATCTTGCTTGCTCCTAACTTGAGTCGCTGGGTGTCACTGACAAACCAGCGGTTATCTACCTGCCCTGCGACGATCAGCAGGGTGGGGCCGGTGGTGACGCTCATCGTCAATATTGCGCTGGGCCGTAGCGGGAGGGTGTTGAGGCTAAGCGGTGCGCCCTGGTCGTCGCTGATCGCGATACCATCATAGGTGGGGTTGGGCAGGCTGTCCATGCCCAGTCGCGTACGTTCGTCGGTGAAGTAGGCGGTATTAAAGGCGACGATGCGGAACTGGGCAGGTAGGCGCAACGCCCTCGCCCGCTCAAAGTCACGGTCGCCCAGGGCCGCCACGTAATTCTGGGCGGCCAACAGTGGACTGGGCGCACCAGTGATCGCCACGCTACCACAGCCACTCAAAGTGCAGAACAGAAGGAGCAGCACGAAGGTGGAGGCGAGGCACCGCCTGGTTAGCCGACCCAGCCTCACACCGTTTGCTCCGTACGCACCACACGGATGTCTGGGGCGTGTATCTGGTCGTGCAAGCCGACCACGCGCAGGAGATTGCCCACACTGATGTCCAGGTAGAGAGGGTGGCTGGTGTGAAGCTCCAGTTGCTCGTCGCTGAACTGGTCAACCAACGCAGCGGCGCGCTCATGCGCCTGCTCAAACTGGGCTAGCAAGTCGGGAACGCTGCGCCCACGCTGCTTGCGAATCTGGCTGGCGTTCCAGCGGTCGAGATCGAGCGTGGGGTCGAAGGGAGCTTCGCCACGCACGGATCGCTCAACCATATTGCACAGTTCGTTGTTGTTGACCGCCAGGTGTGCCAGGTTGTCGATCACCAACCAGTCGGGGTTGCCGCTCTGCTGCTCCCACTCGTCATCCTGGATCGCAGAGAACGCAGCCAGTGCGGTTTCGCGGCCTGCGCTCAGAGTGCGCTTGATCTTCTCGCGATTAACAGCCATCTTTAGCCCTCCTCAGCGGGTAGTTACCCTTGCCCAGTCATCGGCCTGTAGCCCCTGGGCAGTATAAGTCAGCCCCTTGACGCGGGGGTTGATCAGCGCATTGGCCTTGCCGTAGTAGAGTGGTAGCCAGCCCACCTGGTTGACCGCGATCTGCTCAGCCAGGCTGTAGAGGCGCAGCCGCTCAGCAGCGTTCGTCTCTACATCGGCCCTATCCACCAGACCGTCAAACTGCGGGTTGCTAAAATGCCCATTATTGTTGCCTACGCCACTGCGTAGCTGCTGCGAGAGGAAGTTTTGCGGGTCGGGATAGTCGGCAGACCAGACGCTGAGGTAGATTTGCAGGGGGCTGCTCTGGGGGTCACTGGTCAGGGCGTTGAGATTGTTGTTGAAGCTGGTCAGCCCCGTACTGTCCACCTGCACCTTCAGGCCCAGATTGCTCTCCCAGGTCTGTTGCAGGTAGTTAGCTACCTTCAGGTAGCTGGCATCCTGGTCGTTGATCGTCAGGCGAATAGTATCGCCCGCCTTCACCCCTGCTGCCGTCAGCAGGCTACGGGCGGTAACGAGATCGAAGGGCAGCTTCTGGATTGCGGAGTTGTAGCCGGGCATCCCTGGGGGGATGATCGTGTCGGCAGCGATCACCAGCCCGCTGAGGATGTTGCCAGCTAGCGTTTGCTTACCCACTGCCTGGGCGAGAGCCTGCCGCACCCCTGCATTGTCGAAGGGGGCGCGGCTGTTGTTGAAGCCCAGGTAGGTGACGTTGAACTGGCTGGCCTGGAGGTAGCCATCGAGCTTGCTGGCCGCGTCCACGTCGTTAGGGTCGAAGGCTATCGTCCCCATCACGTCCAATCGGTCGGCCTGGTAATCGGCGAAAGCAGTGTGGGCGGCAGGGTAGAAGATGAGATCGATCTCGTCTAGGCCCGGCTTGCCAAAGCTGTAGTAAGGGTTAGGCTTCAGCACCAGACGGTTGCTGTCGGTAGTCACCGCCCGCACGAAAGGGCCAATCCCGAAGGCCCGCGCTTGCCAGTTGCCGCCCTGCTCTACCAGCTTGCGGGGGACGACCGAGGAGGTAGCATAACTTAGCTGATAGAGGAAGTAGCTAGCCGGATGGTCGAGGCTGATTTGCAAAGTGCCGTCGTCAACCACCTTAATCCCGCTCACCGTCGTGCTACTACCCGTGCTAACTGCCTTGCTACCAGTGATATTGCCCAGGTAATAACCAGCATTGCCCCCACTCTTGTCCAGGATGAAGGCGCGGTTGAGGCTATAGGCAAAGTCGCCAGCGACTACTGGCGAACCATCGGCGAACTTCAGGCCGGGGCGCAGGTAGAAGGTGTAGACCATACCATTGCTGCTCAGCTCCCAGCGTTCAGCCCCGAAGGGCCGCACGTTCAAGCGGCTGTCGAGTCGTACCAGCCCGCCGAAGATCAGGCTGTTGATCATAGTTTGCTGGCTGTTACCCGCCAGTGGTGGATCAACATCGGGGGGGGCTAGCATACCCTCAATTGACCAGCGCAGCACTTGTGGCCCCGCTGCTGGGTTGTCGGGGGCGGCACCGCAGGCTGTCAGCAAGGGGCAGAGCAAGGCTAGAGCTAGCAGCAGAGTTGGCAAACGGCGGGACATAAGTTCTCCTCCAGTAGCAAAACAGTTTTCGCAGCTCATTATAGCACATCCAGGGGCTAAGTCTAACGGCTTTCTAGCACGCCGTTAACGCGAAGCTATTGCTGATGGCGTAAAGTAGCAGCATGAAGTACTACCAGACACAGCCGAAAGGGAACAGAGCATGACAATCTACCAGCCAGACTTCAGCATCCAGCGCAATACTACGCCAGTCAGCAAGCAGGCGGACACTGTGACCGCTGCCCAGGAGCTTGGCCCCGCCGTCGTCACTGTGGTGACCACACGAGAGGGCGAAGTACGCAACTGGCGGGGCGGCCCGCGCCAGGGGGTGGGCAGCGGGGTGATCTTCGACCAGGCAGGCTACATCTTGACCAACGCCCACGTCGCGGGCGACAGCAGCAAAATAGAGGTGATCTTTGCAAAGGGCAGCCGCAAGGTGCCAGCCGAACTGATCGGCCTCGACCACGAGAGCGACGTAGCGGTGCTGAAGGTGGGCGGCTCCCTACCCGCAGTGGCGGCCCTGGGCGACAGCAACAAGCTGCTACCCGGCCAGCCGGTAATCGCCATCGGCTCCGCCCTCGGCAGCTACCGTAATAGCGTCACTGCTGGCGTAGTCAGCGCACTCAGTCGCCGCTTGGGCGGCATCAGTGCGCCGCTAATCCAGACCGACGCAGCGATCAACCAGGGCAACAGTGGGGGGCCGCTAGCTGACCTTTACGGCCAGGTAATCGGCATCAACACGGCAGTAGTACGTGGCTCAGGCTACGGGCTGGCAGAGGGGCTGGGCTTCGCCATCCCGATCAACACCGCCATTGCCATCGCCACCCAACTGATCCGCGAGGGCCGCGTTTCTTATCCCTACCTCGGCATCCAATACCAGGAGCTAACCCCCGACCTTGCCGCCTACTACAGCCTGCAAGTGCAGAATGGTGCCTTCATCCAGGAGGTGACGGCGGATGGCCCAGCAGGGCTGGCAGGTCTACAAAAGGGGGATGTGGTAGTTAGCCTGGGCAGCCAGGAGGTCGAGGAAGACAACCCGCTGATCAACCTGCTGACCAACTACCGGGTGGGCGACGAAATTGCACTGACAGTAGTGCGTGGCGAGCAGCGGCTAACCCTCGGCCTCAAGCTCGGTCAGCGGCCCCCACAGCCGCAGCCGCCACAGCGGTAGAGTGGAGAGAAAGAGGAGGCGGGGCCGCAAGGTGCTGCTTCCTCCTACTTTGTCGCTCGCTTAACCCTTGCCGAAGTTCTTGCTCACAAAGTCGGCTCCTGATCCATTGTCGGTCAGGTCGTCAAGGTTGACAACGCGGCTGCGGGCGAAGGATTGTTGCAGCAGGCGGTTGTAGCCACTGCTGTCACCCGCCTGCAAGGCCGCCACCATGCGCTCAAAGTCAGTGGCGGCTAGCGGCCAGGTGACAGCGAAGTGGCCGCCTGCCACCCGCAGCGTGGTGCTAACTCGCAGAATATCAGCGGTAGGATAGTAGGCACGTAGGGCAGCCCAGCCGTCGAGCAGTTGTTGCAGTTGCGCCCGGTCGAGGTTGAGCGAGGCGCGGGGCATCACCACCTCGGCAGCACCATCCGCCGCTACTACGCCGCTGACCAGGTAGCCGCGCTCGGCCAATCGGTTGCGGATCGCGGCCACGTTGGGCTGGAAGAAGGCGTTAACTTCGCTCACTGCCAGCACCTCCGCGCCAAGCATCATCTTCAGCTTGCCGTCGAAAACTTGCATTTGGGTAGCAACCACCAGCGCGTTCCAGGCTGCGCCCCGGTTGGGGTTCGCCAGCATTGCTGTCCAGGCAGCAGTCGGCAACAGGCAGATCACCGTGTAGCGGCTATCATAGACCAGTTGCACGTTCAGGCGGGCGGGGGCATAGACCAACGCAAGGGTGGCAAAGGCACGGTAGAGTTGGGTGGAGACTGCCACTGAGGTGAAGCTGCGGTCGGCGATCTTCAACTGCACCACCCCAGTCAAGCTGCCATCTGGCTCGACCAGTAGGCTACTATCATTGACGCTGTAGCCATAGGCTGCCAGTTGGCTCCGCACCTGCTCACTGGCAGCCTGCGTGGTCTGCGCTGCGGCGGGCGCAGGGAGCAACAGTAGGACTAGCACCAGGCTAAGGTGGAAGCGGCTCATCTTCAGTTTGGGCTGGCACATAGCAGACCTCGTGGGCGAATCGGCCCGCCCTGATTATATCACGTCGGCTAGATCAACCGCTCGGCCACCTGCAAGACGATCCCCTGCTCCGCAGCCATCTCCAACAGCCCTGCGTGCAACGTGCCTGCCAAACTCTCTAGCTGGGCTATGTCGGTCAGGTCGCCGCTCTCGAATATGCTGACGAACGCAGCATAGCCTTCGGGTTGCAGCGGCAGGGTTAGCGACAGAGGCACCGCTCTGGCCCGGCTGGGGTAGTAAACCCTATTTGCCAGGCCAACAATCCGCACGGCATCCCAGACTAGCGTCCAGGCTGCCCAGCGGCTGAAGTTGTCATCGCCACGCAACCTCGCGTTGCGAAACTTGGCCCAGTGTTCAAGGTACTCATCGACGATAGCCTCGCGCAGAGCTTCAGTCAACACCTCCACTGGGATGTTGGCCGCGATCTCCTCAAGGTACAACCAGTAGCCGGTCGGGTCGTAGAGCGGCAGTACGCCGATGAACTGCCCACCCCGGAGCGGCCAATCAATATCCACCTCATAGACCTCTGCCAACAGGTCGTCGGGGGTGACGAAGTTGACTTCGTTCTTCCAGCCCTCGAAGTAGTATTCCAGGTTGCGCGGCTCGACCGCCTCGTGCAGAACGACGACGATCTCCAGGTCAGAGTACGGCTCGTCGGTCTCGCGGGCGGTAGAACCATAGACCCCGACGGCGATCACGTTCGCCCCGTATCGCTCCACCACGTTCTGCGTAATGGCGTGGGCGCGGGCAATACGTTGCTCGTGGCTTGCAGTAGCTGGGAAGTCAGGAGGGAGAGTGTTCATCATGCTCCTTCGCCAGCCAGTGCTGGATCGCCGCCACAAACTCAGCCTCATGCTCGAACGAGTTGGCAGCCACCAGCGGCCAGAGTGGGCGGCCCCCTGCCCAGGCGAAGTAGGCCGGATCGGTAAGGGCGGCAGCGGGCAGGGCGCGCACTGCCGCCAGGGCTGCCAGGTAAGCAGCCCTGTAATCGGCCAGCACTTCAGGCAGCGGGCGGCTCTGGTGCAGGGCATACCACTCGGCGTTCATCGCATCCATCTCAGCCCAAGTTCTACCGGGAGCGGGTAGCTCTGGCTGCTCCCCATTCAGCGCGCTGGTCAACCAGTAGACTTGCAAGCGGTGCCATTCGGCCAGGTGCGCCAGGCAGTCCTTGACCGACCAGCCAGAGTACACGCCCGACGCGCTCAGCTGCTCCTCGTCCAACCCACTGATCAGCAGCTCCAACGCCGCGTGTTCGAGGCTGATTTTCTCCAACATGGTCGCCCGCTCAAGTGGCGGCTCGTTGCTCATCGTCGACCCTCCTGCTTTGTTCTCCCCTATAATACCACGAAGCGGGCAGGCGAGTTCAAGCCCTTGACAGCAAGGTGCAGGTGGGGTATAAAGTAGGTTATGGACAACCCCTCGGAAGCAAAGATACCGATCTACGTCGTTGCGGGCTTCCTCGGCAGCGGCAAGACGACGTTGATGGAGCGGCTGCTGGCTTACGCAGTGGCTCACGACCTCAACCCCGGCGTGTTGGTCAACGACTTTGGCACGATCAACATTGATGCGGCTCAGTTGCGGGCGCGGGGGCTGGCTATCGCCGAACTGAGCGGCGGCTGCATCTGCTGCACCAATGCCAGCCAGTTGCCGCCCGCCGTCAAACGGCTAATCCGCAACGGCTCACGGGCGATCCTGGTGGAGACCAGTGGGCTGGCGAACCCACTCGATCTGCTCGACCAGCTAACCATGCCCTGGTTGCTGCCCCAGGTGCAGATTCGTGGTGTGGTCAACCTGGTGGATGCCGCGCATTGGTTCGGCCTGCCCGCCGACGCAGAAGCTCTCGCCCGCCAGCAGGTGCAGATCGCCGACCTGCTGATCGTCAACAAGCAAGACCTGACCAGCCCTGCCACCCTCGATCTCCTCTGTGCCGACCTTCGCACGCTCAACCCCACTGCCCTACAAGTCGTTACCAGCCAGGCTGCGCTCGACCCTGCCCGCGTCTACCGCCTCGAACACAGCGCGCAAGCAGGCGAGCAGACAGAGCGCATCCACCACAACGCTCGCATCGCCAGTTGCAATGTGCGACTGCCTGCTGCCCTCGACCGCGACTGCTTCGCCGCCTTCGCTGCTGGGCTGGGGCGCAACGTGTTGCGGGCGAAGGGGCTGGTGCAGATCGCGGGGATGCCAATGACTGCGATCTGGCAGTATCTACCCGGCCAGCACGAGATCATCCCCTTTGACATAGCGGAGAGCGGGCTACTGGGCAATGTTGCCGTCTTCATCGGTGAGGGGCTGGACGCGACGGAGTTGGAGCGGCAGGTAGCAGTATGCGCGGCCCAGGATTTATGCCGCCCGCTTGTTCACCTTGCCAATTGCTGCCTGATCCAGCGGCTTGACGATCATTTCGTCTATGTTGACGTGTGGTGGGCGGCTGGCGGCCCAAACGATGCACTCGGCCACGTCAGTGGGCGAGAGTGGGGTCAGGCCAGCATAGACGTTCTTCGCTCGTTCCTCGTCGCCACGATAGCGCACCACGCTGAACTCTGTCTCCACCAGCCCTGGGTCAATCGAAGTGACGCGCACGCCCTTGCCCAGCATCTCCAGCCGCAAGGTCTGGCTGATAGCTAGCTCAGCGTGCTTGCTGGCGGCATAAACGCTGCCGCCCTCGTACACCCCATGCCCAGCGACGCTGCCGAGGCTGATCACGTGGCCGCTACCCTGGGCCACCAGCAGCGGCAACACCTCCGCTGTAACGTTGAGCAGGCCCAACACATTGGTCTCCAGCATCTCCCGCCAAGCGGCTAGCTTGTCAGCTGCGGCCTCGGCGATCTGGTGGGTGCCACGGGCCAACCCTGCGTTGTTGACCAGGATATCCAGACGGCCAAGCTGCTGCACCGCCGCCTGGACGAACTCGCTCACCGAAGCGTGGTCGGTCACGTCTAGCGGGGCGGCGTAGACCAGCCCGCCCGCAGCCCGCAATTCTGCCTCCAGTTGGTCGATCCGCTCAGCCCGCCGCGCCCCAATAGCCAAAGCACAACCCTCAGCAGCGAAGGCCCGCGCCGTTGCCTCGCCAATACCGCTGCTCGCCCCCGTTACCATTACTACCTTGCCTTGCAAGCTACTCATCTACAATCCTCCTTTTGGCGTATGCTTTGTAGCTATCATAACCGGGGCAGTCTGCAACTGTCAAGGCACAGCTCTTGCCTTGACAATCCGCAAGATCAGAGTTATTATAGAGTAGGCAAATAGATTGGTGGTAGATTTTGGCGGCAAATGCAGGTAAGCAGACACAGTTGCTGGCGAAGGCGCGGGTGGCTATGCCGCTGCACGAGTTCTGGCTAGCCCTCAGCAACACTGGGCGGCTCAACCCCTACGTGGGTATCCCAGCGATCAAGTTCACCCCTGTGCCTGGGCCGGGCGGTACTACCGCTTATCTCAATGCCCGCGCCCGCTACTTGGGCGTGCCAGTGGTCTGGCGCGAGATGCCGTTCGAGTGGCAGGAAGACGACTTCTTCCTGGTCGAGCGGCAGATGACTGGGTTGGCAGGGATGTTCTTCGGCAACCTGGTTAGCGGGGCGCGAATGCGAACGGTAGGCGAGAACGAAACCCAGGTGGAGATGTTTGGCACCTCGGACACGCGCAACCCACTTGGTCGCCTGCTCTACAAACTGATCGTCGGCAAGCAGTTTCTTGGCGCAATTAGCAAAGCGTGTCGCACTATCGAGAAGAACTACCACCAGCTAGCGGAGATGGCTTATACCCTCCCTCCACCAGAGAAGCCTCAGGTCAACCGCCGTCAGCTATTTGCCCTCTGTGCCAGCCTGCGCGAGAGCAACACCACAGAGGAGATAGTTACCCTCCTGCGCCGCCACCTCGCTAGCGCACCCGACGACGAAGTAGTGTTGATGCGCGCTTTCGTGCTAGCCGACAAGTGGCAGCAGCCGCGAAAGGCTGTCCTGCGTGCCTGCCTCAAGGCTAGCCGCCTGGGGTTGCTGGACGCAACCTGGGAGGTGATGTGTCCAAATTGCCGGGTCAGCAAAGGCAGCTTTGCCAGTCTGCGTGACCTTAAGCCGACGGCGCACTGCGACACCTGCAACATCCGCTACGACGTGAACTTCGACCAGTACGTGGAGTTGCGCTTTACGGTCAGCGAAGCGGTTCGCAAGACTACAGACAACACCTACTGCATCGGCGGCCCCTACGTCACCCCGCACATCGTCGCGCAGAGCCGCATCACGGCGAGAGCGCAAGCGGCGGTGGCGATCAACCTGCCCGCCGGTCGCTACCGCTTGCGCCTGCGTCAGGCCAGTGGCTGGCTGACCCTCATCCTCGCACCCGACGGCCAGCCTACCGCCGACCTCGTGCTTGAGGGTCAACCCCTGGGCGGCGAACTGAGGCTGCAACCGCAGAGCAGCCTGAGCCTGCACAACCAGGGCAGCGAAGATGTGCTGCTGATCATCGAACAGGAGGCTTGGGAGAACCAGGCAACCAGCGCAGCCCTGGTTACTGCTTTGCAGGAGTTCCGTAACCTGTTCTCCTCCGAAGTCCTTTCGCCCGGCACCAACATTGCAGTACGCAATCTAACTTTCCTGTTCACCGACCTGAAGAACTCCACCGCCCTCTACGAGCGGGTAGGGGATTCGCCTGCCTATGCCCGCGTCCGTGACCACTTCACCTTGCTGACCGATGCGGTGGCCCAACACAGCGGCGCACTGGTTAAGACGATGGGCGATGCAGTGATGGCCGTCTTTAGCGAGGCGCAGGGCGCAGTAGCCGCTGGGCTAGAAATTCAGGCGGCGATCAACGACTTCAACACGCAGCATCCACAGGGCGAGCCACTCTGCGTCAAGGTTTCGTTGCACAGCGGTCCCTGTCTGGCGGTCAACGCCAACGAAACGCTTGACTACTTCGGCACCACGGTGAACACCGCCGCCCGCCTACAAGCTCTCAGCCAGGGTGGGGATATGATAGTCAGTGGTAGTGTCTACGCCGATGAGCAGGCCTACGACCTGCTAACCCCCTACCCAACCGAGCAGGAGACCACCAGCCTAAAGGGTATCGCGCTGCCGATCCAGTTCTACCGCCTCGACCTCAGCAAGATTCGTAAGCCGAGCAGCGAACTGCTAGTCGCTGGTGGCTAGAGTAAGCGGCCCACTACCCGACCCAAGTAGCCAGCCGCAGCCTAGACCAGTAGCAACTAGCCTGGCTCGCTATCAGGCAGGTGCAGCCGCTAGCAGCTATCAGGCAGTGCGGTCGTGGTAGCTGTGGTCGTCCAGAAACGACGTAATGCAGGCAGTCAGCCCCTCACGAACAGCCCGAAAGGCGGGTAGCTTTGTATCATCGCCACCCACAACACTGGCCGGATCAGCAAAGCTCCAATGTAGCCGCTCAGTTGGCCCAGGGAAGTAGGGACAGTTGTCACGGGCGTTGTCACAGACAGTGATCACGTAGTCGAACGCCTGGCCCAACAAGCTGTCTACCTGCTTTGGCTGCTGCTGGCTAATATCGATGCCAACCTCAGCCATAACCTGGACGGCGTAAGGGTTGATGTGGTTGGCTGGCGCACTGCCGGCACTCTGCACCACCACGCTAGTTCTACCTATAGTGCGAAACAAGCCCTCAGCCATCTGGCTACGAGCCGAGTTGCCAGTACATAGTACCAGCACGTGGATCACCTTGTCTGCTTGCACACCATGCCTCCTTTGGGTAGGCAGGGCCGCCCGTCGGCAGCCCCACCCCTGGTTGGTCAACTAGCAGCAGGTCTTGCTACCACCACAGCAACTCTCGTCGTCGCAGCACTTGTCGTCCTTGTCACAGCAGATTGCGTTGATCATTGTCATTCACCTCCTTTCGGCTTAAGATCGGTCGCTAATTTGTCCCTGCTCCGGAAGCATTGACAAACTTCGATGTGTATGGCTTAAAAGATTGCCCTCTGGGGGCGCGGAGCGAAATTAGGTGCGTTCGGCCAGTGCCAGCGGTATGAAGCTGGCGGTCTGCTGCTCTGCTGGGCTGAAGATCGTCGCCAGCATTGTCTGTAGCTCGGCCAGCCGCTCCCGATTGAGGCTATAATAAGACCAGATGCCTTCGCGGTTACCAAAGACCAGACCAGCCTCGCGCAGAATAGCCAGGTGGTGGGAGATGGTTGGCTGCCCCTTGTCGAACTGAGCAGTCACGTCACAGACGCAAACTGGCTCCTGGTTGTTCGCCAGCATATTGAGGATGCCCAGGCGGGTCGGGTCAGCCAGCGCATTCAGGATGGCAGCATATTGCTGACTAGTGGAGGCGTTGATCACTGGTGGATTGGCTACAGTGCAGCAGGCAGTGGGGCGATTGCGCGGGTTGTTCTTACGTTCACTCATGTCCCTATCATAACACACTCATCGAAGTTTGTCAATAGGTTAGCCGCAAAAAAGCCTCTCTGCGCTTGAGAGAGGCCCATTGCCAGCGGTTAAAAGCGCGAGAGGACGAGCAGAGCGACGCTAAAACCAACCGCTACACCACAGATCACCTGGGCTGGCGTGTGCGCCCGCATAGCTATGCGCGCCCAGCCAACCAGCGGGATCAGCAGGAGGACAGGCACGGCGTAAGGGCCGAGCAGCCAGAGGGTAGTAATCACGGCACTGGTTGTGGCAGCGGCATGGAAGCTAATCTTCCAAAAGATCGTCACCCCAGCCAGCAGCACTGTGGTCAGCAGGGTACCGTAGACGAGCTTGAGCATGGTCGTTTCTGTGCCGCTAAAACTGAGCAGTAGGAGGGTAACGATAGCACTGAGCAGCGAGACGAATAGGGGCTTGGCTCGCTGATTACGTTGCGAGATGTGCAGGTCGCTGATCGTCCCGCGCTGTACCTGTGCAACAATATAGGTGGCTGGCACCACCACCAGCCCCACCAGGGCAAGTAGCAGGTGGAAGAAGCCGAGGCTGAGTGACTGTTCACGCAGGGCTGCCACAAAAAGTAGCGGGACGGCAACTACCAGGGGGTTGATTAGGTTCGAGACGTGGCGGGCCAAAAGCGGCGGGGCGGCTGGTCTGGTCACTACTAGAGCTGCTACCCTTACCTTCGCCCTGGTGTCCTTGCTTATCTGGTCCAAAATGCGCTCCTCTCCAATTTGCCAACTACCAATATAGTACAATATGTCCTTCAGCTCAGCCACAAAAAATCAGCCTGCGAACAGGCTGACAGCGATCACGATGCCGAGGCAAGAGCCAACGGAGCGGAGTAGGGCTAGAGAGATCAGCAACAAGGCTACAGCGGTGGTTAATGGTCTGCATTGCTACTTCCTCCAAGACTGGGTTGGGCGGAGAGGATGTAGCGCACAAGGAAGCTAGGCCACTTCTTCCTCGTCCAACTCATCATCTTCTTCCTCGTCGAGGTCTTCGTCATCATCCTCATCATCGAGGTCGTCTTCGTCATCATCAAGGTCTTCGTCATCATCCTCATCATCGAGGTCGTCTTCGTCATCATCATCTTCGTCGTCTTCGAGGTCGTCGTCTTCGTCGAGGTCTTCGAGGTCTTCGTCAGCCAACTCCTCATCGGCGAAGCTAACAGGTTGCAGAATCTCCTCGGTCTCCAGTACGGTAGCAGTGGTCATTACAACCTCCTTGAGTTTTGGGTGGCTTATTGCCGTTCTGGGGCCATCGCGTTCCGACGCGCCCAAAAGCATTATAGCACGCTCACCCAGTGCTGTAAACAAGCAGTTTGCCACTTGCCAACCGCCGGAGCGGGGGGCAGCGGGCGTGGAGGACACGCCCGCTACCCAAATTGCAGAGGATGTTTGTGGGGAGGTAGAGGGGTTGGTCGGAGATGTGGCTGTTGCCAGCGTTAGTCAATTGTAAAGGTCAGCCAATGCTTCTTGCGGAAGCACCAACTGACCTTATTCTAACCGTCCTATATTAAGTGGCGGTTAATTGTGGGTTAAGATAGGTTTAACGTCTGTTTAACGTTCGTCAGTAGCAGTAGGGCGGGGGCGGCCCTGCTCTGCTGGCGTATCGGTCGGCGGGGCTGGTGTGTCGGTTGGCAGTGGGGTGCTGGTCAATGTCGCGGGCGGGGCTGTATTGGTTGGTAGGGCTGTGTTAGTTGGTAGAGGCGTGCTGGTTGCTACGTTCGTGTTCGTTGCTGCGGGCGCGCTGGTTGGCAGGGGCGTGTTTGCGGCGGGGGGCGTACTGGTTGCAGACAGGGAGGCGGGTGTGTTGGTTGCAGGCAGCGGAGTGTTAGTTGCAGTGGGCTGTACTGTAAGCGTCGGGCTGGCGGTGGCTGTCAATGTGCCAGCTGCAGTAAGGGTGCCAGCGGCTGTGAGCGTGCGCGTGCCTGTGATAGTGCCACTGAAGGCCGCAGTAAGGGTGATCGTGATTGTGCCGCTGATCGTGGGTGGCAACGAAGGGGTGATCGTCGGCTGAAAGCCCGCACCATAGATCGCGCCGCCATTGACGTTGAGTTGTTGCAGCAAACTATTCGCCCGACTGAGGATGAAGGCTGGCAGCGGCACGTATTGCTGGTTAAGGTTCACTGCCTGCCCAGGGCCGAGCATCCAGCGCACTGCATTGACCAGGGCTATCGCCTTGTCCGCCTGCGGCTGGTCGCGGTAGAGCAGTACCCAGCTTAGACCGACGATGGGGTAGGCATTGTCGCCCGCCATGTTGCTGAGGTCAACCTCCAGGTTGTTTGGCACGCTTTGCAGGGCAGCGAGGGCGGCCTGTACATTCTCCAGGCTGGGAGTAGTGAACAGGCCCGCCTTGTTCTCCACGTCACCGTAGGGAATGTTGGCCTGGGTTGCGTCAGCCAGCGAGAGGTAGCCCACGCTGTACTGCACATCACGCAAGCTGCTGATCATTGCGTCGCCATCGCGCACCGCCAACCCGCCACTGAAGTTGGGCTGCGGGCTGGCTCCGTAGCGGTTGGCCCAGGTGCGGTTGGTGCCGCTCAGGTAACTGCTGAGGATGAAGCTGGCTCCGCTGTAACCCTTCTCATGCAGCATCTTGATTGGCTTGTTGGGCAGTTCGACCCCAGGGTTGTCACCACTAATCGCCAGGTCGTTCCAGCGCACTATGCTGCCACTGAAGATGCCCGCTAGCGTGCTAGCCGAGAAGCGCAGCCTGCTGGTGAGGGTGGGAAGGTTGTAGCCAATCACCAGAGGCACTGCCGCCACTGGCACCTGCTGGATTACGCCACCGGTGCCGGTCAATGGCGGGCGTGTGGTGGCGGTCAG
>Ga0123337_10000557_pt1 | contig 60840 bp, 48 predicted proteins | sample frozenSSSSmetaG_FD_89792 | JGI IMG/M metagenome (GOLD analysis project Ga0123337, IMG submission 89792) | Glacier valley bacterial and archeal communities from Borup Fiord, Nunavut, Canada, to study Microbial Dark Matter (Phase II) -... | ecosystem: Environmental > Aquatic > Freshwater > Ice >...
CGCCGCCAGACTTGGTGCTGTCGCTTTCGAGAATGGCGCTGTTGACGGAAAGTGTTTTTTCACTCGGGTCCACGTCGAAGTAGGCGGTGCCGTGCGGCGTATCCACCATGTAATGCGTGGAGCTCTCGCCGCCGCCGCGTCTGACCCTCAACTCCTTGCCTTCTTGAGAGAAGCTTTTGGCAAGCTCCGCGAGGGCATCAGGCATGCTCATCTTGGAAGTGTCCGGTTTGCTCTTGCCGAGCTGGAAGGCGTCTTCCTCCTGCGAGAGGCTGCGGTGGGCATCGACGATGTCACTGTCAGTGGTGGGCTTTGGATTTGTGCCACCCTGGCTAAATTGCAGGCGTGAGCCGCCGCTGCTGCTTTGCGGGGATGGCTCCATACCGGGCGGCGGAGCGCTGGAGGGCCGGGTGTCATCCGGCTTGTTCGTGGTGGTATCTGGTATGGATGCCTCTGGAGGTGGGGCTGATGGTTCCCCTGGCACCGGCCTTTTTAGGACGGCACGTGCTTCCTCCAGCGCCTTCGCTTTGACGGGATCAAGCTCGCGGGGCTGGGGCAGGCTGCGGATGACCTGCTGCTCTTTTTCCAGGTTCTTGACCCGGGTTTGGGCGAGGACTTTTTCGTTGTGATCGAGCTCGCGCTGTTCATCGAAGCTGAGCGGGCCGCCTTTGGCCTTGTCTTTGAGGCGCTGGATGTTGTCGAGCACTTGGCCGACTTCCTTGAGATCGGCAGCGGCTGGGAGAGTTTGCGGTTGTTGACCGCCATCGGTGGTGGCTGGCGATGGCTGGACGGAACCGTCTTGAGCGGCTGGTGTGGTATTAGATGGTATTGGAGGCTGTGGCTGGTCCTGGCTCGTCCTGGCAGGGGCAAGGCCGGTGGTGGTGGCTTCGGCTGCGCCGCCCAGGAGGGCTCCGCCGATGCCTGCCTGGAGGGTCTCTTCGATGATGTCTTTCCAGGGCTTATCGGGATTGTAGGTGTAGCGCTCGATGATGCCCTGGATGAGCTGGTCGGGGGCTTCTTCGCGCAGGCCTTCCTTCACACTGCCGGCGGCGACGGCTTTGAACCACTGGCGGAAGTTTACTTTGAAGGCGGACTGCCGCAGCATGGCCTCGATGCCCTGGGTGCCGCCTGCGGCGGTGAGCAGGTAGGTGCTGGCGGCTCCGACGAGGGCGGGGATCAAGGCTTTGTTGAGCGCGGTGGATTCGCTGTCTCCGCGATTCATGTAGCCCTGCACGGCATCTCCGTACATGCCGCCGAAGGTCTGGAGTCCTGCGGTGGCTGCGGTGCAGCGAAGTCTCCTCTCTGACACCGGGTTCCCCCGCCGCGCTTCAGATGCGGACTGTTACTCTACAATGACAGCATGCACCATGCTGCTGTTGGCGTATTCCCAAGGGAGGCTCCGTAGAAAGTCTTCTCCGTCTTTGGGATAGTAAATCCGCCCGTCGTTGACGGCTCCATGGATCTCTTTCGACTCCTGGTCGAAGGCCTTGTCGCAGATTGCATAACCATTTTTGTCCAAGGTCCAAGTTCTGCTAAGCTCCTTTTTTCTGCGATCCACGTTATAAAAATAAATTTCGACTTTCATGGGGAGTGGATTATTTGGCTGAGTGATCATGCCAGGCAACTGGGCGGGCACGTTGTTTATCTGGCGGTAAATGGGCATTGATCTCATCCAGTGTGAAGTTGCCATACTTGCCACGGGCAAGCAAGGCCTTCGCCCGGGCGAAGAGACCGTCGATGGCTTCTGGTTCCAGATGTTCTTTAAGGGACTGCCGAAGTGATTCCTCGTTGTCGAGCATGCGGTGCAGGCGTGCTTCGTTGAGTGGGGAAATGGGCTGCCCTTCGAGGGGACCCGGATAGCGTTTTTCAACGACGCCCGTGTTGGCGGGAAGGGAGTGACCGTTGTCAACGAGGGCGGCTTCTACGATTTTGCCGTTTTCCACGCGCAGCATGTAGTTTTTGCTATGTCGGTCGCTGTGCATGAGCAGATCGTCCGTGAGCTGCCAGTCATGGGCTGTATCGGAGGGAAGCCCCTCAGGGAGTTGGGTGTTTCGATTAATCTTTATGTTATATCCATTGGACGGATCGGCGGCAAATTCTCCATTGATCATGCCCTTTTTAAAGACTTGGGCGGAGCCGGGCCTGCCATCATGAGTCAGCATGGTAGTAGGTGGAACGAGGTCAATGCCAAGCGCCTGCGCGATCTTGGAAGCGGCTACTTCTCGGTGTCCGGTGGTCCCGGGCTCAACACCGGCACGAATTTTTTTCTCCGACTGGCCGTCGTCGGGCTTGTGGAGCGCCGCGTTTCCATCGGGAGCCTCAAGAATGTTGGCTTCATTGATGTGCTTTCCGCCCATTTCTCCAGTTTTCACCAATGCACCGGCCTCATTGTGTCGGTGCAGGCTGTCACTTGCGGGGTTGGCGTTCCGCGCACGCTCATCCGGTGCCTGCAGCAATGCGGCCTCTGACTGGGCATTTCTAGGCGCGTTGCGCTTGGACTCCAATTTTTTTCGATGCTGTTCCAAAAGCTCCGGGTTCTTCTCTTGAAAACGAGGTGCGGGCGCGTTGACCTCCGCTGTCGGAGTATTGCCGCTGACATGTTGTTGGTTTGGAAGAGATTGCTCCGTCCTCGCCAGCGCCGCCTTCGCATCGGCCAGTTCCTTTTTCTGCGCGTCGCTTAGCGGGGTGGTCTGGTTTTCCAGCTTTCGAACCTGCTCCCGCACCACCCACTGCGCCTGGGCCAGATCTGCCTGCGTTGTCGGGTGGCCGCGCTGCTCGGGCGGGCGGTTCATCACATTGTGGATGAGCTTCTGCGACTGCTCCACGCTCAGCGGTGGCGTGGAGGGCCGACCGGCGGTGGTGGTGGACGGTTGCTGGCCGGAACCGTCTTGAGCGGCTGGTGTGGTATTTCGTGGTATTGAAGGCTGTGGCTGATCCTGATCTGTCTTGGCAGGGGAGAGTCCGGTGGTGGTGGCTTCGGCTGCGCCGCCCAGGAGGGCACCGCCGATGCCTGCCTGGAGGGTTTCTTCGATGATGTCTTTCCAGGGCTTGTCGGGATTGTAGGTGTAGCGCTCGATGATGCCCTGGATGAGCTGGTCGGGGGCTTCTTCGCGCAGGCCTTCCTTGACGCTGCCGGCGGCGACGGCTTTGAACCACTGGCGGAAGTTTTCCTTGAAGGCGGGTTGTCGCAGCAGGGCCTCGATGCCCTGAGTGCCGCCTGCGGCGGCGAGGAGGTAGGTGCTGGCGGCTCCGGCGAGGGCGGGGATGAAGGCTTTGTTGAGCGCGGTGGATTCGCTGTCGCCGAGATTCATGTAGCCCTGCACGGCGTCTCCGTACATGCCGCCGAAGGTCTGGAGTCCGGCGGTGGCTGCGGTGCCGCGCAGGCCCCATGTCTGGGCGGCCTGGGCGACCTGCGCTGCGGTCCTGAGGCCGAAGGCGGCGCCGCCTGCTTTGAGTGTGAGGGAGACGAGACCGCCCACGCCGAGGCTGGGAGCGGAGCTGACCACCATGCTGGTGCCCATGTGGACTAACTGGCCGGTGGGCAGTGCCGCGCTGGAGGAGCTGATGGAGGCTGCATCACGGGAGAGCTTCTCATACAAATCCAGCGCGCCGGGGCTGCGTGTGGCGGCCTCATACGTGCCTACGGCGCTCTTGGCCAGCCCCACGACTGCGCTGGCGACGCCGAGCAAGGCCTGATGCATGCGCACTTTCCATGCGCCTGAACTGAAGATGCCGCTGTGCTCCTGGCGGAACTTGGCGAGCTTTTCCGCATCGCTCATGCCTTTGGGCTGGCTGGCCTCCCACTGGTTGTAGACTCCGAGTGTGCGCAGGGTGTCGAGCTGGGCATTGGCAGCACGCTGCTGCAGCTCTGGAAAGCGGCTCATGGCGGCCGCCTTTTCGGCTTCGCTGCCCCCGGCTTTTTCCACGGCCTGGCGGTAGGCGTTTTCATCCAGATAGCGGTCCGGGTTCACCCAGATGGAGCCGCCGGGGCCATAGCGCACGGCGGCGCTGGTCTCGCCACGGCTCCAGTCGGTGACACGTTGCATCTCGAGGTGGTGGCGGAGATCCTTGGGGTCGATGCCGTATTTGGCGGCCTCTTGATTGAGGGCGTCGAGATGGGACTGGGAGAGGGGTGCGCCGGGGCTGTTTCTGTCGTTTTCGCGAAGTGCCTGTCCGGTGGTCCAGTTTCCGGCGACGCTTTTGCCCCACTGCTGGTAGATGCGGGCGGCGATCTCCGGGAGCTGATCGGCCCTGGCTTTGATCTGGGCCTGCTGCTGCTGGAGGTGCTGAAGGATGGCCTTCATGCCGGCCTGGTACTCGGGGCCGTGCTGGGGGAACTTTTTCTCCAGCTCTGCGTGGCGTGCTTGTACCTCGTCCTCCAGAGCTTCAAGGCTGGTGGCGGCTCCGCCGAGGCCAGCGGATTCAAGCATGGTGCGACGGGGGGCGCGTTGCTTGCGCAAGGCTTCCGCAGCCTCCGCCTGGGCTGTGGCCTTGTTCACGGCATCGACGGCCTTGGGGTCTTTTTCTTCCGAGCTCTGCGACGCTGGGGTGGCGGCGGGTGGTGTCTGCGGAGGCGGGGCAGGAGGCTGCGGTGGAGCGGGCGGGGTGGGTGACTGGGAAGGGCTCTGCGGAGCGGGAGGGGCGGGCGTGGTGGGGGACTGTGGCGCTGCGGGCTCTTTGAGGGCAGCCGCGACTTTGGGGGCTTCTTCGGTGCTTTGCGGTGCTGGGCTGGCGGTGGGTGGTGTCTGCGGTGGCTGTGCTGGTGATTGAGCTGGCGCAGGTGTGGAGGGTGGCTGGGAAGGGCTCTGCGGCGTGGAGTCGATGGGCTTGCTGGAGAGCTGCTGGCCTGCCGCTGCGGTGGCCGTGGGTGACTGGTCGCGGTAGGTGGACTCGGCTTCGACGTGGGCTGCGGCTTCTTGGAAAGCGGGTGCGGCTTTCAGGTCTTCTTCGGTGCTCTGCGTGGCTGGGCTGGCAGTGGGTGGTGTCTGCGGCGGCTGTGCCGGTGACTGAAATGGCGCAGGCGCGGATGCTGGCTGGGTCTGGCTCTGCAGCGCAGGGAAGGAGTCTGAGGAAGCTGCTGCCGCTGCTATGGGCCGGCGCAGAGAAGGATGGGCCAGGGCTCTGAAGATGAGCGGGATGGTGTTTGCGGGCGGGCGGGGACTGGCCTGTTCGGCGGGGCGATAGGGGACCTTCGCTGTCGGCTCAGGCTGGGGCTGAGACCGGGCCTGTTCTGGCGGGCTGCCTGCGAGGGGCAGCTTTTTCCGTGGGTAGGTGGGTGGATCGAAAAGGGATGGCGGTGTGTAGAACATGGCGGATGCGTGGCCGCAGGGCGGCGGTGGCACCTTCCGAGTTCTTCACTGCGTCAGGTTTATTGAGTGATCGGAAAAAAGATTGGGCCGTGATTTGGGAATGCAACAGGAAAGTTATAAAATGTGGGGAGGTGGTAGGTAATGGTATACAAGGTGCTGGTGATCCGGGATGCAAACGCCGAGGGGCGGAGGCGTCTCAGCCTGTCCGACGGACCGACCCGCAGGGGGCAGTTGAATCAACCACTCCGAGGACGGCAAGGTGCTGGCATGTTCAGTGAGACGTAGATTCGCCTGGCTCCGCTATCAGCGTCGCTGGTGATTGAGTGACCTGCAGCCGCAAGTGCGAGAGCGCTGGCTGAAGGGACTTCTTAACGCCGCTTCAACCAAGGAGGGTTCGGAATCGAGCTGCGAAGCCCGACGAAGGAGGAACGTGTTCTGACTTTATTTTACTAATAGGCTGGCACGTCCCGCGCTATGGGTTGGCGCGTGGGTTCATTCTGAGGCTCGCACATTGAGAGAAAAGGAGGAGGTGGCAGCGCGAGTGATGTGCAAAACGATGCACATGGCGCGTTCATCCTGCGTGCTCTGCTTCTCCTCCCCAACCCGCCACATGAAACCTTCCTGCTTTGTTTTGTTTTCCGCTCTGCTGATGAATGCTGCGCTGGTGGTGGCGGCAGCGGAGGTGCCGGGATCGGTGGGGGAGCTGTGGGCGGATTTTGATCCGCGCAGGGATGGGCTGGAGGAGGAGGTGATCCGGGAGTGGAAGGAGGAGAGCGGGGTGTATCGGCAGGTGCGCTACTTCATCGGCAGTTTCAAAGGGAAGCCTGCGCGGATGGCGGCGATCTATGGATTTCCGGAGGGCGCGAAGGGAAAGGTGCCGGGGGTGATGCACATTCATGGCGGGGGACAGCGGGCGTCTCTGAGTGAGGTGAAGCTGCTGGTGGGGCGCGGGTATGCGGCGCTGTCTGTGAACTGGGGCGGCGACGGGGATGGGCAGCCGCCGTTTAACAGCATGGAGGGCGCGCAGCCGGGGGACCCGAACACGGACTGGGGCGCGGTGGATCCGACGCAGCTGAATGTGCCGGGTTACTCATCCATGCTGCCGGGGCCGAAGCAATTCTATGAGGACCGGGAGCACCCGAAAAACAACAACTGGTATCTTCTGACATTGGGCTGCAGGCGCGGGCTGACGTTTCTGGAGCAGCAGCCGGAGGTGGATGCGCAGCGGCTGGGGGTGCATGGCTTTTCGATGGGCGGAAACCTGACGATGTATGTGGCGGGCAGCGATGACCGAGTGAAGGCGGCGGTGCCTGCGGTGGGCGGGCAGGGGTATCGCTGGGGGGCGCATGCGTTTGCGGGCGGGACGGCGCAGCAGGAGAAGATTGCGGGGGATGTGGAGGTGTTTCGGAAGACGCTGAGCTTTGAGGCTTATGCGCCGCGCATTCAGTGCCCGGTGCTGCACCGGAGCGGGACGAATGATTTCCATGGGTGGATGGATGATGTGTATCGCACGAATGCGCTGATCGTGGGCCGGCCGACGCGGTATAGCTGGGCGCCGCATCTGAATCATCGGCTGATCCCTGAGGTGGCGGTGGCGATGCCGCTGTGGTTTGACCACTTTCTCAAAGGTGGCCCCGCGTTGCCGGAGACGCCGGGGAGCGAGTTGGTGCTGAAGACGGCGGATGGTGTGCCGCTGCTGCGGGTGACGCCGGATGCGAAGGCGATGCCGGTTTCACGCGTGGTGATTTATTATAGCGTGGATGCTGACCCGCGGGCGCGCTTCTGGCGCAGCGCGGAGGTGGTGAAGACGGGGGCGGAGTACACGGCGGCGCTGCCGCTGCATGCGGTGGAGCTGCCGCTGTTTGCATTTGCGAATGTGTACCACACGCTGCCGCAGGCGGTGTCCATGAAGGCGCTGCCGGGGAATGGGAGTGAGGTGCGGGAGGTGTGCGTGAGCAGTCTGCTGCGGCATGCGGAACCGGAGGCGCTGCGTGCGGCGGGGACGGTGGCGACGGCGCGGCCGGGTGCTGTCATGGATGATTTTTCCCACGGGCTGCGGGACTGGTATGTGCTGAATGCGGGGAATCTGACGCATCAGGAAATGTGGACGCGGAAGGTGACGGACCCGCTGTATCGTGCGCGGGTGGGGGCGCGGCTGAAGGTGACGCTGAAGATGCCGAAGACGAACCGGCTGACCTTTGTGGTACGGGAGAATGACTGGAGGAGCTATCGCGGTCCACGCGCGAGCTACCTTTGCACACGTGAAATTGCTGGAAGCGCGGAGGCGCAGAGCGTGGTGCTGGCTGCGGCTGATTTTGTGTCTGACAAAGGCGCGGTGCTGAAGGACTGGGCGCAGGTGGATGAACTGGGGATCTGCGCGCGTGTGCCGGGTGCTGCCGCGAAGGATGCGGCGCTGTGGAATGGCGGCGCGGCGGAGTTTGTGTGGGTGGGATGGGAGTGAGGCGCGTGAAAGGAGTGGGCGTCTTTGCCATTAGTGCAGGATATACCACAAAAAACCAGTTGTGGTGCCACGGATAAGATTATTTTAACAATCTTGCTTGACTCTTGAAAATGGGACCCAAGACTTCTCTCATGCAAGCCCGACCACAGCATGTGCCATGCGGACCTCCGCCGGGTGCCGGGGCGGGTGAATGAACGACGCAGCCAGCAGCTCTCCACGACTCCAGTCTTTTTTGTTTTATCACACTACCACAAACAACCACACACTACTATGCCTGACGACTACACGCCATCCACCCCCAGCGCCGCAGAGGCGGGGGCTGTTTTTGAAAACCTTTCGGAGGCTGATGCGAGCGCGGTGCTCGAGAGTCTTTCCTCTGCAGGGGGCGATGCGCCGGGTGCGCGAGGTGGATCTGCCGAAGAGGTGATCCCGGGGCTGGCTTCGCTGGACGAGGCGCTGGCGGGTGCGGACCTGGCGCAGATGACGGATGCGCAGATCAGGGATTTTGAGAGCGGTGATCCGGAGCGGGTGGAGGCGGCGCTGGCGGCGGTGCAGCCGCAGGCGGAGTCACGCGGCGGCACGGATGAAGAGGCTTCTGCCCTGGTTCCGGCGCGAGTGTCCATCAAGGCTCTGAAGCCGGAGGACCGCGCACGCACGGTGCAGGCGCTGGATCTGATCCGCGCTGGCAAAGCGCCGGCGGATGCGTTTGCGGAGGTGTTTGGCGCCCCGGGGCAGGCGCAGGGCGGTGATGGCTTTGCGCAGGAAGGCGCTCCTGGTTATGATGAGGGCTTTGACCATTCGCAGCCGCAGATGGCGGCACCGCAGGTGGCGGAGCTGGAGCAACACCTGACGCTGCTGCAGCACCAGTACAAGCAGGCGAAGGAGTCGTATGATCCGCTGGCGACGGACCTGCTGGAGCAGATGACGGATCTGAAACTGGACCTGCGTGAGGCGCGGCGCGAGGCGGCGGTGGTGAGCAGCCACTGGCAGGGCCAGCAGGCGGAAAGCCACAATCGCATGATGGATCAGTTCTCGGATTTGATCACGGATGAGGACACGGGATTTGTTTCTTGCTGTGATGATGAGATTTTGCTTGCAGAGGCAAAAAATGACCCAATCCTTAATCATCCTGACTGGCCTGAGAAGATCGGACTGCGGGTGATCGACAAGTTTTTCAAAGGACACGCGGCGCAGAGCCCGGGTCACGCGAAAGGCACGTCACTGATACCGCCAGCGCCGAGACACTCGATGCGGCTGCCCGGTTCACCAGTCGGCCCCGGTTTTTCCGCCGGTGCGCTGTCTCCCCAGACGGCGATGGCGGAAATCGACAAGCTGACACCTGAGCAGCAGGACGCGTTCATCCATAGTCTGGACAGGCTGACCTCCGCCAAAGTGCGGCACTAGACGGCCTTTTTTTGGACTTAGGATGGTATGAACTGCGGCAAGATACCACACGTTAATCTTCAATCAAAACACAACAGACAACACATCTCGTTTAGAGACACACATATATGAGCGCCTATCACGTTGAATCAGTCGTATCCACACTCGCAGCCGCCGTCGCGGCTGATCCGTCCGTCGTCGCAAAAGTTTACTCCCAGCAGCTCCGCAAGGGTGCGCGCTCGGTGGATGACTTTTCGATGTTTGAGGGCGGGGAGGGCTCCGGAAAGCCCTTCATCGTTCGCAAGGACATCGCCTCCGCCCATGCGGGAGACGAGGTCAAATTCACTGTCATGAGCCAGCCGCGCGGCCCGGGTGCGCGTGGTGAGCAGCCGCTGCGCGGGAATGAGTCCAGCGTGGACTTCAAGACCTTCGGCTGCGTGGTGGACTTCTGGCGCGATGCCTTCAAGTTCACGAAGAAGCAGCTGAAGTTCATGGCGGGAGGCGGCGGGGTGAAATCCGCCGTGCTGCTGGCCCTGCGCGAGAAGCTGGGTCGCCGCCGCATGAACGACATGAAGATGGCGCTCAAGCTGCAGGGCGTGGGCAACACCATCTACCCGAATGCACGCAAGACGCTGGCCAGCCTGAATGCGCTGGACACGCTGACGCCTTCGGGCATCACGAACGCGATCCCGCAGTGGCGCCGTCTCGGTGGCCGCAGCATCGTGGTGACGAGCAAGCATGGCTCTCCTGTTTACAAGCCGATGGTGTACATTCCTGATGCGGCGATCGCCAGCATCAAGAACTCCAGCAGCTATGAGCAGGCGGCCCTGCACGGTGGCGCACGCAGCAATGAGGAAAACCCGCTCTTCTCCGGCAAGCTGCTGGACTGGAACGGCGTGGGCCTCTTTGAGCATGCGTCGGTGGATCCTGAGAACGATCAGTGCGCTGATCCGCTGGCCCCGCGTGCGATGCTCTCCACCGGATTCGGTGTGGACTCCAGCAGCGTGACCTGTGTTCTCAAGAGCCATGCGACGGACACCAAAACGCCCTACATGGCGTGGATGGGCGGCTACGCCTATGAGTGGTATGAGGGCCAGTCCACGAGCACCGCGGCCACCGCTCCCGGCGGTGTGACGTGGTCGAGCTTCTATGGCAACATCACCTCCGCCACTTACTATGGCTGGGTGATCAATCCGGATGGCTCGGTCGGTTTTGTGAGCTGGCTGGGCACGGGCAACAACGGCAACCAGATCGCGATCAATGCGATTCTGGATCCAAGTGTCGGCGCTGACCTGTCCGCCCTCGGAACGGCCACTCTGGGCAACTTTGTGGCCACGGGTGACAACTGGGGTCTGGACGTGGATGGCGTCACCTACTACCGGCGTGCAGGCGGCGCTGGTGCCAGCTCCAACTGCTCGCCGGACTTTGTCTGGACATCCCAGTTTGATGCCGGTGCCTACATCATTCCGTGCAATGCGAATGGTGCGGTGGACATGTGCAGCCTCATCCTGGGCCAGGACACGGCCGTGCGCGCCTATGTGGGGGATGACCTCCTCGTGGGTGACAAGGACGACTACTCGTTCGTGGATGGCGGCGGCTATGAGACCATCTTTGGCCAGGCACCTTGCATCCGCACGGATGGCAAGACCAGCGGGTACTCGGTGCTGCGCCACGCCGGCCAGCACCCGGGCCTCGAGGTGCCGACTCTAAGCGCGTAATGCGACACAGCGGCCCGCACGGTGTCTTGAAAGAGCGCCGTGCGGGCTAGCAATCCTGATCTTTCTCCTGCCCTTCCTCCCTTGGCGTAAATGACCAAGCCGAGGGAGGAAGAGTGGGAGAAGATGCCACAAAATACCACTCTGCTAACCAGACTTACCCTTTTTTGATTTTTACCTCCTGCCTCCCTTGCGGGTGCGGCCAATGGCCAGAGCCCCAGGGAGGAAACAGGAGACTGACAACATCCAATGTCCTTTGATTGATCATTTTTCACCTGCCCCTTTTCACGTTTTATGAAGCCCAATACCACTGCCTGTCCCTCTCTCACCACTGTTCTGACCCTGCCGGGGCGCGTTGATTCGGCGCTGCTGGCGAAGTTTCGCCGCGCGGATGATCCGCTTGTCGTCGTGAAGCTGGTGGGCGTGGGGAACAATGCGCCGTATGATTTTCACGACAAGGGGACGCGCTCTTACGTCTTCCGCTTTGAGTCGGCGCTGGAGGGGCACATCCTGCGTGTGCCGCTGCACCTGTGGCAGGCGGGGAAGGGACGCCTGGCGCATGATCTCATGGAACAGCGCCGACTGCCGCATGCGATGGTGGTGACGCTGGATGCACCGACTGCGGCGAAGCCCACGCCGCCGACGAATCTCACCGAAATGGGCGCAACGGACACGAGCACTGACACCCGAAACGTGGTTGGGCCGGGTGCTGAGCCGACCGTTGCGCCCGCCTCGGGGGGGGAGAAGACGGAGACGACAGCGCAGGCTGCTGTGGCAGATGCGGCCACCGTTTCTGTGGCGGCCACGAGTGTGCAGGCAGTGGTGCCGCCGCTCATTGCCGGCAGGCCGCTGCATGAGGCGGCGTATGCGCTGGTGGAGCCGCCGAAACGGCTGAAGGCCCTGGCTGCGCTGCTGGGCGTGGCGGAAGATGCGCTGCGGGCGGGCATCGGGCATGCGGATTCGCGGATTGAGCTGGCGAATGCGGGGTGGGTGAGGAGGAAGGCGTGAGTGATGCCCAGCCATGTAAATGTTGACCTGCTGCTGACACTATTTATTTAACTTTGACCACAAATACCAAGAGATAGCACAAACAACCACACGATTATGAAACCACCCGGAATACACCCATTGACGAATCACCTGCTGCTGGACGTGACGCCGCAGGAGCAGACCACCGCCGCCGGCATCGTGCTGCCAACTGCCGTGCAAGGTGCGAGCACACGCATGGAGGGCGTCGTGGTCGCACGCGGTCCGGAGTGCAAACTGGCCGCGCTGGACTGCGGCACGCAGGTTTACGTGGGCCGCTACGCCAGTGGCGAGCTCATGCGCGAGGGCCGCAACTACCGGCTGGCGCTTGAGACGGAGATCATCGCCACGCTGGACAACGTGAGCATCAGCCTTCCTGAAACCCGCACGACACCTCTCACCACCCTCTGATTATGACTGTACGTGAAACCATCGCCACGATGCTGAGCTACCTGCGGGTGGAGCAGCGCACCATCCCCTACGCGGGTGGCTCCGACTATGAAGATCCTCTGCCAGATGCGCTGGCCGCGTGCAATGCGGCGCTGCAGCAGATGGCGGCGCTGGGCCCGCTCTTTGCGGCGAAGCAGCAGCGCAGCGCCTACTTCCGCGCGCCCACCACGGTGGCGGTGAGCGGGCTGACGCATGGCGGCATGACGGCCACGGGGAGCTTTCCTTCGTGGGCGGCGGGCTGCTGGGTGGACATGCCGGGTGACCCTGCCATGAACCGCATCCTTTCCATCACGGGCAGCACCGCGACGCTGCAGTTCCCACATTTGTCCAGCACGACCAGCGGCACTGCGACGGTCAACGTGGACACGGTGGAGCTGGACGGAGACATCATCACGGTGCTGGAGCCGGTGCGTTTTCGCGGCAGCAAGCGCACGCTCGTCGCTGCGGGCAGCCGTGAAGAGCTGTCGCAAAGCTGCGGCGGCGATGTGCGCTACTTCATCGAGTCCGCCATTTCGAATAACGCGGTGAAGCTGCGCATGATGATCTCCGGCTACGTGAGCACGGACACGGTGCTGGAATTTCAGGCACGCACCGCGCTGGGAGAGCTGACGCGCGCGGATGTGTACAACAATGACGAAGGCCACACCGATCCCGGCGTGGCGCTGCCCGTGCCGGCGAACTTTGTGGAGTCCATCTTTCTGCCACTGGCGCTGGATGCTTTCTTTGCCAAGCCGACGATCACCAACTACGACATCCCCAGCCTGCGCAATCAGGACGCGCCATCGCTGATTCACCAGCAGGCGCAGACAGCGCTGGTGCTGCTGGAGCGCATGCGCCCGCAGGGACGGAAGCCGACGGGACTCTGGCCGGCGTGGTCGGCGGGGAGGTATTGATTAGAAGTTTCAGGGCTGCCTGCCTTCTGGGCATCCGCCGGAGAACGGTCGTAACCATGTCTCTAAAAATCACGATGCACACCTTTGGCTGAATACGAATGCGTGTCTTTGAAGGTCGTTCATTTTTATATTCGATGTGATTTTTAGGATTGAGACTGAAAAACATTGCGCTTCCATCAGTGTTCTTTACTCTTGAAGGTGCTCTCTCTCGACTCCCTTCCTAATCTGCCTTTGAATGAACGAGTCTTGCTCGTGGAGTCCTTGTGGGAAGACCTGTCTCCTGCGGCCGCAGGGCTGCCGGTGCCGCAGTGGCAGCGGGAGGTGCTGGATGAACGTGAGAAGCGAGTCGCTGAAGGCACTGTCAGGTACATCGACTGGGAAATCGCGAAACGGGAAATCCTCGAAGCGGTGAAATGAAGATCCAAATCCTTGAGCTTGCGAAGGGGGATCTCATCGAAGGTCACTGTTATTACGAAGAGATGGACGCCGGTCAGGGCGGCTATTTCCTTGAGCATATTTTTACTGACATCGAGACCCTGGCGACGCTGGATGAGCTGCACCCCCAGCCCTACCGGCACTTTCACCGCGCCCTGTCCAAGCGATTTCCGTTCTCCATTTTCTACACGGTGGCAGACGGCGTGGTCAAGATGCAGGCCATTGGAGTGCCACCGGCGGTCAGCCTGGATGCGCATGCGGCGTAGTGATGCTTGAGGCATCTTATTTGGTTTCTTTTCACTGCGCGGTTCGTTGATCTTTATCCACGGATGCGGCTACAGGAAAATTCAGGGAATGGGATCAAACCGCAGAGGAAGGACGGACGCAGAGGACTGCATTTTGAATCAAGTCTTCTGCTTCCTGCGTTTGTCCAATCTCTGCGGGTGATCTGGTATGCATCATGACGATCTCATGGGCACCTATGAAGCAAGGGCGCGACGTGGCTTGAGCGATTTGTCATGTCGGGTTCACTTCACCGTTTCGATCACCTTCACCGCCTCTGGCGCGTGTGGCTTGGGTCTTGGATCATGCCAGCGGTCGCGTGGGGCGGGGGACTTGGAATTGAGCCAGTGGCCGAGGCGGTGGCGGAGGGTGGTGAGTGTGGGGTGGGTCTCGGGGGTGAAGGCAGCTTTGCCGGCGTCGTCTTCGTTTTTCTTGAGGGTGACGGCTCGCATACCAGGTTCTGCCAGAACGGCGGCGGAGACGCTGGCACGGGATTCGCCGGAGAGGGCGGTGTAGAGGGTGAGGTACTCGACGAGTTGCTGGCCGGCGCGGAAGGTCTTGAGACGGAGGCTTGGCAGGGGGCCGGTGGGCGTGGGATAGAAGAGGGCGAGGTCGTCGGGCTTTTGCAGGGCGTCGGCTTTGCCAATGGTCTGCCAGGGCACGACGCCATCGGCGCCGAGGGCCCAGGACTCCACGCACCAGGCGGCATTGCTGACGCTGGGAGTGCCGAGGGCATTGGAGGTGCCGTACATGTAAACGAGATTGCCGAAGCGCTGGGCGCGGTCGCGGACGGATGCGCCGTAGGTGCGCAGCGCGCTGCTGACGATTTCGGCATTGACGACGCCATCGAGGAGATCGCGCTGCCACTGCGGGCGGGAGATATCGGCGCGGTGCGCGAGGTGGAGGCCGGGCTGTGCGCCTGCGCCTTTCCAGAACTCAATGCCGAAGCGGCGCAGGGCCCAGAAGTCCTGGGTGTTGGAGGGTTCATCAAAGATCCACGGCGCGGAGCAGCGATCCCACCCGGCGGTTTTGAAGGAGACTTTGTTGTTGAGGTAGAACTCGAACATGGGCTCGGCCCAGCCTTTGTCATGCAGGTGCTGGGCGATGCGTGCTGCGGCGGCGCGGAACTGCTGCCAGTAGGCTTCGTCATACGCAGTCTCGATCCAGTAGCCGCCTTTGAAATACCGCTCTTGATCCACAGGCCAGTTTTCATTGAGCATGAGGTAAAAGGCCTCGATGGGGACGCCGCTGCGTGGCAGGCCGGTAAAGGCGCTACCGTCAAAGAGCGGGCCGTATTGCGCATCCCACGCGGTCCAGTCCCACGTGCCGTCGGGTTTGATGACGGGGCCGGCGTCGATCTTTCCGGTCCAATGATAAGGCAGCACGTTGAGCGTGGTGCGGTGCTCATGCGCGAGGCGGTAGAAGGCGCGCTCGTGCCCGGGGAGGCTGTAGGCGTTCATCTGCGGGATGAAGGAGAGACGGTCTGGCAGGGTGAAATCCCACACGGTGAGCGTGCATGGGAGCGACTGCGTGCCCACGGTGAGCTGGCCCGTGATGCGGCCGGGGCGCGCGTCTTTGGGCACGTGGATCTCGATGCAGGTGGGGCCGGTGGATGGGCCGGGGACGAGGGGATCCAAATGCTGCGCGACCTGCGGCATGGCGTAGGTCTGGGTCTTGACCTGCGGGAGGGTGAGGCTGGCGCTGGTGGCGACGGTGAAGTGAATCGTTTCGCCTTTGGCGGCGAAGAATTCCAGGGAGTGGAGGGGCTCGCCAAATTCATCGCGGCAATCGACGGGGAGGCTCGTGGTGGCGGGTTGTGGGACGGCTGGTGGCAGCGTGGCGGGCTTTTCGGCGAGCGGTCTGGTAGATGATGGTAGAGCAGCGGCGGGCGGGGCGTCTTCGAGCCAGAGGGTGAAGTGGGGGCGGGTGCTTTTTTTGTCGTCCTTGCTGGAGACGTAGCGATTGAGGAAGGAGCGGTAGGTGAACTTGTTGCCCTCGCGCAGGTACTCGCTGCCCACGTCATCCATGACGGCGAAGCCGAAGCTGCGGCCCTCAATGCGGGCCTGCACGACGGCGGGATCCACGGGGATGATCTGCCAGCCGTTGGCATCGCGCGGTGTGGGATCGGCAAAGCCCCAGAGGGAGCCGCCGGAGCCATTGATGACGGCGGTGATGTCTGGCTGATCGACGCTCCAGCGCTGCTCGCCGGTGCGTGCCCAGGCGAAGGAGCTGGCCCCGGGGACTTTTTTGTAGCTGGTGCCATCGCCTTCGATCCATTCTTCGCTGATGGTGGAGACGGTCATGCGCTGCAGGATCTCCGCGCCTTCGCCATGCAGATGGAGCTGCGCTTTGGTGACGCGTTTTCCTTTGAGCGCAGTGGCATCGATGTCCATGAGCGCGAGTTCCTGCACGCCTTTGAACTTCATCTTGGGAGAGGCACCGTTGCTGCCTTCCACCTCCGTGGGGTAGGAGGAAAGCCAGGTGTCGCGCGAGATGTCGATGCGGAGGGGTTCTGCGGCGGTGGCCGCGAGGGTGAGCGCGAAGGCCAGTGTGAGGCGGGTGGGAGTGAATGCGGGCATAGCGGATGATCTCGCGAAAGAGGTGCTTGTCGAAGGCTGGGACTTCAACGAAGGAGAACTGTTCTCACATGCATTTTTTCAAACTTCTCCTGCTCTTGGTCATGTGCGTGGCCGGATGCGCGCCGCATTTCAAATATTCGAATCTCTACGACCGAAGCACGGTGGCTGAGATTGAGAGCACATATCAGCGTCTGTTTGATGCAGAGAATGAGGTGAAGCCGGCAGACACCGAGAGGCTGCTGGACAACTTTCGAGCCCTGCGCCGTGGCAACGAGGAGTACCATACGCCAGCAGTACTATCCATCTGTGATGATCTTCGGCACATGATCAATCGCAGCCTCGCAGATGAGAGTGATTGGATTTTGATGCGCCGGCATCTGATCCGAAAAACAGGCGTGGTCTCTTCGCTGGTGGCGGTGCCGCGGTCAGAGGATGTGCAGCTTTATCTTTCACCACGTGATCGGTATGCTTTCACACCGGAAGAAATTCGGGCGATCTGCGGACGCCGCCCGCCGAGGTATTCGAGCCTGACCTCTATGCTTATGCAGAATGAAAAGCTGCAAGCGGCGCAGTGAAGAAGGGATGCAGAGTGTGAATGTATGGAAGAGGACGGTGTCGGGGCGCTGTGTGATCACGGAGCCAGTGCGCGGCGGAGCTCATTGCAGACGCTGCTGGAGGGCATGGGGTGTGGAGAAGGTGCTGGGTTTGCTTCCCGGTCGTGATGGCGAAAACCCAGGGTCGCCTCGCTGAGGCTCGGCTGACCCTGGGCTGTAATCCGCAGCCCCGTTGGGGCAGGTGTGTGGCGGAGCGAAGTGGTGGAAGGTGATGGCCGGGTGCGATTCATGCGAGGCGTGTTTTGAGGGCAGCGGCAAGGCCTGTCGGATTGATGCCTGCGACTCGTGGTCTATGGAGCGAGGAGATTCATGGCCAGAACTCCTTCACGGTGCGCTCCCATTCATCGGCGAGGATTTGGTGGCCGGAGTAGGTGGGGTGGACGTCGTCCCAGATCCAGTGGGCGGCGGGAGCGCGTGCGGTGGCGCGGTCCAGGGCGGCCTGAAAATGCACGAGGGCGGCACCGTGTTTTTTGGCGAGGCGTGCGACGATTTCCTGACGCTTGACGATGTCGGCATTGGGGGAGCCGTGCTGCGGATCGGTGGCGAGGTGGTTCACGACGAAGGGCTCGCAGAGCACGAGCCTGAGTTGTGTATTGGCGGCTTTTGCCTGGGTGATGATTTTGTCGTAGGTCTGCTCGTAGATTTCCAGCGGCACGCCGCGGCCTTTGTCATTCACGCCGATGAGGATGCTGAGCACGTCCGGCTTGAGATCGAGCGTGTCCTTCTGCCAGCGTTTTTCGAGATCCAGTACGGTGTTGCCGCTGCTGCCGCGATTGAAGAAATCGAGTTTGGCTTCGGGAAAGGCAGCGCCGAATTTCGCGGCGATGATGAAGGCGTAGCCGTGACCAAGAATGTGGTTGGGGTCGGCGCTGCGGCCGCGATTGCCGTCGGTGATGGAGTCTCCTTGGAAGAGGATGCGCGCGCCGGGGGTGAATGCCTTGAGGGGCTCCACCGCATGGAGTGTGCTGGCCAGTGCGAGCAGGAGAGTGGTGAGGAAGGGGAGCGGGGATGTCATGAAGGAGGTGCTGCGGGGTAAATCATACGCTGCTCACCGCGCACTCTCGCGGGTGTGGGGTTGAATCAGTCTATGCTGCTGCATGTGCCAGAGGCATTACGGCTTCGGCAGCGGCACCTGCGCGGTGGTGCGGAGGTAGGCGATGAAGTCGCGCACTTCGTCGTGGTGGCGCTGCGTTGACGCCAGTGCGGGGAAAACAACTATGTCTGGCGAATCAGTCATAAACGGCTATAATCGGCCAAACAATCAGCCAAGACAGCCATGTTGCCCCCCGTTTTCAGCATCACACCCGAGATCCTCCGCCTCGTCGCCGAGCTGGACGAGTTCAAAGGGCAGTGGCGCATGATTCGCAGCCTTTCGCCGGAGAAACTCACTTCGTTGCGCAAGGTCGCCACCATCGAGAGTGTCGGCTCGTCCACCCGCATTGAGGGCTCGAAGCTCACTGACCGCCAGGTCGAGGACTTGCTTGGCCGATTGCACATCACCGAGTTCAAGACACGCGATGAGCAGGAGGTCGCAGGTTACGCTTATGTCATGGATCAGGTGTTCGATGCCTTCGAGCAGATCCCCGTCACGGAAAACATGATCGGCCAGCTCCATCAGGACCTCTTGCGTTACAGCACCAAGGACGAGCGTCATCGCGGCCATTACAAGACACTGCCGAATCACGTCGCCGCCTTCGATGCCGATGGCAAAGAGATCGGCATCGTCTTCCAGACCACCTCGCCGTTCGATACCCCGCGCGAGATGGAGACACTCATCGCCTGGTTCATCAAGGCCGACCGCGAGCGCTCCCTGCACCCGCTGCTGCTCATCGGCAGCTTCATCGTCGTCTTCCTCGCCATCCATCCGTTTCAGGATGGCAATGGCCGCCTCTCCCGCGTGCTCACCACGCTCATGCTGCTCCGTGCAGGTTACGGCCACGTTCCCTTCAGCTCATTGGAGAGCATCATCGAGGCATCCAAAGAAGGCTACTACCGTGCCCTCCGCCGCACGCAGACCACGCTCAGCTCCAAGAAGCCCGACTGGGAAGCCTGGCTCATCTTCTTCCTCCGCTCCCTGGTGAAGCAAAAAGACGCCCTCGCCAAGAAGATCGCGCTCGAAGACACCCAAGCCGCCGACCTCCACCCACTCGCCAAAAAGATCGTCGCCCTCCTGCCCGATCACGAAACCCTCACGCCCAGCCAGATCGTGAAGCTCACCCAAGGAAAGCCCAGCACCGTGAAGCTGCGCTTGAAGGAACTTGTGGAGAAAGGCTACCTCGTGCCGAAGGGACAAGGGCGCGGGGCGCATTATGTGAAAAGGTATAACGCCTGAGGCGCAAGAATTACGTCTGAAGCCCCCGTCCACAGCCTTGCCTTTGATTGGTGAGAACGACGAGCGCAGTAATCAGGCAGAGGAATGGCGTTTGAATTCGTTGGTTCACGCGGCATCCATGGTGCGCGGCTGCGCCACTTCTCCGGCTTCAGGAATCCCACCTCCTGCTGCTGCGTCACGTGCGGACTGCCGTTGTAACCATCCCAGCGAATGACGCCGACGAGGGGGCGATTATGTGCGGCTTGTGGTGTGTCAGTCGCGAGAATGGCAGTGCCTATTGCGAGCAGTAAGGTTGAGGAGTTTGCATTCCATGAGAGTTCCGTGACCTATCTCCAGAGCGGCTCCATTTGTTCAGCGTTCCACTTATCCCATAGCGCTGACATCTGCTGCACGCGGGCGGGTTCCTGGGTGGCGAGATTTTTGGTCTCGCTGATGTCATTCGTGAGATCGTAGAGCTGCCACTCCCTGCCATCTCGAATGAGTTTCCAGTCGCCGAGGCGCAGGGCGTTCCTTTTGCCAACACGCCAGAACAGCGGACGTTCGGGCAGTTGCGTGGCCTTGCCTGTGAGCAAAGGCATGAGGTTGATGCCGTCCAGCGTGGCTTTGGCTTTGGTCGGAGGCTCTGGAGCCAACACACCAGCCACTTTCAGCGCTGTCGCGGTGGCGTCGATGGACGCCACAGGTGCATTCACCACCTGACCTGCAGTGATGTGATTCTTCCACGACATAATGAAGGGCACGCGAATGCCGCCATCCCAGAGTTCGCCTTTGCCACCGCGCAGCGGAGCATTGCTGGAGGTGAGTTCTTTGGTGGGGCCGCCATTGTCGCTGAGGAAAACGACAAGCGTGTTCTCTTCGATGCCGCTGTCACGGAGTTGCGCGAGCACCTTGCCCACACTGTTATCGAAATGCGCGAACATGGCGGCGAAGATGCGGCGCTGGATGTCCTTGATGTGCGCGAACTTCTTCAGGTAATCGTCCGTGGCCTGCATGGGGCTATGGACGGCGTTGTAGGCGAGATAAAGGAAGAACGGCTGCGCGGAATGCCTCCCGATGAAATCACAGGCTTCGCGCGTGAAGGCATCCGTTAGGTTCGCCTGTTCATCCACGGGCTGACTGCTGCGCATCAACGGATTGTCCGTGTCGTATTCGTGCTCGTTGGTGTTGAGATGGGTGCTCCATACAATACGGCCATCGGGTGACGTCCACCGGCCTTGACCGCCATCAGGTAGGGTCTTGCGGCGCAGCCAAGTCGTCACGCCCTTCCACGGAGTCGGCACATAGAAGTGCCCCTCGTGCAGAAAACCGAAGAACTCATCAAAGCCACGCCGCTGCGGATGAAACTCCGCCGTGCCTCCGAGATGCCACTTGCCCACCAATCCCGTTGCATAGCCAGCATCACGCAGACGATCTGCGATGGTCTTCTCCGCGACTGGCAAGCCAATGCCTGGCGCAGCGTTCTTCGCACCGATGGGATTGAACTCAAAACCGAAGCGAGTCTGAAAACGCCCCGTCAGCAACGCCGCACGCGAGGCCGCACAAAACGGTGCGGTGACATACCCGCTCGTGAATCGCGCCCCACTCGCCGCGAGTGCATCGATGTGAGGTGTCGGTATTTCTTTGCCGCCGTAGCAACCGAGTTCGCCGTAACCGAGATCGTCAACGACGATGAAGATGATGTTGGGACGCTGCTCGGCCGGCGCGGAAACTCCTGCGAGTGTCAGGGCAGCGATGACTGCTGTGAGTAAGTGGCGTATTGGTCGCATCGGTTCGTTCTTGGTTAGGTTGTCGAGAGGCAGCATCACTGCCCCGAAGCAGGCACGCGGCCCACGGGGCGACGGTTCCTGCCCTTCTGGTTGGTGGCGGAGTCACCAATATCCTCGCGCATCCGCTCCGCTAACGCACGCAGACGTTGCGCGACTTCAGGGTGTTCTCCGATCAAGTCTTTCCTCTCCCCCATGTCCGCCGCGAGATCGTAGAGCGCCTCGGGCAGAAGTGCCTCCTTCGCGGCTCCCTGCTTCCGCTCATACGGGGTGTCGTCCATTGCAGTGCGCGGGAAGACGAGCTTCCAGTTCGCGCTGCGGACCGCCTCTAGTTTCTCCCCGTTGTAGTAGAAGAACGCGTCGTGAGGACTCGGCGCACCGGGCTTGGTCATCAGCGGGAGAATGTCCTTTCCATCGATGATCCGGTCCTGCGGAGGCTGCGCTCCGGCGATACCGGCCACGGTGGGCAGGACGTCCATCGCGGAGGCGATCTCGCGGCAGACGAGGCCGGCGGGGATCCGGCCCGGCCAACGCATAAGGCAAGGAACACGCACGCCTCCCTCCCGCGTGGTCGCCTTGGCCGCCCGCAGGGGGAAGGCCTGGCCGCGCTTGTCGTAGGGTCCGCGCGTGTCCGGCCCATTGTCCGAGGTGAAGACCACGAGTGTCCGGTCTGCGAGCCCGGTTTCGTCCAGGGCCTTCAAGACCTCGCCCACGCCCCAGTCCATGCATTCGACGACGTCCCCATACAAGCTCCGCGCCGATTTGCCCCGGAAGCGGTCGGAGACGTGCAACGGGATGTGCGGTGCGCTGTAGGCGAGATAAAGGAAGAACGGTTGGTCGCGTTTCGTCCGCACAAACTTCACCGCCTCTTCCGTGAATTGCTCGGTGAGCGTCTTCTGGTCGGGGTGCGGCTCGATGACCGTCTCGTCGCGGTGGAGGACAAAGGGTTTCATGTCGTTGGGGAACATCATCCCGTAAAACGCGTCGAAGCCATGCTGGCGCGGGGAGAATGGGGCCAGGTGCCCGAGGTGCCACTTGCCGAAGCAGGCGGTGGCGTAGCCGCGTTCCTTCAAGATCTCAGCCAGGGTGACCTCGTCGGGGTTCAGCCCCACCATGTGCGCTTCGTAGAGTACGTGGCCGCCATTGCGTCCGAAGCTGGACATGCCCACCCGCACCGGGTAACAGCCAGTCATGAGTGCTGCGCGGGACGGGGTGCAAACGGGGGCGGGAGAATAGAAATCGGTGAACCGGGCGCCCTCGGCGGCAAGCCGGTCGAGGTTCGGTGTCCGGATCTTCTCGAAGCCCGGCCGGTTGTCCGGCGTCCAGTAGCACCCGACGTCGTCGTAGCCGAGGTCATCGGTGAGGATGACGAGAATGTTCGGTTTGGATGGCACAGGACTGGCCGCGTGCAGCGTGACGAGCGGCGCGAGCAGCAGAGTGAGGTGGTAGAAGAAGCGCCGGGATTTCATGGTGAAAGTAAAACGCCTTTCGATCCGGGAATACATGGCCTAGGTCTGCCAAAAGTTGTCATCATCCTGCCATGTCAACCAAGTCACTTCAGAGAGCCTTTTCGCCAGCATGACCGATCCGCAGGCATTCCAGCTCATGTTTGATCAGCAGCCCAACGTCTTCTTCTTTGTGAAAAATCGTGAGAGCCGCCTCATCGCTGCCAGCTTGCCAATGTATTCCCGGCTCAGCTCACTCTCACGAGCCAGCCCATACTTGCCCAGTCCACAGCGCTCCCGCAGCTCTTGCAAACGTCTCGGTAGCCGCTCGCGTATGCGCTCGGCGTGGTCGTGGGCGTCGTGGTTGTCCGGCGCGGTGGGCATTGGGAAGTGCGCATTAATTAAGATGTGAGAGCGGCCCCTTGCCAGGGGGCTAGCTCATGAGGGCATCCGTTCACCGCCCCCACAGCTTCGCGAACTTCTCTGTAACCTGGAAGTCATCCTTGCCAGTGGGCGAGAAGGCGGTGCGCTCGACTTTGCCATCGCGGACGCGGGTGCGGCCGAGGTTGAAGTGCCAGGGGAAGAGGTCTTTCGGCTGGGCACCGTCGATGCCTTTGGTGGGATCGAGCGTGAAGGCCTCTGTGCCGACGATGGGCAGGCGCATCTCGATGCTCCAGCGGTCCGCGCCGCGATGCACGGCGACTTGCGCACCGCTATTCCAGTCCACGGCCTTGCCGCCAGGAGCGTGGTCGAGGTCATAAACGGCTCCGGAAGGGTTGATGGAGATCTCGTAGTAGCTGCGCGAGGTCGTTTCGATGAGCAGCGTGATGTGATCGCCTTCCAGCAGCTTGGGGTCGTCGTTTTTCGTCGTGCTGCTTTGCAGGCCTTTCATGTCCGGCTCCAGGCAAACGATGCCGATGTGCAACGTGCTGCCCTCGCGTTGAATCTGGAAGCTGCTATTGCACTTCGGCTGCGGATCCTGCGGGCGCAGCTTGATGAGCGGCGCGATGCGCACGGTGCTCCAATACGCTTTGTCCACGTTGCCGTCGAGCGGCTTGCTGCCGAGCGGTTTGGCACCGGTGTTGACGGTTTCGAGCACGCGGTAGTCCAGATCGGTCTCGCGCTTGCGGCTGAGTTGCACACGCAGGGCCTCCAGCGGCTTCATGGTGTCTGCGATCTGCTGGATGCGACGACCGGGAAGGCTCGCGGGATCGGCGGCGGCCTTCGCTTTGGCCAAAAGATCGAATGATTCGCCGATTTTGACCGCGTCGGTGCTCATGTGCATCCAGTTGGCCTCCGCATGTGTGATGAAGGCCTTCATCGCCTCCGCAGCGGGGCCGTAGTAGCTCGTGCAATAGTCCGCGAGCATCGCGTTCACGTCCTGATCCGCGTCCCAGTAGAGCCGCGCGGTGACGTAGAGATTGAAGTGCTCGATGGCGAGTTCTTCGTAGCCAAAGGACTTCTCTTTGCCCGCTGGATGAGAATAGATTTCGATCTGCTCGCCGAGGCTGACGCCTTTCAGCTCACGTAGATCGCGGCTGATTTGCTTGGTGTAGTAAACGGGGCGTCCAGCCTGCTCGGGGCGTGCATTCGTGCTAAAGTCCCAGCTAATGTATTTGCCCGATGACAGCTTCTTGAGCCAATCGGAACGCCATTGCCGACGTTCATTCCACACGGCTTCATCCCAGAACTCCTGCCGATGCCGCACGTCAATGAGCGCGAGGTTGGGGCTGAACTTCTCGATCTTCTCTGGCGGTTGCCTGTAGGCACCATAGGCCAGAGCGCTCACCAACTTGTCGGGATGACTGCGATGCACTTCCTGCGCCACACGGTTCATGTAGCCAAAGACATGATCCGACATCGCACCGCTCCATCCGCGCTGCGGCGTCTGCTGCGCATTCCACACGGGGTCATCCGCCTCGAGACCGGAGTAACCATCCACGAGGTCGATGTTGTGCATCGGCTCGTGAAAGTGATCAAACATCGCACGGACATGCTTCACCTGCTTCTCCAACAGCATGGGTGAGAGCAGGTTCGGCACGCCGTCGCCTTTGTGCGTGGTGTCGCGCTTGCCATTGATGAGTAGATACATCTCGGGATGCGCCTGCTTCATCTCCTCTCGCTTAATGACAAACTTCAGCCCGTGGCACATCTGCGGAAAGCCCACAATCTCCGCGCCGAAGTTCACGCCGAGCCGCAGATTCCACAGCGCTCGGTTGCCGATGCCCGTGTGCTGCGTGTAATAAACAAAGCGCCGCAGCCCGAAGTCCGGCGTCACTGTGCGGTCCACCTGCGGCAGCGCGATGGTGGCCACTTTGGGCACCACCTCGCCAATCTCCCCTGGCGCGAACCACCGACAGCCGAGACCGCGCAGGAACTCGTTCACCGCATTGAAGGTCCCCGCGTCATCCGTCATCCACACATCGAGCTCCGGATGGTAGAGCTGATAGATCTCGCTCGCCGTGTTATAAAACGTGTCGCCCGTGATCTTGTCCCATTCGGCATTTACGCGGGCCGCTTCGTTCTTGTCCCGCTTCCGTCCCCACGGCTCGATCGGCACAAAGTCCTTGTCCGCGCCCAGCAGCGCCAGCCAGTCTTTGCCCGATGCCATGCGAAAGGCGCCGTGCTTGAGGTTTTGGGTGGAAAGGCCCCGTTCCTCTGTGAAGCGGCTCATGCCGACGAAAATGGCCATTTTGCCCTCCGTGCGCTTTGTGACGACCGGCAGTGTCGCGCCCGTCATTTTCAAGAGCGTGCTTTGCAGCTCTTTGGCGGCCAGTTTGGTCATCCGCGCCGGTTTTTCGGCGATGACGATCTCTGCCAGAGGTTGGCCGTTTTCGACGAGAACGGTGTCGGCAGCCTGAAGTGGAGTCAGAGCAGCGATGAACAGAACTGAGTGGATGAAGTGGCGCATGAGATCAGATCAAGGGATGGAGGGTGATTTGACAAAGGACACCTGCACGGCATCCAGATAGTGGGGTTTCCTGGCTTGCGATTTGGCTTGGTTTTTGACACCGAAGAAGACAACAAGGCAACGAGCTTTGCCGGGAACCTGCATTCGCAAGCCGATGGATTGCCAGTTGGTGCTGCCCGGTGGGTTCTCGAAGCCTGTTTCAGCCGACGCGATGGCTTCGTCCTGTTGGACAAACCAATGTCGAGCAAACCAATCGGGCCCAAGCCGCTCGGGTGCTTCATTGACGGCATAAGCCCGGACCGTGTAATGAGGCGAGCTACCAGGATCTGCGCTGGCGAAGGAAGCGCTGACTTCGATCTCGCGCAGTTCGCTGCCGGAGGGAGGGAGAGCGATGATCTGATACAGTCTCGGAAACAGAACTGGTTTTCCATATACGGTGGTCTCCATCCTGAGCATGTGATGACCCTCCTTCGGCGTCACTCCATTCTCCGCAGGCACCACCTTCGCCACATCGCCGGTCCAAAGCGATGGCGCAGGAGGGAAACCCTTCGCCAAAGGCATCTGAGCATCCTCAAAGCTGGGCTGCACCACGGCCAGCGGAGTCTTCTTTTCCACCTGGCGCTGTCCTACAAATCCAAACACCACCGACGTGCAAAGCATGCCAAACACAATACCCGCCGCTGCTGCGGTGAGCGGCCGCCAGGAGAGCCAGCGCCCGGCGGGTTTGTTTTCAGTCAGCGGGGCTGCACGCATAAGATCGATCATCTGATCTCGTGATCCTGCCTTCGCCTCCAGTGCCACGTCCAGATTCATGTAGTGCAGGTAGAGCCTCCGCAGGTCCGTGTCGGCCTTCAGGCGGGTTTGCAGGGCGGCAGCTTCATCCTCCGTGAGTAGTCCGGCCATGTGGTGCTGGATGAGATCGTGTGAGTCGGGATTCATGCGTGTTCCTCCTTGGCGAGTGTGCGCTCCACACACTCCAGCAGGGCCTGCCGGATGCGGTGGAGCAGTTTGTAAAGTGCCATCGGCGTCTGCCCACGGCGGGTGGCCAGCTCATCCATGCGGGTGCCTTTCGTGTAGGCGGTGAGCACCAGTTCACTTTGCGCGGCGGGGAGCTTTTCCAGGCAACGCTCCAAGGCCTCGCGATGCCCGTCATGCACCGGCACCAAGGCGGCAGCATCGTCGGCGAGCTGATTCACGAGTTCATCATCAAACACATGCCGGTCCCGCGACAGGCTGCGGAGGTGCCGCATGACCACGTTTCTCGCCACGCCGAAGGCCCATCCCTGAAAATCCGCCGCCACTTCAAACTTCTCCCACAGCACGAGAATCACATCCTGCATCACCTCCGAAGCCATCTGCCGCGTGGGCACCAACGACCGCACGAACGTGTGCAATGCCATCTCGCTCTCCGCATAGTGGCGGAGAAACTGGGCATGGCGGTCGTGTTCGGATGGCGGGGACATGGGTTGCTTACAACCTAGTCGTCGCCGGTCACCGCCTCATTTGCCGAAAAAAGTTCTCAGAGGGTGAAAATTCCCGGCTGATGCCCTTACGAGCCAGGGTGGACGTTGCTCAAACCCATCGCTTCCCCGAGTTTCTACAAGCTCACGAACCGCTCGGCGTTCGCGGATGTCGTGCTCCGATGGTTGTTCAAAGATCACCTGCTGATAAGGCCAGCGTGACGAGCGGCGCGAGCAGCAGGGCGAAGAGGTGTCGAAGGAATGATTGCATGGTTGAATCAAATGGGATGGGGCTGAACGCGCGGCGCCGATCTTAGCGCAGCACGACGCGCGGGGCGACCCACGTCGCCCAGTCGCCTGCGGGATCGGTGAGGGGATCGACGATGAAGGCGATGCTCACTTCGCGACCACGGAAGCCGGAGAGATCAATCTCTGCCGGCACGCGCTCCGCGCCCTTGAGCTGGCGCGCGAAGACTTCGCGTCCGTCCATCTCGATGGCGAAGGCGGCACCATTGCTCTTCGCGTTATTCAGCAGCGCGTCAAAGGTGAGCAGGCAGCGCTTCGCATCCGCAGCGGGAATCGCGACGCGGTAGGTCAGCAGGGCGCGGCCTTTCGGCTTCGGATGCTGCTGCAGCGCAACCTCCGGCACTTCGTCCGGCGGGCCGATGCGCCGCAGCTGGACTGACTGCACATTCTCCTGCTGCGCTTTCGTTCGCTGTGCGACGAAGTCGAAGACCACGTGCCCCGTCTCGCGCTTCACCGCACGCGGCGGGTCGAACTTTGTCGCTACGACATCACTCCAATCCTTACGCCCGACGATTGGCAGCGCAAAGGCGAACGCGACATCTTCCTCCGGCGTGCCGGCCTTTTGCACGACGTCCCAGATCTTCCGCGCGCGGCCGATGCCGTTGACGTTCGCACTGCCATCGTGCTCGCGGATGCCGAAGAGGAGACCATTCTCGTGCGGATGATCGACATGGCGATGATACAGGAAGGACTCGATGCCCGGCAGCGCCTGCACCTTTTTCCACGCGAGCGCGAAGGCAGCGGCTTGCGCGAGTTCACCATCGGGACCGGGCGGGCAGTCAAAGCCCTGTTCGGTCAGCACGATTCGGCGTGGCTTGCCTTCGAAGAGGAAGCGCGGCTGGCGTAGGAAGGCGGGCAGCACTTCGAGATTGTGAAAAGTGATCCGCGGCGCGTCGAACCGCAAGGGCGCGGAGCGGTCATTCCAAAAGCTTGGCTGTCTAAGGTTCTCTGGATACGGATGATGCGCGAGGTTCCATGGAAAATCGCCTTCCCGTCTCGCACGCTCGTTGACTCCTTCCAGAACCTCCACGCCGGTGAAGTCGTGCGTCCGATCCGTCGTGGCGGTAAGCGTCCAGTGATGGTCGAGCGATATAAAGATCGGGAAGTCCGCATGAACGCTGCGCGTGGCCAGATCGGCGATGCGCAGTGCGGCGGTGTATTCGCGCAACAAAACTTCCGGCTCGACCGCGCCCATGTGATACCACCCCCAGTGGTTCTGCACTTCGTTGCCGATCACGAGCCCGGCGATCTGGCCAAATTTCGCGTCTTCTCGCGTGTAGCGATCCACCAGCCAATGGAGGATCGCACGGTAGAAGAAGACGCCTTCTTCCGTCGCCGTGTTGAACGCCGCCGGGCCCTCTGGAACCGTCGCCGGATCGGTGAGCGGATGCACGAGCGGCGATGTCCGCGACATGGTCTTCTTAACGGTATTCCCGAGGATGCCCGTCACGCGCATCTTCGCCGCGTGGAGCGCCTGCAAGTCGCGATCAAGCGCCGCGACCGCAGCCGGACGAAGCCCGATCTTTCTCCCCTCAAACTCGAAGCTGAGCTTTGGCTCCGCGCTCTGCCAATCGATCAGCCAGCCGATGTTGATGTTCTGGTTCGACTGCCCGAAGCCGAGCGCCTTGCCATCCGCCACGTCGAGCAGGCAGGCGATTCCTTTCTTGTTCGCGAGCGAGCCGAGGGAGTTCTTCCGCTGCGGGAGCGCGGAGAAATCCGTGACATGCTGCGGCAGACCAAGCGCCTTCCCATCCAAGCGACGTTCAAACTTCGCGAACAGCCGGTCGCGTTTGCCATCGAAGCGAGGCACCGTCGCACCCGGGCCTGCACCACTCCACAAAACGTGGCCTTCTCCCGCCGCCGAGGTATGCAGCGGCAACTCGCGAATCTCTGTCTTTCCCGCGCTGGGAGGCCACGCAAAGCGCAGCGAATCCGGCGTGACCGCGACACGCAGAGGCGGTTCGTCTGCGCGGACAAGATTGCTGAAAACGACGAGTGCAGTAAGCAGGCAGAGGAGAAATGGCATTTGAGTTCGGTGGTTCATGCTAAAATCGACGATCACGGAAGCGGCGGAGTGAGTGTTTCATCGCGTGCGGTCTCACTGCTTCGGCAGCGGCACCTTGGCTTTTGGAGCGGGTTTGGGGTCGAGGTTCTGTTTCAAATCTTCCTCGGTAACCACGGACTCCACGCCATTGGCGGGAACGGTTGCTTTCGCGGTCCAAAGGATCGCGTTGAGCACCAGTTTCCGTTGATCGTTGTTGGCCCAGCCCTTGTGAAAATGGCCTCCGGTAAATCCAAAGCCACGGCCGGCGCCGGGCCGCTCCGCTGCCCACGCGACGTGCTGGGGGACCTTGTTCGCTACATCCTTTCGGACATCGGGATTGCCCGAACGCACCCCATCCGGACGGCTCATGGTGGAGTCCGGCGGAACGGCGGTTAAGATCGGCCTCACGGACGCCAGGCCCTCGCGGAAACGCATGTGGAAATACCACTCGTCATTGGTTGAAAAGGGATGCACGCCGCTGGTGATTGGGTGCTCGGGCAATGTGGTGAAGTCCGCCTGCCAGTGCGGATTCACACTCCAACTCGGGTCACAGTATCCACCCATCCAATCCAGAAACTCAGTCTCGCCCTTGTTCTTGGGCACCTCAGTTGCCCAGTGCAATGCCATAAAACCACAGCCACGTTTCATCTCCACGGAGAGCTGCTGAAGGTGATCCCCCTGCAACGCCGGATGCATGGTAAACCCATCCGCATAAATCAAAATGGTGTCAGCGGCTTTGATCTCTTCTTCCGCAGGCCATTCGGCGTTCAAATGCACTTTCACATTCACCAAATCCGGCACCCCGGCCCGGAGACATTTCGCGAACAACTGGACGCCTGCGTTGTGTTCGTGAGCTCCGGGACCGTGGCTCTGCTTTCCAGCAATGAGCACGATGTTCTTTTTCTCACCGGCATGCGCGGAGAGCTGAACGAGCGCCAATCCAAAGATGATCGAGAGCTTGAACAGGGAGGTGCAAAATGAATGATTCATGGTCGGGAGTGTGAAGTTTCAGGAGGTCCTGTATTGGTGAGGATGAGGAGGATGTTGGGCTTCGACGCGCCGAGAGTGAGTGCAACAAGCGTGAGTAAGCCTCACACCTTCCAGCCTTCACGCGCGGTTTGGCTGAGGAAGTGACGACGGTTGATCATTGAAAGAGGGCGTTACCGGCTTTGAGGCAGAGGTTGCGCGTGGGGCGCGGGATTGATGCGATCCTGAAGCAGGTGTTCACCGGCATCACGGCTTTGGCAGCGGCACCTGCGCGGTGGTGCGGAGGTAGGCGATGAGGTCGCGGACTTCGTCGGCTTTGAGGGTTTTGAGCAGGCCTTCGGGCATCATGGAGACGGGGGATTTCTCGCGGGAGAGGATCTCGGATTTGGTGACGACGCTGTCCTGACCGACGAGGCGGAGGGTGAGCTGCTGGTTGTCTTCCGCTGCGACCATGCCGGCGAGGGTGCGGCCATCGCGAGTGGTGACGATGACAAGCTGATAGCTCTCCTGCATGACCTCGCTGGGATTGAGGATCTGGGCGAGGATGTAGTCGAGATTGGCGCGATTGGAGCCGGTGAGATCGGGGCCGACATTGCCACCGGCACCGTAGAGCATGTGGCAGGCGATACAGGTGCGCTCAAAGACGGCGCGGCCACGGCCTACGCTGGCTTTGGCAAGCACAGCATCGGTGAGCATGGCTTTGTATTTGGCCATCTCCGCCTGCTTATCACTGGCGAGCTGGGTGATGGGGCCCCAGAACTCCACGAACGAGGGGCCGATCACGCGGTAGAGCTGGCGTGCGTCAAAGGCGCTGACATCGGTCTTCGGAATGGTTTTCTTCTTCAACTCAGCGACGAGGGCCTGCGCGGTGCTGCGGCGTGCGGAGAGCGTGAGCACGATCTCGGCTTTCTCGGCAGCGGGAAGCTTGGCGTAGAGCTTGATCAAAGCTGGCGCGATCTGCGGGGCATCGAAGGAAGCGAGGGCGCGGATGGCATGGCGGCGCAGCGCGGGTTCATCCAGCAGGGACAGCACGACGGGCAGCGCGGCGGCATAGGCATCGCGGGCAAAGGCGGTGAGGATTTGCTGGCGGCGCTCGATGGGGGCGGCCTTGTCCTTGAGCACGGCAAGCTGGGCGGCGGCGGCCTTGGCATCGCCAAAGAGCTGGCCGATCTGCGCGGTGAAGTCGCTGAGCTTTGCATCCTTGGTGGCAACGAGCGCGGTCATGGCGGCGTCCCAGTTCGCGGGCTTCGTGACCACATTGCGGCCCAGGGACTTGAGGCCATCACGCACGCCTTCCACAAGGCTGAGGCGCAGGGCGGTGTCGCTGCTGCTCTGCAGCATGGCGGCCACGGGTTCGAGCTGCTTGGCGACGATGGCGCGGCGGGCGATGTATTGTGCGAGCATGGGCATCTTGCTTTGAGCGGCGAGCGCCATCGCACGCGTGGCATCGGCTTCCACCAGCGGCTCAATGCCGAACCAAATCATCTTGGGCAGATTGTGGTCCGCCACATCCTCGGCGTGTGTGACGAGATGCTGCGCGATGGGCCAGCGATCCGCCAGCGGCATGCGCTGAAGGACGGAGGCCAGGTAGAGGCGAACGATGGGCGAGCTGTCCTTCTCCGCCATGGTGGCAAACTTTGCCAAAGCTGCGGGGCTGCAGGCGCGGTCTTCGCCAAGAAGCTGAATAGTCCAGCCGCGAACGTAGGGCTCGGCATGATCCAGCAGCGGAAGCAGGCGATCCGCCGGGAGGTTTTGCGTGATGTGCAATGCCCAGAGTGCGCGGAGCTGATGCGCGGAGGTCTTCGACTGCGCGAAGAGTTCCCAGAGCTTGGCAGGCACGGCGGCATCGAGGCGGCCAGCGGCGGCGCGCTGCTGCAGCAGCACGCGGGCACGGCGGCTGTACCAGTCGTTGCGATGCGTCAGCAGGCCGACGAGTTCGAGGTCTGACTGCGCGGCGAGATTGATGCCGGATTTTCCCGGAAGGCCCTTGGGCGCGAGGCGGTAGATGCGGCCGGTGTCTTTGTCGTGCGTGGCATTGCCGCAGATTTCGGTGTCATGCCAGTCGAGCACGTAGGCCGCACCATCGGGCCCGATCTCCATGCTGAAACCCACCCAGGCATTGTCATTGGCGAAGAGCGGTTCATTGCCGTGGTGGCCGATGAAGCCGGAGCCGCTGGGTTTGAGGATGTCGGTGATGACATCGTGCTCATGGAGATTGGCCATGAGGATGCGGTCACGGTATTCCTTGGGGAACTCATCCGCCAGATACACGCGGGCGCCGCCATGTGCGGAGCGGTGGCGGTGATCGGCGATGGTCTTGATGTCATCAAAGACATATGGATTGATGTGGCTGCCGCCCTGGCGGTGGTAGATGCCGCCGGGGATGACGTGCCAGAGATGCGGGATGACGCAGGCGGTGATGAGGCACTGGCCGTGGTCATCGAAGTCAAGCCCCCAGGGATTGCTGAAACCGTGGGAGACGATTTCGAATCGATCCTTGGTGGGATGATAGCGCCACACACCGCCATCGATGTACTGGCCATCCTTCACCGGCATCTCGACGGGGAAGGGATCGCCTTTGCGGAGGATCTTGCCGCCATCTGCGGGCTTGCCGACGGTGGAGCGGGTGGCGAAACCCTGGCAGCCATAGAGCCAGCCATCCGGGCCCCAGGTGAAGCTGTTGAAGACTTCATGGCGATCCTGAATGCCCCAGCCGGTGAGGCGTACTTCGAGGGGGCCATCGGCTTTGTCGTCCTGGTTCTTGTCAGGCACGAAAAGCAGATTGGGCGGTGCGCCGAGCCAGAGGCCCTCAAAGCCCACTGCGATGGCGGAAGGGAAGGGGATGCCTTCCAGGAAGACTTTTCGCGTGTCGAATTTTCCATCGCCATTGGTGTCTTCGAGAATGAGGATGCGGCTGTTGCCATCGGCTGAGAAGCCAGCGCTGCGGGTTTCATAGTCACGATTTTCCGCGACCCAAAGGCGGCCGCGGTCATCCCAGCAGAACGCCATCGGCTGCGTGATCATCGGTTCGGTGGCGGCGAGCTTGGCTTCGAATCCTGCGGGCACCGTCATCTTGGCCACGGCTTGTTCGCCGGTGAGGAAGCTGGCCTGTTTGCCCTCTGCCTTGGCGATACCCCACATCACGGCGTCCGAGCCTTGGCCGGTGTAGGCCTTCCACGAATCGGTGAGGGACACGTCATTGAGCTTGCCCGTGTAAACGAGGAACTCATGCCGAACCGTCTCAGTCTTTCCTTTCGCAATCTTCCAATCTCCCGCAATCGCACGGCAGGGGCCCACGCCCATCTGGCCGTCCACGCGCCACGGCTGCGGGTAGCCTGCGTTTTTCGGGTGATCAAAGATGGCGATGTGCGCGAGGTCGTTGCGGCCCTCCACTTGCAGGCCCACATCCATCCAGATGGAGCGCTGGGCGGTGGCGCGCGCATTGGCCTGGCGCACGCTGTTCATCACGCCGCCTTCCATGCCGGGCTTCCATGGCATGCGGAGAAAGAGGCCGCCGTATTCCTGCTTGGCCATGGTCAGATCCACAAGGCCCTCGGCCTGCCATTCGAGATCGAGAAAGTAACGGCCATCGTTGTCGCGCATGGTCCACACCTGGGTCTCTTTCATCACCGGCTTGCCTTCGGCATCGAGCAGTTGATAAACGGTGGTCCATTTCACGGACGCGCCTTTGGCGACGAGGACTGCGCTCGAAATCTTGCGCCAGAAGCCAGCGCCCGGATTGTGAAAATAGTCGCGGCCATTCACCTGCTTGAGCCCCCAGTAGAGGCCGGTCTGGTGCTTGTGGTGTCCGGGGCTGTACTCCGTCAGCACGCCTTTGCCATCGGGCGCGACAATCGGATGAATGTAAGGGCGAAAGTCCGGCCGCGCGTTCTGCGTGAGGATCGGCTCCGCGACATTTTCACGATACACGGAGATCGTGCTGGCAGCCTCATCCTGGCGCAGCGTGAGGGTTTCATCATGAGCCGAGGCCGCCGTGCAGGCGAGCAGGGCAAGAATGAGGGAGGAAAAGAAACGGCGGAATTTCATGGTGAGAGTAATACGCCTTTCAATTCTCAAATACATGGCCTAGATCTGCCAAAAGTTGTTATGATCCTGCCATGAGTGCGAAGTCCATCCAAAGCGCCTTTTTTGCCAGCATGGCCGATCCGCAGGCCTTCAGGCTTATGTTTGATCAACAGCCCAACGTGTTCTTTTTTGTGAAGGACCACGAGAGCCGCCTCATCGCTGCCAGCGAGCCGATGTGGACCCGCCTGGGCCTCGAAGGTGAAGCAAATGTCATTGGTCGGCTCGACGAAGACTTCTACCCCGAGCAAGCCGCCAAGTCTTACCGTGCCGATGACGCGCTCGTCTTCCGCACCGGCAAACCGTTGATCAATCGCCTCGAAGTCTGGTATGACGAGCAGCGCACGCTGACTTGGTTTCTCACCACCAAGGTGCCGCTGCGGGGCAAGAACGGAAAAATCATCGGCCTCATGGGCCTGACGCGGAGGGATGAAGGCCGCAGCGGTCATCAGCCCAGCAGCGAAGTCACCCTCATCGTCAGCCACATCCAGAAGAACACCAGCCGCATCCTCAGCACCGCCGAACTCGCCCGCGAATGCGGCCTCTCCGAGCGCACACTGTATCGCAAGATCCATCAAGCTCTCGGCATCACGCCTTATGAACTCATGCTGCGCATCCGCATTGAGTCGGCTGCCGAGGCGCTGATCCAGACCCGAGACAAAGTGACCGACATCGCCACCGCCCACGGCTTCTGCGATCAAAGCGCCTTCACCCAGCACTTTCGCAAACGCATTGGCCTGACGCCGAAGCAATTTCGCATGCGGCATCAGGGGTAGGGGTGTGAGTAGCGGATCGCACCCGGATTGCTGATGCCACATTATTTCATTTCACAGCAGGCAGCGCGTAGTAGGCGCATTCGGCAAAGAAGAGTTCGGCCATGTTGAGCTTGGAGTAGTCGTAGTGGCGGAGGGCGTGCTCGATGAGTTCGCGGTTTGAGCCGTCGTGGAGGAGGGAGACGATGGCGGCGGCGGCGAGAGGGTTTCGCATCAGGCTTGCTTCATAGTGTTTGCGCTGGCCGCGCTTGGGGATGTCGGCGATTTTGGCGAGCCTGGCGGCGTCTTCCTGGGTGGGCTGGGGGAACCAGGTGGAGTAAACGGCGCGCCAGTTGGCGTTGCCAAAAACTTTGGTGTCGTTGTTGTCGAAGGTTTCGTGGGCCTTGATGGCGGGGAGAGCATTCGTGGCGTTGACGGTGAGGCCGGTGCGGTAGAGGGCGCGGAGGGTTTCATCCTTTTCCATGGCGATGAGCTGGGAGAGGGAGGCCTGGCTGCCGACGTAGATCCAGAGCTGGGATACATCGATGTTGGCGATGGCTTCGCGATCATAGGGATAACCTTCGGCGCAGATCTCGGCGCGTGTTTGGGTGGCGGGTGCGGGGCGCTCGGCGCGGGCTTTGTGGTAGCGCTCCAGCCAGATGGCATCGCCGGTGATCTCGTGGGTGGCGCGAAGGAGGTAGAGGTAGCGGACGGCATCGCGGAAGAGGTGGCCGGTGAAGCCGCCGCGGAAAGTGCCTTTGAAATCGCCTTCGCAGGGGATGCGCCACTGCGTGGCCTCCAGGGCATTGGCGACTTCTTTGACCTTGGTCACGATTTGCTGGCGCTCTTCGGCGGTGGGGATACTGCTTTTCAAATAGGCGTGCAGGCCGAGGAACCAGGGGTGGGTTTGATCGTCTGAGCTGAGCGGGTAATGGCAGACTCCATCGGTGCCGATACCGCGTGCGATGAAGCCGGGGACATCGGAGACGGAGGCGCATTTTATAAGGCCTTGGGCGAGGCGGCGTGCTTGCTCCGCATCGGCTGCGGCACCGCTGCGGCGGGCGCGCTCGCAGATGGCGGGGAGATACATGCCGGTGAACATGGGGCCGTTTTCGATGGGGCTCCACCAGCCGATGGCATTGGGCCGGCCGAGCTTGCAGTCTTCCGGCGTGGGCAGCTCGCCCACGAAATCGCGGATGATGCCGTGGGGGTCGACGAAGCGGCGCCAGAGTTCGGTGTGGGCTTGGTCAATGGCTTGCGGCAGAGTGGCATCGGCAGCGGGCAGGGCTGTGTGAAGCAGCAGCAGGGCGGTGAGTGCTAGGCGGAGAGGGACTGAGTGTGAAACGACTTTTAAAAGCATGCTGTGAACAATGAAGGTGAGCGAATGAGGGGGAGTCTGAATCAGCGGGAGGCGGTGGCTGTGCCGAGGAAGCGCGCGGCGTTTTCCACCACGCGGAGCGGCTCGGCCTGCTTGAAGACGGGGTAGGTCTCGTGGCCGGGGCGGAAGTAGAAGACGCGGCCTTTGCCGACCTGCCACACGCAGCCGCTGCGGAAGTGCTCGCCTTTGTCCCACTTTTCCTCAAACACGACTTCGTCCGGCGCGGGCACGTGGAAGGGCTCGCCATACATTTCGGTCTGCGGGATGTCCCACTGCGCGGGCAGTCCGGCGGCGATGGGGTGCTGGGGCAGCAGCGTGGTGAGATGGCCCGGCGCGCCATCGGCACGATACACGGGGAACACGCACTGCGGCAGCGTGAGCTTCAATGCGCCGCCTTCCAGTGGCTCAACAAACGGAGTGATGCGCGCGGCGCGGCCGAGGACTTTGTAATACGGCTGGTCATTCACAAACTCCCACTTGGCCGTGGCGCGCTGCGTCTCGGGCAGCTGCGCCAGCGCATCTGCCTTGGAGCGCTCCTGCATGAGGCGGACAAATGGCTTGGCCCAATGCGAGGAATGCAGGGCGATGAGCGAAAGCCTGCCCGCGAGCACGCGCTGCACCACGGCCTCCATGCGTGCGTCGTTCTGCTCCTTCACGCGGCGGTGGCTCCAGAAGACGAGCACGTCGGTGGCATCGAGCGTGGCATCGCTGAGGCCCTGATCGGTGTCATCGAGCCGTGCGGTCTTCACCACCAGGCCGGGCTGTTTTTCCAGATGTGCCGCGATGGTTTCGCCGAGGAATTTTTCTCCATACGCCTTCTTTTGCTCCGGCTGCTGCTCGTCCCAGACGAGGACGCGGATGTCTGCGGCGGATAAAGTGGCGGTGAGGGTGAGGAAGAGGAGAAGGAGGGACTTCATGGGGAAGTCATGGGAAGTGAATGCGGGTAGTTCAATTTGAAAGATGGTGTGATTGATGTGGGGATGAGGAGGAGGTGCTGGATCAAACTGCGGATGCAGCGCTGCCCACTCGACAGCTGACTCGCTTGGTGCAGGGCTGTGAAAAGGAAGAAAGGTTGATCTTTGGTTTTTGAATCAATGCCAGTTCCCTGGGCTGCGCAGACCTGCACCAAATTGATGACTGCATCCCGACACCGACATGAATAACAGCACCACAAGACTCCACCAGATCAGTCGCAATGCCCACAGGGGAAGGACCAGCCTGCCAGCAAACCCGGTGATTAGAAGGCTCCAAAACACCAGATGAGTCAGGAGTATCTCCGTGCCATGCTGGTGATCGTCCAATGTAACCTTGTCAAAATAGCTGATGACTCCTAGTGGCGCTTTGGCAATCACAACGGGAACGAAAAGGGCGCCTGGCCCAAGTCCCTGGATCGCAAACAGGTAGGCAATGAAAGGGGGCAATATCCAGGACTTCCCAAGCCGGAGAAAACTATCTGGCAGCTGATCGATTTGGCTCATGCTGTGATGGAAGGTGTTCCAATTTATGCCGAGCGAACAAAATTGCCGGTTGGTGCGCAAGAGGTTTATTATTTGCGCGGCCTTTTCATCTCTTGGGCAACAGGATGGAGCAGAGAAACTAGCCGGCGGTGAAGCGTTTCGCGCCGGAGATCTGGATCAATGAGGAGTGGCTGTGCTTTGACCGTGCGGTGACCGGTCAGCCGGGGGTGCAGTCTTCGGGAGTGGGCAGCTCGCCCACGAAATCGCGGATGATGCCGTGGGGGTCGACGAAGCGGCGCCAGAGTTCGGTGTGGGCCTGATCAACGGCCTGTGGCAGAGTGGCATCTGCGGCGGGCAGGAGTGCGTGGGATGAGAGAATAAAGGCGGTGAGGAGTGAGATGGTTTTAAACATGGAGGTGCCTTCGTGGATCATGGTGGGGTGCTGCATTCTATGCCTTGAGGTGGTGAGTTGAATGAGCGTGAGATTTATTTCAAGGGCTCGATTTCGATTTCGATCCGGCCATCAGCGATGGCTTCGACATTGCAGGTGATCTGCCAGCGCTGAGTGGCGGTGTCCCAATCCGTCTGCCAATGCTCGATGGCTTTGCCATTCACGAGGAAGCGCTGGCCGCGTGGCTGGGTGAGTCCGGTGAAGGTGACGGGGATGTGGCCGATGCCGCCGGTGAGGCTGACCTGTGCGCGCTGCTCACTATCCACAGCGATGACGAGGGGATATGGATTCACGAGGGTGCCGCGCTTGACTTCGGGCTTCAGCGCATTGCCTGCTGCTTCACGCTGCACGGGCTTCCAGGTGTCGGCATCGTGAGACAGCATTTCGCGCAGCTCCGCATCAGGTCCGTAGTACGCGGCGGCATCGGCGGGAAAGATGACGAGTTCCAGATCGGCCTCGACGTAATCGCCGGGCTGCAGGGCATCGAGTCCGGGCGGTGGGGCGAGTTCGAGGCTGGTGTGGTGGTTGCCTTTGCCCCACTCGGTGCAGAAGGAGGAGAGATGCGGCGCGGCAGGCTTGCCGCCGAGCACGGCGCGCCAGGAGCGCAGGATGAGCCCGCGGCTTGCGGCTGCATGGCCCTTGGTCAGCAGCGCGCGCTCCACGCCATGCACCGAGATCCATGCGCCTGCACCTGTGAGGGGCAGGGCGGTGCGGTCATACTCGTCCTTGGCGCGGCGCGGCTCCCATTCTTCGCGCAGGCCGGTGACATCGCCGATGGCGACGCGGCGTGCGGGGACGGTGTTGTAAAAATCCGCACCGAGCTGGAAGAACGCGAGCCGTTTCCACTTCACCGGCTGGCGTACCTCGTAGCGCAGGTGGATGAAGGTGCGCAGATGATCGTTTGCCGCAGGCACGGAGACATCCATCTGCGCGCCGATCTCTCCGCCGCTGGATTCTTCGCTGTAGCTCACGTTCGTGAGGCAGGGGCCGTGGGAGTGGTAGTTTGTGCGGGTGGCTTTCATCGGCTGGTAGCGGCCTTCGGCATCCATCCACATGAGGAAATCGCCGCCGCCGCAGTTCTCCGCCCAGCCCCAGGGTTTGGCAGCGGGCTCATGCGGCAGTGTCATGAGCGGGCGCACATCGGTGATGAAGCAGCGCCGCTGCACGCGCCCGGGCTCAAAGCAGATGCTTTCGCCAAAGCTGCCCACGGCCGCCTGATCCCAAAACTGATTGTGCCCCCAGCCGATGAGGCTGAGCTGCGCATGCGATGCCGCGCACACGCCGCCGTAGCGCGCATGCACCATCTGGAAGACCAAGTCGCGCTTCGACTTCGGCGGCACACGCACATACGCGAAGCCATGAAACCACGGCCCCTCATGCTGCAGCACGCCTTTCTCCGGGCGCTGGTGCCAGTTCTTTGAAAGCTGCACGGGCAGACCGGTGGGCGTGCCATCCGGATCGCAGAGCATGGGCTGGAAGCCGGTGATGGTGAGGTGCTTCTGCTGCGTGAACATCAGGCGCGCCACGGTGGGGGTGTCTGCATCATTGCGCAGTGTCACGCGGTGGCGGTCCACGCGATCGAGGTGCTCCTCAGGGTAATAGGTGCGTGAGGCATTGCTCCACGGCTGCTCTGGCAGCGCGAGACGGTGGCAGCCGAGCGCCGCATCCAACTTCACTGGAAGCTCCGACTCCACCACGGCGGTGGAGGCCGCGCTGACTGCCTCCAGCAGCACCGACTTGCTGCCTGTGCTTCTTTTGCCGCCATGGCGCAGCTCCAGCGTTTCACTGCCATCGCACTCCAGGCGAAAGGCGAGTCGATCCGGCCATGTGGTGATCTCCAGCCGCGCATGGCCGCCCCATTCGTGGCCTTCTGCATCGGCGAATTTCAGATCTTCGATGATGATACGCTGGAAAAAGCGCCCGCACTCCACGAAGCGCACCGGCTGGAAAAATTCATCCTTGGCCACCGCGTGGCCGGTGCATGTGTAGCGCCGTCCTGCGGAGACAATGGCGCAGTCCCACTCGCCAGTGAGCGGGCGCACGTGCTGGGTGTCGAAGAACAGCTTCTCGCTGCCAAACTGAAAGGCCAGAGTTTCGCTTTTGGGTGGCAGGCTGCTGTTAAACACCTTGGGCGCGCCCTCCACCCACCAAAGGTGCACGCCATCCTCAGTCCGTGACATCCAGTCTGCCGGTGCCGCCCATGCAGCGGTGTGCAGGGCCATCACTGACAGTAACGTGAAAAGAGTGACTGTGAACGGGGTGTGCTTCATGGGAGGCTGCGGGTGGCTGGCGTGCAGGGGAATGGATGAACGCACGCCATAGCGCAGGATGAGGCGCACTCAAATCATTGAGCGTGGCCGGGAGTGCATGACATGCCTGCTTATCAGGCATGCACCTCATTGCTTGACCGGCGCGGAGGACATCGCATCGAGCAGGGCCCGCTCGACCTCGGGTTTGCCTTTCACGGTGTCGTAGTTGTAGAGGGCCTGAAAGAGGCAGTCGGGATCCCGGAGCAGGCGCTCGGTGAACCATGGGTGCCAGGTGGCGTAGTCCTGACCGCCGAGATTGAACTCACCGATGCCGTAGCCGGTGGCGCCGAGTTCTGCACGGGCCTTGGTGAGGCAGCGCATGAAGCTTGGGTTGTCGCGCAGCGAAGTCGTGGGCTTGCCATAGAATGAGGGGGAGGGATTGCTGTCTGCGTTGAACTGGGAGTCCATGTTGTAGCGGTCCACGCCCTGCACGATCGTGTGTACGAAGAGTTTCTGACGCGGCAGGCCGAGTGCACGCGCTGTGGATGCGAGGAAGCCCAGATGCCTGCCGATGATTTTCATGAAGACGTCGTAGGTGTGCTGGTAGTCCAGCACGCCGCTGGTCTGAATGCCGGCGGTCTGCGCGGCGTTGTAACCGATGATCTGCTTGTCTGCCTCCACCCACCTGGGATTTTCCGTGCTCGGGTAGTAGCTGTTACCATCTTTGAAGTAAGCGTATTGGCTGTTGGGCGTGGTCTCCCAGCCGCACTTCCAGCCCACAAAGAGCCACTGCTGGTCTGCAGGCAGTTCCTTGAGCCACTGCACCACGACGGGTGCGAGCGCCACGTAGATGCCGCGCTCCCACTCCTGAAAACGCGGACTCAGCAGATTCGGGTGCGGACCCACGCGCAGCATGGTGCCCCAGTTGCGCCAGCAGAGCTTCACGGCGGTGTCGGGCGTCCAGCCATACCATTCCACATCAGCCACCTTTGCGGGATCATAGCCCGGCTTCTGCGGGTCATACCAGTTGAGCAGCGGCTCGGGCAGCCAGTTCTCGGTATCCACCTGAATGAGCACGGGGACCTGGAGCTTTCTTGCGAGATCAAGGTCGGCCTTGAGTCGCAATGCATGCTCGGCGAGCCGATCCTTCGGCGTGTAGATGATGGCCACGCCCACCTTCAATGAGGATGCCCTGCTGGCTGCACCAAATTTGTCATGCACGTAAGACATCATCTCCGTGGACTGAGTCTTGGAGTCGATGCTGGTGCTGTAGTTGAGCATTAGATACCGCTCATTCAGACTGCGAGCCGCTGCCGATGATTTGGCTTTGGTGCCGATCATCCTCTTCACCATCGGACTCAATTTCCTCGCAAAGAGCTCATAACCCTCCGAACCAAGATGGAGGTATTTGTCCGAATGCAGCTCGGTCTTGAGTGTGCCATCGGCGTTGGTGAAGTCGCTCCAAAGATCGAGGACATGGACTTGCGGATCGCTGTCGAGCTTCAGCGTGTCGAGCAACGCATTGATGTTCGTGACTTGTTTTCCTGCTTCTTTGCTGGGATCGAAGGCAGGCAGAATCTTCACCAGGACGATCTGCGATTGCGGACAGCGGAGGCGGAGGTTTTCGATGCAGAGCTTGATGCCGTGCGCGGCGGCGGTGACGGGAACGCCGTTGGCTTGGATGAGTGGGGCGTTGTTCACGCCGATCATGAGCACAACCACTTTTGGCGAAGCATCATCGAGCGCGCCGTGGTCGAGCCGCCAGAGGATGTGCTCCATGCGGTCTCCGCCGATGCCGAGATTCACGGTCTTCAGGCCGCCGAAGTGCTTTTGCCAGGCCGCATTAAAGGGCTCACCATCCCAGCCACCACCCCAATGCTGCGTGATGCTGTCCCCCAGCAACGCGATGTCCATGCTGCTGCCTGCGGCCTTCACGTTATCGATGTTTGTCGCATGGTGATTGAGCCACGCATTTCCCTCGCTGCCTTCCTTCGGCTTCCAATGGCCAGCGGTCGGTGTGACGAACCACATTTCAGGAAGATGCTTCTGTACTTCATGGCCGGGCTTACGCTCGTATTCGCCCTTCGTGACCCAGCGCTTCTCCGCATCGCTCAAAGGCCAGCCGGTGAGCTGCGGGTCCACTTTGCTTTCGTTGTAAGGCGCGTAAGGATAGACGAGCACTTTGCCATCGGCGGTCTTGGACGTGGACTTGAGCAGCGCCTCGCTTGGAGACGCGTTTAAAGTCGTTTGTGATGCTGATGATGGGGCCGTAGCAGGAGTTGTAGCACCTGTCTTCTTCGCAGGAAGGATCACGTCTCCGCCGAGGCCTTTGCCACCGAGAAACTTGTCGAGCAGTGGCTTCAGGCGCTCCGCATACACCGAGTAGCCTTCGATCGAGAGATGAATGTTGTCCGGCCCGAACAACGCCTTTTTGATGGTGCCATCACTCTTCGCGAAATCGCTCCATAGATCGAGCACATGCACCTTCGGATCGCCGTCGAGTTTCAACGCATCAAGTGCAGCGTTGGTCTTTTTGATGTTCTCATAGAAATCGTTGCCCGGCGCATGACAGGGCAGGATTCTCGCCGCGATGACCTCGGCCTGTGGAAACTTTTCGCGCACATTCGCCACGACCATCTGCGCACCTTTCGCCGCAGCCTCCACGCCGGTCTCGGGCGCGAAGAACATGTTGTTATTGCCGATCATCACGACCACGACCTTCGGCTGCAGACCCTCGACGCCGCCGTGATCGAGCCGCCACAGGACATTCTGTGCCTTGTCACCGCCGATGCCGATGTTGATCGTCTTGTAGCCGTTGAAGTGCTTCTTCCACGCCTCGTTCAGCACGCCCTTGTCCAGCGGACTGTCCCACTGCTGCGTGATGCTGTCCCCAACGAGCAGCACATCAATCGGGCCGCCGTTTACTTTCACATACTCGACGAGCCGCTCATGCGTATCGAGCCATGACGTGCCGCCCCAGTTCCCCGCGCTAGGCACCACCGGCCACATCGGCGGAAGATGCTTATGCTCCTCTGATCCCGGGCGACGCTCAAACTCAGGCTTTAATACATACGCCCGTTCTTCCGCCGTCAGTGGCCAGCCGGACTTTTGCGGTTCTGCGGTGATGTGGGGATAGTCGAAGGCTTGCGCGGAAAGCGCCGCTAATATGGTAGCAAGTGGTAGAATATACAGGATCTTCATGGGTTGGGCAATCAACGGTGGACGATGCGCACGGGCAGGCTTGGCGGGGTGCGAAGCGTGAGTTTGACGTCATCCGCATAGATGGATGCCAGTTTTGCCGGACGCAGGTTTGGCAGTGCCGCGAGCTGGATGACGGCGAAATCTGCTTCCGCACTGACCAGACACTTTGCCGTGACCGTTTTCCACACCGGCGTGCTGCCGCCGAGAGTGGTCACTTCCGCAATCCCGCTGGCCACTGCGTCGGTAATATTGAGCGGCCAGGTATTGCGCATGCTCGTGGGCTCTCCTTTGAAGACATAGATTTTGCAGAAGCACGTCACAGAAGGGCGGGTGTTCAGAGGTCGCGCATCCAGAAAGCTGGCAGAAAGCTCCAGCACAGCATCGCCATCCTTGCTCAGGGCGGGCCGCAGCAGGCGCAGATCCACAAGCTGGAACACATCACACGAGATCGCTCTGCCGTTGGGATTGGCGGCATCCGGCTGCTGACTGACGAAGCGCAGTCGCCGCCCCCCATGGCTGGTATCTCCGGCGGAGATTTCCACCGCGTCACCGCTCCACACGCCACTTTGTGCAGGGAAGCCTGCCTCCACCTGGCTGTGTTCAAAACCGCCATCGACCAGCGCATGCAAAAGCTCCGAGGTCGCTATCGGTGCTGCGACGGCCCAAACCAAGGAAGCGCAGAAAAGGCCGCAGACCAGCCCTGCCGCCATTGCGGCAATCGGGCGTGTGAGCCACGCGCGGCGCTGCTTTTCAGGCAAATCGCGACGGAAAGCCTCCTGGCGGAAACGATCGTGCAGGGCCATGGAGCGCAACTGCGACTCGGTGAAGAGCTTGCGCTTGGCGGGATCAGCCTGCATCGCGGCTTCGAACGCGGTAGTTTCAGCAGCGGAGAGTGCGCCGTCCTGATGGCGCATGGCCAGTTCGAGAAAATCAGTGTCGTTCATGAGATGGCAGTGTTTTGCAGCCGGGCGCGGACGCATTCGCCGAGGGTTTTGTGCAGGCGCGCGAGAGCTTGATACACGGTCTCGATCTTGCGGCCCATGATGGCGGCCACGTCGGTGCAGTTGCGCCGCTCAAAGTAACGCAGGCGCAGCAGTTCGCGGTTGTTGGGAGTGATCTGATCGATGCAGTGCCCCAGCGCCTCCTGCATGGCATCGGCATGAGACGGCTGCGGCCACTCCTGGGCGAGCACTTCCAGCATCTCATCGCTCAGACCCACATAGCGGCCATCGCGTGCGCGCAGGATGTCGATGGCGCGGTTCTTCCCGGCCAGCCTGGCCCAGTTCACCACATGCGCCTCCGTTTCAAACTCCGTCGCCCGGCCCACGGCCTTGACACAAACCTCCTGAAAAACGTCCTCGGCCAGATGAAAATCCCGCGTCACGCTGGCGATAAACGCCGTGAGAGGCAAACGCTCTGCGAGCAGGATGGAGGCGATTTTTTCTGGCGGCAGCATGGGCTTTCAAGGAATACGCAAAGCGTGCTGAAAACTCGACAGGAGAGAGATGCGGAAAAACAACAACAGCCGCCAGGGCTGCCAGTTGGGGGGGCGTGATTCGAATGGAATCTGTTTTCAGCATCAAAGTCTCCCAAACCAAGTTCACACCCATAAATACCCATACCTTGTGGGAGGGCACTTTGATGGAGGGGGATCCACTTGTTCCCTGTGTGGGAGCGATGTGCGCAGGCGTGAGGTGGAGGGATCAGGATGATCCCTCTCCAGCCAGAGGCTTGAGCTTGCGCGGTGGCGAACCAGTGAAGCCTGCCGCTTCCACGTACCGAGCAATGTCCCTCTACTTCTTAAACGCCGCGCCTTCAGGCTTTCCGGCGGCTTGGAAGTAGGCGAGGAGGTCGAGGATTTCTTCTTTGGTGAGGGTGTTGAGGAGGCCGGGCATCATGGGGGAGAGCTTGGAGGTTTCCTTGGTCTTGATGTCGGCTTTGCTGATCTCCTTGGTGTCAGGGGCGAGCATGCTGGGGCGGAGGATGATTTTGTCATCGGTGTCTCCCACGATGCGGCCGGTGAAGAAGTTGCCGTTTTTGAGCGTGATGTCGGTGTTGGCGTATTGCTCGGAGATGACTTTCGAGGGCTCGATGAGGGCTTCGAGAATGACCTGCGGTGAGTAGCGGCTGGCGACGGCGGTGAGATCGGGGCCGACGGCGCCGCCTTCATCGCCGATGCGGTGGCACATGAGGCAGAGGGTGCCGTTTACGGCGTCCTGGCCTTGTGCGAAGTTGCGGCCTTTGCTGAGTTTGTCGAGATCGCCGATGAGGTCGGACATCTGCCAGTTTTTCACGAAGGTGCGGTCCTTCTTGGGCTTCTTGAGCTTGGGTGCGGGCTCGATCCAGGAATCGAGCACGGGCTGCAGCGCGGCGAGTTCTTCGGGCGGCACGTTGGCCATGGCGGTGCGGCGGATTTTGACGAGGAAATTGCCGAAGCTTGCGCCATCGCTGAAGTCGCGGCCGGCGTCGGTGAACCACTTGAGGGTGGTCTCGGGGTGCTGGGTGGTGGTGCGCTTCTGGGCCCACCAGGCGAAATACTGGCGGCGCATTTCCGGTGTCCAGCCATTCGTGATGGTGCGCAGGGCGACGACGTAATTGAGCTGCTCTTCCTGCGTGGGTGCGGCGGCGAGGAGCTTGAGCGTGCGGGCGATGGTGTCGGGCGCATCGAGCGCGAGGAGCGTCTGGCAAAGCTCGCGATTGAGCGCGACGCTCTGCGCGGGGTAGAGCGGGCTGAGTAGTGCGATGATGGGTGCGGCGACTTCAGCGGCGGGTTTGCCCATGCGGCTGATCGCGACTTCGATGACGCGGATGAGCTCAAGCTGCTGGGCCTCGCTCTTGAGCTGCGTGAGGGGAAGCTTGGCGATAGCTTTGAAGAGATCGGCCTGGGCTTCGGTGCCGCCGAGGCGTGCGACGGAGAGGAGTATGGTCAGTGCTGCGGTGGGGTTTGTCTCGGCCAAGGCGCGTGCCTTCCATGAGTTGATGGGCTGGCTTTCGATGGCGATACGTGCGGCGTAGCGGATGAAGCGATCTTCGCTGGAGAGGTGAGGCCATGCGGTGTCCACGGCGGCGGCGTCTTCGTGGCCGTGGAAGGCTTCCAGCTTGTGGCGCAGCGTGCGGGATTCATCCCCTGCGACTTCGTGGAGGTCTGCGGGTGCGGTGGATTCGGTGCCTTCGTAGGTCACGCGAAACAGCGCGCCCTGGGTGTGGCGTCCGCCGATGGTGAAGTACATCGCGCCGTCGTCGCCGATGGTGAGGCCGGTCAAATTGAGAGGGGTCTTGCCGGATTTTTCGTTGAGTGATTTCGGTGCGACGAAGTTTTCCCAGGTGCCGCCGTAGCTGGCGCCCTGCGGTGTGAGATGCACGGCGATGAGGCGGCCATAGGTCCAGTCCTGGATGAAGAAGGCGCGCTGGTATTTGGCGGGGAATTTGGCACCCGTGCCGAAGCCGACGCCGGTGGGGCAGCCGATGCCGATGGTGACGGTGGCGGGCAGGCTGTCGTGGTAATACTCGGGCCACTTGCTGGCGCCTTCGCGGAAGCCATGGTCTGCGCCGCTGGTCACATGATAGACGCGCACGGGGCGATACCAGGGTGTGCCCCAGTCCCACTCCATGTCGCTGTCAAAGCCGAAGAGCTCGCCATCGTGATTGAAGGCGACGCCGTAGGTGTTGCGCTCGCCGCTGGCGATGAGTTCGCAGTTCTTGCCATCGGGGTCCATGCGGACGACGAAGCCGCCCGGGGGCTTGCGGCCTGCGCCGAAGCCGTTGCCATCTTCGGCGCGCGGCAGCACGAGATCGTCCGCGTAGTTTTTGTGCGGCGAGGTGGGCAGCACATCGGCCGGCACATCGACGAAATTTCCGCAGAGCACATTGAGGTGCTTCTTGTCGGGATTGAGCAGGATGGTGTGCGCGCCGTGGTCGCCACCGCCGCCGCGCCATTCGCGGAGGAACTCGACCTTGTCGAAGGCCTCCTCGGCGGTGGTGGAGGTGCAGCGCCAGAGGCCATAGACGTTCTTGCCATCGGGGCCCGTGCCACGGCCATTGATGTAGAGGCTGTCAAAGGCGAAGAGCATGCCCATGACTTCGCTGAGCGGGATTTTGAGGATCTCGGCCTTGGTGACTTTGCCGTCCTTGAGCGTGAGGCGCGAGATCGGTTCTTTCGGTTCCGCGCCGAGGAGCAGTCGGCCCTTGGGATCTTTCGTGATGGAGATCCACGAGCCTTCCGTGGCTGCGTCCGCCTTGCGCACGAGCTCGACCTTGAAGCCCGGCAGCGTGGCCAGCAGCTCGCCGGGGTTTTCTGTGACGACGGCGACGGTCTTCGGCTTCGAGCCATCCGCAGGCCCATAGACGGCCTTGGTGATGACGAGTTTTTTGCCCGCAGGCGCTACGATTTCCAGCTTGCGGTTCTCGCCCACATCGCGCGAGACCTTCTCGTCGCCGAGGGTGTATTCGAGGTGCAGTTTCTTCGTCACGTTCGGGGCGGTGTCGCCAAAGAGATCGTTGCCCGCGGTGATCAAGAGCTTGTCATCCTTCACCGCGCCCGCGACGACGGCGGTGACATCCGTGGGGTCTTTGGCACCATAGGCCAACTCAACCTGAGCCAGGCACGCGAGGGCGAGCGCGAGCAGGGCGGACTTCAATCGAAAACGAGGCTGACTGCGGGAGGCTGGGTAGTTCATGGTTGGATCAGGACGAAGGCGAAGGCGGATACGAGGGGAAAGCGGTGGCGCACCTGCCGCAGGAGGCGGGTGGGTTCAAATGATTTACGGAGGGAGGGTGGGGGATTGTACAAGGGGATGGATTTCCTCGGCATCGACGTGAACACTGCGACTGTTACCGACAGACAAAGGTCGTCCGCATGGACTCTTTGAAAGCGGCGCGCAGCTGATTTGAGGTAGTGGGTAGGTCCTTCAGGTAATGTTAGCAAACCATGTGCCCAGCGTTCTGCGGATGATCGCGAAACTCTCATCGCTCCAATACTCAGACAGCACCTGTGAAGCCCATTGATCATCATTCGCAAAGGACTCAGTCACGATCAGGGCGGCTCGCTGAAATTCTGCGGTGGCTCTGAGTGCTTCAATGATTGGAGGAGTCGCATCGCTCTCGTCACGGCTCACCATGGCCACCATTCTGCACACATCTTGGGCATGCTTGATGGCTTGGTCACGGGAGAACGAACGAAACTCTTCGGGCTTGTCTGGATCGTTCGCACTCTTCCAACGATCATTCGCAGCGGTGAGCTTCATGATCGACCATGTAATTGGATTGGGCACCAGAACTGTCATTCCATCCACCTGAAATCGGAATGGATTCAGCGCGCTGCCAATGGCTTCAGGGTTCGTCCGTGCATGAAAACCGCGTTCGCCGAGCGAGGGCTTGCGTTTGACTCGTATCCGATCCGCAGCCAGGCCAGAATCCTGCGTGGATGGAAACGGTGCGTGCAGTTCCACGATCACCTTGCGTGCCTGCGGCAGCTCTTTGATGAACTGCCATCTCGGATTTTTCTCGCTCACCTTGAAGCCGTGTTTCTCGATGGTTTGCAGAACCTGTTCATGGTCTGCTGCTTCGGAGATCACATCCAGCCCAACCACCAGATCGAGGTCTTTGGTTACCCTTGGGGTGTTGTCCAGCCATTGGCTGATTGGCACGACAATCGGCAGTTCGGGATGCTGCAGCAGCCAGCTTTGCTTCAAAAAGAGGCCATACCCTCCGGCAACCAAAATGCCACCGTCCCGCCCCTGAAAGAGGTCTGCCAGCAGCGGGCCGAAAAAGGGCCGCATTTCATCCTGAATGGTCATGTAGCTCACCTCTCCACCTCCTTGAGGATTTGTTCGCGAATCTCCTTCGCCGCCTCTTGCTGCCGGGCATCGCCAGCCTGGAGTTCCAGCCAGGTTTGCAGCTTGCCTGCCCAGCGGACTCCGTTCGCGTCCGTCTCTTGATCGAAGAACGCCGCAGGGTCCTCGGTTTGCAGCAATTCAATGTCGGCAAAGCTGGGTACTGGTTCGGGTGTGCCGCCGAGCCTTGCCAAGGCCAGCCCGATGTCAGACACAACGATCCGCCGCGGTCCACCTTGGGCAAACATCGCGTAACGATTGACGGAAGACTCGCCGCTGACGGCCCAGCGCAGCTCTGGAGCAGACGAAAGGGCCTGAGCCCAATCCGTTCCTTTCGGTAGGCGCAATGAATGCCGTGAATGATTCAGTCTATTCACTTCAAGCTTGGTGGACCGCCCCCCACTAGTTATAATGATGAATTGACGCGTCTTTTTCCATTCGCCGCCCAGCTTGTCGAGCAGGCGGAGCGGGTCGCGAAGTCGGATGGCTCCCGACTCTTTGGAGACAATCAAATCTTCAGTCATCGCCTGAACGGCCTTTGATACTTGGGGAAGAGACAGTTCGCCGCCTGCGCTGGTGATCGAAGCCGCCAACTCGGACAGAGTCTGCCAATGGGGCTGCTTCAATAGCATTCTGGCTACCAATGCCGACCTGCCTCGGTAAGGGTTGCTCAGGGGCCTTGAGTCACGAAACTGGTTCGGCGATCCGGCCCGCACCACGCACAGGAGGCCAGGCACCACCACCACGCCGTTGCCGCAGAGATCCACGCCACTGACTTCCGCTTTTTCGAGCTCCTGGATTCGTTCGGGAGACAAGTAAGGCACTTGAATCATCGGCCACTCACCCGCCTGCGCTGCGGCTTTTGCCTGGACCATGGCCAGTTGGATGTTTTGCGGAGTCCCCCGTGACTTCGTTTCCACGACAAAGGCAAATACCTCGGCACGGTCAGGCATGCCTACTTCCAGTCGAGCATCAACCTTGTCCTTTGAGCCACCCAAGATCACGCAGGATTTGATAACCAGCGGTGCCAGCAAAACTTCGCCCACTTGAAAGCGGGAGAGCATTGTTGATTCCGTGATTTGCGTATCGTTGAACATTTTCCGGTGTGGGAAATAAGTTCAAAATAGGAAAATAACAAACGGATTTCCTATTTAATGCGATTTTCCTGCGTGGGAAAAGGTTGATTAATCGGCAAATGTTACACAGCTGCGACGCCGAAACTGACCGGTCAAGACGGTCCGCAATACCGAAAGTCGCATGCTGGAGGCCTGCTTTAAGGTATTGAAAGCCAACGGGTGGAGGCTCGATGTTCTACAAAATGCCTTGCAACTTAGCCTCAAGGCATCCGAACCCCGCACACGGAGTGTGCGGACTACGCCGCTTCTCGTGGAAACACGCCTATTTGGACTGCGGTCGCGAAGCGAGGTGCGAGCGCAGCTACCGCTTTCCACAGGCCGGGCAGATTTACGCATACCACAGGATGCACGAAAGCGGCAGCTTCGCAGCCGCACTCCAACTTCGCTCCGCGTCACACACTCGCTGGGCTCTGCGGTTTGCAATCACGGGAAGCCCGCGTATCGAGGCTGTGGATTGCTGCCAAATGCGTGGCATCTTTTATGCCTTATCAAAATCGATTTAAACAATGGGTGTTGAAATGGCTTCTTTCAAGAAGCGGCTGGAAGGAGAACCGTCAGATCGATGTGCCATGGAATGATTTCGATGAATTCGAATGCTTCTCTTTGGCGAAGGAAGTGCTTGGAAAATATTATGGTCTCAATATCAATGGAAAAGGTCTCTATGGGCGAGGAGGAGCTTGCGATATCCATATTGATCCAAGCGTAGCGAAGGGAATGGGATCAGAAATAAACCGTCTAAAGCAGAAGTTCGGTGCACTCTATTTTCCCCTTGGGGAGACAGACGAAGGGCGTTGCATTTTGCTCCTCAAAGAAACGGGCAAGGTCTATTTATGGGGAGACATGGCACGGCCTTATTTTCTGGGCAAGACCTTCGAAGATGCTTTATTACGACTGCTGCTAATTGGGAAGTGGGCATGAATCCACGCGCCAACTCCTGATGCGCAGGGCTTGCCAGCAGCGATGAGATGCCTGTCTCGTCTGGTGTTATTCGGGGAACTCGATTTGATCTAGATCTCGTGCGGCGTGAATCACTTGAATGACCTCGATGCCATTGTCGATAGGCCGGAAAAAGAAACAGTATTTGCCGAAGGGATAGCTGCGGCAATTCACCGAGATTTCTGGCCGAGGGCGGCCAAGGGTGTTCCATTGGGCAAGGTGTTCGAGTTTGGATCGAAATCGCTCGATGAGCCGATCAGCTTGGATCTGACTGTCGTCAGAAACATAATCCCAAATCTCACGCAGATCGGCCTTGGCAATCTCTGAATAGACGACCTTAGGCATGGCCTATGAGACGCGGTGACGATCTGCATAGACGCGGTGACGATCTGAGAAAAACGCATCCCAATCCATTTCGCTTCCTTCGCCACGGTCGAGTTGATCGACTCCGACTTGAATATCACGGCGGAGACTTTCGAGCTTTGTTTGTTCAGCTTCGCTGAGCCCTTCTTCGACCTGATCCTTATACATTGACACGACGCTGATGAAAAACTCGTCCGCATTGTGAAAATCACCGGCCTGAACCGATTTGTTCACGAACTGGTTCAGCTCATCGGGAAGTTGAATGGCTACTCGGGTCATGGTGGTTTGATTGTATCAAGGCTGGCCCGGTTTGTCGAGAGCATGATGCAACGCAGAGAGTCGTCTGCTCTGACTTGATGCTCCAGTTTCCGGAGCGCAGAAAACACAACTCACTTCCCGCCACCCAAAATCCCCAGCACCTGCGGGATGATTTTGGCGGCGAAGAGGGCGTGGCCGCGGTCGTTGGGGTGGAGGCCGCCGAGGAGGCCGTTTTTGGGGGCGAGGGATCGGGCGACGGTGGGGCCGAGGTCGATGAGGGAGAGTTTTTTGTCTGAGGGGTGGGTTTGCTGATGGGTGGCGGCGGCCTGCTTGAGTTCTTTGGCGTAGTACTGGCCGAAGGGGATGAGGAGGATGATGTGGGCGTCGGGGGCGCTGCGGCGGAGGGCGGCGAGGCTTTGGATGATGCTGGCCTGGGTGTCGCTGGGGTTGGACTTGTGGAGGGCGTCGTTGGTGCCGTAATTGATGAGGATGAGGGCGGGTTCGTGGCCGGGCTGGCCATCGGCGCTGAGGTGGCCCTGGGGATCGAGCAGGGAGTGGTTGTTGCCGTCGATCTTGTTCCAGCGGCTTGCGGCGTCATCGTACTGTCCGCCGGTGCCGTTGGTGGAGCCCGTGATGACATAGTAGCCGGGGACATCGCCGGGTGGGTTGTCGCCGGGATTGATCCAGCCGCTCCAGCCGCAGGCGCTGATGCAGTATTCGTAGCCCTGAGTTTGCAGGGCCTGGCCGATGAGCTGGGAGTACGGTGAAAGCTCAGTGGCGCCGATGCCTTCGGTGATGCTGTCGCCGATTATCATGGCCCACTTGGCGGCGGGTGGGTTGGGCAGGGGGCGGCTCTCGGGATCGAGCTGCAGGCCGGTGACGCGCAGGACATTGAGGCCGCTTTTTCCGGGGCTGCCCCAGCGCTCTTTTTGCTGGGATGACTGGAGGACGACACACAATTCATGCGGCCCGTCGCGCTGGAGGTCTTCGATGACGATTTCATTCGCGCAGGGGATCTTGGATTTCCACACGCCATCGATGCAGTAGGCGATCTGCGGTCCGTTGAAGCCGGGCGGAAAGGTGGAGGTATCGAGCAGGAGTTTTCCTGTTGGTTTGGGATTGGTGGTCTCCCATGTGACGCGGAAGTAGGAGCCGGCGTTCCAGGTCTGGCGGAAGACTTTGCCGCTGCGGCCGGCATCGCCAGTCCAGTTGCCGGGGGAGAAAATGACGGCGGGGGAATCGACGGAAAGGGTGATGGGATCTGCTGCGTGCAGTGCGGCGAGCGGTGAGAGGAGGAGGGCGGTGAAGAGTATGAAATGGTGCTTCATGGTTGGGGGTGATTACGCAGCGCGGGGGTGTTTGCATGCGGGTTTTGTGGGGGGATGGGGCTACGTTGATTTTGTGAGGTGGACGGTGGGTTTTGGACGGAGAGTGTTTTTTAGCCTGCGAAAGCGGTAGCTCCGATGCAGGCTTGCGCCTTGCATCTGCGCGACCGCAGTCCAAAAAAGATGCTGTCGCGCGGGGCCATAGGCGAGTGGGTGGCATGGTCTTGGCTTGGGGGCTGGAAAGAGACTTCGGGGCGGCGGCGTATCTTTGCGCGCTCCAGAGGCCACCGGTGGCATTTGGCAACCCATTTACGTCATGCTCAAAATCCTTGCTCCTGCTGATCACGCCAGTCCGCTCTGTGATGGGGTGTCGCGGCGGAATTTTCTCAAGATCGGCGGACTTGGCTCGATAGGGCTTTCGTTGCCGAAGCTGCTCGCGTTGGAATCGCAGGCGGGCATTGGGAGTTCGCACAAGTCGGTGATTCTCATCTACCTGGTGGGCGGGCCGCCGCATCAGGACATGTTTGACCTCAAGCCGAATGCGCCGCGGGAGATCGCGGGGCCGCACAAGCCCATCGGGACGAATGTGCCGGGCATTGAAATCTGCGAGCTCTTCCCGCGCATGGCTAAGATGATGGACAAGTTTACGATCATCCGCTCGCTGGTGGGTGCGCAGGCGGGGCATGATGCGGCGCAGTGCTATACGGGGCATGTGCCCACGGGTGTGGCTCCGCCGGGAGGTTGGCCGCAGTTTGGCAGTGTGGTGGGCAAGCTGCAGGGGGCTTTGGATCCTGCGGTGCCGCCGTTTGTCAGCATGTGCTACGACTGCACGCACGGCCCGTACAACGAGCCGGGGCCCGGCATGCTGGGCTCTGCGCACAGTGCGTTTCGGCACACGGGGCCGAGCCGGGGAGATCTGACGCTGCAGGGGATCACGTATGATCGGCTGGCGGATCGCGCGCGGCTGCTCGCCAGCATCGACCGCTTTCGTCGTGATGTGGACTCCAGCGGCCGCATGGAGGGCATGGATGCCTTCACGCAGCAGGCGATGGGCGTGCTGACTTCCTCCAAGCTGGCCGATGCGCTGGATCTTTCCAAAGAGGACCCGCGCATTGTGGCACGTTATGGTATGGGCGATACGGTCAAGCGGATCGATGAAAACGGCGCGCCGCGTGTGCCGCAGAGTTTTCTCACAGCACGGCGTCTGGTGGAGGCCGGCGCGCGTGTGGTCACGGTGAACTACAGCAAGTGGGACTGGCACGGCGGAGCAGGAAATGACATTTTCTCCCGCGAGCGCGAGGATTTTCCTATTTTTGACCAGGGCATCACCGCGCTCATTGAAGACCTGCACCAGCGCGGCATGGACAAGGACTGCACCGTTCTCGTGTGGGGTGAATTTGGCCGCACGCCGATCATCAGCAAGCAGGTGGGGCGTGATCACTGGCCGCGCGTGGCCATGGCGCTGCTGGCGGGTGGTGGCATGCCGAACGGTCAGGTCATCGGCTCCACGGACCGTCTGGGTGGCGAGGCGGACAGCCGCCCGGTGACCTTCCCTGAAGTCTTTGCGACGCTGTATCGGAACCTGGGGATCGATGTGAACACCGCGACGGTGACGGATAACAAAGGGCGCCCGCATTACCTCGTGGAGAACGGCGCGCAGCCGATCCGGGAGTTGATCTGAGGTGGTGGGGGCTAACGCGAAAGCGGTGGCTCCGATGCAGGCTTGCGCTGTGCATCTGCGCCCAAGCACTGCTGGCGGGCTGCAAAAACCCACGATGCCCCGCCTTAATCAAGTGTCGTTCATGCCAGTCATGCATGGCACTCGGTCAAGGCGCGGGGTTCGTTCACCTGTCGCATTCCCAGAAGTCCGCTCATGGCTGGGAGCGCCCGCCCCGGCACCACGCCTTACTTGGCCTGTGGCGCATCCGTGGGGACGGCGGCAGGTCTGTCGACCGTGGCCAGGGAGATGCTGATCACCAGCCCTGCAAAACGCGGTGTTTTGGGAGGATCGGAAAACATTTTGGTATGACAGCCCACGCAGTTGGCGTGCAGCGGAATCGCCGTCGCCCGCCGGTACACTCTTTCGGTGACCACTTCGTAAATCTCCTTGCCCGCGCCAAGTTCGGCGGCCGCTTTTTTCTCAAACGAAGTGGCGGGCTCATGGTCCATGTTCATCGCCTTCGTGTTCACGGCGATCCAGTTGGCGTTGCTTCCGGACAGCTTGGCCATGCCCGCAAACACATCTTCCAGTGCACGGGCGGGAAGCACCGCGCCATCTCTGCGGAAGTAGTGCTGGTGCATCACCTCCAGCGTGGTGGTGTACACTTCCTGCAGCAGCCTGGCCTGCTCCCGCGCTGCGGCGACCGCTGCCACAGATGGCGCGTGAGGCTTTGCCGCCGGGGCAGGGGAGGCCTTGGGCTGGACCGTCTTCGGCCCGGCACCGGAATCCTGCCCCGGCAGTGCTCCTGCGACCATCCAAGCCCCGAGCACGCACGCCAGAAACGACCGCATGCCAGCAACGCATCGAAACGGTCTGCCAAGGGGGGCGGCTTTTGGGTGAGAGCAGAGATGCATGCGGTGGATGACGACCACGAAAATACGCTCTCCACCGGGGTTCCCTTCATCGTCCCTTGCTCTTTCCATCCCCTCCATTGGCAGATCCGGCGTGAAGGGGTCCGGCATGAATGGCACTCGGTTAAGGCGGGTTTTCGTGCCTGTTTCGCCCTTTCTCGAACGCTACAAGCCACACATCACACCGTCCGCACATCAGCCCCAAAGGGGCTGCGTCATGCAGCCCAGGGGTGCCGAGCCTCAGGCGAGTGCTCCCCTGGGTATGGCCGAACAATCCGGTCAGCAAACCCAGCGCCATCTTCACACGCCGCGCTCACCAGCAGCGTCCTCACCGTTCCTCCGCCGCAGGCGGAGTCGAGTGGCCCCCCAAATCTGCGACTGGCTCACTTAACCGAGTGCCACTCATGTCCGGCATGAAATCAAGCCGGCCTGCGGCTACTCCGGATTGCGGGGATCTTCTTTGCGCGGGGGCTTCACCCGCCAGCGCCGGTAGCCGAGATAGAGGAAAAAGAGCCAGAGATGGACGGCGACTACGGGGTGGCTGAATGAATCGAGGAGTGAACGGTCCCTCGCATCACTCTCCGGGGTGTGATGCGAGACGGTCCACCAGATGAATGCGGCCATGGCGGCTACTCCACCCAGAACAAGCAGCAACTGCCTGAGTGTCATAGGTTGCTTGCTGGTTTCAGGTGGCATGATCACGAAAAACGCCACCGGAAGGAGGGACAGAAAAGGAATTTTGCCCTCAGTGTCTACATACAACACGAACACCACGGTGATAAGTACTGCCCACGCGATGAACTGCTTCGTTGTGATGGGTTTGTGCGTCATGGCTGGAGGGCTTTGAATGAGGCTGCTCCGGGTATTTGTGGCAAAGCGGAGGGGCAGGACGGAGGAGGAGAAAGAGATGTGATGGACGGTAAAGCTCTGCCGTGAATGCGGGGTTGAAGGATCGAGAACGAGATTCGCCAATGCGGAGGAGGCGTTTTGGGCTGCGGGCTCAGTAGCGATCAAATTCGTCGAGGGAGATGTCGGTGCTGGTGGCGTTGCCGTTGGCGACTTTGTGGAGGGTGAGGGTGATGACGTGGGTGTAGATATGGGTGGTGGTGCCTTCGGTGCGTTTCTTGGTGGTGTAGATGAGCGGAGCGTCGTTGCGGGCGGCGCGGCGGCCGCGTGAGAAGTCGCGGCGGGCGGATTCCCAGCCGTAGCCGGTGCAGTGGAGCATGCCGTAGGTGCCGTCGGGGATGTGGTCGAAGGTGAACTTGTCGCCGCCGCGCACGTAGAAGGAGGCGACAAGCTGGCCGCCGCTGATGAGTTTGACCAAGGCGTCTTCGGTGAGGCCGTTGTCGATGGTGAGCTTGCCTTTGCCTTTGCGGCCTTTGAGGGTGTCTTTGATGATGGTGCCGGAGACGAGGCGCGTATCGGTGGGGAGGTGCTCGAGGTCGGGTTCGGGTGGTGCGGGCGGCGGTGTGGGCGGTGCCGCAGGCGTGGGGGACGGAGCGGGTGGTGCGGGCGGGGTGGTGGTGGAGGGAAGGGTGGGCGGGATGACGATGGGATCGGTCCCGGCGGTGGAGGCGGTGGTGGGCGGCGCGGGCTGTCCGGCGGGCCGGAACTCGGCGGCGCGTCTTTTGGCGGCGGCGATCTGGTCTTGGTCCATCCCGGCTTCGAGGACGCGGAGGATGCCCTTGGCGGCTTCGTAGCCTTGGGCGGCGGCGAGGCTGTACCAGGCGTAGGCTTCGAGTTTGTTGGGCGGCTGGCTGGTCTGGCTGATGAGGCCGAGCTGGTACTGCGCCTCGGCCTGGCCCTGGGCGGCGGCTTTGAGAAACCACTGCCGGGCGGCTGCGGCATCCTTGGGTACGCCGATGCCCTGGAGGCAGGCTTTGCCCATGGCGAGCTGGGACTTGGCGTCTCCGAGGTCTGCCGCTTTGCGGTACCAGCGCATGGCTTCGGTGTCGCTTTGGAGGACGCCGCCGCCATGCTCGTAGCAGAGTCCGAGATTGAACATGGAGTGAATCTGCCCCTGCTCTGCGGCTTTGCGGTACCAGCGCACGGCCTCGGCTTCATCCTTGGCCACGCCGTTGCCATTGAGGTAGCAGGTGCCGAGGTTGGTCTGGGCGTCGGCGTGGCCTTGCTCGGCGGCCAGGAGGTAATAGCGCACGGCCTCGGCGGCGTTTTGGGGTGCGGTGCCGACGTTGCGGATGAGGCCGACGGCAAGCTCAAACTGCGCCTGGGCAAGTCCTTGGTCAGCGGCTTTGCGCAGCCAGAGCTCGGCTTCGGCGGCGGCACCTGGGTCGCTGGCTCTGTCGGCGAGGCAGAGGGCGAGTGCGAGCTGCGCCTCGGCAATGCCCTGCTGGGCGGCTTTGCGATACCAGAGCTCGGCCTGGGCGGCGTCCTTGCGGATGCCGTTGCCTTCTTCAAAGGCGAGGCCGAGTTCATACTGGGCCAGAGGGTCGTTTTGCTCGGCGGCTTTGCGGAACCATTTCACGGCTTCGGTGTCGTCCTTGGGGACGCCGTTGCCGAGGCTGAGGTGCTGGCCGAGGCAGTACATGGAGAGAACCTCGCCCTGCGCGGCGGCTTTGCGGAACCATGCCACGGCTTCGGCGGAGTTTTTCTCCACGCCTTCGCCGGTGAGGTAGCAGCGGCCCATCTCATACTGGGCATCCTTGAGTCCCTGGTCTGCGGCCAGGCGCATCCAGCGCACGCCTTCGGTGAAGTCCTTCACGACGCCGACGCCACGGAGGTAGAACTCGCCGAGATCAAACTGCGCGCCGGAATCTCCCTGCGCGGCGGCTTTGCGGACCCAGGTGAGCGCGGCGATCTCGTCTTTGGCGACGCCATTGCCCTGGAAGTAGGCGGCGCCGAGGAGGTACTGCGCACGGCCATCGCCATGGTCTGCGGCGAGACGGAGCCACTTGACGGCCTCTGCGGGGTCCTTGGGGACGCCATCGCCATTGAGGAGTCGCTGGCCGAGGATGCGCTGCGCCTGGACATTTCCCTTCTCGGCGAGGGCGTGGAGCTCGGGCAGCGGGGTGGTATCTGCGAGTGTGGTGGGAGAGGTTGTGGTAGGTGGTGGTGTGGAAGGGGGGCTCTCCGGAGTGGTGGTGGCGGCGGCGGCTGCGGGGGGCTGGGAGGGGAACTGGAGGAAGAAGGCGAGCAGGAGCACGGCGGCGCCTGCGGAGAGGCCGATGGCGATGCGTGTGAGTGTGCTGGCGGGTTGTTTCGGGCGCTGCTGGGGATCGGGTGACTGGGATGCAGGGCGTGGAATGGAAGCGCGGGGCTGCGCTGCGGAGGGGGCCTCCCAGGGGTGCTGCGGGGGCGGTGGTGGCTGCGAGAAAGCGGGGGCCTGCTGCGAGGCAAAGGGGCGCTTGGGAGCAGGCAGAGGCTGGGAGGAGGGTGAATGGCGCGAGGTGCGGCCGCTGGCCTGGGCTTTTTGAAAGGGGAAGGCGCCGTCTGGCACGGACTGCAGCAGGGCGTGCGCGGCTTTGACTTCGGTGCTTTTGGTGCTGGCCTTGGCGATGAGCTCGGGCTGGCCCTCAAAGCGGCCGACACACCAGACGAGGAGGGCGTCCTGGTAGGCGGTGGTCAATTGCGCCCGGGTGATGGGGGCGGTGAGGTCGAGGATGCGCAGGGCGTCGGTAGTCGTCATAGGGCCGAAGCTGCGAGAGAAGCGTGGAAAGACCGTGTGTCACCCTAGATTTTGTTTGAAGGAGGTTTTGGGGGAAGCGCGGGTTTTGGGTGATGCAGGGACGGTGCGCCGCGTGGAGAAAAAACGGTGTGGCTTGCTGCTGAGCAGGCTGCGCGAATGGGCCACGCGGCTGCTCTGTGCTGTTCTGGTTGCCACAGTTTCTGCACCCAGGAGCCGTTCCATGTGCGGCATTTCACCCAACGGAAGGCTAGGGGGGGATGGTCAGCCCAGGGGCTTGATCCGGAGCTGGCGCAGCGTGTAGAAGGGGGCGTCTGATTCCTTCATGCGCCGGGCTCCGATCTTGCGCCGGGGGCCGAACTGATCGCGCTGCGCGGTGAAGATGCCGTCCACGAATTCCTTGCTGCCTAGAGCCACGCCATCGGAGAAGTAGCGCACGCGCAGGTGCACCAGCTCGGCGGGGCTGAGCCTGCCTTTTTCCGCCAGCACAGTACGCGCGGTTTCTGCGCTGATGCCACGAGATACCACTTTCTCATTCTGCGCGTCTTTGACCTCGCGGCCTTCGGCATGTAGGAGGCAGCGATACGCTGCTGCGGCTCCGGCGGTCTTCCAGCCGTCCACGGGTTTGCCCTGGGCCTTGCACAGGCCGCGCTGGGCTCTGCGGCTGCCGCCGAGGGCCTCGGCGTAGCCGCACCAGCGGTAGTCCTTGGGATCTTTGACGAGTCCGGCGCGCACGGGATTGAGATCGATGTAGGCGGCCATGGTGCGCAGGGGGTCGCCTTTGCCTTCGACGAGCACGCTTTTGAAGCGGTCC
>Ga0123337_10000558_pt1 | contig 60746 bp, 42 predicted proteins | sample frozenSSSSmetaG_FD_89792 | JGI IMG/M metagenome (GOLD analysis project Ga0123337, IMG submission 89792) | Glacier valley bacterial and archeal communities from Borup Fiord, Nunavut, Canada, to study Microbial Dark Matter (Phase II) -... | ecosystem: Environmental > Aquatic > Freshwater > Ice >...
CACCTTGCCGGAATGCCCGCCCGTTACTACCAATGTTTGCCAGGCGTTTTTCACCTGAATATCGTCAAACTCGTCGATACGCTCAAACCGGCAGTTGGTCATGCCCAGTTCGTCGCCCTGATAGATGGTGGGTGTGCCGCGCTGGGTAAGCAGCACCGTAGCCAGCAGCGTGGCCGACTCGCGCGGAAATCGCTCCGGGCTGCCAAACCGCGACAGCAGACGCGGGTTGTCGTGATTACCGAAATAGATATTCTGCCAGCCGTCGGTGCCAATGGCCTCGTTCCAGCGGGCAAACACCGCTTTGAGCTGCGGCAACGTGAACTCCGGCGCGGGATCGACGAATCGCTGTTCTTCGCGCGGCACGGCATGGTCAAAATGGTAGATCATGTCCAGCTCGTGCCGGTCGCGCCCAACGTACAGATTGGCCTGCGCTGCCGATACGCCAAAACCCTCGCCAATGGTCATGCATGGGTAGTGTTGCAGAACCTCGCGGTTCATCTCGGCCAGAAACTCGTGGATACGCGGGCCGTTGGCATAGATCGTCAGATCGCCATAGCGACCGGCGGGGTAGTCGGGAAAAGCCGGGTCTTTGGACAGGAACGGGATTACGTCCATCCGAAACCCATCAACGCCCCTGTCGAGCCAGAACCGCATCATCCGGTAAATAGCCTGGCGCAGGGGTGGGTGTTCCCAGTTCAGGTCGGGTTGCTTCGTGGCAAACAGGTGCAGGTAATACTCGCCCGTCGGCTCGTCGAACTGCCAGGCCGGTCCCGAAAAAAATGACTGCCAGTTGTTGGGTGGTCCGCCCATGCTGGACGGTGGCCGCCAGATGTAATAGTCGCGGTAGGGGTTGGTTTTATTCTGGCGGCTTTGGGTAAACCAACGGTGTTCGTCGGAACTGTGGTTGACCACCAGATCGAGCACCAGCCGCATTCCGCGCTGATGCACGCCAGCCAGCAGGGCATCAAAATCGGCGATGGTCCCAAACTGCGGCATAATGGCTTCGTAGTCCGAAATATCGTACCCATTGTCGGCATTGGGCGACGCAAAAATCGGACTCAGCCACAGCACGTCTACCCCCAGACTGGATAGATAGTCGAGTCGGGACAGGATACCCGGCAAGTCGCCGATGCCATCGCCGTTGCTGTCGACAAACGAGCGCGGGTAAATCTGGTAAATAACGGCGTCCTTACATGTTGCCATACCTTGTTGCTGTCGTGATATCGGCGTGTGAACAAAACTATCCAGCACCATAAACTGATTACCGCCCATGAATACCATCAGTTGTGGATCAACAATGTCGCCGTAGAGGTCGGGTACGTTGTCAATACCGGGCACGGTAAACGAGGTACCTGCGGGTGGGGGCGTATTCCAGGGTGGGTCGAACCGGTGCGGGTTATCGTTGGGCTGAGTTTGGGCCTAACTAATCAGCGTGGTTGTCAGCATAAGAAGCAGGAGACTAATTATGGGTTTCATGAGTTTCTTTGTCTACAAAATCAGGTGTAATGAGAAAACTATTTCAATACCTTCTGATTGTGAAATATGCGCAAAATACCCGATAGTCGAACCTTGTATTAATGAAAAGGTTAACTCGGTACAGACGAATCGGGACTTGTTCATAAAACACGTCTCTATCGGGTGCCGTCGGTAAACAGGGCCAGTGCGTCGTCGTCTTTGTACAGCTCAATCTCGCCTTTCAGCTGCTTTTTCAGATCAGCGGTGATCTTCTGGTAGCCTTTCTTGCCGTAGAGATTCGTCAGATTGTGTGGATCCTTCTGGATGTCGTACAACTCCCAGAAACTGGCGGGTCCGTAGAACCGGACCAGCGTATAGCGCGAAGTACGCAGCCCGAAATGCGGATACACATGATGGTCAACCGGATACTCGTAATAGTGGTAATACGCCCCGTTGCGGATGGTCTTTTTCGCTCCCGTCAGCAACGGCAGAAACGACCGGCCAGCCATATACTCGGGAACGTCCGTACCGGCCAGGTTCAGGACCGTTGGTGCCCAGTCCACGTTGGAGACCAACCCCTGCACCTTCATACCGGGTTTAACTACTCCCGGATACCGGATAATGAACGGTGTTTTCAGCGACTCTTCGTAAATAAACCGCTTGTCGAACCAGCCGTGTTCGCCGAGGTAAAAACCCTGGTCGGAGGCATAAATGACCACCGTATTTTTGGCCAGCCCCGACGTATCCAGATAATCGAGCAGCTTGCCGATGTTGCGGTCCAACGAGTTAGCCGTGGATAAGTAGTCGCGCATGTACCGCTGGTATTTCCACTCCACCAACGCCTTGCCGCTCAGCTTTTTCTCGTCGAACTCCCGGCTGACTTTTTTCTCGTAGTAGTCGTACAAAGCCGCTTTCTGTTCGGGCGATAGCCGCTTCATAGCATCGTAATTCAGATGTACTTTCACGTCTTCCTTCAGCCGCATCGTTTTGTCGATGGTCATGTCCTGATTCTGCGCGGCCACCCGCCCCTTGTAGTCATCGTAAAAAGTAGGCGGCAGCGGAAACGTTACGTCGTCGTAGGCACCCAAATCCTCAATGGCCGGTTCCCACACCCGGTGCGTGGCCTTGTGGCCCACCACCATCATAAACGGTTTCGACGGGTCGCGCCGGGCCAGCCAGTCGGTCGATAACTGCGTAACAACGTCAGAAACATAGCCCGGATGGCGGGTGGTTTTGTTCTGCGAATCAATGAAATCAGGGTTGTAGTATTCTCCCTGACCAGGTAGCACATTCAGGTAGTCGAAGCCGTTGGGCAGCGTGCCGAGGTGCATTTTCCCAATCCAGGCCGTCTGGTAACCGTTTTTCTGGAGATTTTCGGTAAAAACGGGCTGGTTAACGTCGAAAATAACCCCACCATTGTTGGTTTTGAAGCCGTTCTGATGGCTGTACTTACCCGTCAGCAACGTAGCCCGGCTCGGTCCGCAAATGGAGTTGGCCACGACGTTATTATACAGCATGGCGCCCTCCCGCGCCAGCCTGTCGATGTTGGGCGTTTTGGACAACCGGTTTCCGTAGGCGCCAATAGCCTGCTGGGTGTGGTCGTCAGAAATGATAAAAATGATGTTGGGCCGCGCTGGTGCCGCGTGCATTGGGGGTTTCGGCGTCAGACCCGCCGAGAACAGGAGCAGCGTGCCCGTACCAAGCAGAGTCAGAGAGACCGGAAGGATTTTTTTACGCATGGGGTTTTGGGTTTTAGAGGTGGTTCGTTGTAGCCCGGACCAGAAGGTTCGGGCTACAACCGATGCTTACTTCGGCATCTGGTACGGAAACTTGTCGTTAATGGGCGCGCCGAAATAGTTGACGTTCATCTGATCCATCCGCTTCTTTTGCACGTCCAGCCGTTTGTTGAAATCCGCCAGATCTTTTCCCTTCGGCGACCAGCCAATCTCGGCCAGAGCCGATGAGCGGGGCCACGCCATGTACTCAGCGTATTCCGGCGATTTGACGTATTCGGTCCAGAGATTACCCTGTACACCAATGATGTGTTTGGTAATATCGGTACTCAGCGTATCGGGGATTGGCTCATAGCTGTACACCTTCTCCAGCGGTAGGTACCCGCCAATAGCAATGGGTACGGTAGGCTGCGTTTTGGCATCGACCTGATAATAATCGATGTAGCAGAAGTTATTGGGCGACATGATGGCGTCGTGTCCCTGTTTGGCAGCGGCAATACCGCCCTGCGTACCGCGCCAGCTCATCACGGTCGCATTCGGCGACAGGCCACCTTCTAGAATTTCGTCCCAGCCAATCATTTTGCGGCCCTTGCTGGTGATAAATTTGTCCATTCGCTGGATGAAATAACTTTGCAGTTCGTGTTCGTCTTTCAGGCCCTCTTTCTTCATCAACTCCTGACAGAAACGACTGTGCTCCCACTCCGTTTTTGGGCATTCGTCGCCCCCGATGTGAATGTATTGACTGGGAAACAGGTCCATCACCTCCGTTAGTACGTCCTGCAAAAAGGTGAATGTTTCCTCGCGGGGGAACAGCACCTGGTCCTGAACACCCCATTTGGTAGCCACCGGCACAATTTTGTCGGCGCTGCTGCCTAACTGCGGGTAAGCGGCCAGAATACCCCGCGCGTGGCCCGGCATTTCAATTTCGGGAATGACCGTAACAAACCGCTCCTGCGCGTATTTCACTACCTCGCGTACCTCATCCTGCGTGTAAAAACCACCGTAGGGCTGGCCGTCATACTTGTTATCGCCGTAGCGGCCCGCCATTGTCTGGGTACGCCGGGAGCCAACCTGAGTCAGCAGGGGATATTTTTTGATTTCAATGCGCCAGCCCTGGTCTTCGGTCAGGTGCCAGTGAAACGTGTTCTGCTTATGCAGAGCCAGCAGGTCGATGAATTTCTTAACGAACGCTACCGGAAAGTAATGGCGACCTACGTCGAGCATCAGCCCCCGATAGCCGAAACGCGGCTCATCTTCTACCGTACAGGCGGGTACCGACCAGCTCACGTTCGACACCTTCGTGGGACTGAAAATCTCCGTCGGCATGAGTTGCAGCAACGACTGCATCCCGTAGAAAGCGCCGTTGGGCTGACTGGCCATAATGATAATTTGCCGGGGCGTAACGGTCAGGCTATAGCCTTCACTACCCATCTTCCCTTTTTTGTCCGACGCGAAATAGATGCTCTGTTTACCCGCTTTCCCCACCCGAATGGCCGGACGAGTTCCCGTAGCCGTACCAATCCGGTCGGCAAGCTGAGTGGCAATCCGGCGCATCTCGGCATTGTCTTTTTCTAGCACGATGGCCGTCCCGCTGGTCAGTGCAAAGGCTCCTTTTTGCTCCACGAGCTTAGCCGGTTTGGGCATAATGGCGTAGGTAGCCGACTGTGCGTACATCAGCGACGTGCTGAGCAGGAACAGGGCGAGTGTTAGTTTCATCTTTCTGGTAATCAGCATGTTCATAGCTTAACGGTTGTGTTAAATTGATTGTATGTACGGGGTTATTAAGGAGTTTATCTGCGTTTATCGGGCGAGACAACCAATCCGTCGGCGGCTTCGTAGTTCGGGCCACCGGGTCGGACGAAGACGAAGGTAAAGAGCCACTTCACTAATTGGTAGTCAGTAGTTTGGAAAGCACCCACGGGTACTTTTATAAGCACCCTGTTCCAGCCTTTTTTCAATTGAATGGGTAAAGGTGGCCGGTTTTGGTACGGTTCATTGGTGTAAAGCGCTTCAAGATCTGCCGGATACTGCCCCGGCATTTCCCAGGCGGGCGGCTGAATCTCGCGGCCATCCACCCAGAGTTGGCTGCGGTTGTAGCCCCCACTACCCTACCGGTGGCAACGCGTCTTTTTCGGACCGTCCGTAGTTATAAAACCTAAACCAGGGGCCCATGTACAGGCCAGTTATATGGATACCAATGGCTGAAGAACGGCTTTTAGACGAGTGGAAATCGGCAATCAGGGCCAGCCCCGCCAGAATGTAAAATGGCCATATTCTTTACTGCTATCCGCGTTGCTGCTCATCGGGTACAGAAACCCGAACCGTTTGTTTGCCCCAGAACAGTACGCCATAATAGATAAGGGTTTACGCTGACCTATGAAAAAAGACGGACAAGCCGACTCAAACACCAGATAGGAGCGGATATATTTGAAGAATAGTACAAAGAGAATCCCGGCCAGCGGCAAAGGCCCAACTTAATGGAGTTTACAGTAGACTCTCCATAAGCGATGCATGAGTATCCCATTGAAACAGGCCACCAAAAATGGGCAGTGGAGTGCCGTTTTGTGGATCAGAGGTATATGCCCGACCCAACTGTTACACATGAATTTGTCCGTTGGCTGTACACCGCTATGACTCGTTTTACCGACGAAGTATATTTGATAAATTTCAGTCCCCAGTTCCTTGACCAGTGGTTGGCTTTAACTAATCACTGAATTCCTAAATCCCTCAAAACATGTCTCCTAATTCTTCCCTTCGCCCTGGCTGGTACGCTGTGTTCGTACTTATGCTGGCCTACGTCTCCTCGTTTATCGACCGGCAAATTCTGAGTCTGCTTGTTGCCCCCATCAAGCGTGATCTGGTCTTAACCGACACCGAAGTGAGCCTACTGATGGGCCTGAGTTTCGCCCTGTTTTATACGTTTTTGGGTATTCCAATTGGTCGTCTGGCCGACCGTTCCAATCGTCGGAACATCATCATCGGGGGTATCGCTATATGGAGCCTGATGACGGCCCTTTGTGGAATGGTCAAAAATTACAGTCAGTTCTTTTTGGCCCGAATTGGCGTTGGGGTAGGTGAAGCAACCTTGTCGCCCGCTGCTTATTCGATGCTGGCTGACTACTTTCCACGGGAGAAACTCGCTACGGCCATCAGCGTGTATTCGGCGGGGGTTTACATTGGTTCGGGGGTTGCCGTACTGATTGGTGCCTGGCTGGTGAGCATAGGGGGCGATGCCCGAACGGTTACGTTGCCGTTGGTAGGGGAGGTGTTCACCTGGCAGGTACTGTTTTTCTACATCGGTTTGCCTGGTCTGGTTATTGCGCTGCTGGTGCTTACCGTTCGCGAACCCGCTCGCAAAGGCCTGCTCACTACCGCGACCGGGCAAGTACAGCAATTGTCGGCAAACGAAGTCTTTGGACTTATTCGTCAGAAAAAGGCCGCTTTTTTTTCCGTCACCATTGGATTCACATTCATTGCACTGGTTGCCTATGCTGGTTCGGCCTGGACTCCCACGTACCTGGTACGAACCTTTGGCTGGAAAATTGGCAATGCTGGTGCCATTTATGGCCTTATGGTAACGGTGTTCTCTACAACTGGCATTATTCTGGGTGGTCGGTATGCCGACGCCCTCACTCGCCGGGGTGTAACGGATGGTCGGTTACGTATCGGGATTTATTCGGCGGTGGCTATTGCCATTACGTCCTTCTACCCAATGATCGACAACCCCATCATAGCTGTCTGTATGTTGCCTTTCCCCTGCTTTTTTGTAGCGTTTCCGTTCGGGGCGGCCACGGCTGCTATTCAGGACATTATGCCCAACCAGGCACGAGGGTTGGCTTCGGCGGTATACCTGTTCTTTATTAACATTATTGCCCTGGGGTTTGGCCCCACGGCAGTGGCACTGCTCACCGACTATATGTTTCAGGATGAAGGTGCTATCCGGTATTCGTTGGCGATGGTTACGCTGCTAGGATCTATGATTTCGCTGGGCTGTTACAGCTTTGGGTTGGCCCCGTATCGACTGGCCATGGCGTCGATGCAACATCCACCAGCGTTAGCCGTTTAACAAACCCCTCACTGATATAACACAACGTTATCAGAACTCATGAGCAAAGGAGCAACTCAACCAACCGTCCGCGAAACCGCAGACGACACTAAAAGATACGAATTGAACACCAACCTCCCCGACGAAAATCAGGGTAAAACTGCAAAGGGCGTTCAAAAAACGGAGCAAAGCACCGAAGATAAGCACGACACCACTGGTTTAGTAGAGGTTAAAAATAAGGGTGGCCACGGTCACTTCAGACATAACTGCGAGCATTCGGGCAGTCATTCGAACGAGGAGAAAAACCAACAAAATCGGACCGAAAGGCCCGATTTTGCTTTACGATACCCGTACATAACTCCCCAGCCACGTCACGTCGGCAGTGTGGTGGTTCAGAATATCATGCAGATCCGGTTCATTGGCATGTCCTGTAGACGGTAGTAGAGTAAAAACTTTTGCCGTTCCACCTCGCTGCCATGCCCCCTCTTATTGAGTTGAAGCCGGTCGATTGGGCATCGTCGATCGAAAGAAGCGGCCGGGTCGCCGATACGAATGTTATCATACTGGTTCTCTGTGGGGCCGTTTCTACAAACATTACGTACCTATGGCGCTTGACTAACTCACAATCAGAGATAACATCCCATAGTCCGCGTTATTTTAATCCCTGTCAACCCCAGTCCGTAGCATACGGAACCTCATTTGCGCGGTTTGCTGTACACAGCTACCTGATCGGCTGTTCGTTTCAACGAGCCCTACCGGGAGTTTCGTCAACGGCTTAAAGCCGCCGGCAAGGCAGGCAACGTGGCTAATTTCCGGGCTCCCTACTCGACCCACTTGGTAACCCCCGAGTTAATTGAAGGTCAGGCATTTACCGTTCAATAAAAAGTAATTGCCTTTTTGAATAGAGATCGCTTTTGGGCGATAACTTGTCTATCAGTTAGCCTTTCTCGACAGGTAGACCGGCACCTTTGGGGAGTGGCTAATAATCTATTCAGAGAACGGCTGTCTTGCTTCTGAACCTTTTTATACCACGACCACGATGGCTGTTCGCAAAACCGAAAGTCGGCTCCCCGCCGGTATGCAGGCCAACGACCTGGGGCAGGCGGTTACCAATGGGGGTGTAGCTTTAGTCAGCTACCTGACAGCCCCGCTGGCCAGCACCCGCCAGCAAACCTACGTGCTGTTTGTGACCGATACCGCTCTGCACCCGCAAATTACGGGCTACTCCTGGACGTTTACCCTCAACGGTACGCCCACCCCTATCCAAAGCACCACGGGTCTGCAAACCTTCACCCCTACGGTTGAGGGTACGCTGCAAATAGATGTGCAGGCTCAGGACAATGGAGGAACTGCGGTAGCGTCGGCCTCGCTCACCCAGCAGGTTGGGCCCCTAAACCCCGAACTCGAAAGCCTGATTGCCAATACCGATGCCAACGCACCCATTGCCGGGCACCCCGATACAACCCGCGAACTCATCAACGACCTACGGCTCTGGATTGACGGCCAACTGCCCCCCGGCGATACGGAAGATGGCCGACTGAACCGGCTGATTCTGGCCATCAGCTACGCCGAATCGCTGCACGTACCGCCCCTTCGGCGCGAAGTGCACCTCGACCGAATCTCTGACCTGCTCGAAGCGGGCCGGTTCGATGAACTGGTCAGCGAGGCCGAAGAAGGGCTGGGGGTGTGCCAGCTTCGACCCCGCCTGCTGGCTATGTCGCTCGAAAACAATGGCCAATCGCTCATTCCGTGGACCTTACTACCCGCCGATACGGCTGAGCGTGTAGCTGCTCTGAACCCCATTTACACCGCGTTCAACGGCCTTAGTCAGGAGGATAAGATTGACATCTTCAACCGACTTCGGTTCCCGAAAACCAATGTGCTAATGTGCCAGACCATGCTACAGAAAGTACGACAGCAGTTATTTGGCGGACAAGCCTGGTCGGTACTACTGGCCGATCAGACCCTGGCCGGGCAACTACTCCGGCACTTTAACGAGGGGCCACTACAGCCGTAAGCCTTCGTCCCCCTACTCAACCCATTACGTCAAAACTAACTAATACGATGGCATTTACAAACCGGGTTTTGCTCCTGATGAACAGTGCCGTATTTCTCCAGATTGCCGGAGTAGCTACCGGTGTCAGTGGAGGTACGCGGCCTCCGCTGGGGGTTCAGGAGCAAATTCCTGATAGGCTATTCATTGCCAAACCCGACAAGCACGACAATGGCTTTCTTACATCAGCAAAAACGTTTCATAAAACCTACGGCTTTGTTAACAATGAGTATAGTTCTATCGAAGAAATCATAGACGAACTGATAAAAAGCACCAACCCCATTGGCTGCATGAGGATTGTGACCCATGCCTTTACTGATTTTTTAGCCGTAAAGCTTTTTAAAAACTCCATATCTGGTATAGACACGGCGGTGTTGGCTGGCTTTGCCCAAAGCGATAGTGCTGGTCTTAAGTCTATTCTTGCAGAACATGGCACTCAGGGACACCTTATAGTTGATGCCTCACGAAATGTACTACATCACCTTCGTCAGAATGCAGCCACTCCGTCCGTATTAACCCCATTTGGATTAGACGATGCACAGGCAACCGTTTCTGCACCTATGCTCAATTACCTGTGGTACTGCATGGATTATATGGCATTAAACCCGATCACGGCTAATGACCAGACAGTCATTGTCCTGACTTCTGACGATGCAGGTATTACAAGCGAAGCACCGCTAACAAAACCCCAGCGTAAAGATGTGCAGGATGCGTTATTGTTCCTTATCAATAACGAAGCACAGGCACTCGTTGCGGCATCCGTTACCATCGCCAACGTACAGGAGTTGCAAACGGCACTACTACTATTAACCCGGACTGAGATGTTGGTTACCAGCCCAACTTTTTCGGTTTTAGCCGATGCCGTCGTCAATATAGTAGCCGCACATAAAGCGGTAAGTACGCGTCAATTCCGAACTAAACTTAACGCAGCACGCGCCCGGTTTACTAAAACGAGCCGCATTGATATTCGGGGGTGTGTTATTGCCAGAAACGGGCGAACCGGGCTACAGGCTATTCAGGCTTTTTTTGGGCAAGCGGGTAATCTGCCTATGGTAACGGGTCCCGATTGGTTTCAGGGGTTTCCGGGTGGGGCAAAATCGGTTAACCCGGCGGAGGCTACAACGCTTTTTGCCAGTGGGTTCAGCCTGAATTTCCCGGAGTCAAAAATCGGTACAACGCAGCCTCCACCCTATAAAGTTACGTACCGGGCCGATGATGTGCAGGATGCCTTTACGCGCTGGGCATCGCTAACCCATTTTACGGAGCTGTTTACTTTTTTGACCCAACAGTTCAGCCTGTCTCCCTTCGATTTTACGAGCTATATCTGGCAACCACAAACCGTTGCGGGTGGCCCCGGTATGCCTGTTCTGGGGATGGACGCTCACCGAATAGATGGCTTACTGACGCAGCCATTTGCCGATTCGATTCAGCAGTTTCGGCTGATGTTCCGGCTTAGCCCGGCAGTACCGAGTACCGGAAACCGAAAAAAAATAGGGCAATTGCAACCCCTTACCCGTAAACTTATTGACCTCCAAAAAGCCATCGACACTGGCATCACCGCCCGGGCCTCGCTGCCTACTGAGTTAAAAGCACTGTATATAAGAATTAAAGCCGTTGCCATATCAGGCATCAATCCACCAACCACTCCCATTGTTCCGACCGATGCCCAGGCCGATCAGCTCAAGCGTTACGCAACCGATTTGCATACGCACCTTGATACCATGCTGGCCAAACTTTACGAGACATTTTTTGCCGATATCACTGCTGCTTTAGCCCTACCCATAACGCCTTTTCTGACTTACCTGAGTATGGGATTACCGATGCTGATTGAAAACCGAAAGCGCGTCCTGAATTTGGGGCCGCTGGATGATCCCGTTGTTTTTCACCCGTCCGATTCAACACTGCTGATGGATCATGAACTCCGCAACGAAGCCCTACGAAGTTTCCTGAAAACGCTCTGGACGGGTACGCCAACGCAACTAACCAGCATAAACAGGCTTATTGCTCAGGTGCAAATGGGAAATAGCTCGCCAACACTGCGGCCTCTCTTATCAGAAAAATACTTTATCGACGTGTCCAATGAAGAGAATGGCCGAAGTGATGCGGGCTTTTCTCCCCTTGTTGAGTATAACAACCATATTGTTGTCGAGCCGGCAACCCCTTAACTATGGCGTTTGCAAACCGGGTTTTACTGCTGATGAACAGCGCGGCTTTTCTCCAGATTGCCGGGGTCGTTGCCACGCCCGGTGGTGGAGCGGGTGGGGGGGCGGGCGGTGGCGGAGCCGCCCCCGTACGGCAACCCGTGGGCGTACCCGAAAACATTCCAGAGCTAACGTTCATTGCCAACCCCCTTCCTGGCGACAATGGGTTTATTGTCTCAGCGAATGAATTTCACAACAATTTCGGACTAAGGCCCGTTGGAGTCAATTCGCTGGAGGATATTCTAATTCGGCTGGGGCAGGCGGCCACGCCCATCCGTTGTATGCGAATTGTTACCCACGCCAATTTCGACCACCTATTTATGTGGCTGTTCAACAACGGGTCGCGGGGGATACTGGCCGTGCCACTGGCGGGGTTTGCCAGCAGCGATGCCGACGGGTTGGCCGCCCTCATTACTCACTACACGGCGGGAGCCTCTATCAGCCCATTCCTATTTCAGGATCGGGCCAATAATGCCCTTACCCACCTACGCGCCAATAATCCAGCCGTACTGGTGCCATTTGGATTAGACCAACCGGCCGATACGCTCACTGCCGATCAACGCGTGTTTTTCCGGCGCAATCTCGATCTGGTATTTATTACTGGTGGCACTATAGACTGGGATCACTCGCAGGAGGAACCGCCTAATCCCACACCAAGCCCCGCCACCACCGCCGAAAAAGACGTAGTCAGAGCGTCCATCAATGCCATCATTACTAATTTTCAGGCTCGTTTTATTGGGTTGCCAATTCGCAACACGGCCACTACCATTTCTGAACCTCAGGTGCAGGCATTACGGGTAGCCCTTACGGCCCTAACGTTATCAGACATCGGCCTGGCCTCAGCCAGTAACACCTTCGATGGACGGCTACTTATTGATTTACGGCAGGCTAATCGGGTTATTGCCGCTGGCCTGCGGGCTAAAATAACTCACGCCCGCGCCCGCTTCAGCAAAACCAGCCGCATCGATATTCGGGGGTGCCGGGTAGCGCAGGGAGGGCATACCAACCTTCAGGCCATGCAGGCTTTTTTTGGTACAGCCGGTAACCTGCCTACCGTAACCGGGCCAAACTGGCTTCAATCGTTTACCGCCAGTTTTCAATTTGCGTCCACCTCACTGGTCGATGGCCTGGTTAGTTCAGGTATTCCTGCTGCTGACATTGCTGGAGCCGATATTGATACTGCCTTCATCGAATGGCGCGATTTGCTGAATTTTCAGCCGTTTTTCCAGTTTATAACGGGACTAGTCCAAGGCAATCCTTTCGATTTTACGGCCCTTACCTGGCGACAACGGCAGACTATCCCCGGCGGGGCGGGTATCCCACTACTCAATATGGAAGCCCAACGGGCCGATGACCTGATTACCATGAACCTCGCTGACCTGATTCAGCGGTTCCGAACTATCTGCGACATCAGCACGGCCACCCCTACTACTGCTTCGCGCACCCGGCTGGGTAGCCTACAACCCCGCGTGACTACCTTTGCCCGGATTCAGCAACGGGTGAGTGCGGCCGCAGCCCCCACTCCTGCCGACCTTACCCAGTTTTTCAATGACCTGAAAACGGTTTATACTGGCCTCATTAGCGTAACGGGGGTAACAGCCCCCAACCCACGGCTAATCCCCGCAACCGCCCCCAACCCGCTTGATCTACCCACTATTCAGGGGTATGTTACGGCCATCCGGGGGTTCATCGACACCACGCTGACGACCAACTATGGCACCTTTTTTACCGATGTCAACACCGCCATGCAGGCCACAAATGGGCCGCTCAAGTTTTATTTAGCCATTGGCCTCCCGCTGCTCATTCAGAGTTCATCGCATCCGGCCAAGCATAGTATTCTGCTCGACAATACCCTGAAGACTTCGGCCATGCGGAATTTCCTGAAACTGCTCTGGACCAGCGATACCAGTCAGCTTGCTACCATGACTACCCGCATCAATGCCCTTACCTTTAACTGGGATGCGAATACTGACGCAACGCGAGCGGCTCTGACCGCCAAACTGCGCATCCCCGCCGTTCATCTGGAACATGCCGACACCGACCCTTCGGCCTTCGCCCCCACTGCTGCCTATAACATTCATATTGTTGTTGAACCCGCAACGCCCTGAGCCATGCCCGCTAATCTTTTCAACGACTCCCTACGCGAACTCTCTCTGGCTATTCAGCCACTGAGCCGGATCGACTCGGCCCCCAAAACCACCGATCTACTCCGCAAACTCGGCTACGAGCTACCCGGTGGTCAGCAATTTGCCCAACTGCCGGTGGCCCTGCCGCAACGGGTCATTACCTTGGTGCAACACCTCAACGAGCTGTTCAGTGTACCCGACGATCAGAAGTTGGGGAAAGCCGTTGCCGTGGGGGGCGATGTGAAAGCCATCATCGAGCAGTTCGAGCCACTAATTGAGGTGTTCCGGTCGGGGGCACCGGGCAATTTTCTGGCCAATAGCCACATCAACGAACTGCCCCGCCGACTGCTTGATTTTCTGGTGAGCGAATACGCCGAAACCACCCATAGCGGGCCGCATAGTTTTATGCTGCTGCTCGGTATTTTCGACGAGATCAACCTGCCCGCCGACCCGGCCCATTTTCAGGCCGCCTTTACCCTCAAAAAAGTCTGGTGGGAACGCCTGCCTGAGTACGTCACCAACCCCAAAAAGGTGGCTAACGATGTCTATAACTGGGAAGCCGATTTCAACAGTGACCTGTTTCTAACTCGCCTGGAGCGAATTCTGCGCGGGTATATGCTGCCCGGTGGCCTTTATACGCAGAACCCGTCCATCCAGGTGGCATTGGGCAATGCCGCCGGAGCCAAAGAAATCAGAATGCCCATTTTCCAGTCGGGCAACTCCCCCGACCTGTTCAGTCAGTTTGGGTTGTTGCTCTCGCCGGTAGCCCCTGCGGGCGGAAAACCCAAAGGGCTGGGGCTGATGCCTTATATGACAGGCGTGGCCAATGCCGCGTTTAATCTCAACGAAACCCTTACCATTGAGTTTCGCAGTACGGCCAGTATCGACAATGGCGTGGGGCTGATTTTACGGCCCATAGCACAGTTGGAGGTACTGGATACGCTCTTTACGGCCCCCCAAAATGTGGGCGACCTGAGCATCCGGCTATCCCTGAAAAAGAAAAATACGGAAGAGACGATTCTCATTGGCCAACCCAACGGCTCGCGGCTATCCATAAAAGGGTTTGAGACGGCGGTGTTTGCCACCAAGCGCGGCACTACCACCGATTTTGGGCTGGAACTGGGGATTGTGGAACTGAAAGTGGTGATTGGAACCGAAGGGGCCGATGGCTTTTTAGGATCAGTCCTCTCCGCCGTTCGTCTCGAAGCTACCTTCGACCTCGGCATCGCGCTGTCGGCAGCAGGTGGCGTATCGTTTCGGGGCAGTGCCAACCTCGAAATCCCGTTCCCCACTCATATTACCCTTGGCCCGGTCGAGATTCAGGAACTACGGCTGGGCATTCGGCCCCAGTCCGACCGGATTCCCATTACGGCAGGGGCCACCATCAAACTCGCCCTCGGCCCCTTCACCGCCGTGGTGCAGAACATGGGATTGGAACTCGCCATCCTGATTCCTCAGGGGAATAATTTTAGTGGCACCAAACTCCAGCCGGGGTTCAAGCCCCCCACCGGGATTGGCCTCTCGCTCGATACACCCGTGGTGCGCGGGGCGGGATTCCTGCTCTTCGACCCCGATAATGAGCAGTATGCCGGTGCTTTGGAACTAAGCATCCGCGACACCATTCAGGTCACGGCCATTGCCCTCATCACCACGAAGTTTCCCGACGGTTCCAAAGGATTTTCACTGCTACTCATTGTGAGCGTGACCTTTACACCCGGCATTGTGCTGGGTATGGGATTCTTTCTGAGCGGGTTGGGCGGCATGATCGGCATTAACCGCACCATCAATACCGATGCCCTGCGCGACGGCGTGAAGACCAACGCCATTGCCAGCATCATGTTTCCGCAGAACATCATCCAAAATATTGTCCAGATCATCAACGACATCCGCACCATTTTCCCGCCCAAACGCGATCAGTTTATGATTGGGTTCATGGCCCGGATTACCTGGGGCGTGCCGTCGCTGGTGACCATTGATTTTGGGCTGATTATCGAGTTTGCCTCGCCCGTGCGGGTGGCTATTCTGGGGGTACTGAAAATTGTGATCCCGACCGAAGACGCGGCCCTGATTCGGATTCAGGTCAATTTTCTGGGCCTGCTCGATTTCGAGAAGGGTGAACTCTCGTTCGATGCCAGCCTGTTCAACAGCCGGATTCTGCTCTTTACCCTGGAGGGCGACATGGCCCTGCGGCTGAGTTGGGGGGCCGAAAAAGCGTTCCTGCTGTCGGTGGGTGGCTTCCACCCCGCGTTTGAGCCACCCGCCCGGCTGAAAGTCAGTAATATGAAGCGGCTAACGCTGAATATCCTCAGCCCTAATCCGCGACTGGTACTCACCACCTACTTTGCAGTAACCTCCAACACGGTGCAGTTTGGAGCCAACGCCGACCTGAAGTTCGAGGTGGCGGGGTTCAGTATTGTGGGGTATCTGGGGTTCGATGTGTTGTTCCAGTTTTCGCCGTTCATGTTCATTGCCAACATTCGGGCGGGGGTGGCGGTCAAACTGGGCGGGGCCACGCTGTTCTCCATCCACCTCGAACTAGAACTGCGCGGGCCAACGCCCTGGATTGCCAAAGGCACGGGGTCATTCTCGATTCTGTTCTTCGAGGTCAGCGTCAGCTTTACCATCAAATGGGGAGAGGAGCAGCAGATTGCCCTGCCCGATGTACAGGTACTGCCCCGGCTGGTCGAAGCCTTCCAGCAGGCCCGCAACTGGAAGGTCGAATTACCCAACAACCGTTTCCCGCTGGTGAGTCTGCGCGACCTCGGCAACGTACCACCGGAGCAACTGATTCTGCAACCGCTGGGTGCGCTGAGCATTACCCAAACCATTCTGCCGCTCAATACCGACCTCGATAAGTTTGGCAACGCCAATCCGCAGGATGTATTACGGGCCACCATCAGCAGCTTGCTGGTGAGTGATGCGGAGGTGACCCGAGACGATGTGACCGAAGCATTTGCTCCGGCGCAGTTCAAAAACCTCTCCGACGATGACAAACTGAAATCGCCTTCGTTCAAACGCGAGGTGAGCGGGGTACGGCTCCACGAAACCGACCGGATGGTGGTTAACTACGCGATCAACCGGCTGGTAGAATACGAAGTACACGTGTCCGACTATGACCCCGAATCGGAGAAACCTTACTTGCTTTATATACCCATGAGGTTCGGTGGGCAGTCGTATTCCGCTGACTGGTTTGGTAAGATGATAGCGGGGGGAGCCATTGGCAAATCGGCCCTATCGCAGGAGAACAAAGTGAAGCAGTCGGCCTCGAAAGCGGCCTTTCGTATTGATGATGAACAATTTACGCTAGTGGATACGCAAACCCTGCGCCCCATCGATGCAGCCCTCACCGGCGGTAGCCGCGCCCAAACTGACGATCAGCTAACCCGCATCCTCGCCGAAAAACCCAACCTCTTCGGGAAAATCCGGGCCGTGGCAGTGGAACAGATATAATTAGTGAATGAGCGATTGAGTGAATTAGTGAATAAACATATCCAAGCATTCACTCAATCGCTCATTCACTAATTCACACATTCAATAATCATGAGCGAGACCTTAGCACATTATTCATTTTTACCCTGGCTGCGGCAGGGGTTGTCGGCTAAAATAAGGGAAGCCGACTCACTGGGGGTGGCTCCGGCAAATCCGGCGGTGGAGCGGGCTGAGTTAGTGGTTACGGCCAAACTGACCCATACTGACCGGAGCGGTGGACCGGACGCGCAGCATACGCAGGATATTACCAAAACTGTAAAACTCGTTGGCCCCGGCGATGTGGCGGGTATCGACGGGCGGGCCATGATCCGTACCTACCCCGCCCCCGATGTGCCCGACTTTGCCGCTAACCTGCTACCATACATTGAATTTTACGAAGAAGATTTTCCGTGGCGATACACCCCCGCCCACCCCGCACAGGGAAACGACCGGCGGCTTCGGCCCTGGCTGGCCCTGCTGGTACTGAAAGCGGATGAAGCCAACGGGAAAGAGTATGACCTGCGCCCCAATCCGCAAGGGTTGGCAGTACTGTCGATTCGGCAAGCCGGGATTGATGCCGTGTTGCCCAGCGAGAATGAACTCTGGGCCTGGGCGCATGTGCAGATGAACCATTTCATGGCCGATACCGGGGGCGATGCCCTCACCAACGCCATCGACGGTGAACTGCGGCAGCACCCCGACAATGGGTTTTCGCGGCTGCTCTCGCCCCGCAAGCTGGTGCCAACCACGGCCTATACCGCCTTTCTGGTGCCGGTGTTCGAGACGGGGCGGCTGGCTGGACTTGGCCTACCCACGGTGGGAGTGGCCGCTCAGGAACCCGCCTGGCATAAGGGTCAGATGGCCGCAGCCGCCAAACCCCGCCCGCTCGATTTTCCGGTTTATCACCACTGGAATTTTCATACCGGTGCCGATGGCGATTTCGAGACGCTGGTATCCATTCTGAAACCCATTGTGACCCGCGCTGAGGCCGGTACGTTGCCCATGGATATCCAAACCCCTGGCTACGGACTGGATGGACTGGCCGACTCCAAAACCATCGGGTTCGAGGGGGCACTGATGCCGCCGGGGTTTCAGTCCGACCCGTTTCCGGCCCCCGACTCACCCGGCGACGACCATTTTAATACGCAGTTGGGTGCGGTGCTGAATCTCTCCGCCGATTTTGCCGATACCACCACGCCCATTCCCGCCAATCCGAATCCGTTTTTTGAAGGCTCCGTGGCCGACGACCCCATTCTGGTGCCACCCGTGTATGGGGTCTGGCACGCCATGATCCAGAAACTTGGCGACCCCACAAACCCCGCCTGGATTGAAACCCTAAACCGAGATCCACGCTACCGGGGGGCTGCCGGACTGGGGAGTCAGGTGATCCGCGATGAGCAGGAAAACCTCATGCACCGCGCCTGGCAGCAGGTTGACCGGATCAACGAAGCCAATCAGCGCATCCGCGAGGGTGAACTTGCCCGGCAAATGATGGCTTCGCTGTTCCAGAAACACTTGTTTAAAGCCGATGCCGATAAGTTCACCCAGTTGACCAGCCCAATGCACAGTCTGGTAAAACGGCCCGATGCCGAGGTCACATTCCAGGCCGAACTCACCGAAAGCCGCATTCCCAACGCAGCAGGCAGCGCGGGGTTCCGCAGACTAACCCGCCCGCAGGGAACACCCAGCAAGGCCGTGAATCAGACCGCTATCTCACCCACTGTATTATCGGCCAATGTGCTGACCAACTTCAACCTGGCTAACACGGCGGCCACCAAAGGACTTACGGCGGCTCCGCTCAAAGTTGCACCCATCAGCACCCTGGCTCTGGACTCGACTACCCAGTTTATCGCGCAGGTGGGGGCTGAATTTACCAGTAACCCGGAGTTTCAGGCGCGAGAGTTAATCATGACCCTGGTGGCTGCTGCCGATGTGGCCACCCCGCTGCCCACGCTCAAAGCCGCGCTGAAAACCGCCTTGGCGGCCCAAGCCCCCACGGCAGTTGTGGCAACCCTACTCAATAACCTCATCGACGGGATTACCGCCGGGCGGCTGGAAGACGGGTTCCTGAAAATTATTGAGACCGACACGGCTCCGTTTGAAGCCCTCTTTGGCAAAGGAGCCAACGACAAACGCACCGAGACGGTGGCCATCCGCAAGAAAGTTGTGGCAGGCGTTATCCGTAAAGACTCGTCGCTGACCTCCCCTGCCGATGTTCAGTTGTTCAGTACGGGACTGTCGGCGATTAAGGCCAAAACGGCAAGCTTCATTGTGCCTTCGCTGGGTACTCAGTTTGTGGGGGGGATGGCTCCCGTGCGGCAGGGATTGAGCGACCGGCTCGATCCACGCTTTACGGTGGGGGTTCGCCTGGGTAACCGACTGAAAATCTGGGATGGCAACGCCTGGAAGCCTAATCGCAACCTAAAGCCCGTAATGGCCTACCCGGAGTTCTCCGACCCGGCCTACGTACCCATCCGCCAGCTTTCGCAGGATTTTATCCTGCCCAACGTGGCCAAACTCGCCGAAAACTCTATCACCCTCATGCAGTCGAACCAGAAATTCATCGAGTCGGTAATGGCGGGGCTGAACCATGAAATGTCGCGGGAGTTGCTCTGGCGCGAGTTCCCGACCGATCAGCGGGGGTCGTATTTTCGGCAGTTCTGGAGCGTGAACGACAATATTCTGGAAACTGACCCGGAGCGTAAACTCGACATGCACAAGATGCACGAGTGGAGCGGTCAACTGGGGCGAAACGGCATGAGAGCACCCGGGAACCTGGTACTGGTAGTGCGTGGCCACCTGTTCAAAAAATACCCCAATACCGTTATTTACGCCCAAAAAGCGCAGTATGACGGCAATAAGGCCCGCCAACTGAACGACCCGCCCACCGAAACCAACGTGCGGTTCCCTATTTTCACCGCCGAGCTACAACCTGATATTTACCTGTTCGGGTTTGAACTGGGTCTCGATGAAGCACGGGGCGTACGGGTGCGCGAGCCGAATGCCAATACCCTGGGCCAGAATCCTGGCTGGTTTTTTGTGTTCAAGGAGCGGCCCGGTCAACCACAGTTTGGGCTGGACGATTTTGAAGACTCCATTCACGGCACCACGCGCCCCGTTGGTCGGCCCGCCACCTGGAATGACCTCAGTTGGGAGCATCTGGTAACAGCAAATGACGACCTGAAAAATTTCATCCTGAATTTTGGACGCGCCCAGAGCATTTCGGCCCCACCCGCTGGTATCCAGCCAACTTGGGGCGATAATGCCGCCGACATGGCCTCTATTTTATTCCAGAACCCTGTATTATTTGCCCGCCACGCAGCTGAAATGCTGCCTGAATAACTCCCTGCCATGGTCACTCCGCTTAAAGCCAGTTTGTTTCAGGATACCCAGTTAGACGAAGTTCGGGCGGGGGTGCGCACCCTTACCGACGAAGTGCCGTTTCTGCTGCTGCCCCTGCGCCTGGAAACCCGGTTTATGCGGCTCGAACGACCCGCCCGCGAAGCCGATTTCGGGCGACTGGAAACTCTTATGCAACAGATGGCTACCCTCACCATCGAGCTACTCCGTGCGCCCGCTACTGAAGCTGACCAACCCGGTTACCTGGACAAAATCAGGGTACTGACCAACCACGCCCACGACCTGCTCACCGACCTCGGCAAACCCACCCGGCGGCATAAAGTGATGCTCCAGGAACTGTCCACGGGTATGAACCGGGCGGGTACGGCCCGCCTGCTGCCCGCCAATTTTACCGCTGCCCCCGCCGAGAGGCTAACCGCCACCACCGAGGCTCTGGCCACACTCACCAAAGCCATTACCGATGCCGAGACCATTCCCGAAGCCGATACGGATACCCTGCGGAATTACGTGGACAGTTTCCGGGCGGTGCATGACCGGCTGAAAAACCTCGCCGACGGAAAAATTCCATACACCAACCCTCGTAATAAACGCGACCTCTACCGGTTTCTGGCGGGGGTTCTGGACGATACCGCCCGCCATTACCAACTCCAGACCGAAGCCGCCGACCGGATTCGGCGCATCGACCGGCCCCAACTCGACCGGGTGCTGACCCTGCATACAGGAATCACCACCCAGGTCAGCCGCCTACCCGATGTCATTGCCAATCTCCATGCCGATGCCAACTGGGTAGCGTTTGTCGCCCAGTTTCGGAGTCGGGTACAAACGGAGTTACCGCCCCTATTCATTCATTTTGAGTCAGAAGTAACCCCAAAACTGCGTTACCTGGGCAGCATAGCGGCCATCAAGGCTGAGGAGCTTTATTTTTCGGGGGTGCAGTTGCTCATCCAGACCGAACAGGTGCAGCAGCAGCCGTTTACCAAGTTCACGCAGGTGAAAAAAGCCCGGGAGAAACTGGCCCAACGCGCACAGCAACTCAGCGACCAAACCGCCCGTGCCGTGGTGGGGGTGCCGCAACAGGTGGGGCAATTACAGAACCTCTGGAGCCAGGTAACCGAAACCCTCCATGGCTTCACGAGTAAGGTACAGGCGTTTCAGACCAACAACGCCAGCCATGCCTTTGGGCTGAAAGCCACCGATGCCTGGATAGCCACCAAAGGCACCAACGCCCTGGGCGTGCTGGCCAACGCGCCCCTGAACACCCTGCCAGTACATTCGGGCATGGACTTACAGGACAGCTTTGCCCTCTTCGACCAGAGCCAGAAAACCCTCGACGCGCTGAACAATCAAGCGGCTGGCGGGCAACCCCTGCCCGATACGCCCACTGCCGTTCGCACTCTGGCCGACCGGTTTCGGGTGGCCGGTCGGCAAAATACTGTGCTGACCGCCACAGAGGTAACCAGCCTGCGAACTGCCTTTGCTCAGGTAAAACCCCAACTCACTGCCGACCCTACCCTACAGGCCGATGTGCTGGCCATCGAGCGGGGGCTGGCCTCAATCAACGCGGTAGTGACGGACAAAAAAAGCTCGCTCTTCGCCGAGTTTCACGACCGCCCCGCCCTTATTCCGCCCGGAAAAATTACCCACGAACTCTGGGTACGGGTTTATCCCGACAACCTGTTTGTGCAAACCCATGAGCCCGAACTAACCCCTACCGAAATGCTGGCCGGGCAGGATTTTTGGCGGGCATGGTGGATTGCCAGTAACGACCGCGACCTCGAACTGGGGGCCTGGCGGCAGTTGGTGGCCATTACCGGTTCGTCACGGGCAGCCTGGATTGCCCGTATTCTTGACCCACAGTCGGTAGAAGATGCCGCCGTTGTGGCCGCCTTCCAATCATCGAAACCATCGGCCCGCACGGTACAGGCATTGCAGCAGGTACAGCAGGCGGGCGATGCACTCCAGAATGTTAATCTCAGCGATCCTCAACTGGCTGTTTTACTGGCAAACCTGGCAGGATTAAACCTGCATATCTTCTTCGATACTGCCACGGCGCTGCTCACCACCGACCCGCCCCAACAGCCAGAACAGGTCTATCTGCTTGAAAAACTGGCGAGTACCCGGCAGCGGGTGGCCGGCCGATTAAGCATACTGGCCGGAAAACTCAACGCGCTGGATCCGGGTCAGCAGGCCACGTTTGCCACTCCGCTAGCCAAAATTCAGACCGCTTTTGTGGCGTTTGAGACCTTCTCGCAAGCCCTGCTGGCCCGACCGGGAGTCGATAGCCTGACCTTCCGCGAGTTGGTCAGCGAAGAAGCCATTGTCTTCCCCGGTGTAGCTACCAAAGCCCAGGCCTGGGCCAAAACCCCCGGCTCGGTGGCCCTGCCCGACCGGTTTGTGGTGGCCACCATCAACGGCGGACAAGTGCAGCATTTCGTGACGGGCCGTACCATTCCTGCCGATTTAGCCCTCGGTCTCGACCCCAATGCTGTGGGGGGGGGTATCGCCTTTCAGGTCGATGAACACGGCGATCTGGCAGTAGATGAGAAAATCAAGTGGATGACCGACTTCGATGCCGCCGTTGCCAACGGGATGGGTCTAATTATTCCGCTACGGGCCGAGCAGGCCGCATTGGGTTTTGATCAGGTGCTGGTGCTGGGCGTGCAAACCCAAACCGCCGACCAGGGGCAGGCCAACCTGGAAGACCTGCTCACCAGCCACCACTATGCCCCTGACAGCATGGCCCTGGTGCCGCCCGGCACGCCTACCAACAACACCCCCGACGAACCCGCCGATTTCAGGAGCCTGGCCAGCGATGCCGACCTGCGCTACCGCATCGAACTACAGCAGTCGCTGTTCCCCACAGCCCCTCCCGCCAACGCCCTCGACCTGACCGACGGAGCCAGACTAAGTGCCGCCCTGGGCATCGACCCGTCGGCATTTCAGCACAGCTATCGCGCCGATGGCCGACAGGTGAGCAACGCCCTGGCCATGAACCGCGCCCTCTGGCATGGCACCATCGGCACGTATCTGGACGAGATGTGGGATAAGGTATTTACCTACGACAACATCGAGCGCACTCGCCATTTTTTCAGCGACCACGTTACGGGGCGGGGATTGGTACCATCGCTGCGGATTGGCAGGCAGCCCTACGGGATTCTGCCTACCACCGTGTTTTCGGCCCTGCGTTTTTCCGATACCTTCGATAGCCAGAAACTCCCCCCCCCGGCACCAGAGACGCACCAGCTTCGGTTCGACATTCGGCTGCACCAGTTACTCATGCGGCTCAATACGCTTTGGACCACCCTCCGCACCGAATTTGTGAAACATGCCGGGAATGTGGGAGCCGCCGATCCACAGCAGCATTTCATGACTATGCTCGGCCTCAATGCTACCTCCGAAGACTACTACTTCCGCTACGGGGTGAACGTGGCCCAACGGGGTAAAAAGCCCGATACCCCCATTCTGTTTGGCTTCGACCCCAAAACCGACTATGGCCCGGCAGCTATAAAAAGCTTGGTGGAAGACCTCATGCTGGCGGGCGATTTCAGTAAATCGTTCTGGTTTATGGACGAAGACCCGCTGCAATTCCCGCCCAACAGCCCGCACCTACCATCGGCTCGGCTGAACCGGGTACAGATGCAGTTCGACTATTCACGGCAGTTTGGGGTGCGCTACTTTACCGACCAATCCGAGCTAGGGCCAAACTTCGTTCACCACGACCCCCGCCTAACGGGGCAACCCCTGGCTACCCTGCCCAACCGCCCCGGCCCGGGCATAAACCCCATTGGCTGGCTGCTGCAACAGCTCGATAACCGTGATCTGTACGCCATTCTGAACCAGAACATCATTAATACCGACCGGGGCGTGCTGGGCCTGCCCGACAACTCCCTGCTGTTTTTACTGCTCCGGCAGGGACTACTGTCGGCCTATGCCGTTACGGCGGGCGATGTGCTGGAGCAGGATAGTTTCTTCGAGTGGCCGGGGAATGCCTTTAGTGGGCAGCGGTATCGGCGCAGTATCGGCACGGGGACGAACTTCCGGGTGCTGAACACCAAAACCAAGAAGTACGATTACCTCTCGCGGTTCAGCTACCTGTTCAAAGATTTCGAGCGGCTCATCCACCTCGACTGGCAACCCGACTTCACCAACCGCCCGCTGTTTACCTACCTCACTGATGGCGACCGCTCTAAGTCCATGGCCAATTACCTGGTCAACCAGCAAAACCTGCTGAGCAACTACCCTGGCCGGGCCGCGCACCAACCCCTGCTGGAGCGGGTCAACGACGTACGCCACGCGCTGACCAACCTGACCAATGTACCCGACCGCGAGCTATCACTGCTACTGACCGAACACCTCGACCTGGCTTCGTACCGGCTCGATGCCTGGATAACGGGTTTCGCCAACCACCGACTGGCCGAGATGCGCCAAAAACAAGCCACGGGTGTGTATCTGGGCGCTTACGGCTGGGTGGAGAACCTGCGTCCCGCTCCCCCCAAAACCCAGGCTCCTGATGTGCCTGCCGACCTACTCACCCGCCCCACCGATAAGGTGATGACCGACCCCGGCAATCAGGGACTCATCCACGCGCCCTCCATTGGGCAGGCCGTAACGGCGGCTATTCTGCGGGCGGGCTACCGCGCCAACACCACCCATGGCGAAAACCTGACCAACCGCATGGCCATCAACCTATCCTCAGCGCGGGTGCGGGCGGGCTTACAACTGCTCGAAGGCGTGCGGAGCGGACTGGAGGTAGGAGCCATTTTAGGGTTCCAGTTTGAGCGGGGCCTGCACGAACGCTACCGCGACCAGGATCACGTAGAACTCGACAAGTACATCCTGCCCTTCCGTAAAGCCTTCCCGATGCGCGTACCCATTGTAGACGAAGACCGGGTGAACCCCGATATGCCTACGCCGTCAACGCAGGTAGTGAATGGGTTACAGTTGCTCGATACGGTGCAGGCGGTGGTGAAAACCCTCGATTTTGCGACCAATACCAGCCTATATGTGCTGATGACTCAGAATAACTTCCAACATTGCCCGCCAGTCATAAAGGGTGTTATTACTACTACCAGTCCGCTCAACGTCGATGCCGCCCTTCGGGTAATCCTGAAAGAAATTGACCGCATGGCCGACTGTCTCGACGCACTGGCCGATCTCTCGCTCTCAGAGGGGGTATATCAGATTGTGCAGGGCAACCACGTGCGGGCCGCTGCCGTGCTGAATGCGCTGGCTGAAGGGCGAACCATTCCCGACCCACAGGTGATTGACACCCCCCGCACCGGCACAGTGGTGACCCAGCGGGTAGTGTGGCACCTGCCCCTGCCGCCCGCCCCCACGCCCCCCGGCTGGCCCACGCAGCTTACCCCCCGTGCTCAGGCCGAACCCACGCTCAATTACCAATTGGGCCTGCTACTGGGTAGCCCCGACCGGGTACGCGGGTTTGCCACCCTCAGCCGGACAGTGAACGGCGAAGTGATGACCGATACCGTCGATGTGAAACTCGACGCGCTCGGCCTCCAGCCCATCGACGTATTGTACCTGCTCAGTTTCCACGACGAAACAGCCGCCAGTGAACTCGATAAACGCCTGACCCGGCACCTCATCGACGGCCGCGACGGGGCCGACTCACTCACCGTAACCCTGCGGCTACGCGAACGGGGCGAGGTCTGGACACCCAATGAGCTATCGTTCTTCGAGTTCGAGACGCTGGTACGGGCCCTGCGCGAGTTGCTCACAGCCGCCACACCCGTTGCCGCCACCGATCTCGTGCATCCCGAACCACCCACCGACCTACTCCATCCTGGTGCAGAACCACTGCCACCCGTCCCCACCGCCGAGCGGCTTAACGCAGGCAAACAGGATATTGACGAACTCAGCAGTAGGGTCCAGACTACCGTTGCCGCCTGGGAGTTATGGGCCGATACCGTAGGGCAGTTTGTGGACAACCATGCCGACTGGCTCACCGAATCCCCATCGCCCGTTTCGCTCGCCGATGGTACGGCCCTACTCCAACACCTGACTGAAGGCTCAGGCTGGGGTGTGCAGCACGTTTATCCGGCACTGACCACCATTGGCACTCTGGAAACCGCCCTGCCAATGTATCGGCAACTGAAAACAGTACGCGATACACTGATTAAACAACGGGTGCAGGTGCAGACCCTGCGCGACAAGGCCGCTAAACCAACCCAGGAAGCAACCGCCCGCGTGAATGCCCTAACCGAAGCCATGCAGGTTGTTTTTGGTAAAGCCTTTGTTGTGCTGCCCCATTATACACCCACCAATGCCCCGGCTATCAATGAGCAGTTGGCCCTACCCGCCGATCAGCACCTGCTCCGGCAGCAGATGTTGATCGGTAACGACATGGATACCTGGCTGCAAACAACTTCGCCTGTGCGGCCTAAAATGCAGTCGCTGGAAACGGCCCGGTTACTGGGTGAGGTCTTCGGTCAGGCATCGGCGGGGTTACAGCCCGTGCAGTTCCCCTACAAGGCGGGCGATTACTGGCTCGGTATGGCTTACCCCAACACCTACGCACCTACCGGCGATAAACTATCGCTGATTTGGGTGGGCGATGAGGGGCCGGTGCCGGGCGAAACCGTGGCCGGGTTGCTGCTCGATGAGTGGATCGAGATTCTGCCGCAGGTTGAAGAAACCACCGGCCTGAGTTTCCACTACGACCAGCCCAACGCTACACCCCCGCAAACGCTACTGCTGGCGGTGCCGCCCACACTAACTGGCCAATGGGAATGGGACAACCTGCTGCTCACCCTAACCGAAACGCTCGAACTGGCCAAAAACCGGGCCGTTGAACCCGATCAGATTCAGAAAGGGTCACTCCAGCACCTGTTACCCATGCTTTCTGCGGAAGTAGTGCCGGGCGAACTCCACGAGAGTTCGACCAACCCCCTCGGCACCCAAGTAGTGCTTGATTTTTCAGACATAAGATAACAGAGTCAGTGAGTGAGTTAGGCAATCAGCAGCTGGCGCAACGCACTCACCAACTCGTAGACTCGCCAACAAATTAACTGAAGATATGCCCCGCATCAACTACAATACCTGCGAACCCTTCCGGGCCTGGAACCGGCTCGAACCCCGCACCCGCAAAACTGAGTTCGACCGGGTGTTGCGGAGCGATGTGCACGACCCCCTCTGGATGCTCACGCGGCAGTGGCAGTTTGGCGAGTTTGCGGGCGAGGATACCGGCTCACCCATCTTCGCCAAAATCAAATTTGATACCACCCGCATTACTCAGGTGCAGTTAGGGCAGGCTCCCGTGCAGCCCTATTCTGAAGCCACCCCCCTCGAAACCTTGGTTGAGAGCGAGCCGATGGCGTTCGATTTTCGGGCGCGGGCGTTGGCAGGGCGGCAGTGGGTCAAACTCTTCGACCGGCATGTGGGGCCGCTGCTCGATGCCGCCCAACGCGCCCGGTATCACCAGCATTTCGGCCAGCAGTTTCCGTTTGTGCTGCTGCCCGTTTCAGACGATGACGAACTGAACCTGACCGTTGCAAAAGCCCGGCTCCAGATCAATACCCCCATGCAGCAATTTGTGCAGTCGCTTCAGGGCCGCGTACCCGATGGGGTGCTGCTGTTCGAGAATCTCCGCGATACCCTAAACGCTACCCTAACTCGGCTCCTGCTCGACCCGGCGCAGACCAACCCCCTGAATACCACCGTTACGGCGTTTATGAGCTGGTTTGAGCGGCAGTTTCAGTTGGTCACGAGCCGCAACACAGCCTGGAATCCGGCCCAGCTCGAATATCAGTTTGGCTGCTCCCTACCCGAACCTAACGCGGCTCCACCCACAGTGCTGACCGCCAACGAGTATTATACGGGCCATCTAGACTGGTACACGGTAGATGTAAACCGCAACCCCGACCCACTGTCGGGCCTGGCGCAGGCGGCTAATCCAGAGGTGTGCCAAACCCAGGTGCTGACCGTGCTGCCCAAGTCGGCGCGGTTTGCCGGGATGCCCGCCCCCCGGTGGTGGGAGTTTGAAGACGGAGCCGTTGACCTCGGCAACATCAACGCCGACACCACCGACTTGGCCAAGATTCTGATGGTCGAGTACGCACTAATGTACGGCAACGACTGGTTTATTGTGCCCTTTGATGTGCGTGTTGGTACATTGGCCTCCGTTCCTGGTCTGGTAGTGACCGATGTTTTTGGGCAGCGGACGTATGTTCGTCCTGCGCTACAGGGCCAAACCGACGATTGGAATGCCTGGGGTATGTTTAACCTCAGCACCGCCCGCAGCGAATTTTCGGAGCAGCCTCTCCCCGCCGACACCCGCCTGTTTATTCCACCCGCGACGTATAAAACTCAGCAGGGCGAACCATTGGAAAAAGTCCATTTCGTGCGCGACGAGATGGCGAACATGGTGTGGGCACTGGAGGCCACCCTACCCGACTACCTCGGCAATGGGCAGGATGCCCACGCTGCTGCCACTGCCCTGAGCGAGTTTCTGGCCAAACGCAACGGCCCTACCCTGGCCCCGCCTACCGACGTAAACGCCCGGCTACACTTCACCCTCGGTAACACCGTTCCTGAAAACTGGATACCATTTATGCCCGTGCATATACCAGGGCAAAACCGCGCTATCCAATTGCAACGGGCTTCCATGCCCCGGTTATTTGGTGGCAGTTTCCAGGCCATTCGGCCCCAGTCGGATATTTTGCGAGTAGGCATGACCGACTCTACCCCTGACGTAGCCCCTTTTGTGAACCCTTCGGCTCACGTACAGGCTAGTCCGTATTTTGTGAATGAAGAAGAGATTACCCGCACGGGTTGCAGGGTATCGGCTACTCAACAGCGCAGTCGCTGGTACGGGGGCGAGGTAATTAACTGGTATGGTCGGCGTAAAACCGTGGGCCGGGGCGAGGGTTCCAGCAACCTGCGATTCGATAATGTAACGTTTACTAAAAAAGATGAGTCGGGTGCTTAATTTTTCAATAAAACCGATTATATTTAGTTCGTGATGTCGTACTGCACAAGCAGGGCTGTTTTTGAAGCAGAATCAGGCAAAACCGCGTTGATAAAGTTCGATCGTTTTTTCTCTTTGATGTTAATTATGTTGAGAAGCAGGTGGTTCTAACTGGTACTTCGTCCGGCACGTTCGGTCTCTGGTTCTAAGTGGGTCTATTCAGAGCTTGGCAGAAAGACTTTTGGCGAGGGCTATCTTCCTAAAGCGCGTTCTTTTTTCATTTTTTAAGCGATTGGTTCAATCGCTTTTTTTTATGAATATGCTAACCGGAGAATGTCATTGAGCGCACCTCCAAATTGGTCTTTTGTTTCAATAGTGAGACAATAATTCCAGGCCTGATAATGCCCTAAGTAGCCAATTTTGGTATCGTAATAGGCCAGCATTTCGCGTATAAAATCATATCTGTTGCCGGAGTCTAAGTATTGACTAGCCCGGTAAGAGATTTCGGGCGACAAACGAGTGCGCATTTTTTTTAGTGCTTCCCGCAATTGTTGGTCTGTTTCGTGCTGATACGTCTCCATAATCTGCTCGACCCGTAGTGGCAAAGCCACATTCAGAAAAATAACCATCTTATTGTTTAGGTACTGAATAAACCACATTGGCATTTTCAATTGACCGACTGATTGCCCTTTCTGCTCCACAAAAACAGGACGTTTTGGATCAAAAGAGTTAAAGGTAATTAGCAGTTGGTCGTTAAAATCAGCCTGGATGGGTTGGACAGGCTGATTAAATCCGCCAAAGGCGGATCCTCGATGGTTGCATAGTTTTTCGAGATCAATAACCTGCTCTCCTAAATCTACTAGTTTTTGAAGTAAATTGGTTTTACCAGAACCCGTTGGACCCGTTAACAGCACAATAAAGAACATAGGTAGTCCGACTTTGAAGTGTGTTAATAAAGTTAAGTGATTAAACAAGCACTCCCCTGTTTGTAGCGCAGTTATGGGCGGTTTCGATAAATAAAGCGAACAAACAGCGGCTCGAACGGCTTACTTTTGAAATCTCATCCCTATCGTTCTATGCCGTTTCAAATCACGAAAAGCGACTTCGGCCCTGTCCGTACTGACGCTACCGAACCCCTCACCGAGTATTTGCTGGAACATACCGAAACCGGCGAATTCATCACTGTCCTACCAGGGTATGGTGGCGTGTTACGTCGGCTGGTGCTACGCAAAGGCCATAATCTGTATGCACTGCTCAAAACACCCGATTCGCCCCAGGCACTGCTCGCCGACGAAACCTACGCCTGTGCATTATTGGCACCGTTTCCCAGCCGCATCAGGCACGGTATCTATACGTTCAATGGCGAAGCATATTCGCTGTATATGAACGAAGCCAACCGCGACAATGCGATACATGGGTTTGTTCATGGCAAACGATTTACGGTCATTGACGAGACCGTAACCGATCATTCTGCCCGGATTAGCGTCCAGTATAGGTATCCCGGCGATGCACCCGGTTATCCGTTTCCGTTTGTGCTAACGGTGAGTTATGAGTTGATACAGGGCAACCTGTTAATGGGTACCAATTCCGAAAACGACCGGATGTGTGCCTTACGGATCAATTACGAATTGCTCAATAGTGGCGAGACCGCCTGCCCGGCAGCTTTTGGCTGGCATCCCTATTTCTCGCTGACTGACGAACCCATCGACGATATGAATTTATCATTACCGGCCCGCACCCGTATTCTGCTGAATGATAACATGCTGCCCGATGGTCTGTCCATCCCCGAAAAGGCCGATATCCGCTCCCTGCACGAACAGGAATTAGACACGCCGTTTGTACTTGAGCCACCCGTTGCTACCAATAATCCCTACGCTGAAACCGTACTAACCTCCCGCAATACAGGTGTCCGGCTGGTTGTTGGTCAGCAAACCGGCCCCGGCAAACTGAATTATTTAGTTTGCTATACCCCATCCAAACGCGATAGCATTGCCATTGAACCACTGACAGCCAACGTCGATGCCTTTAACAACGGCGAAGGTCTGGCCATTCTTCAATCCGACGAGGCCCTTATCGGCTCAATGTGGGTCCGACTGGATTGATTCGTTCTTCAGTATAATAGACACGAAAAGAGGTCATTCCTTGTGGGAATGACCTCTTTTCGTGTCTGTGACATAACTCAATCAGTTCAGGAATTCCAGACGCATTTCGTTGAGCTGACTGCGGAGGGAGCCGTCGATCTGGCGGTCGCCAATGCGCAGGATATAGCCGCCAATGAGTTTAGAATCTATTTTCTCTTCCAGTTCAATGGTGGTGTTACCAGTCGCCTGTGAAACCATGCTTTTGAACTTCTGCCGCAGGGTATCGCTCAATGTCATTGTTGTGATGACTGTAGCGTGCGAGATGCCCTTCATGTGATCGTACTGCGCAATGTACTCATCGGCAATGGCATCAACAATAGGTTCGCGTTTCTTGCGGGCAATGATGCTCAGGAACGACATGGTGATGGGATTCAGGCGAGAGCCGAAAACCAACTTTACAATGGCGTTTTTCTTCTCGGCCCGAACAATGGGATTTTTCAGCACCACGTTCAGTTGACGATTAGCGGCAAGGGTCTTTTGCAGAAACTTCATGTCGGCGTAGAGCACGTCGGTCAGTCCCTGTTCTTTGGCCAAATCGAGCAACGACTTGGCGTATCGGGTAGCTACGGTACCAATGGCCATGTTGCTTAGTTAAGTCTTGATTTTGATACTAAGTCGCTCACCAGCTTCTCCTGTGCCGTTTTGTCGCTGAGTTCTTTGCGGAGTACTTTCTCGGCAATATCCAGGGAAAGGGTAACGACTTCTTTTTTCATCTGGGCCACCAGGGCCTGCCGTTCGTTTTGCATAGCTTCGCGAGCCTGCTCCAGCATCCGACGTCCTTCGGCTTCGGCTTTATCGCGGCTGTCGGCCACCATTTTATCGGCAATTTCTTTGGCACCGCGCAGAATGACTTCGCGCTCCTGGCGGGCCTGGACCAGCAATTTTTCGTTGTCAGCTTTGAGAGCCGTCATTTCGAGCCGGGTTTTCTCGGCTAAATCGAGGGCTGACTGAATGTTGTTTTCGCGCTCGTTCAGGCTATCCGTAATGGGCTTCCAGGCAAACGTGCGCAGGATCAGAAACAGGCCGAGAAAAACGATTGCCTGCCAGAAGAGCAGACCAAGATCAGGAGTAAGAAGGTCCATTTAGCGTAAAATGAAAACGGTATAATGTATGACTTAGCGATAATTTGATTGGAAAGACTGCATTTGTCCACTGGCAATCCCGACGTGGTCAAATACAGTCTGAAGAAAGTGGGTAGGAATGCCGGTGCCTAATGCAACCAGCCCGCCCAGGCGTGTGTGTCCTGATTGAGGCAATTAAGCCAGTGCAACCAGCAGACAGATAACGGCTGCGAACAGGGCCACGGCCTCGATCAGGGCGGCAATGATCAGCATGGCAGTCTGGATACGACCAGCGGCTTCGGGCTGACGGGCAATACCCTCCATGGCCGAACCACCAATACGACCAATACCCAAACCAGCACCAATAGCGGCCAGACCGGCGCCGATAGCAGCACCCATAACGGCTACGCTACCCGTGGCCTCCAACAGCAAAGCAAATAACATGGTAAGCATGAAACAGAAATTAAACGTGAACTAAACAAAAAAAGCAATTGGTAAAATCAGTGGGCTTCGGCAGGTTCGTAGCCAATGCCGTGGTCAGCTTCGTGGTGATCTTCTACCGCACTGCCAATGTACATGGCCGTAAGCAAAGTAAAAATGAACGCCTGAATGAAGGCCACCAGCACCTCAATCAAATTGAGGAATATCGTAAATACCATGACCACCGGGCTGATGGCCACACTGGTCATCATGCCACCGAGACTATTAGCCATAAAAATCAGGCTCAGCAAACTCAGGATAATGATGTGGCCCGCAGTCATATTGGCAAACAGACGAATCATCAGCGACAGCGGCTTCATGAACACACCCACAATCTCGACCGGCACCATGATGGGCAACAGCGCAAGTGGAACGCCCGACGGCTTGAAAATGTGCATCCAGTAATGCTTGTTGCCACTGAACGATACAATGATGAACGTGATAACGGCCAATACCAGCGTTACGGCAATGTTACCCGTTACGTTGGCCGCACCGGGCAACAAACCCAGCAAATTATTGATGAGAATGAAGAAGAACAGCGTCAGCAAATACGGCAGGTACTTCGTGTACTTGGGACCGATGCTCGGTTTAGCCACTTCGTCGCGCACAAACAAAATGATCGGCTCCAGAAACGAGGCCGCACCTTTGGGTGCTTTGCCCCGGTTGTCGATATATGACCGGCTGATGGCCGGAAACAGCAACAACATAATAATCGCGCTCAGCAATAATGATGCTACGTTCTTGGTAATGGAAAAATTATAGAACTTGGCATCGTCCAGTTCGATACCAGCCGCATTGACCCGGTGAATTTTACCATGATCGAGTTTGTAGCCGTTATAAACCGTACCGTGCGCCAGCCGAGAAGACGAGAAGACTTCCAGACCCTGATCTGCCGAGTACAGGATAACAGGTAATGGCAACGTAACACCGTGGGCAAACTCCCAACCGTGGTCGTCCTTGATGTGGTGCATAATCATGTCGCCCACCTTGAATTTCCCTTTCTCGGCGGGCGCTTCGCCTTCGTGCTGGGTAGTGGCTTCGCCCGTATGATCGTGCTCCTGAGCCTGAGAAAACGCTATTGAACTGATAACAAGAACAATAGCCAGAAATAATCTATTAAGAATCGAACGCATCGCTTGATGGTACTACCTGTTTTTTGAATTTGGCCGCAATTTACGAGTAAAGCCCCATATCTCAAAGCCGAGGTAGACTATATACAAAACCAGAAAGTTCAGAATAAAGGCCCGCCGATTCTCGATGCCCTGCCAGAGGGCAAAACCGACAAACAGCAGGGCCAGAATGAAGCGGGATACCGTAGCGGCCATATACATCGGAATGAACCGGTCGGGATTATCCTGTAAACCGGTGCCTACCAGCCGGTGAGTCAGGAAAGAGACGCTCAGGTAAAACACCAGCAGCGTTTTCCAGGCCGGGTGCAGCCACGATACGGCGGCATACTGCTCAGCTACAAAAAATACAATTGCCAGGAAAAGCGTAAAGAGGAGAATTCGGAGCATTTAGTTGGGGTGAAGTGCCGGTAGCTACTTCATTCAAGTACCTGCAAAGGTATTCAATACGCCCCAAACCGCTTCTTCACTTCGATGTGAGGCTGCGGATGAACAGATACAGCGACGCGCCAATGGCTGTGAGCGACAGGATGATAGTCCAGATGGGCTGCTTATTCTGCTGATATTCATCGAGTTTCATACCCGCAAAAACGCCCAGCCCGATGGTACCCAGCATCTGAAACGCGATACCGCTGTACTCGGCAAACGACTTTGTTTTATCGGTGGCGTTATGAAGAGGATTGGTTTGGTCTGGCTTTTGGGATGATCCTTCAGTTGAGGAGTCGGGTTGAGTAGCCATTGGTTCGGTTGGTTTAATCGTCGTGTCTGTCAAACGTCTATTTCAAACGTTCGCTGTAAACGTTCGTTACAAACTTCGTTAATTTGACGGCACGTTTCATACGGCACTACCCATTCCCGGCGTTTTTAGAGGTAAGCCATGACCCGTTGCTTCCGAATGCTTCGTTATTTTCTCCATCGTTGGTTGCCTGTTTTCACGGTCGCGGTTCTGCTGCTGACCGGCGTGGTGTCGTGTTCACAGTACAGCAGCAAACCCATCAGCAAGGGTTACCACAACCTCACGGCTCATTATAACGCCTATGTTATTGCCCGTGACCAGATTGACGGGGCCGAGCAGATTCTCTTTGTAAAGCGGAAAGAAAACTACAACCAGCTGCTGCCCATTCTGTTACCCGCAGACTCCAACGCCATTGGTCCTGTGAAACCACAACTGGACGATGCCATAAAAAAAGCGTCTATTATTCCCGAACGGCATCAGAACAGTAAGTGGCTCGACAACGCCTACAACCTCATTGGCCGGGCGAGGCTGCTGGAGCAGGATTTACCTCAGGCCATCGAAACGTTCAAGTACGTTAACACGCGCGGTACCGATGAGAACGACAAGCACACGGCACTGGTAGGGCTGATGCGGGCGTACATCGAAACCGATGACGCCACCAACGCGCTGAATGTGGCTGAATACCTGCGTACCCAGCCGCTCAACGACAAAAATACCCGCGATTATTACCTGACCAAAGCTTATCTGCACGAACGGACGGGCGAATACGCCGTGGCCGTGGGCTTGCTGGAAGCCACGTTTCCGCTGCTGAAAAAGAATGAAACAACCGCCCGCCTGCACCTCATTGCCGGGCAACTATACGATCTTATTGGCCAGCCTGCCAGGGCCGTTGATCAGTACAAAGCCGTACTCGGTTCGCGGCCCAGCTATGACCAAACGTTTTATGCCAACCTGTACGCCATTCAGAGCAACGGCCTGACCGGCGATCAAAAAAAATCGGCCCGCTCGATGGAAAACTTCGAGAGTCTGCTCAGCGACCGCAAAAACGCCGACCTGAAAGACAAGATTTATTTTACGATGGGGCTGCTCGAAGCCCGCAGCAACCGCATCGACAAAGCCCTTGGCTACTACGCGCAGTCCATCCGGGAAGCAGGCACGAACACCACGCAGGTACCATACACGTATATGGAGATGGGGCGACTGTATTTCGAGAAGAAAGAAAATTACGCCAGCGCCCAGGTTTATTACGACAGTGCACTGGCCCTGCTGCCGAAGCAGTCGCCGGAGTATGGAGCGCTGGCAACGCGCAAGAAGAATCTCGACGACTTTGTCAAGTATTCAACCACCCTCCGCACCGAAGACAGCCTGCTGACCCTGGTGAAGATGGACCGGCCCGCCCTGGAAAAGAAACTCGACAAAATTCTGGCCGAACAGGATAAAGCCGATCAGGAGCGGGCCGCGATTGCCCAGCAAATCATTGACCGCGCTACGGGCAGCAGCGGGGGCAGTATGCCCGGTGCCACAAATTCTGACCTGGCTCCGGCCCAGCGATGGGTACTGTACAACCCGGTGGCAATGAGTCAGGGGCGGCAGGAGTTTAGTGCTAAATGGGGTAACCGCCCGCTGGCCGACGACTGGCGACGCAGTACCAAAGAATCGTCGGAAGCCATTGCCGGGGTGAACAGCCCAATTAGTGGTAACGTACAGGCCGATGCCATCAATCCAAACCCTGGCCTGCCCGCAGTAAACGCGGGAACATCTCGGGTGGGCCAAACAAACGCAGCCAGTACCAACGCCCGGCGCGACGGGTTATTGGTGCAGTTACCATTCTCGCGCGAAGCACAGGTACAGGCCAATCAGCGGATCGAAAATGCACTCTACAAGCTGGGCAAGCTGTATAAATTCGGCTTCGACAAGCCTGCCCTCGCCATTCCGCCGTTTGAGCAGCTGCTAACCCGCTTCCCGAATACGCTGCAAAAGCCCGAAGTATATTACCTGCTGCACCTCTCGAACGAGCAATTGGGCCAGGCGTCGACCTGGAAAGACAAGCTGCTGGCCGAGTTTCCAAACACGTCCTACGCCCGACTGACGGGCCGGTCAGTAGAGCAGACTACCGGCTCCGAAGCGCAGGCACTGGCAACATACACGCAGATTTACGAACTTTACAAAGCCAATAACCCTACCGAAGCCCTGGCCCGCTCCGAAAATGCCCTGGGTACGGTGGCAGGTTCGCAGGTAGAGGATAAATTGGCCCTGTTGCGCGTTATGCTGATAGGCCGGGTTCGGGGAACTGACGCCTACCGGCAGGCCCTGAACGATTTTGTTCGTGATTATCCCGGCAGCTTACTGCTACCCCGCGCCAAAGAAATGCAGGTAGCCGCCGACCAGTTCACGGCGAACAGGAAGTAATTACCTCACCCCAACCCCTCCCCCGTAGGGAGGGGCTTAAAACCATTCGGCTTCAACAAGCCCCTCCCTACGGGGGAGGGGTTGGGGTGAGGTTAACCACAAACAAAAACCCAGATGATTGAATTTACTTCCGGGCGGTACCGGACCCTGATAAAAAACGGTTGGCGGTTCTCGCTCATCGGCATTGTTCTGCTGATTTTTTACGTGGTAGCTGTCAGCTACAATTTCTTCTGGCTCTTCGGGGGAATGCCCAGTCTGAAAGCCCTCGAAAACCCGAAGAGTGAAGAAGCCTCGGAAGTTTACACCGCCGATAACCAGCTCCTTGGTAAGTACTATACCGAGAACCGAACACCCATTGAAATATCGCAGGTGTCGCCCAATGTTACCTCGGCCCTGATTGCTACCGAAGACTCCCGTTTTGTGAAACATTCCGGCATCGATATGCGGTCGCTGTTCCGGGCGGTGGGCGGTATGGTTACGTTCCAGAGTGCATCGAGCTCGGGCGGGGGCAGTACGCTCACGCAGCAAACGGCCAAAAACCTGTTCGATACCCGGCGCGAAGAACTGCGCGGGCCGCTGGGCAGTATTCCTGTCATTGGGCTGGTCATTGCCAAAACCAAAGAGTGGATTCTGGCCGTACGGCTGGAGCGCAATTACACCAAGCAGGAGGTCATGATGATGTACCTCAACACGGTGTCGTTCGGTAACAATACCTACGGCATCAAAACAGCAACCAAGACCTATTTCGGTAAAGAACCCTGGCAGGTGAACGTAGAAGAAGCCGCTTTGCTGGTGGGAATGCTCAAAAATCCAACCCTGTATAACCCGCGCCTGTACGAAGACCGCGCCCATACCCGCCGGAATGTGGTGCTGGCGCAGATGAGGAAATACGGCTTTCTGACACCAGAACAATACGTTACGTACAAAGACAAGCCCCTTAAGCTCGATTTTAGCGTCGAGAACCAGAATACCGGCATGGCTGCTTACTTCCGGTCGGTTATTAAAGACGACCTGAAACGCTGGATTCGGCAGTACAATGAAGAAAACCCCACGGCTGAACTCGATTTATACAGCAGCGGACTGAAAATATACACCAGCATCGACTCCCGGATGCAGACCTACGCTGAGGAAGCCGTGATGGCCAACATGCGCGATCAGCAAAAGAAATTTTACGAACACTGGCGCGGTCGTAACCCGTGGGTAGAACAGGATAAGCGTACCAAAAAATACGTTGAAACGAAGGGCTTCATTGAGCGGGTGGCCCGCCGAACCGGGCGGTACAAAGCCCTGAAGGCGGAATATGGAAATGACGAGCAAGCCATCTGGCGCGAAATGAACAAGCCAAACAAGATGAAGGTATTTGTCTATGGTGGTAAGCGGAACGAGAAAGACACGACCATGAGCTCGATGGACTCAATTCGATATTATAAACGGATTCTCAATACGGGTTTTATGTCGATGGACCCCCGCACGGGCCACGTTAAAGCCTGGGTAGGCGGCATCAACTTCCGGCACATGAAGTTCGACCACGTCCGTCAAAGTCGTCGGCAACCGGGTTCGACGTTCAAGCCATTTATTTACCTGACCGCGCTGGATCAGGGATTTGTGACGCCGTGTAGCCAAATCACCGACCAGCCCACTACGTTTGCCCACGGCGAAGATAACAACAACGGCCCCGCCTGGACACCCAAAAACTCCAACGGTCGATACAGTTACCAAAGCCTCTCGCTGCGTGAAGCTCTGGGTCGTTCAATCAACACCGTTAGTGCACAGTTGATTAAAAAGACCCGCGCAGCAGAAGTTATCAAATACGCCCACGAGATGGGCATCGAGAGTAAGGACCTGCCTAACAACCCGACGCTCAGTCTCGGCACGGGCGACGTATCGGTCTATGAGATGGTGGCAGCCTATTGCGCCTTCGCCAACGGTGGGCAGCGGGTACGGCCCATGATCATCACGCGCATTCTCGACAAAAATGGCAACGAGCTGAAACGCTTCACAGTCGATGCCAAACAGGTTATTAGTGCCAACCGGGCTTACGAAATGCTGCACCTCATGCGCGGGGCCGTCGAAGAACCCGGCGGTACGTCGGCGCGGCTCAAATCGCAATACAAACTGCTGGAAGGCGGCAACGAGATTGCGGCCAAAACCGGTACGACCTCCAACTATTCAGATGCCTGGTTTATGGGCATGACGCAGCATCTCGTATCGGGCCTGTGGGTCGGTGGCGACGATCGGGCTATTCACTTCCGTACCATCGAGCTCGGTCAGGGCGGGCGCATGGCCATGCCTGCCTGGGGACTGTACATGCAGAAAATCTACGCCGATCCTACGCTGACCAACTACCGCCCCGAGCCATTCCGCAAGCCCAATAACTTTAAAATCGACTGTGGCGGCTACCACATCGACTCCTCGCAGCGGTACATTGCACCAAAAGTCGTTTCGGATGGTGAAGAAGACATTTTGCAGTAGACTGGTTCACCGGACCGACCGCCCATGCGCATTCTGCTCTCACCTGACAAATTTCGCGGTTCGCTCACGGCCCGGCAGGTGGCCGACGCAATGGCCGAGGGTGCCCGGCTGGCCCTACCCGATGCGGCTATCGTAACGCTGCCGCTGGCCGACGGGGGCGAAGGCACAGCCGCCGTACTGACCGAAGCCACTCAGGGGACGTGGCATACCGTCAGCGTCAGCGATCCGCTGGGCAGGCCCGTCGAAGCGGGGTTTGGCGTGTCAGGCGATGGGCGTACGGCCTTTATTGAGATGGCACAGGCATCGGGGCTGGCGTTGTTGACAATCAATGAGCGCGATCCGGGTCAGACCAATACGTTCGGCACGGGCGAGCTGGTGCAGCGGGCTGTTGCTACCGGAGCCATGCACATCGTGCTGGGGATTGGCGGCAGTGCCACTAACGACGGAGGCATTGGTATGGCGGCTGCGCTGGGCTGGCAGTTTCTGGACGCGTCGGGCTTTACGCTGGATGCCATCGGAAACAATCTGATTCACATCCGTAAGTTGGTGCCGCCCACCACCCCACCCGCTCCCGGCGTGCAGTTCCGGGTCGCCTGCGATGTAACCAACCCACTCTGCGGACCCGCCGGTGCTACCTTCGTGTATGGCCCGCAAAAGGGAGCAACGCCAGAGCAGTTGGTTTTGCTCGACGCCGGTCTGCAAAACCTAGCCCAGTGTATTCACGAGCAGTTTGATATCGACGTGGCCAGCATACCAGGTTCGGGAGCTGCGGGTGGGCTGGGTGCGGGGGCTTTGTTTTTCCTGAATGCCACCCTGCAACCCGGTGTTGATCTGATTCTTGATGCCGTTGGATTTGATAAGCACCTCGCCGGTGCTGACCTCGTACTGACGGGAGAAGGCAAACTGGACCGGCAAACGCTCGATGGAAAACTTCTTAAAGGCGTAACGGACCGGGCCAACCAGGCCAATATTCAGGTGGTAGCTCTCTGCGGTACGCTGGATCTAAATCCCGCTGATCTGGACGTGCTCGGTGTGCGGGCAGCGTTCTCGGTCCTGACTAAACCACAATCCCTTGCCGAAGCTATTCTAACCGCCCATGACGACGTAGTTCGGGCAACCTTTGCCGTATGCCGGTTGTTCTTTTAAAAGCCCATAACCTATTAGGCAGGGTAACTAATCAGACTGGTGGCTATGCCCGAATTCAACTACAAAGAGGAACTGACTAAGGTGCCGCACGAACCGGGGGTATATCGGTATTTCGACGTATCGGGCGAGGTGATTTACGTGGGTAAAGCCAAAGACCTGCGTAACCGGGTAAGCAGTTATTTTACCAATTCCAAAGGCCACGACCGCAAAACGCTGCGGCTGGTCAGTCAGATCCGAAAGATCGAGTTCACCATTGTGCATACTGAATTCGACGCGCTGCTACTCGAAAATCAGCTCATTAAACGGTACCTGCCCAAGTTCAACATCCTGCTGCGCGACGACAAAACGTACCCGTTCGTCTGCGTCACGAATGAACACTTTCCGCGCGTAATCACCACCCGGCGCATTGACCGTAAGCAGGGTACGTTTTACGGGCCGTTTGCCAATCTGAAGCCGATGTATACCGTACTGGACATGTTTAGCCAGTTGTTCACGCTCCGTACCTGCACGTACAATCTCGCCCCCGAGAACATTGAAGCGGGCAAATATAAAGTCTGTCTGGAGTACCACATTGGTAACTGCAAAGGCCCCTGCGAAGGCAAACAAGCCGAAGCCGATTACACTAACGAGATCGATCAGGTACACCAAATTCTAAAGGGTAATCTGAAACCAGCGCAGGAATTTTTCAGGGAGCGGATGGTTGGGGCAGCCAATAATCTGGCGTTTGAGCAGGCACAGCAGTACAAAGATCGGCTGGAGGTGTTGCAACGTTTTCAAAGCAAATCGACGGTGGTGAACCCCAAAATTGCTGATGCCGATGTATTCTCGATTGCCTCTGATGAAGTGGCTGCCTACGTCAATTTTATGAAGGTGGTGAATGGCACCATCGTCCAGGCACACACGGTAGAAATCAAGAAAAAACTGGACGAACCCGACACAGATTTGCTGACCATGCTGATTGTTGAATTTCGGGAGCAGTACGGCAGTCAGGCCAAAGAGATCATCACGAATATTCCACTCGATGTGGATCTGAAGGCCGTGATAACGGTACCTCAGATTGGCGACAAGAAGAAACTACTCGATATGTCGCTGAAGAACGTGCTGTATTTCCGGCGTGAACGACAGGACCGCGCCATTGCCGAGGCCACCGCCAACGCCAGCAAAAAGGACCGGGTACTGCTGACGCTTAAGAAAGATTTGCAGCTCAAAGCAATTCCAAACCGCATCGAGTGCTTTGACAACTCCAACATTCAGGGTACCAACCCGGTGGCAGCAATGGTTTGTTTTCTCGGTGGCAAACCAGCCAACAAAGAGTACCGGCACTTCTCGATCAAGACCGTTATTGGCCCCAACGACTTTGCCAGCATGTATGAGGTAGTAACGCGCCGATACACGCGGGTGCTGGAAGAAGGCACCGACCTACCCGACCTGATCGTGATTGACGGCGGCAAAGGTCAGCTCAGTGCCTCCTGCGACGCGCTCAAAGCGGTTGGCCTGTACGGTAAAATCCCAATTATCGGCATTGCCAAACGGCTCGAAGAAATCTACTTCCCGGAAGACAACCTGCCGCTATACATCGACAAAAAATCGGAATCGCTCAAGCTCATTCAGCGCATCCGCGACGAAGCCCACCGCTTTGCCATTACGTACCACCGCGACAAACGCAGCCGCAACAGCCTTATCAGCGAACTCGAAAATGTAGATGGCATTGGCAAGAAAATAGCCGCTAAGCTGCTCAAACATTTCAAAGGCGTCAAAAACATCCGCGAAGCCAACATCGCCGAAGTAGCCGAAGTAGTAGGTCAGGATCGGGCTACTAAGTTGAAGCAGTATTTTGACGCAATTGATGGGAAGTAGGTTGGACGCCCACGTCCGACCAGTCGCGGAGCGGCTAACGACGTAGTAGCATCTGATTTATCAACATCTATCTCTTAGCTCCAGCCACATTGTTAGCCTGACGGCCTGGTCGCACAAGAGTGTACGACCTACAAAAAAACACCCGCCTGAATTAACGGGCGGGTGTTTTTTTGTATATCAGGAGCGGTTAATACTCCCACAAACCGTGTTCTTTTTCCATCAATTCATACTCGGCCTGATACGATTTAATCAAACCTTCCTTGTCGCCGTAGAGGTCCACAAACGACCTGTCGCCGGGGTTGGACTCTTTCCAGATACGACCGTAGAACAGGCGCAGATCGAAGGCGTCGGCAAGGTTTTTATGCTGAGCCTGATTCTGGGGGTTATACCAGATAAACTTCTTCGGGTCGCTGCGGAAGAGCTTGTCGAGATCCTTCCACTTAAAGAATACCACCGGAATCTCGAAACCAGCCGGGTTTTTATCGGCGGGCAATACAATACCGACCGACTGAATGTCGTAGTACAGCCGCGACCGTTTCCGGTCAAAAATCCAGTCTTCTTTGATCTCGATCAGATTCAGTTCCTTGGCAAAAAACTCATCACCCGACAACGTTGGTGCTGTGGCTATCGTATCCTTGACCGGAGCAGGTTCTTCGATGACCGGAGCCGGAGCCGCTTTCTTGCCTTTTTTGCCTTTAGTTGGCTTAGCTGCCACCTTCTTCACCGGTGCCCCCCATCCATCGTCAGCGGGAGCAGCAGCAGCAGTTTTCTTGGGTGTACCCCAGCCGTCGTCGGCAGGTTTTGCTTTCGCATCTGGTTTTTTGGGCGTGCCCCAGCCGTCGTCGGCAGCGGTGCCGTCTTTACCGGGTTCCTTAAAACCAGCCGCAATCTCTTCCTGCGACAAACCGCCCGCCGTGTTTGGCACGAGCAATTTCTCGTGCATCTTCTCAATTGTGATTTTGGTGGTTAGCGAATCGGTTGAATAGGCATCCAGCAAACCCGCTTTCACGGCGTCAATCAGGTACTTTGGAAGTTCGTTGTTCTTCGAGAACATCGACTGATTCTGCTTCTCCTTCAGGTCAACGCGACGCCAAAGGGTTTTCTTCATCATGATATCGTTCTCGTTGATACCCCGTACCGAGTTGGGATTTACACCCGTACTGGCTTTTTCCTGCGCCAGCGCGTTGCCGCCGGCCAGAGCCAGCGCGGCTGTAGCCACCAGCCCGGCAAACCGAATGTTTTTAGCCTGGATTATGCTCATCTTTCTGTTGTCAGTTCAGTATGTTAACGGCTCAAAAACCGCTTTATTCTCTTAGTAAAGCGAAACCTGATAGAGCGGGCTACCCATCGGTACGTTGCTGATTTCACCCCGGAAGTTCTGACGCTGAACGCCATCAACCTGAATAACGAGCCGGTCACCCTCCTGTGCTTCAGCAGCCAGCCCACCAATAGAACCGCCACCGGCACCAAGCTGAGTAGCCTGAATACGACGCGACCCGCGCACCAGGCTTACCGTCATTCCGGTTACCCGGAACTTAGCATCATCAGGAGAAAAAGCAGCGAAACTTGGATCAGCTACAGCCCGCACCTGTACCGAACGCGCTGACGAAACGGGTACCCCTCTCGGATCATTGGCTGGTCGGCCACCCACAGCATATTCCAGCGTTGGACGGGGAACCAAGTTTACCCGGAACCTCTCGGTACCAAGTAAATTTCCACCGTTACTGATATTGATAGCAATGTCTTTGGAACTGGGCACCACCGTTACTTTCCCCTTCACGCCCGATGGAACAACGGCACCCCCATTGGCCGTGATCGTTGGGTTCCACAGAGCACCGAGTTGTGGACTTTGAATGCTCAGCTTGTTGGCACAGCCGAGGTATAGAGGAGGTAACGTACCCGTTTCAATCTGGTACGTCGGCTTCGCTACGAAGTACTCTGCCGTGAGCGGTACCGTCTTCTGGCCACCCGCAGAATTATACGAGATAGAACCAGTCAGTGTACGCCGGGCCAGACCGTCTTTGTCGTACGCACCACCCTGCGCTGTAAACTCAACGATACCAACACCATCACGCATGGTTACGTTGCCGCCGTTCAGACTCATGCGTGGCTGGATACCCGACGACGAAGCGGCCAGGTACATTTGTCCTTTAAACTTCGTACCGGCCACCACCACTTTCGAGTCCATGCTCAATTGGGCAATGATCTTATCAAATTTCACATCCTGCGCTCCTACTTTGGCAGCCAGTACGTTCAGCACTTCGCCCTCAATCCGGCGAACATCAGTTTGCCGTTGTGTCAGTACGGCCAACGCTGCCGGTACCGGCGTTTGCGCAAAGTTCAGTTCGCCGAAATCCTTCTCCCGCTGTGCGGGCGACCGGCTCGAAATGGGGTCGTCCTTACCATCAGCGGCAAGCGTCGGGTATTTCGTCGGGCTATACTTCGTCAGACTTTGCAGATACCCGTTCAGGTCTTTCTGCAATTTGTATGCCTGACCGTTGTGATTACCACCCACCATAATTTGGGCTACCTTCTCTTCCTCACTCAGGTTCTTGATATTACCCAGTTCGTCGAGACCACCACCGGCTTCGGTGATGATTCGCTGCTTCAGCCCATCAATTTGGCTGATAACGCCCGCAGTTAGCTTGCGTACCTCGTCGGCCTGTTGCACAATGGCTACATCAGCGGGGCGGTTACCCGACTTCTCGACCGTTGCCCGGATATTGCCCACCGTGGATTCATTAACACGGTTGGCCGAGAAAGTGGATGCTTCCAGGCTATTATTCAGTAAGACAAATTTATCCAGAATGGCCGATGTCACCTGCAATGCCAGTAACGCGGTCAAGACCAGGTACATCATCCCGATCATCTTCTGACGGGGTGTTTCTTTTGTGCCTGCCATTTAATTTTAGTTGTAGAGTTGTGGAGTTGTAAAGTTGGCTGGCGCGTCCGAAACTGAGCCGGATGCACGGTACAACTCTATGACTTATGATTTCCTTTAGTTTCCCCGCATGGCGGTCAGCATGCTACCGTAAACGCCATTGAGCGACGAGAGATTACCGGTCAGTTTAGCCAATTCGCTCTTGAACTGCTGCGTGTCGCGGCTGGCATCACTCATGTTTTCCATGGCAGCTGTCAGGCTACCGTAGAATGCATTCATGGCTTTCAGGTGCTTGTTGGTGTCCTGCAATTCCAGTTCATAAACGGCGTTGAGCGCGCCCATATTCTTGGTTACTTTCTGGAATTGATCGCGGTAATCTTTGGCATCCGTCGTGGCATCGGCCATTGAGTTCATGGCCGTGATAGCCGTGCCGTATGATTTATTCATGTCGCTAATGGAACTCGACGCCGACTTAACGTTGCGGGCGTAGTCGTTCGTGGCCACCGTAGCGTCGGTCAGGTCGGAGAGTTTCGAGACGGTGTCGTTCAGGCTTCGGAAACCCGTGCCGAGTTTCTCAAATACGTCGGGTGTTACTTTGGCCTGCGCCAGCATCTGATCCATGTTGGCGGTCAGGCCGTTGGGCTGAGCAACTGCCTTACGGGCTTCACCCCGGTAATCGGTTGCCAGTTCAGGATATACACGCTCCCATTCGTAGCCATCGCTCTCTGAGGGCGGGAACAGGAAACTCTGTGCAGCATATAGCAGGAATATAATGGCCTCGGTACCGAGACCAAGAAAGAGCATCTCAGTACCACCGGCAAGGTGGTTAATCTTGAACATAGCTCCCGTCACGACAATAGCCGCGCCGACGCTGTAAATAGTTGGTACCAAACGGTCCCAGAAGAAATTGGTTGACTTTGCTGCTGCCATGATTAGTAATGAATTGGAATAGATACTGATTTGTGGAGTCAAGAAAGCTGAACATCAACCCGTCGAACCAGTCGGGTTCTCCTCAGTCGGTCAATGTTCAGCGTTGGTTACTGCATATTATGCTTTCGGCGCTTTAGCGGCTTTTTTGCTGGTTTTGGCTTTACCACCGCTACCACCAACCCGGCCACTCCTGCCTGTTGCGGCCCGGCCTTCGAGGTTATCCATTACACAGCGGAACCCGATGTATGACCGCTTCTGATCTTCATATTCGTAAGTGCGGGTACCCGTTTCGAGGTAGTAGGCAATGTCTTTCCAGGAACCGCCCCGTACCACTTTACGCGGCTCATCGGCGTTCTGATTGTCGGGGTTCATGTCCCAGACAATGGCGTTGGAGTTTTCGGCGAAAGCATCGCGGCACCATTCGGCCACGTTGCCCGACATATTATACAGGCCGTAATCGTTGGCGTTGTACGCGTTGGCCGGGGCTGTGTATGGGTAACCGTCAGCGTCGAAGTTACCGCGCTGTGGTTTAAAGTTGGCTAAGTAGCAACCTTTACCGTTGGCCACGTAGGGATTACCCCATGGATATTTGGCTCCGCTTTTGCCACCCCGCGCGGCCCATTCCCATTCTGCTTCCGAAGGCAACCGGAACCCGAACGAGCGATAGCCCCCGTCTTTGGTACGGGTGTCGTCGAGCATATTGGTGCGCCATTTGCAGAAATGCTTAGCGGCCAGCCAGCTAACGCCTACTACGGGATACGTATCAAAAGCAGGGTGGGCGTAGTAATGCTCCAGCATAGGGTCGCCGTTATGGTAGGTGAAGTCACTTTTCCAAACGGCGGTATCGGGATAAAACTTCGCCATGATCTCTTCTTCGCCCAGTGTTGCTACGGAGTCGGCGAGGAGCGCGTTCACATACTGCCGGTATTCGTGGTTGGAGATCTCGGCATCGTCCATGTAGAACGAGCTGATGGTTACCTGCCGGTTCATGTTAATCTGGGTAGCGGCTACGTCTTCGTCAGCCTGACCCATGATAAACGAACCCGACGGCACCAGCACCATACCATAAGGCGTAGGCTGTTTCCAACCCTTTCGACCCGTAGCAGTAATCTCGCCATTGGTCATGCCAACCTCACCGTTATTTTTGCCTTTGCCTCCGAATTTCGACTTCACGAATCCGCAACCCTGCATCAGTATCACCACTGCTGCCACTATCACCCCACGGGTTGCGTTGATTGTAAACCAGTTAGACTTCATCATTTTAAATACTTTTGACCTTCTCCTTTGTGCAAGACCGAACTAAAAACGAAAATCCGTTTGGTTATTGTATGTATGCCGGGCTTTCACCACCGCTTTCGCCAGAATTTATACCTGAGTGGATTAGGACCCGATTTTGTATTGATTTTAGCCAGAGAAAACTAACTGACAATACCATCTTTTACAACTTTAGTCGGTGTTGGCAATCACGTGAACAACAATGTTGCCAAAAAATACGTCCACCCTATCAACATCCGGTATTTATGCAATGATCTATTGGCTCAGTACCGAAATCGTGGTGTTCGGATGATTGGCTTCTTCCGGCTGCTTGGTGCGGGCAGGGCATATCCTAACAGTATTTCATACGATGTAAAGCTTTTACCGCTCGTGCCGTTTGTTACCAGGTCCAGTGCGCCACCAACCCGCAACGCGTTGCGTCGTCCTACATTCGCACCTATTGTCCCTACAACGGCATCACCAAGTCGGTAGCCAATCCCAACCCAGTAGTTATTGGCATACGTACTTAGTAGATTGACCGATACGTTTGACGGCTGAAGTCCGGCCTTTGTGTCGTATTGCACCAAAACGGATGGTTGCACGTCAAAGTCGTAGCTCAGGCCAAGTCGATAACCCGCCGTTAAGTAAGCTACCCGATTTAAGGGGTTGGTGGAGCGGTCGGTTCCCAACGTGTAAGTCGCCTGGTTTATGTGCGTCAGACTCACGCCCAGCCAATAATCAGTTGTGTTGTAATAGACACCAGCTCCAAAATCGGGCCGGGCCTGATTTTGTTTTCCCGTCGGAATCAGGGGATCATTGGGTTCGCCGGGACGCAATTGACCATAGTCGAACCCCTTATTAAACAGCCCTGCCTGAACACCCAGAGAGAGCGTCCCGTTCTTCAGCGTAGCCCGGTACGCATAGGACAGCTGTACAGACTGATTTGTAATCTGGCCAAGCCGGTCGTTCAGGACATAGATACCCACGCCACTTTTAATTCTGTCGAGCGGCAAATTGATGGATAGAAGCTGCGTATTCTGCGCTCCACCATCGCTGGCAATAGTGGGCTGATAGCCGAGGTATTGGGTCCGTTGCGTGAGTTGAATGCGCGTCAGGCCTTCCGAACCAGCGGCTGCTGGGTTGTAGTACAGTGGGTTGTACATGTACGTACTAAACTGCGGGTCCTGTTGTGCCAGGACTGGTTCAATGCTAAAACATGCCAAAAGACCCAGAACGTAAATGATGCGCTTCATAGAATGGGAAAGAGAGCCAAAGCCGGTTTTAAATCCGAATAACCGCAGTATATACACAAACGACTAGGTGTCTAAATTATTGACAAAAAAAGGTTGAACGTCCCAAGTCAGACGCACGTCTATCAGGAGCATTCAACCCGTTTGTAACCGCATTCGGGGGGGCTACTTGTTGACTTTTTTAATGTACAGATCCAGCGCACCGGTCATAGACGGTGCATTGGGCAGGGGAGCCTCAATATCGAGTGTTAGCCCGGCGTCCTGAATGGCTTTTGCCGTGGTTGGTCCGAAAGCGGCCAGACGGGTGCCATTTTGCTTGAAATCAGGAAAGTTACTCATCAGCGATGCCACGCCCGACGGGCTAAAAAACGCGATGATGTCGTAGCTGCTGATATCTACGTCCGAGAGGTCAGACGGTACGGTGTCATACATAACGGCTTCGGTGAAATGCAACCCGCTCGTGTCCATGAACTCCGGGATATCGTTCCGGCGGATACTGGAACACGGAAACAGGAACTTCTCGCTCTTGTGTTTCTTGATAAGATCGAACAGCTCGGCGGCCCGCTTGGTACCGTTGAAGATCTTCCGCTTCCGGACCACAATGTATTTCTGAAGGTAATTGGCCGTCTGCTCCGAAATGCAGAAGTACTTCATGTCGATAGGCACCTCAACGCGCATTTCCTGACAGATGCGGAAGAAGTGGTCAATAGCATTCCGGCTCGTGAAGATGATGGCCGTATGGTCGAGAATATTGATTTTCTGCTTACGAAATTCCCGAGCCGTGACGCCTTCGATCTGGATAAATGGGCGAAAATCAACTTCCAGTTCGTAGTCATCTACCAGACCAAAGTAAGGTGACTTTTCATCGACGGGACGGGACTGGGATACCAACAGCCGGGTAACTTTTTGCTGGCGTTCAGAAGTTGATACTCCTTCCAATTCGGGCCGGTCTGCGGTGGATTGCATAGTATTGTCGTTCATTGAAACACTGTTACGGTAATTTACCCATCAAAGTGCGAAACGCAGCCCAATGATGAGTGGGATCAATTCAACGATACAAAGATACGAAAATAAATACAGGTTCTTGATGGATTCCTGGCTCCTGATAACCACATAAAACCACCCTAACCGGACCAGATAGAACAGCAGCAGCAACGGTAGCAATAGCTCCGGTACCCAGCCTGTTGCCGACGTATTGTAGGCAATGACAGACAGGAGCAGGGTCAAACCCGTAAAAAACAGGGCGGATGACTGTAGTGCTTTAAAGAAGTGAATATTGACAATGTCTTGTAGTTTGTAGAGTCCGCCAATGACCTCCAGCAGGAAGTATTTTCCCAATAGGGTCACGAACGCAGCAATACCCAGTCCAACAAACTCGCCCACCAGCCAGGCCGATTGCTGCTCGCCCGCAAACAGTCGGCCTGGCGTCATAACATCGATATTTCGGCTTTGCAGAAAAACAATCAGGTAGGCAGTAACCAGACCGAGGTTACCCACAAACAAAACGTTGGCACTGCTGAGCGGACGGTTTATCAGGAACGAGTCTTCGTCAGACCGTAGTGACAGTAAATCACGAATGTTGAATATTCGTCGGAAGGCGCGGGGATACAGCGCGTACAGCAGCGCATGCGTAGCCAGCAGGAAGAGTAGTCCGGCACCCAGAAAATTGGAGTATGCCGAACGGATTCGGGGCCGGACACTCAGGTTGTCGTCACGAAGTACAACGGCTTTCTGAGTGGTTGAGATAGGTTGCCCAATAATGACCTGCTTGCCCTGCACCCCTGGCGGACCATAGAGTGTCAGAAATAGTTCGGTGTGGGGAGCCGGCGCATCAGGGCGGGCAGGGCGGTGATAGGCCCGGTACAGACTGTCTATGCGAAGCAACTGCCACTGTCCGGCCTGAAGTTTACGTTTCAGAGCCGCGTTGACAAATAAATAGCTATCCTGCTCAGTTCGCAGCAACAGCGTATAGTTCCGGTTACTTTCCAAGTCGATAAACAGGCTTAGGGCTGTTTCGTCGGCGTGAAATTCATCTATGTAAGGGATGTACGCTTTGGTAGCGTCATCATAGACCAGGAACTCGTCCCGAAAATTATGGACTGGATAATAGCGTTCGCCCGGCCCTGTGCCGTTGGTACGGGGTTGGGCCAATAGTGAATGAGTGAATGAATGAATGAGCGAATAAAGGAGCGCGAAAACGAGCGGTTTCACTACCTTCCTGCCGGGTATAGGCCAGCTGACCCGCTTACCCGCTCGCTTTATTTCGATTTCTGCATTCGCTAATTCACTCATTCACACAGTACGGCGTTCCGGTTGTTAATTTTTCCCCAGTGCCTTCAGCATGGTGTCCCCGATAAGAGCGGGTGATTCTACGACATAGATGCCGCACTCGCGCATGATGGCCATTTTAGCAGCTGCGGTATCGTCGGCTCCACCAACAATAGCGCCGGCATGGCCCATCCGGCGGCCTTTCGGGGCGGTTTGACCGGCAATAAATCCAACAACGGGCTTGCGGTTACCGTCGGCTTTGATCCAGCGGGCAGCTTCGGCTTCCATACCGCCACCAATCTCGCCAATCATCACAATGGCTTCAGTGTCGGGATCGTTCATCAGCAGTTCAACGGCCTCTTTGGTGGTCGTGCCAATAATGGGATCACCGCCAATACCGATGGCCGTACTCTGACCCAGACCTGCTTTGGTAAGCTGGTCAACAGCTTCGTAGGTCAGCGTACCCGACTTGGAAACGATACCAACGGTACCTTTCTTGAAAATGAATCCGGGCATGATACCCACCTTGCACTCTTCGGCGGTCATGACGCCGGGGCAGTTGGGGCCAATCAGCCGAACGTTGCGACCTTCGAGGTAGTTTTTCACCTTCACCATGTCTTCGGTCGGGATACCTTCGGTAATGCAGATAATGACGGCAATACCAGCTTCGGCAGCTTCCATAATAGCGTCGGCAGCAAACGCGGGCGGCACGAAAATGATGGATACGTTAGCTCCAGCTTCCTCAACAGCCTGCTGAACGGTGTTGAAAACGGGCCGGTCGAGGTGGGTTTGACCACCTTTACCGGGCGTAACGCCCCCAACCACACTGGTACCGTATTCAATCATCTGCTGGGCGTGAAAACTACCCTCAGAACCCGTAAAACCCTGGACGATAACTTTGGAGTCTTTGTTGACTAAAACACTCATGGCGGTTGGCTGATCGTTGGTGATCCGGGCGAGACTTACCCGTAAAAAAGTTGGGCAAAAGTAGGCCAATCTTCGTAATTTTCGTGATGATTTTTTCGCACATTCTCTCCGGCTGTATCCTGGCCGGAGTGGGCTTTGGTGTATTCTGGCACTTTTTCGGGCAAATTTCGCTGTTCAACCGGCTGCTATGGGGTTTCTTTCTGCTCATCATATCGCTGGTTGCACTCATTGGGGTTTTCATCTATGCGGCCAACGACACACTCCGGCCTCTTCACCAGTCCATGATCCTACTATCAGACAGTCTGGGTGTGGTATGCGTAGTTACGGCAGTGTACGCACTGCTCAATCAGCGGACACTTTCGCTGCGGGCATTCATCTCAATCATGCTGTTTGGCCTGGTTCTGTTTATCAGTCTGCTCCTGCCTGAGGTACGTGTCTTCACACCCGTTGTGCCGTCACTGGGCATTTTAATTCTGATGCTACTGGCGGTTTTTGCCTTACTACAACGAAATAAACGTGGGTTATGGGTGGTACTGGCGGCTATGCTTCTGGGTGTGTCAACCAAAGCTGACTCGGTAAATAGCTTTATTGATCCTATCGATTTTTACCACTACGTCACCGCCCTCGCGCTCTGGTTTTTTGGCAAAGCGGCCCAGCCCCGGCCCCCTAAACCAATCCGGTACACGAGTAGCTGAGTTGGCATACTTCAAGGACCAATACCGGTCCTGCCCTATCAGAACCCAACACCTGTGAACGTGTCGGCGTTGGCCCATGACCAAAGCTGCCAAACCAGTTCGCACGGCCTTGGCAGCATGGAAAAACTCCTGCTCCTGAAAGATGAGCAATCGGAAGGCTTTTCAAATTGAAGCGCCCGCCCGCCTTCACGTATCCAGCCAGCAGTCAATAGGCTGAGCAACTGTACTAATTTTGTCTCCTGTCAATCAAATAGTTCGGTTACCTTTTCCCGATCATATACTCTCCCCGTAACGAAATTCATGGCACTACGACGGTGTAGCTATTGACTGGGCTGATTCGTTTCGCTGGTTTGGGCGGGATGGTCAACTTTTAACGGGTGCATTTTGTTACCCTGTCAAAGCCGATAGTCTTAAAACGGCTATCTTTGCGGCTTCTTATGAGCTACGCATCATACAACCTATTATGTTATCCATCAATAATTTACACGCCCGCATTGGCGAAAAAGAAATTCTAAAAGGATTGAACTTGACCGTTAACTCCGGTGAAATTCACGCCATTATGGGGCCAAATGGGGCGGGTAAGAGTACACTGGCATCCGTATTGGCCGGACGCGAAGATTTTGAAGTAACCGACGGCAGCGTTGATTTTGAAGGCAAAGACCTGCTCGACATGGCTCCCGAAGTGCGGGCCGCTGAAGGCATATTTCTGGCTTTCCAGTATCCCGTAGAGATTCCAGGCGTCAGCACGACCAACTTTCTGAAAACTGCCATGAACGAAATCAGAAAGCACCGGGGACAGGACCCACTCGACGCGGTGCAGTTTCTGCGGCTGATGAAAGAAAAAATGAAACTCGTCAATATCGACCAGTCACTACTGAGCCGTTCGCTCAACGAAGGCTTTTCGGGCGGGGAAAAAAAACGCAACGAGATTTTTCAGATGGCTATGCTCGAACCCAAACTGGCTATTCTGGACGAAACCGATTCGGGTCTCGACATTGACGCCCTGCGCATCGTAGCTGAAGGCGTCAATCAACTGCGCTCGCCCGAACGTGCTACCCTCGTTATTACCCACTACCAGCGGTTACTTGACTACATCGTGCCTGACTTTGTACACGTTCTCTACCAGGGTCGTATCGTTAAGTCCGGCCCCAAAGAGCTGGCCATGGAACTCGAAGAAAGAGGTTACGACTGGATCAAAGACGAAATTCACGCATAGGTTAATTATGAATGATGAATGATGAATTGGTCCGCAAAGCAGACAAATTCCTTCCGGTACTATCTCATTCATAATTCATAATTCATAATTCAAGAAATGACTCCTACTATCAATACATATAATCACTTCAAGGATCAACTGCTGGCGTCGTTTCGGCTGGCCGAAGACCGGATGAACGGGGAGGCCAAAACGGCGTTTCATGGTATCCGGCGAGCGGCTCTGGATCAGTTCGACCGGCTGGGGTTCCCTACCCTGCGGCACGAGGAGTGGAAATACTCGAACGTAACGGCTCTACTCAAAGAGGATTTCGATCTGGATGCTTCGTCGTCGCTGACCGCCAACGATCTGACTCAACTCGAAATTCCGAATCTGGATGGCAACATTCTGTATTTCGTGAATGGCCGTTACCGCGCCGATTTGTCGCGCGTGGTTAGCCCGGCCAGCGAGGTGGAGTTACTGAGTTTTGCCGACGCTCAAAAAGCCGAACCGGAACTGATTGGCGACCATTTTTCGCGCTATGCCGATTATCAGGATAATGCCTTTACGGCTCTTAATACAGCTTTTGCGCAGGACGGTATCGTCATTCGCGTACCAGCCAACACGACGGTAGCGCAGCCGGTTATCCTGCGCTTTGTTACCGACAGCCGTGAGAAGAACATTGTATCACAACCGCGCAATCTCATTTTGGTGGGCCGTAATGCCGAAGTGACCGTGTCCGAATCGTACCGGACACTGGGCGATGGCGCGGGCTTTACCAACGTAGTGACCGAAATAAATCTGGAGCGCGATGCCCGGATGCAGTATTACAAAGTACAGAATGACACCGAGCAGAGTTATCACATCGGTACCACGCAGGTGCACCAAGCCGACAGCAGCCATTTTTATTCGGCTACGGTAACGCTCAACGGCAACTTCGTACGTAACAATCTGAACATCGTTCTGATGGGTCAACACGCCGAAGCATTCATGTACGGCCTGTATATGCCCAACGGCAAACAGCACGTAGATAACCACACGCTGGTAGACCATGCCATGCCCAACTCGTACAGCAACGAACTCTACAAAGGCATTCTGAACGACAGCGGCACGGGAGTTTTCAACGGTAAAATCTACGTCCGGCCCGACGCTCAAAAAACCAACGCCTATCAGTCATGTAAGAACGTGGTGCTGGCCCCCGGCGCGAGCATGAACACCAAGCCACAGCTGGAAATCTACGCCGACGATGTAAAGTGTTCGCATGGTACTACTACGGGGCAGTTAAACGACGAAGCCCTGTTTTACATGCAGAGTCGGGGTATTCCGAAAGACGAGGCCCGGACGCTGCTGCTCTACGCCTTTGTGCAGGATGTACTGAGCCAGATTAAAATCCAGCCCATCCGCGAGTATCTGGAGGGCGTAGTCCGGCAAAAGCTGGGCGAATAGCGACCACGGCATATAAACGACAAGTGATGGGTCGTGCAGCGTGAACAATATTGGTGAAGGCCGTATTACTCACGTAGCACGGCCCATTGTTCTATCAGAAAGCACCTTTCCTGCGGTTGGTTTGTTCTTTAGACATGATCCAGGCATCAACCTCTATGCAAGCTTCTCCCGATACGATTCTCGACATTCAGCAAATCAGACAGGACTTTCCCGTTCTCGATCAGCAGATAAACGGCCGCCCCTTAGTGTATTTTGATAATGCGGCCACCAACCAGAAACCGCTGTCGGTGATTAATGCGCTGACCAATTATTACGAGGGCTACAACGCCAATATCCACCGGGGTATTCACCACCTTGCCGAGCAGGCCACTGCCGCTTTTGAAGCGTCGCGCCGGTCGGTGCAGGCGTTCATGAACGCCGAGCACTGGCAGGAAGTCATCTTCACTTACGGCACTACGGACGGCATCAACCTCGTGGCGCAGACCTACGGACGCAAATTCCTCGGCGAAGGGGATGAGATTATTATCTCCGGCATGGAGCACCACTCCAACATTGTCCCGTGGCAGATGCTCTGCGAAGAACGCGGTTGCGTGTTGCGTATCATTCCCGTGAACGATGCGGGCGAACTGATACTGGACGAATACGAAAAGCTGCTGTCCGAAAAAACCAAACTCGTGTCGGTTGTGCACGTATCCAACTCGCTCGGTACCATCAATCCGGTTAAGCCAATCATTGATAAGGCGCATGAGTTCGGCGCGGTCGTTCTCATTGACGGGGCGCAGGCCAGCTCGCACCTCGACATTGATGTACAGGCTCTGGATGCTGACTTCTACGTCTTCTCGGCACACAAAATCTACGGCCCCACCGGCATGGGGGTTCTGTACGGCAAGAAAGCCCTGCTGGATGCCATGCCGCCGTACCGGGGTGGGGGCGAGATGATAAAAGAAGTAACATTCGAGAAAACAACCTATAACGACATTCCCTACAAGTTCGAGGCCGGTACGCCCAACATTGCCGATGTAGTGGCCGTAAAGTACGCACTGGACTACATGGCTGGGCTGGGCAAGGAAAATATTGCCGCCCACGAAGCCGACCTGCTCCAGTATGCCACCGAACAACTTAGCGAACTCGACGGCTTGCGCATTATTGGTCAGGCGAAGGAGAAAATCGGTGTGGTGTCGTGGGTGATGGATGGTATTCACCATCAGGATACGGGCGTCATTCTCGATCAGCAGGGCATTGCCGTGCGCACGGGCCACCACTGCACGCAGCCGCTCATGCAACGCTTCGGCATTGCCGGAACCACGCGGGCATCGTTCGCCGTTTACAATACGCGCGAGGAAGTGGATCGGCTCATTGCAGGTCTGCGCCGGGTACAGAAAATGATGTTGTAATCCCCTAAACTCTTTGACCATGGAAACCGAAGAAATTCTTTTAGACAAGAGTCAGGTTTTGGCCAGTTTGAGTGAGTTGCCTGACAAGGTTTCGTCGGAAGAACTCATTGAGCGCATTCTATTTATAAAACTGATACAGAACCGCCTGCGTGAGACAACCGAAGTACCACATGAACAGGTCATGAATGAACTTCGGGAGATGAAGGAGAGAAAGCGGGCCGAATATGCACGGGCAGCATGATCAACTGAAAAGAATCAGCCCGCGAGGATGTGCTTGAAATATATAGTTACTTCCTGAGCGTTTCGTTTGCTTTGGCTGACAATTGGTCGGACGAATTAGAGAAGAAACTCAAACTAATTGAGCAATTTCCGGGAATGGGTCGTATTGTACCCGACTATGACGTCTCATTCATCCGGGAAGTGTTCGCAGGTAGCTATCGGCTGGTTTACAGTACGCAGGAAGACGTACTCAAAGTACTGCGGTTCGGCCAATGGGTCGCCCACTCGGCAAATTATAACCAATGACGATCAACGAAAAACAGGACGAGATTATCGAAGAGTTTGACCTCTTCGACGACCAACTCGATAAGACGCAGTATATCATCGACCTCGGCAAGAAACTACCGCCAATGGCCGACCATCTAAGGACAGACGCTAACCGGATTATGGGTTGCCAGTCGAAAGTATGGGTCGATGCCGAACTAAACGACGACCGGCTGTATTTTTACGGGGACAGCGAACCAACGGCGCAAATCTCAAAAGGACTCGTAGGCCTTCTGATCCGGGTGCTATCGGGCGAAAAACCCGAAGACGTGGCTAACGCCGACCTGTATTTTATTCCGCGGGTGGGCATGGGCAACCTCATTACTTCGCTGCGGGCGGGTGGCCTTGCCTCGATGATCGAACGCATGAAAACCGCCGGACGAGCGCACACTGAACAAAGTCATCAACAATAAAAAGATGAACGACGAAGCAGAACTAAAAGAACAGGTTGTGATGGCCCTTAAAGGCGTTTATGACCCCGAAATTCCGGTGGACGTGTACGAACTGGGGCTCATCTACGACATCAAGATATTCCCGGTCAACAACGTTTATATTCTGATGACGCTGACCTCGCCCTCCTGCCCCTCGGCGGGCGAGATTCCCAGCGAAATCGAAGCGAAAGTCAGAGCCGTGCCGGGCGTGAACGACGTAAGCGTCGAACTGACCTTCGATCCCCCCTACTCCACCGAACTAATGTCGGAAGTAGCGAAGTTAGAACTTGGGTTTATGTGAAATTTAGGGGTAAGGCGTAAAGGAATAAGGTGTACTTATCAACACCTTTCCAACCTTACACTCTTACCCCTTGTACCTTTTAAAACTATAAACTGATATGTATCCTCCTCATTTGCTTATCCCCATGCGGGAAGACCTGACCAGCGTTGGCTTTCAGGAATTAACCACTGCTGCCGACGTAGACGCTGCCCTCACCGATCAGCAGGGTACCATGCTCGTAGTGGTAAACTCGGTATGCGGTTGCGCGGCTGGTGCCGCCCGCCCCGGCGTAAAAGCGGCTGTGACGCAGGGCAGCGTGAAACCCGATAAACTCGTGACAGTATTTGCCGGTGGTGATGTGGCAGCCACCGAGCGGATGCGTGAGTACCTGCTACCCTACCCGCCGTCGTCGCCCGCCATTGGGTTGTTCAAAGATGGTGAACTGGTGCATTTCGTAGAGCGACACCACATTGAAGGCCGTTCGGCGCAGATGATTGCCCAGCACCTCGACATGGTGTTCGATGAGTTCTGCGCGCCGGTAAACGCGTAATTTTCGTAGCCTGAACGCGCCCGTCCGGGAAGTAACTATTTACTTCCCGGACGGGCGCGTTCAGGCTATACTACGTTACCGCAAATACCTTTGCCAGTAATCTCGAAAGCGGCAACAGGCAGAATACCAGCATAGCCAGCGGAAAGTTGGCGAATGCCGCGACCCAGGCCGCGTTCATTACAATGAGCGAGATCACCCCTGCTCGCACGGCCAGACCAATATTGCGACCTACCGGTTCGTGTACGGCCCGCCAGAGTGGGGGGAAAATATAGTAGCCAAACAGCAGCAGAAAGGGCAAGGCCGTACCCAACTGCCCGCGTACCTGCGCCAAAGCCCCCACGCAGCCAATTACGAGCGCGTAGAGCAACCCTGCCACCCGTAATACACCAGAACTACCGCCGTGTACTTCGCCCCGGCTAATCATGGTAATGGCGGCAATATAGGCCACCGGCACCAGTCCCACCCACAGATAGGGTATGAGTTGTTCGGGAATGATACTTACACCCAATAACAGATTCAGCCCCCGGCACAGGCCCATATTTAGCGGCCCGAGCCAGTTGTGGTGTTTGCCATACCGGTCATACACCAGCGAAGCCACAGCAATACCGATGGCCAGCAAACCCGCCGTTGAGTTCACCATGAACGAAGCCCCTACCCCGATCAGAAGCAACACACTTCCCCACAAGGCAGCCGCCCGTTTTGGCACTATACCACTCGGAATTGGTCGCTCGGGCCGTTCGATTGCATCCAGTTCAGCGTCGAAAACGTCGTTGAACACAACGCCCCCGCCATACAGCCCCACCGTGGCCAACGCCAGCCAGCCAATGGGTGCGGCTACCGGAGCCGGAAGCAAAAAGTAGTGGGCAATGGCCATACCCGCCAGTACGTCGGCAATGGCCGTAACGAGGTTAGCCGGGCGGGTCAGCGTGAGGTAGGCGCGCAGGGTTGCGTTCATGTTGTTGAGTACACCAAAATTATTGCCGAACAACCTGCTGTGTCTGGCTTTGGTTGCCCACCTGCACCTGCAACAGAAATACACCGGCAGCGGGTAGGTTCACCAGCTCACTCATCGACGTAACGGAGCCAATGTTTTTTTGATAAATAATCCGTCCCTGAAGGTCAATCAGGCGCACACTCGTCTCGGTACGTTTCCCCGCCGACAGTTCGACTGAAACCCGGTCGTGGGTAGGGTTTGGAAAGATACGGAGCCGATTCACCAACGGGTCTTCGGTGGCCGTTACCACAACCGGAGGAACGACTACCACCGGCGGAGTTACTACAACCGGAGGAACGACTACCACCGGCGGAGTTACCACCGGCGGAGGAACGACTACCACCGGTGGAGTTACCACAACCGGTGGTGCTGTCACTGTAATCGTGAACGCATCGGCCAGACACTGCTTTCCATCCGAAACACCAATTGGGAACGTACCGGCTTTCTCGGCCACGTACCGGATGCTGCGCGTAGTTTGCCCGGCTGACCAGCGGTACTCGCCTGGCCAGGAAGCCGTTAACTGAAGCGTATCGGCCTGTTTGGCAGTGAGTGTCGTGGTTTTATTTATGTTTTTGACGATGGTAAACCGATCCGGCACCGATCCGTCAAAAGCCAGAAACTGCCCATCTATTCGGTTCTCGGTTACGTCGAGCAACACCGAACCACCGCCCAGTTCGCCCCGAAAACCCGCCACCATGCCGGGGTGCGGATACGTAGGTGACACCGGTTTATTTTCGCCACCAGACCCCGCCACGATATAGACCGTACCAACACCTTTGGTCAGGATGGGACACGAGTTGGGCGAGCCGTCGTAGCGGGCGGTGGTGTTTTCGGCAATGTGTACAGCCGGATCAAACGTATTTGACAGACCCGTCTGGCCGCGCATCCGGTAAAAACGTTCGTAGTTATGACTGTGGC
>Ga0123337_10000559_pt1 | contig 60702 bp, 57 predicted proteins | sample frozenSSSSmetaG_FD_89792 | JGI IMG/M metagenome (GOLD analysis project Ga0123337, IMG submission 89792) | Glacier valley bacterial and archeal communities from Borup Fiord, Nunavut, Canada, to study Microbial Dark Matter (Phase II) -... | ecosystem: Environmental > Aquatic > Freshwater > Ice >...
AGGACGGACAACAGAGTTGACCACCCGCATGAAGCGCCGTCTGTGCGCTGCCGCTCCCAGACAAATGTAGCCGCGCGATCGCGCAGCGCAAGCATCTAATTGCATCCACCCCCCGAATGAGGGACTCTCCTACGCTGCGGCGGGCAACAAGCGACGAGACTGCCCGGTGCGGGACTTGTCGAGTCACCAAGGAGAGGTAGCAGCAGTGGCAACTCAGGCGTTCTCGTACGACGAGGCTTTTTCACGCAACCTCGGCTGGGTGACAGCGGCGGAGCAGCAGCGCTTGAGGCAATCGCGCGTGTGCATCGCCGGCCTGGGCGGCGTGGGCGGCGTGTACCTGCTGACGCTGGCCCGTCTCGGTATCGGCGCGTTTTCCATTGCCGACTTCGACACCTACGCGCTGGCCAATTTCAACCGGCAGGTCGGCGCGACGGTGTCGTCGCTCGGCCGCCCGAAGATCGACGTGATGCTAGCCATGGCGCGCGACATCAACCCCGAGCTCGACGTGCGCGTTTTCAAAGACGGGCTCGACGCCGCGAACATCGCGCCCTTCCTCGCCGATGGCGACGTCTACCTCGACGGGCTCGACTTCTTCGCCCTCGACATCCGGCGCGACGTGTTCGCCCAGTGCGGCGCCAAGGGCATGCCCGCCACCACCGTGGCACCGCTCGGCATGGGTGCGGCGCTGCTCAACTTCGTGCCCGGTGGCATGAGCTTCGAAGAGTACTTTCGACTCGACGGCCACAGCGCGCACGAGCAGGCGCTGCGCTTTCTGGTCGGCTTGTCGCCGGCGATGCTGCAGATGGCCTACCTCGTCGACCCCTCGCGCGTGGACCTGGCCGCACGACGCGGCCCGTCGACGGTGATCGGCGCGCAACTGTGCAGCGGCATTGCCGCCGCGCAGGTACTGAAGCTGCTGCTTCGGCGGGGCAGGGTGGTGGCGGCGCCCAGCGGCCTGCACTTCGATGCGTTTCGCAACCGGCTCAAGCGCACCTGGCGGCCCGGCGGCAACCGCAACCCGTTGCAACGCGCCCTGTTGGCGCTGGCGGCACGGCGCCTGCGGCCGGCACTGCCGTCCGTCGTGTGAACACGCCCTGGGCACCCGCGCGCATGCGGCCCCCGCTCGACGCCCTGCGGCGCATTCTCGAAGCCGGGCTGCTCGCGCCGTCGGCCGAGAACAAGCACTACCTCGAGTTCAAGTGCGACGGCGATTCGGTCGACCTGATGGCGACCGACCGGGCTTCGTGGGCTGCGCAGCCGCACCGTCAAATGCTGGCGCTGCTCTCGTATGGCGCTGTGGTGGAGAACCTCGCATTGCGGTCGGCCGAGCTGGGCTATGCGCTGAGCGTCGAGTGGGCTGGCGATCTGCTCGCCTCGGGCCGCGTCGCGCGCCTGCGCTGGTGCGTGTCGGCTGCCACCGCCGACCCGCTCGGCCACGCCATCGAGGGCCGCCACACCAACCGCCGCTTTTACCGCGGCTTCTACCGGCGCGGCGCGTTGCCAGTGGCAACGCTGACACGCCTGTCCGCTGCCGCTCACGCGGTGCCTGGCGCCCGGCTGCTGTGGCTTGCCGATGCGGCCGACCGCCGGGCTGCGCTGCGGGCGATCCGGCTGGCCGAGACCGAGCGTTTTCGGCGTCGCGCGCTGCACGACGAGCTGTTCGGTGCGGTCCGGTTCGATCTCGGCTGGAAGCAGACGGCCGACGAGTGGCTGCCCCCCGGCGCGCTCGAGGTCGAGCCGCCGATGCGAGCCGGCTTCGCCCTGCTGCGCCACTGGCGGGCCATGCGCGCAGCCAGCTGGCTCGGCTTGCACCACGCGCTCGGTCTGCGCGCAGGCTACCTGCCGTGCGCGCTGGCGCCGCACCTCGGGTTGGTGCTGGCCGAGAGTTCGCACGAGACCCTCGCGAACCTGCAGGCCGGCAGCGCGTTCCAGCGCGTGTGGCTGGCGGCCACGGCCGAGGGCCTGGCGCTGCAGCCGATGGCGGCCGTGACCGCGCTGCTGCGCCAGACCCCGGGTGGGGGCTGGGTCGATGCGGGGGTGCAGGCACAGTTGGCGCGGCTGGTACAACCGTTTTGCCGCAGCGCCGGCGAGCGGCCGTACCTCTTGTTCCGCCTGGGACAAGCCGACCCGCCGAGCGTGACCGCGACACGCCTGCCGTTGCACCACTACCTGCGGTGATGGCGGCCCGAACGCGGCCTACATGCGGTAAGGGCTGCCTTGCGCCGCCGCGTGCGCCTGCGCCGGCACGAAGCCGTGCGGGGTGTTGGTGCCGTGCAGCCGGCCCGCGATGCCGGCCTCGTCAGCCGGTGAAAAGAAGTACGGGTACAGCGACCGCGCCGGACCGACCGGCTTGAGCGTGCCGCCGAACTGCGCGATCTGCGCATGCGCATGCGCGAAGTCCAGCCGCATCAACACCGCCGGTGCGTTGACGCGGTGGTTCAGCCGTGCCGGCGCGATCACTTCGAAGCCCAGCATCCGCTTGTAATAGGCCGTGTGGCGCGGGTTCACCTCGATCAGCAGGTCGCTCGCCCCCATGATGCGGTGCGAGTAGATGAATGCCACGTGAAACAGCGTGGCCAGCACCCGGGCGGAGCGCACCACGCTGTCCATCGCCAGCTTGGTGAACTCGCACACCGTGCGCCCGGCGCGGCGCAAGTCTTCGGCCTCGGCGGGGAACAGGTCTTCGACCAGCAGACCGGCGGGCGAGTCGAAGCCGATGGTGATGGTGCCGATGGTGGCGTCGTGCTCGCTCGCTACCAGTGTGATGCGGCTCGGCGCGGCGCGCTCGGGAAGGCCGGCACTGCGGTAGCCGCGCGTCGCATACATGCGGTTGATGAGAATGCTCGCGTCCGAGCGGCGGCCCAAAGAGTCTGCCATGCGGATCTGGAACAGCCTGCGGCTGATCTGCGAGCCGGTCTGGCCGTCGGCCAGACCGTCGTCGCACAGCATCGACCGCAGCGGGTGCTCTTCCTCGAAAGGCACGCCGATGATCGTGTCAGTTTGCACCGGCACCTTCGTGTGGCTGGCAGGCTCGCGCCTGTCCATGGTGAGGATCGAGCCTGGGGAACCCGGCCCGGATGGAAGCGACTGATTGTCCGGCGGACAAGGGCACCCGGTGCAAGCAGGCGTAACCGGGTCAGGGAAGGGCCGGGGCGCCGCGAAGCACCCGGTCGAGCGCGTCGCCGGCACGCGCGTCGGCCGAATGCGTGTCGATGGCGCCCTGGACCAGATCGCAGATCAGCGGGTCGTCCACCGGCGCCGGCACAACGATGTCGAAGCCGGCTGCGTGCGCATGCGCCAGCGCGTGGCTGTCGGTGCGCTCGGTCAATGCAACGAGCGTGAGCCGTTCGTCGCGGTGCTTCGAGTGGCGCAGCACGCGCGCGGTGTCGATGCCGTCGGGCGTGGGCGAGTCGACGCTCAGGATCACCAGTTGCGGCTGGAACTCCGCTGCGAGCGCCAGCACGTCGGCCATGCCACACGCTGCGCGCGCGTCATGGCCGCGCCCGATCAGCAGCCGCACCAGCGCGTCGGCTGCCGGCCTGTCGTGGGCGGCAACCAGAATTCGATGCGGTGAAGTGGCCGGGGAATCCAAGGTTTGAGCGCTCGGCTGACTGATGGGCGCTGGGCCGACGGGCGGCAGCGGTTGACGCGAGCGTGGCACGCGCGCACCTTAATGTGATTGCGCCAGGTCAAGAATGGTTCCGATCAGGGCGCGGCGGCCTGACAGGCGGTGTGGCCGCTGACAGCGGGGCCAGGTCAGCGGCCGGTGTGTGCGCTGGCGGACAGACACCCGAGCGCCGGCGAGCCCAGACCCGCTGGGCATCCGCACCGCGCTCGTCGGCGGTGACAAGGGTGCCGCGCAGGCGGTGGCGCAGGCCGACGTGGGTGTTGCCATGACCACCGGCCGAAGTTGCCGAATGAGGCGGGCGTTCGGCCGGCGTCATTGCAAGCTCAGCCGGGAATGGGCAGAGGCAAGGGCAGCCGCAGCGTGACCTCCAGCCCCGGTTGCGCGTTGCGCAGCAGCAGGCGACCGCCGTGCGCCTGCGCCACCAGGCGGCACAGGTGCAGGCCCAGGCCCACGCCGCCGGTGGTGCGCTGGCGCGCGGCGTCGGGCCGGTAGAAGGCCTCGGCGAGTTGCGGCAACACGTCGTCAGGCACGCCGGGGCCGTGGTCGCGCACCACGAGGTACAGCGCTTCGGCATCGCTGCAGGTGCTCACGCGTGGCGGCACGCTGGTCGCCGTGCCGTGGCGCAGCGCGTTGTCGAGCAGGTTGCGCACGAGCATGCGCGTTCGGGTGCGGTCGAGCATCAACGTCGGCACGTGGGGAGCCAGATCGGTCTGGACGCCGTGCTCGCCGAAGCTCGCTGCAAGCAGCCCGCGCACCAGCTCGTTCAGGTCGGTCGGCTCGCGTTGCAACGTGGCGTGGCCGGTGGCCAGGCGCTCGCTTTCCAGCAAGTCGGTGATGAGGTCGCGCATCTCGGCCAGGTCGTGCAGCAACGCGGTGCGCGGTGCACTGTCGTCCACCAGTTCGGCGTTCAGCCGCGCCCGCGTCAAGGGTGAGCGCAGCTCGTGGCTGATCGCGAGCAGCAGCCCGCGCTTGGCGTCGAGCATGCCGTGCAGGGCCTCGGCCATGTGGTTGATCTGGCGTGCCAGATCGCCCAGCTCATCGTGCCGGCGCGTGGCAATGGGTTGCGAAAAATCGCCCGCGCTGTAACGGATGGCGCCGGTCCTGATGTCGGCCAGCGGGCGCAGCAGCCCGTGCACGGCGGCATAGGCCAGCGCAGTCAGCACGAGCAGGGCAGCCAGCGTGGCCCAGCCGATCAGGCGCGGCCGGTCTTCGGGCGAATCGTCGCGCGGCACGGTGGCCAGGCCAAAGGTGATGCGGTGGCCGTCGGCCAGTACGCGTTGCGGGCGCCAGGGGTTGCTGGCTTCCGCGTGGCTCGCAGTGCGCGCGTCGTGCCAGCGGCCGGCTGCGAAGCCGGGCTGCGACGACCAGTTGACGACCGGCCCTTCGATCTGGATGCGCAGTGGCAGCCGCTGCGCCAGCGCCTGCGCGCGCTCGGTGTTCGGCGGCGTGCCGATCTCGGCGGTGAGGTTGTCGACGTAGTTGGCCATCAGCGGCTGCGCATAGTCCTGCCAGCCGTAGCGCAGCGCGGCCTGCGTGCCGGCCAGGAAGATCAGCGTCATCAGAAGCGCGAGCAGCAGGAACAGGCCGATCAGCCGCGCGCGCAGCGAGTGGCGTGCATGGCGCCAGCGCTGGCGCAGCGCGTGGTGCCGCGCAATCGCGCCCGGCGCTTTCACGCCCGAGACCGTCACGCCCGCGCCCCGGCGAAGGTGTAGCCGGCGTTGCGCAGCGTCTTGATGCAGTCGAGCGGCTCCAGCTTCTTGCGCAGCCGGCTGATGACGATGTCGACCGCGCGCGTGACCAGCTCGGCCTCGACGCCGCGCAGCCGGTTCAGGATCTCGTCGCGGCTCCACACCTTGTTCGGCTCGCTCGCCAGCAGCACGAGCAGGTCGAACTCGGTGCTGGTGAGCTCGACAGTCGTGCCCGCGCACTGCACCGAGCGCCGCTCCAGGTCGATGTGCAGGCCATCGAAGACCAGGCGCTTCGGCGTGGCGGCGGCGGCGTGCGTTGGCGCCCGCGCGCGGCGCAGAACGGTCTGCAAACGGGCCAGCAATTCGCGCGGCTCGAAGGGCTTGGGCAGGTAGTCGTCGGCGCCCAGTTCGAGGCCGATCACCCGGTCCATCACGTCGCCGCGCGCGGTCAGCATGATGATCGGGATGTCGCTCTCGCGGCGGATCGTGCGGCACAGCTCGAAGCCGTCCATCTCGGGCAGCATCACGTCGAGGATGGCAGCGTCGTAGGCATGCGCGCGCAGCAGGGCCAGGCCGCTGCTGGGCGTCAGCGCACTGGCCAGCGCCACGTCGAAACGCGCGAAGAACGTGGCCAGCGGCGCGGCAAGCAGCGCGTCGTCGTCGATCAGCAGGATGCGGCGCATCAAGAGATTGTGGCTGCGCCGCACGCCTGCCGACACCGTGGCCGGCACCTCTCGGGTCAGCCGCGCATCCATCCGCGGCGCTTGTCCATGAACTCACGGACTTGCGCCTGCTGCTCGGGGCGCAGGCTGTCGTAGAAGTCGGCCGCAGCCGCAACGACCTCCGGGCTCTGGGTCCGCACCGCGGCGGTCTTGCCTTCGATGAAAGCCTGCGCGCGTTCACGGTCGAACCTGGTGCCGGCCACCAGTGCACGCATCTCGTCGCGCGGGTCGGTGGCGCCGGCGGTCAGTGCCATCCGCTGCTGGCGCACCTTGTCGGCGAGCACCTCGAGGCGCTGCTTCTGTGCATCGTCGAGCTTGAGCTCTTTGGTGGCGCGCTCGATCACGCGGTCGCGCATCTTGGCCGAGTCGGCTTCGCTCATCTGCCAGCTGCCATGCGTGTGATGGCCGCACGCGGCCAAGCCGCCGAGCAGGATGGTGGCGCCGAAGGCACCGTAGAGGGTTCGTTTGATCCAGCGGTTCATGGTGACGTCCTTGGTGAATGCCTGCGATTCAGGCATGGACGTCATCGTGCCGCCGCCGGGCAGCGCCGTGGTTGCGCCGCCGTATCGGCGTGTTTCGTTTTATCTCAAGGCGCCGGGCGCGCGGGGCGCGTCAGCGCATGAAGATGCCGTAGGCTCCGACGGCATACAGGTTTTGGCGCCCCGAATCGATCTGGCGCATGCGGCGCTCCAGGTCGTAGATGTCGGCGGATTCGGCAAGGTATTGCTGGTCGCGGTCCTGTTCGGGGGATGCCGCGGCGCTGAACAGGTTCTTGATCGACTTGAGGAGGGAGTTCATGGCTAACCCTGTCGGGTTGTGGAGTGAAGGCCTGAAGGATACGGGAAAACCCTAGTACCTGCTCTCTAGTGGGGCCTTTTCGCGGTCCGAAACCGTTTTGCCATCACCGCATGAACTTCGCTGGTGCGCGAAGCACCATCATGGTTCTTTCCTCGCCTCGTCACGCGCCGGAGCGCATCGGCTACGCTCTCCGGTTGCCTTACGCGGCCACCGCCGCAACCCCAGGCACCCGACCCATGGAGACCCCCTTGTTCGGATTCTTCGAGAGACTGCTCTACCCCTACCCCGAAGGCCCGCCGCCGGCTGCGCCGCAGGGCTTTTTCGCTTTCCTCTGGGCCGGCACCGAAGGCGCGCGCCCCTACATCGCCGCCATGACCTTGCTGACCGCGCTGACCGGCGTGTTCGAGGCGCTGCTGTTCGCGATGATGGGCGGCGTGGTCGACTGGCTCGCCACGGTTCCGCCCGCGCAACTGTGGGCGCAGCAGCGCAGCCACCTGCTGCTGCTGGCCGGCGTGCTGCTCGTGAGCCCGCTGGTCGTTGGCCTGCAGACGATCTTCAAGCACCAGACCCTCGCCGGCAACCTGCCGATGCGGCTGCGCTGGAACTTCCACCGCCTGATGCTCGGCCAGAGCATGAGCTTTTACCAGGACGAGTTCGCCGGCCGCGTGGCCGCCAAGGTGATGCAGACGGCCCTGGCCACGCGCGACGTGATCATGATCCTTGGCGACATCATGGTGTTCGTGGTGATCTACTTCGTGACGATGGCGGCAGTGGTCGGCCGCTTCGATGCGCGCATGCTGCTGCCGTTCACGGGTTGGGTGCTGCTCTACATCGGCGCGGTGTGGTACTTCGTGCCGCGCATGGCGCGTGTCTCGAAAGACCAGGCCGACGCGCGCTCGCTGATGACGGGCCGCATCACCGATGCCTACACCAACATGGCCACGGTCAAGCTGTTCTCGCACGCACAGCGCGAGGCCGGCTTCGCACGCTCGGCGATGCAGGAGTTCATGGTCACGGCGTATGCGCAGATGCGCCTCGTGAGCGGCTTCGAGGTCGTCAACCACACCTTGAGCATGCTGCTGCTGCTGGCCACCACCGGCACCAGCCTGTGGCTGTGGACACAGGGCGAACTCGGTGTCGGCGCGGTGGCGGCGGCTACCGCGATGGCGCTGCGGCTGAACGGCATTTCGCACTGGATCATGTGGGAGATGTCGGGCCTGTTCGAGCACATCGGCACGGTGCAGGACGGCATCAACACCTTGTCGCGGGCGCGCGCCGTGCTCGACGCGCCCGGCGCGGTGGCACTGAAGGTGACGCGCGGCGAGGTGCGCTTCGACAACGTGTCGTTCGCATACGGTGCGACCGGCCCGCTGGCGGTGGACGTGATCGACCGGCTTTCGCTGCACATCCGCCCGGGCGAGAAGATCGGCCTCGTCGGCCGCTCGGGCGCCGGCAAATCGACCATCACCAACCTGCTGCTGCGCTTCTACGACCTGCGCTCGGGCAAGGTGCTGATCGACGGGCAGGACATCGCGACCGTCACGCAGGACAGCCTGCGCGCGCAGGTCGGCATGGTCACGCAGGACACCTCGCTGCTGCACCGTTCGGTGCGCGACAACATCATGTACGGTCGACCCGACGCGGGTGACGCCGACATGGTGCGCGCCGCCGAGCGCGCCGAGGCGCATGCCTTCATCCAGAACCTGACCGACCCGAAGGACCGCCGCGCCTACGACGCCCACGTGGGCGAGCGCGGCGTGAAGCTCAGCGGCGGCCAGCGCCAGCGCATCGCCATCGCCCGCGTGATGCTGAAAGACGCGCCGATCCTGTTGCTCGACGAAGCCACCAGCGCGCTCGACTCGGAGGTCGAGGCCGCCATCCAGGCGAGCCTGTACAAGCTGATGGAGGGCAAGACGGTGGTGGCCATCGCGCACCGCCTGTCCACCATTGCGGCGATGGACCGGCTCATCGTGCTCGACAAGGGCCGCATCGTCGAGCAGGGCAGCCATGCGAGCCTGCTGGCCAGCGGCGGCCTGTACGCGCGGCTGTGGGAGCACCAGAGCGGCGGGTTCCTTGGGGAAGAGGCGGATGACGTGGTGCGGGTGCCGGAACAGGCCACCGCCTGATGGCGCATGCGGCTCGGGTTGCCGGCCTGGGTTGCCGACTCAGGCTGTCAAGGCAGCGGCTGCACGCCGTCTTCCTTGCGCCGGAGTGACCACAGCAGATAGGCCACGACCGCAACGTTCAACGTCAGCGTGCCGGCCTTGATGAACCCCGGCCGATGCCACAGTTCGTAAGCCTCCACCGGCACGTAGATCGCACCGCTCACCGCGCCCAGCCACAGGCCCCAGCGCCGGCCGAACCACAGGCCGTAGCCTTCGCTGAAGCGCAACCCGGCGTAGGCCAATGCAAACGCCGCCAGCGCCCACAGGCGGGTGTCGTTGAGCTTGCCGGCAGCGTCGAGAAAGATGCCGGCGTAGTGCTTGTCCGGGTCCAGATGCAGGCGCGTGACGAAGGCCATCGCTGCCTGCCGAACATCGTGGTGCAGCAGTGACAGCAGGCCGAAGCCGGCGCCCAGCACGACCCCGCCTTTGACTGCTTCCATCAGTGCCACTGCGCGCATGACGCGGGGCGATTTGCCGTGCAGGTTCAAGTGCGCATCTTTCAAGCGAATAGGTTCAACTATTCTGTCAACAAACGCACCTTGACCTTCTTGCCCTTGACCTTGGCCGCCGACAGGCGCTTGACGGCCTCGGCAGCAATGGCGCGGTCCACCGCCACGTAGGTCGAGAACTCGTTGACGTTGATCTTGCCGACCTGCGCCGCCGTGAAGCCGGCCTCGCCGGTCAGCGCGCCCAGCACGTCGCCGGGGCGGATCTTGTCCTTGCGCCCGCCGGTGATGTGCAGCGTGCGCATCGGCGGCAGCAGGCGGCCACCGGGTTGCGCGGTGAGCTCGCCGAGCGGGTGCCACTCGCTCTCGGTGCCTTGGGCCGCCTCGATCTTGCCGATGCTGCCCATCTCGTCCAGGCTCACGAGGGTGAGCACCAGGCCCTGCTCGTCGGCGCGGCCGGTGCGGCCGATGCGGTGGATGTGCACCTGCGGGTCGGGCGATACGTCGACGTTGATCACCGCAGCGAGTTGCGCGATGTCGAGCCCGCGCGAGGCCACGTCGGTCGCGACGAGCACCGAGCAGCTTCGGTTCGCGAACTGCACGAGCACCTGGTCGCGGTCGCGCTGCTCCAGTTCGCCGTGCAGTGCCAGCGCCTCGAAACCTTGCGCGCGCAGCACGTCGACGAGGTCGCGGCACTGCTGGCGCGTGTTGCAGAACGCCAGCGTGCTCGCCGGGCGGAAGTGGTTCAGCAGTTTGCCCACGGCGTCGAGCCGGTCCACTTCGATGACCTCGTAGCAGCGCTGCTCGATCTTGCTCTGGGCGTGCTGCTCCTTCAGCTTCACCTCTTTCGGCGTGCGCAGGAAGCGCGCGCCGAGTTCGGCAATGCCCTCGGGGTAGGTCGCCGAGAACAGCAGCGTCTGGCGCTGCTCCGGGCAGTGCTTCACGACCTGGGCGATGTCGTCGATGAAGCCCATGTCGAGCATGCGGTCGGCTTCGTCGAGCACCAGCGTGTTCAGCGCGTCGAGCGTGAGGTGGCCGCGCGTAAGGTGGTCGATGATGCGGCCCGGCGTGCCCACCACGATGTGCGCGCCATGCGCCAAGCTCGCCTTCTGGCCGTGCATGGGTGCGCCGCCGCACAGCGTCAGCGTCTTGATGTTGTCTTCGCTGCGCGCCAGGCGGCGTATCTCCATCGTCACCTGATCCGCCAGTTCGCGGGTCGGGCACAGGACCAGCGCCTGCACCGCGAAACGCGGGCCGGTCGGCTGCGCTTCGGGTTCGGCGTTTTGCGACGGCTTGGCCGCGCGCTCTAGGTTGTTCAGCAGCACGAGCGCGAACGCGGCGGTCTTGCCGCTGCCGGTCTTGGCCTGCACGATCAGGTCGTGCCCGGCCAGAGCCAGCGGCAGGCTCGCGGCCTGCACCGGCGTCATCGTGTGGTAGCCGAGCTGAGTGAGGTTCGCGAGCTGTGAGGCGGGCAGCGCGAGGGTGGCGAACGCGCTGGAAGCGTCAGGTTGCTTGAAGTGATTGAAGGTCTCGGTCATCCCCGATTATCGGGACTGCGTTGAGTGTGTACCTGACGGCCCGCATAGCGCTTCACTGACACGCCAAGCCACCGCTTGCCGACACCGCCGGGCCGCAACGTTGCCGATGCTGTTGTCAAGCGCGGGTCATATCGACCGCGCACAGAGCGCCAAGGCCAAGACCATGAATGTTTCGTACGAAATCCGCTTCCAGTCGTTGTTCCACGAGGGCCGTGCGCTGAGCTTCCCCTGCGATGCGCAGGGCCGTGTCGAACTCGATGCGCTGAGCGACCGGGCACGCGAGAACTACCTCTACGCCCGCGCCGTGGTCGGCCGCGACTACGCCTACCCGGCCGTGCTGGCGCAAGAGCCGCACTGACAACGCGATGTCAACGATCAGCGTTTCGCAATCTCGATCAGCTCGACCTCGAACTGCAAGGTCGCGTTCGGCGGAATGACCCCACCCGCGCCCCGCGAGCCATAGGCGATGGCTGCCGGGCACGTCAGCCTGGCTTTGCCGCCCGCCTTCATGCGTTGCACGCCCTCCGTCCAGCACGGGATCACGCCGCCGAGCGGGAACTGTGCCGGCTCGCCGCGCTTGTAGGAGCTGTCGAACTCCGTGCCGTTGGCTAGCGTGCCCTTGTAATGCACCTTTACCGTGTCGGCGGCAGTCGGGGTGGCGCCCGCACCGTCCTTGAGCGATAGGTACACCAACCCGCTGGGCGTGACGACAGCCCCCTTTTCCTTGGCGGCGGTCGCTGCCAGGTCGGCTTGCGCGAAGGCAGGTGTGGCTGCAGCGAGGCACAGCAGCAAGAGGGCGTTGCGGTGAAGGCGGTTCAAGGTCATGGGCAGGTCTCGGTTCTTGGGTTTTGAAAGGCGTTCGCTGAGATACGAATGATCACAGCACGAGCCGGCGCCAGCGTGAGCAAGTGTTGCCGGCGTTGCGTTGCGCGGCCAACCGTCAATGCCCATGGGGCTGCGTTGCGCCGATCAGCTTCTGCCGCAGCACGTCGATCGGCATGAAGCCGCTGCCGACCAGGTGCAGGTGGTCGCCGTGTTCGGCCAGCACGGTCGGGAAGCCTTGAATGCCCCAGCCCTGCGAGCGCTGGAAGTCGCGCAGCGTGGCATCGCGCATGGCCTGGGATTCGAACGCCTCCATGAACGCGCCGCCCGGTACACCGAGCGATTCGGCCACATCGGCCAGCACCACCGCCTCGGTCACGTTGCGGCCGTCGGCATAGAACGCGTGCTGCACGGCCTTGAAGTACTCCCAGGTCACGTCGGGCCAATGGCTGCGAACGGTCACCACCGCGCGGCTGGCGGGCTCGGTGTCGTAGGTGAAGCCGGGCTGGTGCATGGCCGTATCGGGCGCTTGCATGAAGTACTGGCCGCTGGCCTGCTCGACCTGGCGCCAGTGGCCGGCCAGTTCGTCGGCGCGCTCGGTTGTCATCGGCTCCTTCGTGAAGGGCCGCAGGCCGCCCAGCACGATCAGCATGCCGACGGGCGCCGCCGCCTGCGGGTCGGCCAGCAACTGGTCGAGCGGTGCAGCGAAGCCGTAGCACCATGAGCACATGGGGTCGCCGACATAGATCAGGTTCATGGCCGAGTCCGTGGTTTGGGTCGCCGCGACTCTAGCGGAAAGCGCACCCGGGCAAATCGGCAGTGCTTCTTACACTAGCGGCCTCCATTGCCAGTGCCATGACCTTGTCCCGAACGCCCCCGACCCTGCTGCTCGCCCCGATGGAAGGGCTGCTCGACTTCACGTTGCGCGACGTCCTCACCCGCGCCGGCGGCGTGGACCGCTGCGTGTCGGAGTTCATTCGCGTCACCGGCACGCTGCTGCCCGAGCGTGTGTTCACGCGCGTGGTGCCCGAGCTGATGCACGGTGGCCGCACCCCCGCCGGCGTGCCGGTGCGCGCGCAGCTGATGGGTTCCGACCCGCATTGCCTGGCCGAGAACGCGCAGCGCCTGGCCAGCCTCGGGCCGCACGGCATCGACCTGAACTTCGGCTGCCCGGCCAAGGTGGTGAACCGCCACGGCGGCGGTGCGGCGCTGCTCGACGACCCGGCACTGCTCGAGCGCATCGTCGGCGCGGTGCGGCGCGCGGTGCCGGCCGCCATGCCGGTGTCAGCCAAGATGCGGCTCGGGTTCAACGACGCGAGCCGCGCGCTCGAATGTGCGCAGGCCATCGCCGCAGGCGGCGCCGGTGAGTTGGTTGTGCATGCGCGCACGCGAGCCGATGGCTACACGCCGCCGGCGTACTGGGAGCGCATCGCGCCGATCCGCGCGGCCCTGGTGATCCCGGTCGTGGCCAACGGCGAGATCTGGTCGGTGACTGACGCGCGGCGCTGTCTCGACATCTCGGGTTGCGACGCATTGATGCTGGGGCGCGGCATGGTGTGCGACCCCGGCCTGGCGCTGGCCATTCGCGCCGGCGGCGGGCCAGTTGCACCGGGAGTACCGGATACGCTGGAGATCGGGTTGGAGTGGTCTGCCTTGCAGCCGCTCGTGGCCGAGTTCTGGCGCCTCGTCTCACGCCACATCGAGCCGCGTGCGCGCGCCGGCCGCCTGAAGCAGTGGTTGAACTACCTGCGCCGCGGCCACCCGCAGGCCGAAGCCGTGTACGCCGAGGTGCGAACCCTCAATGACCCGGATGAGGTGCTGAAGGTGTTGCGCGCGACCTGGGCACCTCACACAAGCGCGCACCCACCGGCACCCGAACCCGCCACCGCACCCGCTTGCGAGGTGCATGCCGCGCGCGCCATCAATGATCAGCTGGAGGAAGCCCTGTGAAGACCTACAACATCGAGGTGCAGCGCGTGAAGGCCATGGCCTACAGCACCGGGCTGATCCGCGCGCAGGTCGATGCGCTGGTGATGCCGGCGGCGGCGGCCGACGACGGTGCGCCGACCACGGTGCTGAACTTCAGCGAGCAGACCGCGCGGGTACTGCTGCTGCTGCTCAAGACCCAGCTTGCCGAGCTCGATTCGCGCAAGGCGAAGAGCCGGCGCTGATGTGACATGAGCAAATGTGGCTCTGCCACTTTGCTCATACCCCCTCGGGGGGCGGACGACGTATCCGTCGGCCTGGGGGCGCTGTCAGTTTCAGGCCTTGCGCGCCCGCGCCACCAGAAAGTCGACGACTGCCAGCGCGCGCTCGGCATTGCCGGCCAGCCCGGGCGACGTGACGTAGCGGCCTTGCACCGCCATGGTCGGCACACCGTCGAGCCGGTAGGCCTCGGCCAGCTTCTTCGCGCGCGTCACGCTGGTGGCCACCGAGAACGAGTTGAACGCGTTCAGGAACTTGGCACCGTCGACGCCGTTCTTCGCCACCAGTGCGGCGATCTCTTCGGGCTTTTCAAGGCGCAGGCGGTCCACGTGCACGGCAGCGAAGATCTTGCGGTTCAGCGCGTCGACCTGGCCGATGGTCTCGAGCGCGTAGTAGGTGCGCGCAAAGTTCTCGGCGTTCATTAGGAAGTGCACCGGCACGCGTTTGAACGACACATCGGCCGGCAGCTTCTTGGCCCATGCTTCGACCGAAGGCTCGAACGCGTTGCAGTGCGGGCAGGCGTACGAGAAGAACTCGAGCACTTCGATCTTGCCGTTCGCCGCAGGCGGCACCGGTGGCTCGACGCGGGTGAACTGTGTGCCCTCTTGCGGAGCGTCACTCTGGGCGGCTGCGGGCAACGCCGCGCAGGCCCCGGCAGATGCGATGCCCACGCCGATCAGGCGGGTTGAGAAGTCTCGACGGTTCACGTGCGTGTCCTTGGTTCGGCAGAGTCAGGGCGGAGTGCCATGCGGTGTTGAAAGTTCAACCCCATCACGAGCAGTGGTGGCCCGTGTGGCGGGATTTTCCACGAAAGTGCGTTTTGACTGCGGGCTCATCAGGCGGGCGGCGCAGCGCCCGCTGCATTGAAGAAGCGCAGCATCTCGCGCGTGGCGTCGGGGCCGCGCTCGTCGGCGTAGGTGCCGTTCGCGCTGCCGCCCGACCAGGCATGGCCCGCCCCGGACAGCAGCCAATGCTCGGCCAGGACGCGGCCATTCGCGTCATGCCAGGTGCGGCGGGTGGTCGTGCGGCCGTGGGTCGACATGCGCTCTTCAACGGGCGCCGACACGCTGGCGTTGACTTCGGCCGCCGCAATGCAGGCGTTCACCACCTGCTCGCCGTTGACGACGTTCACGGTCGCGTCGGCGTCGCCGTGGAACACGATGGTCGGCGGCGTACGGTGCGGGCCGGGCGCCGGCCGCGCATCGGCGCGCATGCCGCGCAGCGGCAGGCTGCCGGCGTCCGCGTTGCCGCTGCGCATGGCGTTGAAGGCGGTCATCACGTCGGTCGCCGCGCCGGTCGGCAGGCCGGAGTGCACGCCGACCGCAGCAAACAGGTCGGGGTAGGCGTCACCGAGGATGGCCGCCATGGCACCGCCGGCCGACAGCCCGGCCACGAACACGCGGGCCGGGTCGATGTGGTGCTGCGCGACCACCACCTGCACCATGCCTGCGATCAGCGCCGGCTCGCCTGCTCCGCGTCGCTGGTGGTTGTGCTTGAACCAGTTCCAGCAGCCCGACGCGTTGGCGCTGCCGGGCTGGGCCGGGTACAGCACCACGAAGCCCTGCTCGCGTGCCAGTTCGTTGGCGCGGGTGCCGGCGGCGAAGTCGTCCGGGTTCTGGGTGCAGCCGTGCAGCATCACGAGCAGCGGGCGCGGTGCGTCGCCGATCAGCGGCGGCAGGTAGAGCTTGTAGTCGCGCTGGCCGTGCGCGTCCTGGTAGGTGGCTGCAGTGAACTCACCTTCGCCGATGGGCGCGGCGCGAGGTGCGGCGCGGGGTGCTTCATCGGTCGTATGTGCAGGCCGTGTCGGGGCCGGCGCGTCGTTCGCCGCGTCAGGGACTTCGCGGGCTTCGACGTCGATGACCTGCGAATCCGCAGCCGAGAATTCGGCCGCCCGATCAGCTGCCGGCATCGGCGCGCGAGGTGGGCTCGCCGGCACCGCCGTGCCGCCGCGCAAGGTGGCCTGGATGGCTGCGGTGGCATCGGCCAGGCGGCCCGAGCGGGTCAGTTGGGTGGCTTTGCCGAGCAGGCGTTCGAGGAGTGCGTTCATGAGGGTCGGGTCGGAATCGAGTCGGAATCGGAGTCGGAGTCGGAGCAAGAAGCCGCGTCAGCGGATGCGTTCGGCGAGTGCCGCCTTGACGGCCGGGCTGGCGTGCAGGGCGCCGAGCACGGTGAGCGATTCGATGCTGGCCAGCGCCAGCGCCGGGGTCACGTCGGCCGCGATGGTGGCCAGGCCGAGAACACGGATCTGCAGCCGCTGGCCCGAGGCCTTCACCGCGCGCAGTGCCTGCGCATCGAAGTGGTGAATGCCCAGCACCAGCAGCTTGCGCGCCACCACCTCGCGCACCACCTCGGCGTGGCCGGCCAGGTGGGTGCGAAGGGCGGTACGGATCAGGTCGGTGCGGTTGGCGTAGAAGCCTTCGGCGACGAGCAGGTCGATCTGCCCGAGGTCGACCACGCCGACGTTGATGGTGATCTTTTCGTCGAGCGCCTTGGCGCTCGGCGTGGCAGTGGGGGCGAGGGCGCGGCGGGCTGGCATAGCGCCATCTTATTACCATCCAAGTGGAACCTACTTGGCAGTAGCGCCGCCGGCCCTCGGGGCGGCGTGGTTACTTCGCTGGCCCGGTTGCGGGCGCGGTTGCAGGCGCGGTTGCGGTCGGGGCGGGTGGCAGGAACAGCGCCGGGTCCACCATCGCCCGGTTCAGGCTCACCGACCAGTGCAGGTGCGCGCCCGTCACGCGGCCGGTGGCACCGACGCTGCCCACGCGTTCGCCGGCGGCCACCACATCGCCGGGCTTCACCGCAATGGCGCTCAGGTGGCACACCATCGTCAGCAGGCCGCCGCCATGGTCCAGCCACACCGTGTTGCCGTTGAAGAAGTAGTCGCCGGTGTCGAGCACACGGCCGCCGGCCGGTGCGACCACGGGCGTGCCGGTTGACGCTGCGATGTCCATGCCGCTGTGCGGGTTGCGGGCCTGGCCGTTGAACACCCGGCGCAGGCCGAATGAGCTGGAGCGCGGCCCCGGCGTCGGCTGGCGCATGCGCAGCGTGGCGGGGGCGGTGTCGCTGAAGGTGGCGGCCACCTCGGCCAGGTGCACGCGCTCGCGCTCGTAGCGTGCGAGGTCGCTTTTCGACAGATCGACCTTGCCCGGCGCCACAGTCAATCGCTGCTCGGCGTAGCGCGCCGGGGCGATCACGAAAGACGTTGCTTCTTCTGTGCCACCACGCCGCACCAGCAACTGGCCGGTGCCGGGTGCTGTCCCGAGGCCGATGCCGACCACGGCCGACCAGCCTGCTGCGTCACCGACCACGAGCACCGGCGTGCCGTTGTAGGTGGCGGCAGGCTTGTCGATGGAAGCGCCCAGTGCCAGCACGGCCACGCCGCCCGGCACGCTACGCGCCTCGGGCAGTTCGGTCGCGACTGCCGACGAGCAGGCCGCGCACCCCGCCAGCGCCAGCCCGAGGGCGATGGTCACAGCGAAGGCGGCCGGCCGGGCGCGCATGAAGAACCAATGAAAGGGCGGGCGATGGCACATCGATTGCATTCTCGGCTCTTGCACTTCGTCACACCCGCTCAGCCGAGCGACGGTAGATTCGACTTCGTTCACCACGTACTCCTCGCGGCCCCACGGATGCAGACCGAGCCACACGCCTCAGCCCCGCCCCGCCCGCGCCAGCGGCGCCGCAGTGCATCCCATCGGTGGCGGTCGGCCGCTTCGCTGGTGGCCTGCGCACTGCACGGCGTGGCAGCACACGCCGAACCCTCGGTACCGTGGGCGCCCAGTGCCGCGGGGCGACACGCCATCGAGTTGCTCGTCGACGACGCCGGCCTCGACCTGACCACCACGCAATGGCCGCTGCCGCGCTCCGCCGTGGCGCGCGCCATCGATGCGCTGCCGAGCGAGCTGCCCCCCGCGCTCGACGCCGCCCGGGCACGTGTCAAGCGCGAGTTGCGCGCGCAAGAGGGCAGCCTCGGCACGGTCACGATTCGCTCGCGCGCCGAGGTGCTGGCCGGCTTCGGCGACGATGCTACGCCCGGCTCGGCCCTCGCCTTGCGCAGCCCCACGTATGCCGCACCGAACCTGGCGATGCAGTTCGGCGCGCGGGTCGACGTTCGCGCGAACGCCGCCGCATCCGGCACGCGTTTGCGGCTCGACGACAGCGCGGTCGCCACCGAGGCCTTCGGTGTGCAGTTGCAGGCGTGGGCGCACCGCGCGTGGTGGGGCCCGGGCTGGCAGAGCGCGCTCGCGCTCAGCAACAACGCACCGGCGCTGATGGGTGTGGGGCTGCAGCGTGCGTCGGCATCGCAGTCCGACTCGAAATGGCTCGCGTGGCTGGGGCCGTGGAACGCCGAGCTGTTCGTCGCGCAGACCGAAGGCGTGAACTCGCCACCGCACCCCTTGTTGATCGGCAACCGGGTCACGCTGCGGCCGTTCCCGCAGGTCGAGATCGGGCTGACGCGCATGGTGCAGTGGGGCGGCGGCGGGCGCGACAACTCGCTGCGTTCGTTCTTCTATGCGCTGACGAGCCTGCATTCGAACCCCGACAACCCCACCGAGCAGCGGCTCGACCCGGGCAACAGCCTGGCCGGCTTCGACCTTCGCGTGCGCTGCCCCTCAAGCTGGGGTTGCGCCGGCTACGCGCAGCTGATCGGCGAGGACAAGGCGAACTACATCCCGACCAAGTACCTGGGCGTCATGGGCCTGGCGTTCTGGCCCGCCGACGCCAGCCAGCGCTTCTTCACCGAATACGCCGAGACTGGTTGCCACGCCGCGTTCTTCCGGCCCGCCATCCTGCAGTGCGCGTACTACAACTACGCCTACCTGCAGGGCTACGCGAGCGCCGGGCGCTGGCTCGGCGCCAGCCTCGGCCCCGATTCGCGCGTGCTGACCCTGGGCTGGCTCGACGCCGCGAGCGACAGCGCGCTGAAGCTGCACGTCGGGCGTGTGGGCTGGCGCATCGGCTCGTTCAGCCCGACGCCGGACGACCCTGCCAGTGCCGGCCGGCTCATCGGCGTGTCGGCGCAACATGGCTTCGCACTCGGCCGCGCCACGCTAACGCCCCAGGTGAGCTGGCAGCGAGTCGCAACCAAGGACGGTGCGCGCACGCAGGCCAGCATGGGTGCCACGCTCAGCATGAACCTCGACGCCGAAATCGACCGCGGCAGCGAGTGGCTGGGCGCATCGCTGTCGGGCGGCAGCGGCGCAGCACTCAAGCCGGTGTTGCTGGGCCTGGGCCTGATCGCCGGCTCGGCCCTCTTCGACAAGCGCGCCGACGACTACGCCGCGCGGCACGGCAACGGCCCCTCTGCCAAAGTGCTGCGCCGAACCGGCGACTGGCTGCCGGTGGCCGGCCTGGGCCTCGCGGGCCTGTCGTGGGCCACGCAGCACGGCAGCCCGCAGGGCGACGTGGGCTTCGCGGCGGTCACTGCGGGGCTGGGCGCGGTGGCCATGGCCGAGGGCATCAAGGTGGCAGTCGACCGTGCGCGCCCGACCGACGGCCTGGGCACCGCCAGCTTCGGCCAGACGCGGCGCCAGCAAAGCGCGTTTCCGTCGCTGCACGCCACGCTGGCCTGGGCCGTGGTCACGCCCTACGCTGAACACTTCGACGCGCCCTGGCTCTACGGCGTGGCGGCACTCACCAACGCCGCGCGCGTGGGCGGGCGCCGCCACTGGTTGTCGGACACCGTGGCCGGCGCCGTGTTCGGTTATGCGGTGGGCGACTACGCCTACCGCCGCAGCCGCACCGCCGCCGACCGCAGCCCCGGTGCACGGCTGTGGGTCACGCCGCAGTCGGTGGTGCTGGACGTGCCGTTCGAGTAACGGCATCGCCGATACTTCTCTCCATCATGGCCCGCTTGCTCTCCGCCGAGGTCGCCCGCTACCACGCCGATGGCTGGGTCATCCCGTCATTCCGGCTGCCCGAGGCGCGGGTCGCGTCGATGCGCGAGGCGCTCGACGAATTGATCCGCAACAACCCCGGCGTGCGCCCCGAAAAGCTGGTGTCGGCGCACATCGAGGGCGACAACGGCGAGGGTGTGCGCGGCAGCGCGCAGTTCCTCGCCCTGGCGCGTGACCCCGAACTCGTGGAGCTGGTTTCGGGCGTGATCGGCGACGACGTGGTGCTGTGGGGCTGCCATGTGTTCTGCAAGCCGGCCGGCGGGGGCTTCGAGACGCCGTGGCACCAGGACGGCCACTACTGGCCGATCCGCCCGCTGGCCAACTGCACCGTGTGGGTCGCGATCGAGGAGTCGGTGGTCGAGAACGGCTGCCTGCGCGTGATCCCGAAGTCGCACCTCGCGCAGCAACTGCACCCCCACCTGCACGAAGACCGAACGGACCTCACGCTGAACCAGCGCATGGCCGACGGCAGCTTCGATGAGGCCGATGCGGTCGACCTGGAGCTGCAACCCGGCCAGATGTCGTTGCACGACGTGTACATGGTCCACGGCGCCGCCGCCAACACCTCGGCCAGGCGCCGCACCGGTGTCGCCCTGCGCTACATGCCCGCGACGTCGGTGTTCGAGCGTGACCTGCGCCCCGCCGACGGGCAGACCGGCGTAGCGGTGAACTTCGCGCAGCGCCCGCTGTGGCTGCTGCGCGGCGTGGACCGCAGCGGCCGCAACGACTTCGAGGTCGGCCACCGTCGGCGCAGTTGAACCGGCAAGCGCCGATCAAGCACCGACCAAGCACCGATCACGCGCCCTTCAGGCGCGGTGCACCACCCCCGCCTCGTGCAGCCGTTCCATCGCACCGGTGCCGACCTTGCCCGCCACTGCCACGGCCGCGCCGGCCGCGAGCATGCGCTCGAACACGCGGCGCACCTGCGCGGCCGTCACGCCCGCGATGCGCGCTGCCAGCTCGGCGCGCGGGCGCACGCGGCCGAACACGAACAGGTCTTGCGCGGCGTCTTCGAGCTGGCGCGCCGGCCGCTCGCCGGCCTGCCACTGGCGCACCAGAAGCTGGTTGCGCGCGCGTTCCATGTCGATGCGTGCGGTGCTGCCCGCTTGGCGCTGGAGCAGCTTCTGCACCTCGCCGAAGAACTCGCCCAGGTGCGCCGGCAGCAGAGAGGCCTCGACCACGAACAGGCCCCAGCCATCGGCCACGTCGGCCGTGCATGAGGTGTAGTACGCCAGGCCCCGCTTCTCCCGGATCTCATGCATCAGCGGCGAGCTCATGCCTTCGCCGAACAGTGCCGCCGCCATCAGCGCGGCCGGCTCGTCGGCTTGCAGCGCCGGCACCGGCCAGCCCATCACCACATGGCTCTGGCTGCTGCCGCCTTGGCGCCGAGCCTTCGCGCCGCCGGTGTAGGCGGGCACCGTGATCGTGTTGGCGCGGCCGCGCGGCAGGCTGCCGATAGCGGCTTCTACCGCGTCGCGCATCGCGGCCGGGTTCACGTCACCGGCAATGCCGACCACCACGTTCGCGCCGGTGTACTGCTGCTGCACGTAGCCGAGCAGGTCGTCGCGCGTGAAGCGCTCGATGTTGCGCCGCGTGCCGATGACCGGCTGTGCCAGCGGGTGCGCGCCGAAGCACAGCTTGTCGAACAGGGTGAAGGCTGTGTTCAGCGGGTCGTCCTCGACCTCGGCGAACTCCTGCACGATCACCTGGCGCTCGCGCTCCAGCTCGTCGGCGGGGAAGGTGCTGCCGCGCACGATGTCGCCGAGCATGCGCACGAACACGCCCGCGTGCTGTGCCAGGCCGGTGATGTGGTACGCCGTGTGGTCCTTGTCGGTGTGCGCATTGACCTGCGCGCCCAGGCGCTCGGCATCCAGGTTGATGCGGTGGGCGTCGCGCCCGTGCGTGCCCTTGAACGCCATGTGCTCGACAACGTGGCTGATGCCGTTCAGCTTGGCGCTCTCGTTGCGGCTGCCGGTGCGCACGAACACGCTGACGCTGGCGCTGGCCGAATGCGGCAGCCGCAGGGTGACGACTCGCACGCCGTTGGCCAGCGTGGCGACCGTGGTGTCGGGTTCTGGCACAAAAGGGGTGGTTTGGGAAGCGGGGGTCATCGTGTGGGCCGCGCGGGCCGTGGTGTCCGTGGTTTGGGTGGTTTGGAAGAACTGGGTCGAGGGAGGCTGTCGAGCAAGTTGCGCAGGGCCTTGCCGCGCGCAGTGCGGTAGATGCCGAAATCGCGGCGGTCGATGGTCAGCACATCCAGCACGCCGGTAGTTTCAGCGAGCCAGATCAGCGACGCGTCGGCCAGGTCCATCGGCAGGTCGGCGTACTTGTCCATGCGGTCGGCGAGCACCAGGCTGGTGGGTGCGGGCACGTCGACGAGGGTGAGCCCGCCGTGCCCGACCCAACGCAGGAAGCCCGGCACGACCGAGTCGGGCAGCAGATGGCACACCTCGGTCAGCACCGGCCAAGTGCTGAGCAATTCACCTCGGTAAGAGTTCAACAACGCCTTGACGGCCGCATGGTGTGCGTCGGCCGCATCGAACCAGGCGATCAGCGGGCCCGCGTCGATGATGACGCGCTGCGGTGCGGCCGCCACGGTCAGCGCGCAGTCAACGTGTACGGGCCGGCGTGGATTCAGCCGCACGTTTGGCGCGCAGCTTCTCTTTCACACGCTGTGAATGGTTTGCGGCCAGGTCCCCCGTTGCACTGCGGAACGAGCCGATCAGGCCGAGTTGCACAGCCAGTTCGGCCGGCGACGGCCGGCTTGCATCGGCGAGATGCTCGATGGCGGCCTTGAGCGCAGCCGTTTGCGTCAGGTCGTGGCGAGTGCAGTAGGCGGTGAGGACACCGTCGGTGTGGTCGTCGAGGCGGATCGAGATGGTTCGCATGGTGGTTTCGCTCTGTATTACATCAAATAATACAGTGCCCCGACGCGTCGAGCCGGGCGCGTGGGCATGACCGCCGCTCGCCCTCGCCGCTACTTTCCCCACGAGTCCTTCAACCCCGCCACCCGGTTGATCACCGGCATGCCCGCCACATGGTCCACGCGGTCGGCGACGAAGTAGCCGTGCCGCTCGAACTGGAACTTTTCGTCGGGTCGTGCGTTGGCGAGAGACGGCTCGATGTAGCCCATCAACACGCGCTTGCTGTTCGGGTTCAGACTGGCCTTGAAGTCGCGGCCGCCGGCGTCGGGTTGCGGCTCGGTGAACAGGCGGTCGTACAGGCGCAGCTCTGCGGGCAGGGCGTCGTGCACGCCGAGCCAGGTGATGGTGCCCTTGACCTTCACGGCGTCGGCGCCGGGCGTGCCGCTCTTCGTGTCGGGCACCACGTTCGCGAGCACGGCGGTGATGCGGCCTTCGGAGTCTTTCTCGCAGCCGGTGCATTCGATGACCATGCCGTACTTGAGCCTCACCCTGTTGCCCGGGAACAGGCGGAAGAAGCCCTTCGCGGGCACCTCGGCGAAGTCGTCGCACTCGATCCACACGGTGGGCCCGAGGCTGAACTCGCGCTGGCCCAGCTCGGGCTGGTGCGGGTGGAAGGGTGCATGGCAGGGCTCGATGTGCGCGCTGCTGCCGAACACATCGGCCCAGTTGACGAGCTTCAGCGCGACCGGGTCGAGCACGGCCATCGCTCGCGGTGCCTTGGCCTCCAGGTCTTCGCGCAGCGCGATGTCCAGGCTCGCATAGTCGGTCCAGCCGCCGGCCTTGCTGGTGCCGGCGCGCTCGCACATCAGGCGCACCGCTTCGGGCGTGTAGCCGCGCCGGCGCAGGCCGGCGATGGTGGGCATGCGCGGGTCGTCCCAGCCGTCTACGATGTGCTCGTCCACCAGCTGCCTGAGCTTGCGCTTGCTGGTGATCACATAGGTCAGGTTGAGCCGCGCGAACTCGTATTGATGCGGCCGGGGCTGTGCCAGCATGCCCAGCGTGCACAACGTGTCGAGCAGCCAGTCGTACCACGGCCGCTGGTCTTCGAACTCGAGCGTGCAGATGCTGTGCGTGATGCCTTCGAGCGCGTCTTCGATCGGGTGCGCATAGGCGTACATCGGGTAGATGCACCAGGCGTTGCCGGTGTTGTGGTGTTCGGCGTGCTTGATGCGGTAAAGCGCCGGGTCGCGCAGGTTGATGTTGGGGCTGGCCATGTCGAGCTTGGCGCGCAGCACGGCCGCACCGTCGGGCAGCTCGCCGGCGCGCATCGCGTGAAAGCGGGCCAGGTTCTCGGCCGGGGTGCGGCTGCGGAACGGGCTGTCGGTGCCGGCGTGGCCGAAGTCGCCGCGGTGGGCGCGCATCTCTTCGGCGCTCTGTTCGTCGACGTAGGCGAGGCCGGCGCGGATCAGCGCCTCGGCCGCGCGGAACATGAAGTCGAAGTAGTTGCTGGCGTAGTACAGGTGCGACGTGCGTGTGCCGGTCAGGTCGGCGTGCCAGTCGAAGCCCAGCCACGTGACCGCGTCGAGGATGCTGTCGACGTACTCCTGCTCTTCCTTCTCGGGGTTGGTGTCGTCGAAACGCAGGTGGCAGATGCCGCCGTATTCAGCGGCAAGGCCGAAGTTCAGCGTGATGCTTTTGGCGTGGCCGATGTGCAGGTAGCCGTTCGGCTCGGGCGGGAAGCGCGTGCGGATGCGCGCGGCATCCAACGGCCCGGCCGCGTGGTGCGCCGCGTCGCCCGGCGACCCGGCGAAGTGCCGGCCGGCATAGGTGCCTGCAGCCAGGTCGCGCTCGATCGTCTGACGCAGGAAGTTGCTGCCCAGGGGTGCGGAAGGGGCGGCGATGGCAGCAGGGTCGGAAGCAGGGGTCATGGGGCGGTTGTGATGGAGCAGGCGTTGCGCTCGGGTGCGGCTGTACAAAGCGAGCGCCATTCTAGGAGTGCAACCTCCGTGAGTGCGCCCCGACGGCTGTCGTAGGGCAATGACTACGCGCCGCGCCTGCCACCGCCGACCCGCGCGCGCGGGGGGGTCCGATGCGCGTCGCCTGGCGGCGGGTAAACACTTTCAAGCTTGCAAACTTGCGCGAAGCGCATTTGCGGCTTCCACACCGAAGGAGATTCGCCATGAGAACCCAGACCTTGACCACGGCTTTCTGCGTTACCACGCTGGCGCTCGTCGCCGCGTGTTCGTCAGCGCCGATGCGTGACGACCGCGCGATCTACGACGCCAACATGCCGGTGCGCCCGGTGCCGGCCTACACCGAATACGGCCGCGTCGAGAACATCGGCGTGGTACAGACGAAGGCGCGCAACAACGCCGCCGGCGCCATTCTCGGCGCGGTGATCGGCGGCGTGATCGGCAACCAGATCGGTGCCGGCACCGGCAAGGCACTGGCGACAGGCGCTGGCGTGATCGGCGGGGCGGTAGCCGGCAATGCCATCCAGAACCGCAACCGCAATGACGACGAGGTGTACCGCGTGACCGTGCGCTTCGACAACGGCAGCGTGCGTGACATCGACTTCCAGCGCGTCGACGACCTGCGTGTCGGTGACCGGGTGAAGTTCGAGGGCGGGCAGTTGCATCGCATCTGACCTGAGCGCACGGTACAGGCCGCTCCTACATCGCCTTGAACAGGTGCGCGTAGAGCCGGCTCGCAACCAGCTTGTCTTTGTTGCCGCGCAGCGTCAGCGCCACCTTGCCGGTGTCATCGCGCACGGCCGTGGCGATGGCATCGGCGCGCACCACGGTGCCGCGATGCACCTGCCAGAAGCGCTGCGCGTCGAGTTGCGGGAGCAACTCGCGCAGCGACGTGCGGATCAGGTATTCGCGCTCCAACGTGATGACGCGCACATACTTGTCCGCCGCCTCGAAGTACAGCACGTCGGCCACCGGCACCATGTGAATCGCCGCGCCGACGCTGGCCTGGATCACGCTCAACAGCGGGGCTGCCGGTGGCGCGATGCCGGGAGCGGCAAGCAGCTGGCGCAGCTGGTCGAGCGTGCGGTCGAGGGCGCTGTCGAGCCTTGGCGACGCTTCGCTGGAAGGGGCTGACGGGGTCATCCGCTCGGCCCGCAGGCGCAACGCTGCCTGGACGCGCGCGCAGGTCTGCATCAGCCGCTCGGGCTGCACCGGCTTGAGCACATAGTCGACTGCAGCGCGTTCGAAGGCCTGCAACGCGTACTGGTCGTAGGCGGTTACGAACACGATCAACGGCAGCGGCGCGTCGCCGGGCCAGTCTTCGGTGAGCGCCTGCGCGGCCTCCAGACCGGTCATGCCGGGCATGCGGATGTCGAGGAACACCACGTCGGGCCGCAGCCGCAGCGCGTGTTCGACGGCTGATGCACCGTGGCGCACGTTGGCCACGGTGCGCAGGGCCGGCCACAGCCGCGCCAATTCGGCCTCGAGGTTCGCGGCAAGCAGGGGTTCGTCCTCCGCGATCACGGCCGTGGCGCGGAGCGCGGTTGTGGTCATGGTGCAGTCATGTCGCAGTGGCCCAAGGCAGGCGGATCGTGGCCAGCGTGCCCCCTGCGCCAAGGGCAGTGGGGTCGGCGCCGGTGTCACCTGCGGGGTCGAGGTCAACGAGCGTCAACGACGCGCTGCCACCGTACAACGCGGCGAGCCGATCGCGCACCTGGGCCATGCCGAAATGCGTGCCGCCGCTTGCCGTGCCCGCAAGGCCCCCGCCGCTGTCGCGCACCCGCAGCACCAACTGCCGGCCAACTGCGGACGGGCCGGCTTCGAGCCGGGCACTCACCTCGATGCGGCCGCCCGCCACCTTCGGCTCCAGCCCGTGCTTGATGCAGTTCTCGACCAGCGGCTGCAGCAGCAGCGGAGGCACGGGCACGCCGGCCAGTTCGGGGGGCAGGTCGAGCCGGGTCTGCAGGCGATCGCCCATGCGCACCTGCATCAGCGCCAGGTAGTCGCCGAGCCGCGCGAACTCGGCCGCGAGCGGGTGCTGCCCGGCACGCGACGCCGCAAGCGTGGCGCGCAGGAACGAGATCAACTGGTCGAGCATGGCCTGGGCGCGTGGAGGGTCCAGGCCGATCAGCACCCGCAGGTTCGCGAGCGTGTTGAACAGCATGTGCGGCTCCAGCTGCGATTCGAGCAGCTTGAGCTGGTGCTCGGCGGCCTGGCGCTGGGCCGTCTGCACGGCGGCCTCTTTGGCGGCAATGGTTTCGCGCGAATAGAACCAGTAGGTGATGACCACGCCGGGGATCAACGACAAGACCAGCAGCGACACGCCCTGCCGCCAGGAGCCGCGCAAGTAGCCGCGCGTTGCAGTGCCGCCCACCCAATCGGCAAGTGCGCCTCCGACGCTGAAGCCGATGATGCTGCCGACGATCAGGATCGGCACCATCCACGGCCACCCGGGCCAGCGCTTTTGCGAATCGGGTGTGCTGCTCGTGGCGTGGCGGTGCACCCAGCGTGCGGCAAGGAGGCGCCCGCTGTCGATGCTGGCCCAGCAGCACGCCGCCGTGCACACCGACTGCACCAGCGTCGGGTAGAACGGGAAGCCGAACGCGAGCGTCAGGCACACCGCAATCACCACCCCGAACACCAGGCTGCGCAGCCCGCGCACGGCGAAGGCGTGCGCCATCTGCGAAGGCGCCACCAGGGCGGGCGCCGGCGCGGTTGTCGGGGTGGATGTGGCAGCTTTCACGAGCATGGCGTCGATTCTGGCGCAGGCCCATGGCGCAGGGCCCACACCGTGCGATACAACGCCACGCCGAGGTGCGAAACGGTGTGCAGGCGGCGCCACCGGCTGCTGCAGAATGGCTCGCAACCCAACCAACGATGCTGCCATGGCCATGACGACGCAACCTTCACCTGCCTCGGCGGCGACCCAGCGCATGAGGCTGGGCGTGGCTGCGCTGGCCCTGCTGGCGGGTTGCGCCGCGCCGACACGCAGCGCTGCACCGCCGGCATTGCCGACGGTGCCACGCGCGGCGCCGGTGGTGGCGACCGCGCCTTCATCGGCTAGCGCCGGAACGGCCGCCCCCGCAACAGCCATCGCGAGCACGGCCAGCACCGATGCGGCCATCGCCACCCTGCCGCGCGCCTGGGCCACCGAAAGCCCCGGCGTCGCAGCCCGCTTTCCCGACCCCGCCGTTCGCTACGCCACACCGGCGTTCGCGCCCCAACACCCCGGCTACACCAGCAACGCCGAACTGCGCATGTTCCTGCAAGGCCTGGTGCGCGACGCCGAAGACGCCCCCAACGCGCCAGGCGTCAAACTGCTTCAGGCCGGCAGCTCGCAGACCGGCGTGCCGATCCCCGCACTGCTGCTCACGCACGAGCCGCGCGGCGCTGACTTGTCGGCGCGCCCGACGGTGCTGCTGATCGCACAGCAGCACGGTGACGAACCGGCCGGCGCCGAGGCCCTGCTCGCCGTTTCGCAGGCACTCGCGCAGGGGAGCCTGCGGCCTTTGCTCGAGCGCATCAACGTTATCGTGTTGCCGCGCGCCAACCCCGACGGGGCGGCCACTGAGCAGCGCCTCACGGCCAGCGCCATCGACCTGAACCGCGACCACCTGCTGCTGCGCACGCCCGAGGCACAAGCCCAGGCCCAGCTCATGCGCGAGTACCAGCCGGTCGTCGTGGTCGACTCGCACGAGTACACCGTGATCGGCCGCTACCTCGACAAGTTCAATGCGGTGCAGCGCTTCGATGCGCTGTTCCAGTACGCGACCGTGGCCAACCTGCCGGGCTTCGTCACCAAGGCGTCGGAAGAGTGGTTCCGCCAGCCCTTGTTGCAAAGCCTGAAGGCCGCCGGGCTGAGCGCCGAGTGGTACTACACCACCTCGACCGACGTGGCCGACAAGAAGGTCTCGATGGGCGGCGTGCAGGCCGACACCGGGCGCAACGTGAACGGCCTGCGCAATGCCATCAGCCTGCTGGTCGAAACGCGCGGCGTCGGCCTGGGCCGCGTGCACCTGGCGCGCCGCGTGCACACCCACGTGGTGGCGGTCACGAGCGTGCTCAACAGCGCGGCGGCGCGCGCCACCGACCTGGCCAAGCTGCGCCGCTTCATCGACGCCGACGTGGCCGCGCAGGCCTGCAAGGGCCAGCTCGTGGTCGAGGCAGTGGCCACGCCGAGCGAATACGCGCTGCTGATGCTCGACCCGGTGAGCGGTGCCGACAAGACCGTCAACGTGGCCTGGGATTCGGCGCTGCAACTGGCCCAGCAGCGGCAGCGCGCGCGCCCTTGCGGCTACTGGCTCGGCGCCGACCAGCTCGACGCGGTGCTGCGCCTGCGCGGCCTGGGCGTGCGCGTGATGCGGCTCGACGCTTCAGGCCTGCTCCGCGCCGAGGCCTACACCGAGACCGCGCGCGAAACCGGCGCCCGCGCCGATGTGCGCGGCACGATCGCCGATGCACAAGGCACCGCGCTGCGCGTCAGGGTGGCCCTGCAGCCGCTGTTGATCGAGGTGAGCGCGGGCAGCTACTACGTGCCGCTCGATCAGCCGCTGGCGAACCTGGTGGTGGCCGCGCTCGAGCCCGATACGCAGAACAGCTATCTCGCCAACCGCATTGTCGGAAGCGTCGATGTGCAGGCGCGCGTGCTCGGCCGGCCCGACGTGCGGATGACGGCGTTGCCCTGACCGCGTTGCCCGCGGCGACGTGCAAGCGCCGCCGCGGGCCGCGATGTAAGGTCTGGTGCCCGCCCTCGACGGACTTGCAACCCACGTTTCCAGGCCCTCCCGCATGAACCCATCCGCTGTACCTGTCGATGCCACGGTCGCGCCGGCCCTTGCACCGCCCGAACGCATCTACCGCCACCGCCTGCCGGTGCGGCTGATGCACTGGATCAACGTGGTCTGCCTGACCATCCTGCTGATGAGCGGCCTGACCATCTTCAACGCCCATCCCGCGCTCTATTGGGGGCGCGATTCGACCTTCAGCGCACCGTGGGTGTCGATCATGGCGGTCGATGTGCCGGGCGGCTTCGCCGGCGTCACGCGCATCGCGGGGCGCACCTTTGACACCGACGGCGTGCTCGGCGCGTCGAAGGTCGGCGATGCCACCACCAAGACCGCGCGCGCCTTCCCGTCGTGGGCCACGATCCCCGGGCCGCAGTGGTTGTCGATGGGGCGGCACTGGCACTTCTTCTTCGCCTGGCTGTTCGTGCTGAACGGCATCGCCTACGTGCTTTACGCCGTCTTCAGCGGCCACCTGAAGCGCGACCTGCTCCCGACCGGCGCCGAGCTGCGAAACATCGGCCGCTCGATCAAGGAGCACCTGATGTTCAAGCACCCCACGGGTGCGGCAGCCAAGCGCTATAACGTGCTGCAGAACCTCGCCTACCTGGTTGTCATCTTCGGCCTGCTGCCGCTGGTCATCGTGGCAGGCATGGCGATGTCGCCGATGCTCGACTCGGTGGTCACGGGCTGGGTCGAGCTGCTGGGCGGCCGGCAGTCGGCGCGCACGCTGCACTTCCTGGCCGCCATGGGGCTGCTGCTGTTCGTGCTGGTGCACGTGTTCGAGGTCATCGTGAGCGGCGTGTGGAACCAGCTGCGCTCGATGGTCACCGGCTGGTACGCGGTGCCGGCCGACAAGGTGGGAGAGTGAGCATGACGAAGAGAACGATCCGCAGCGGCCATGCGAATGCCGGCCACACGAACGGCGGCCAAGGTGCAGGCACGAAGCGCCGCCACTTGCTGCGCGCTGCACTCGGCGGTGTCGGCACGGTGGCGCTCGCGGGCTGCGACAGGCTGTCGAACAACGAAGCCTTTGTCGATGTGCTCAAAAGCGCGCAGCACCTGAGCCGCGCGGTACACAAGATCGTGCCCGGCCGCAAGGCCATGGCGCAAGAGTTCGCACCCGCTGATGTGGCGGCGCATTTCCGCAGCAATGGCACCTTGATGCCGGCCGACGCCGACTACCAGGCTTTGCAGAAGGGCGGCTTCAGCGAATGGAAGCTGCAGGTCGGCGGGCTCGTCGAAACGCCGGCCGCCTTCACGCTGGCCGAACTGCGCGCGATGCCGTCGCGCACCCAGATCACGCGCCACGACTGTGTGGAAGGCTGGAGCAGCATCGGCCAATGGAAAGGCGTGCAACTCAGCCACGTGCTGGCGCAAGTGAAGCCGCTGGCGAACGCGAAGTACGTGGTGTTCCGCTGCGCCGATTCGATGGACGGGCCGTCGCTCGACGGGCGCGATTCACGCTACTACGAAAGCGTGGACCTCGACGACGCGAACCACGTGCAGACCGTGCTCGCCTACGAGCTGAACGGCCAGCCGCTGCCGGTCAGCAACGGCGCACCGCTGCGCGTGCGCATCGAGCGCCAGCTCGGCTACAAGCACGCGAAGTACCTGATGCGCATCGATCTCGTCGAGAGCTTCGCGCCGCTGCGTGGCGGCAATGGCGGGTATTGGGAAGACAACGGATACGAGTGGTACGCGGGGATCTGAGCTGCAGTCACTCGACTGCGGGTGCGGCCGCGCCCGCGCCCGTGACCCGGGCAACTCGCCGGCGCCTCAGCGGCGCCGCCCGCCACCGAGGATGCTGCCCAGCACCCCGCGAATGATCTCGCGGCCGACGCTCGAGCCGATCGTGCGCACGGCAGAGCGGGCCGCGGCTTCCGCGAGCCCCTCATGCTTGCCACCGCGCGGGCCAGTGCTGCCGAAGAGCACGTCTTTCAAGCCGCCGAAAAGGCCGCCGCCGGGATCGGATGGCGCTGTGGCGGTGCCGGTCGGCATCGGCATCGGCATCGGCATCGTGCCGCTCGGCGCTGGCGCTGCGGTGGCCGCGCCGGGCGCTGCACTCACATCGCCACTGGCCACCGCACGGCCCTTCAGCTTCTCGTAGGCCGAGTCGCGGTCGACCGCCTTCTCGTACACGCCGGCCACCAGTGAACCTTTGATCAGCGCAGCGCGCTGCTCGGGCGTGATCGGGCCGATCTGGCTGCCGGGCGGGATGACGAACACGCGCTGCGTGACGCTCGGGCGCCCCTTCTCGTCGAGCAGGCTGACGAGCGCTTCGCCGACCGCCAGTTCGGTGATCGCAGTCTCGATGTCCAGGCCCGGATTCGCGCGCATGGTGCTGGCCGCCGCCTTCACGGCCTTCTGGTCGCGCGGCGTGAACGCGCGCAGCGCGTGCTGCACGCGGTTGCCGAGCTGCGCGAGCACGGTGTCGGGAATGTCGAGCGGGTTCTGCGTCACGAAATACACGCCCACGCCCTTGCTGCGCACCAGCCGCACGACCAGCTCGATGCGCTCGACCAGCGCCTTCGGTGCCTCGTTGAACAGGAGATGCGCTTCGTCGAAGAAGAACACGAGCTTCGGCTGATCGAGGTCGCCCACTTCGGGCAAGCGCTCGAACAACTCGCTGAGCATCCACAGCAGGAAGGTGGCATACAGGCGCGGGCTGTTCATCAGTTGGTCGGCGGCGAGGATGTTGACCACGCCGCGCGGCTTCCCGTCGACGTCGACCGTCTGCATGAAGTCGTCGATGTTCAGCATCGGCTCGCCGAAGAAGCGCTCGCCGCCTTGGCTGTCGATCTGCAGCACGCCGCGCTGGATGGCGCCGATGCTGGCCGCGCTGACGTTGCCGTATTCGGTGGTGAACTGCGATGCGTTGTCGCCCACGTGCTGCAGCATCGCGCGCAGGTCTTTCAGGTCGAGCAGCAGCATGCCGTTGTCGTCGGCGTGTCTGAAGACGAGTTGCAGCACGCCCTGCTGGGTTTCGTTCAGCGCCAGCATGCGTGACAGCAGCAGCGGCCCCATGTCGCTGACGGTGGCGCGCACCGGGTGGCCCTGGGCCTTCTTGGCGTCGGCGAACACGTCCCACAACGTGGCGGGGCAGGCGAGGCTGGGCGAGGGCTCGATGCCGCGCTCCTTCAGGAGCGCCGCGAGCTTGGCACTCAACGTGCCGGGCTGCGTGATGCCGGTCAGGTCGCCCTTCACATCGGCCATGAACACGGGCACACCGAGGCGGCTGAAGTTCTCGGCCAAGGTCTGCAAGGTGATTGTCTTGCCGGTGCCGGTGGCGCCGGTGATGAGGCCGTGGCGGTTCGCCAGCGCCGGCAGCAGCACGCACTCGATGATGTCGTGCTTGGCGATGAGGATCGGCTCGGCCATCGTGTGCTCCGGGGGGCAAGTAAAATTCGAGTCTATCGAACAAACCCAGCGGGTCCGCGTGGTTGCCGAGCATGGCAGCCCGCCCCGCGCAAGAGGAGCCTCATGGCCGGTCATTCCAAGTGGGCCAACATCCAGCACCGCAAAGGCCGGCAAGACGAAAAGCGCGGCAAGGTCTGGACCCGAATCATCCGTGAGATCACCGTTGCGGCGCGCCTCGGCGGCGGCGACCTGGCCATGAACCCGCGTCTGCGCCTGGCGGTCGAGAAGGCCAAGGCCTCGAACTTGCCGGCCGACACGGTCAAGAAGAACATCGACAAGGCGACGGGCAACCTCGAAGGCGTGCACTACGAAGAGATTCGCTACGAGGGCTACGGCATCGGCGGCGCGGCGGTGATCGTCGACTGCATGACCGACAACCGCGTGCGCACCGTGGCCGAGGTGCGCCATGCGTTCAGCAAGTACGGCGGCAACCTGGGCACCGACGGCTCGGTGTCGTTTCAGTTCAAGCACTGCGGGCAGTTCGTGTTCGCGCCCGGCACCAGCGAAGACAAGGTCATGGAAGTGGCCCTCGACGCCGGCGCCGACGACGTGCTGACCGATGCCGACGGCGCCGTCGAGGTGCTGTGCCCGCCGCCCTTGTTCGAAGCCGTGAAAGCCGCGCTCGACGCGGCAGGCTTCAAGCCCGCCGTGGCCGAGGTGACCATGCGGGCCGAGAACACGGTGGCGTTGCACGGCGACGACGCGCTGCGTATGCAGAAGCTGCTCGACGTGATCGAAGAACTGGACGACACGCAAGAGGTTTTCCACAACGCCGAGATCGCCGAATGAAGGTTCTTGTCATCGGCGGCGGCGGCCGCGAGCACGCGCTCGCGTGGAAGCTCAGCGACTCGCCCAAGGTGCAGATGGTTTTCGTGGCGCCCGGCAACGCTGGCACAGCCGCCGATGCCAAGCTGCAGAACATCGCCATCACCGACTTCCACGCGCTCGCCGACTTCGTCGTGGCTGAAAAGATCGCGCTCACGGTGGTCGGTCCCGAAGGCCCGCTCGCGGGCGGCGTGGTCGATGTGTTTCGCGCGCGCGGCCTGCGCGTGTTCGGGCCGACGCAGGCGGCCGCGCAGCTGGAAAGTTCCAAGGCGTTCGCGAAGACTTTCATGCAGCGTCACGGCATTCCGACCGCCGCATTCGCGACCTTCACCGATGCCACGGCAGCGCATGGGTACGTTGATTCCCATGGCGCGCCCATCGTCATCAAGGCCGACGGCCTGGCCGCAGGCAAGGGCGTGATCGTGGCCATGACACTGGCCGAGGCACACGAGGCGATCGATTGGATGCTGGCGCCCGACGACAACCGTCTGGGCGTGCAGCACAACGATGGCGAGGACGGCCGTCAACAGCCGCGCGTCGTCATCGAGCAGTTCCTCGAAGGCGAAGAGGCCAGCTTCATCGTGCTGTGCGACGGCAAGAACGTCGTTCCGCTCGCGACCAGCCAGGACCACAAACGCCTGCTCGACCACGACCAGGGGCCGAACACCGGCGGCATGGGCGCGTACTCGCCGGCGCCGGTGGTCACGCCGAACGTGCATGCCAAGGTGATGCACCAGATCATCCTGCCCACGATCGCCGGCATGGCGAAGGACGGCATCACCTTCACCGGTTTTCTCTACGCCGGCCTGATGATCGACGCGAACGGCGACCCGCGCACCGTCGAGTTCAACTGCCGCATGGGCGACCCCGAAACCCAGCCCATCATGATGCGGCTCAAGAGCGACCTGTTCGACGTGTTGATGCACGCAACCGACGCTTCCCTCGACAAGGTCGAACTGGAATGGGACCGCCGTGTCGCGCTCGGTGTCGTCATGGCGGCGCACGGCTACCCGCAGAGCCCGCGCAAGGGCGATGTGGTCACGGGCCTGCCGGCGGCAGCGCCCGATGCGGTGGTATTCCATGCCGGTACGGTGCCCGGCGCTGCTGGCCCCGTCACGTCGGGCGGGCGGGTGCTGTGCGTGACGGCGCTGGCCGACTCGGTGAAGCTCGCGCAGGCCCGCGCCTACGAGGTATTGCGCGGCATTCACTTCGACGGCGCGCTGTACCGGCGCGACATCGGCCACCGGGCCATCAAGCGATGAGTTCCACACAAGCGGTTCGCGACTACCTGCTGGGCCTGCAAGGGCGAATCATCACGGCGATGGAAGCCGAAGACGGGCAGGACTTCCTCGTCGATGCCTGGCAGCGCGAGCCCGGCGGCAAGATCGAGGGCGAAGGCCGCTCGCAACTGCTCGAAGAGGGCCATGTGTTCGAGCGCGCCGGTTGCAGCTTCTCGCACGTCAAGGGCAAGGTGCTGCCGCCCTCGGCTACGCAGCACCGGCCCGAACTGGCCGGCGCGCCGTTCGAGGCCATGGGTGTGTCGCTCGTCTTCCACCCACGCAACCCGTATGTGCCGACCGTGCACATGAACGTGCGCATGCTCGCCGCCACACCGGCGAACGCCGAGCCGGTGGTGTGGTTCGGCGGCGGCATGGACCTGACGCCGTACTACGGCTTCGAGGAAGACGCGGCGCACTTCCACCGCATCAACCGCGATGCGCTCGCGCCCTTCGGCGCCGACAAGTACCCGCGCTTCAAGCAGTGGTGCGACGAGTACTTCTTCCTCAAGCACCGCAACGAACCCCGCGGCGTGGGCGGCGTGTTCTTCGACGACTTCGCGGAGTTCGGCTTCGAGCGCAGCTTCGAGATGATGCGTGCGGTGGGCGATGCCTTGCTGCCCGCGTACCTGCCCATCCTGCAGCGCCGCGTGGGGCTGCCGTTCGGTGAGCGCGAGCGCGACTTCCAGGCCTATCGGCGTGGCCGCTATGTCGAGTTCAACCTGGTGTTCGATCGGGGCACGCTGTTCGGCTTGCAGTCGGGCGGGCGCACCGAGAGCATCCTGATGTCGATGCCGCCGATCGTGAAGTGGCGCTACGACTGGAAGCCCGAAGCGCTCACGCCCGAGGCGCGGCTGTACACCGACTTCCTGCGCCCGCGCAAGTGGGCCGATTGGGCACCCGATTGACGGCCGGCCTGACTGGCGCCGGCCCGCACAGGCCGCACACGCCGCGCACGCCGCGCGTTGCCATCTTCGGCGGCAGCTTCGATCCTGTGCACCGCGCGCATGTGGCGCTGGCCCGGCTCGCGCTGCGCGAACTCGCACTCGACGAACTGTGCTGGGTGCCGGCCGGCCAGCCCTGGCAGAAGGCGCGCGAACTCACGCCGGCGGTGCACCGGGAGGCCATGGTGCGGCTGGCCATCGCCGGTGAGCCGCGCTTCACGCTGGCCCGCTGCGAACTCGAGCGCGACGGCCCGAGCTTCACGGTCGACACCGTGCGGCTGCTGCAGGCCGCGCGGCCCGGTGTGCGCTGGTACCTCGTCATCGGGCAGGACCAGTACGCCACGCTGCACACCTGGCATGGCTGGCAAGACTTGCTCGGCCTGGTGACCGTTGCCGTGGCGAACCGCCCCGACGCGCCACTCGCCGCCGACCCGCAGGTGCTGCGCGCGCCGCACGAAGCGGTGGCGCTGCCGATGATGGACGTGTCGTCCACCGACATCCGCTTGCGCATCGCCAGCGGCGAGCGCATTGACGATCTGGTGCCCGAAACCGTTGCGCGCTATATTGAGTTGCACGGCCTGTACCGGAACACCCCCCACCGTCTCGACCGAGACCACCACCCCACCAGGAGTTGAATGGACATTCGAAAACTGCAACGCGTCATCGTCGATGGTCTGGAAGACGTGAAGGCCCAGAACATCCTCGTGTTCAACACCGAGCACCTGTCGTCCCTGTTCGAGCGCGTGATCATTGCCTCGGGCACCAGCAACAGGCAGACCAAATCGCTGGCCACCAGCGTGCGCGAATCAGTCAAGTCCGCAGGCTTCCCGGTACCTCGCACCGAAGGCGAGTCGAATGGCGAATGGATCATCGTCGACTGCGGCGCGGCCGTCGTCCACGTGATGCAGCCGGTCATTCGCGAGTACTACCACCTCGAAGAGATCTGGGGCGGCAAGCCGGTGAAGGTCAAGCTGGAGGACGCGCGCATTTCTCTCGTGAAAGCAAGTGAGCCGGAGGCACCGGTGGCGAAGAAGCGCACTGCAAGGTCGCCCGCAAAGTCTTCGGCAGCCGAGGTCGCGACCCGGGCGCCGGCAAAGAAGGGCGGTGCCAAAGCTGCGCCGGTCAAGAAGGTGGTGGCCAAGGCACCGGTCAAGTCAGCGGGCAAGGTGGCCGCCAAGTCGGCAGGCAAGCCAGCGGCCAAAACAGCGGTCAAGGCACCGGCCAAGTCAGCTGCCAAGACACCCGCCAAGAAGGCCGCAGCGCCGCGCATGGTCACGCGCGTGGTCGGTGTGAAGAAGGCGCCTGCGAAGAAGGCGGCTGCGAGCAAGGCGCCGGTGCGCCGCGCTGCGGCCCCGGCCACCCGCGCCCCCGCCAAGAAGGCCGCGAAGAGACCCCCTGGCCGCAAATGAAGCTGTGGCTGGTCGCAGTCGGCCAGCGCCAGCCGGCCTGGGCCGACGCGGCTTATGCCGAGTTCGCGAAGCGCTTCCCGCCCGAAGCGCGGCTCGAACTGAAGGCCGTGAAGGCCGAGCCACGCAGTGGCAAGAGCGCCGAGCAGTTGATGGCGAATGAAGCCATGCGCATCGAGGCGGCCGTGCCCAAGGGGGTGCGCCGCGTGGTGTTCGACGAGCACGGCACGCGCGTCACCACGCACCAACTCGCGTCCCGCATGACCGCCTGGCTGAACGACGGTCGCGACGTTGCCCTGCTGATCGGGGGCCCCGACGGGCTGGACGCGTCGTTGAAGGCTGGCGCCGACGAGACCCTGCGGCTGTCCGACTTGACGCTCCCGCATGCGTTCGTGCGTGTGCTGGTCGCCGAGGCGCTGTACCGGGCTTGGACCGTGATGGTGAACCACCCGTACCACCGCGAGTGATGTCTGCCCCACGTCGCTTCGCTCCTGCCCCCCGAGGGGGCGCTCGGTTTGTCTTGCATGAGTTCATCTACCTCGCGTCGCAGAGCCCGCGCCGGGCGCAACTGCTCGATCAGATGGGCGTGCGCCACGAGCTCTTGCTGCCGCGAGCCGATGAAGATGCCGAAGCGCTGGAAGCCGAGCGGCCGGGCGAGGCGCCCGCCGACTACGTGCAGCGCGTCACACGCGCCAAGCTGCACGCCGCGCGGCGGCGCTTGAAGGCGAGCGGCCTGCCCGCTGCACCCATTCTCTGCGCCGACACCACCGTGGCGCTGGGCCGGCGCATCCTCGGCAAGCCGCGCGATGGGGCTGACGCAGCAGCCACGTTGCAGCGGCTGTCGGGCCGCACCCACCGCGTGCTCACCGCCGTGGCGGTCGCCAGCGGGCGGCGCGAGCGGCTGGCGCTGAGCGTGTCGCACGTGCGCGTCGCGGTGCTGCCCACCGACGTGATCGACGCCTATGTGGCAAGCGGCGAGCCCTTCGGCAAGGCCGGCGCGTATGCCATCCAGAGCGCGTTCGCGGGCTGGATCGCGCACGTCGACGGGAGCTACTCCGGTATCATGGGTTTGCCCCTCTACGAGACGGCGCAACTGCTGCGCACGCTGGGCATCACGGCCTGATTCGCCTCGCGCAGCCGACCCGGGCGCCACAAGAACAAGAGGCCGCAACCGGTGCAAGACATCCTCATCAACTGGGCTCCCCAGGAAACGCGTGTGGCGGTCGTCGAGAACGGCGCCGTCCAGGAGCTGCACTTCGAACGCACGCTCGAACGCGGGCTGGTCGGCAACATCTATGCGGGCCGCGTGGCTCGCGTGCTGCCGGGCATGCAGTCGGCGTTCATCGACATTGGCCTGGAGCGCGCGGCGTTCCTGCACGTGGCCGATGTGCAAGTGAACGGCGTGGTGCCCCGAGGCGCCGCGTCCGGGCCGAAGGGTGAGCATGGCGGCGGCGTGGCGCAAACGCCCATCGAGCGCCTGGTGTTCGAGGGCCAGACCCTGACGGTGCAGGTCATCAAGGACTCGATCGGCACCAAGGGCGCCAGGTTAACGACACAGATCAGCATTGCCGGGCGCATGCTGGTGTTCCTGCCGCAAGACAACCACATCGGCATCTCGCAGAAGATCGGCTCGCACGAGCTGCGCGAGCAGCTGCGCACGCGCATGAACGCGCTGGTGCAACTGCCCGAGGGGGCGGGCGCGGGTGTCCATCAAGCGGGTGGATTCATCTTGCGCACCAACGCCGAAGAGGCGAGCGACGAGGAACTGTCGGACGACATTCGCTACCTTCGCAAGACCTGGGGCGCGGTGCGCGAACAGAGCTTCAAGTCGCCTCCCGGTACGCTGCTGCACCAGGATCTGAGCCTGATGGAGCGCGTGCTGCGCGACCTGGCGCACGACGGCACGCAGACCATCCGCGTCGATTCGCGCATGCAGTTCGATTTGCTCACGCGCTTCGGCACTGACTTCACGCCCACGGCCGTCGGCAAGCTCGCCCACTACACCGGCGAGCGGCCGATCTTCGACCTGTTCAACATCGACGAAGAGATCGCCCGCGCGCTCACACGGCGGGTCGACTTGAAGTCGGGCGGCTACCTGATCATCGACCAGACCGAGGCGCTGACCACGGTGGATGTGAACACCGGCGGCTTCGTCGGCGCGCGCAACTTCGACGACACGATCTTCAAGACCAACCTCGAAGCCGGCCAGGCCATCGCACGCCAGCTGCGCCTGCGCAACCTGGGCGGCATCATCATCATCGACTTCATCGACATGACGCGCGAGGACCACCAGAACGCGGTGCTCGCCGAGCTGCGCAAGCAACTGACTCGCGACCGCACCAAGATCACGGTCAGCGGTTTCACGCAGCTCGGTTTGGTGGAGATGACCCGCAAGCGCACCCGCGAGTCACTGGCCCACATGCTGTGCGAGCCGTGCCCGACCTGCCAGGGCCGCGGCCAGGTGAAGACGCCGCGCAGCGTGTGCTACGAGATCCTGCGCGAGATCCTGCGCGAGGCGCGCCAGTTCAACCCGAAAGAGTTCCGCGTCATCGCGGCGGCGGCGGTGGTTGAGATGCTGCTCGACGAAGAGAGCCAGCACCTGGCGGGCCTGTCCGACTTCATCGGCAAGCCGATCTCGCTGCAGGCCGAGGCTTCGGGGTCGCCGGAGCAATACGACATTGTTCTGATGTAGCCGCTGCGTCCGGCTCCTCAAGCTCACCGAGTACAGACGAGGCTTGCTGTCTCTGCGTCTGCAGAATGGGCAGGAGTGGATGAAGTCGGGGGCGTCAGATGGTGCGCTATCGTGCTGCTCACAACCACCTGCCGTGAGGCTTCCATGCGCCGCCCGACCAACATCCTGCTTCCGGCCATCCACAAAGCGCCGAAGAAGTGCGTGACCTGGCAGGCAGCGACAGGGCGCACGCCACGCTGGTCGACGAACAAGCAGTTGCAGTCACGGGACGCGAAGTCCATAGGGACCGTGCGGTCGAACGCAAGGCGTGATCGAGCGACATCACCGCCTGCCTTCATCTCTCGCAGCTGAACCCGAACCGGTCGCCGGCATGCGCCTGCTGCAGTACAAAGACCTGAACCTGCGCCGCGTCAAGGCCGCGTTCGACAAAGTCAAGGCGGCCATCGAGTCGGGCGATTTCCGATCGGCGGACGTGAAGAAGATGCACACCGGGCCGTACTACCGCGCGAAGCTGGACTACGCCAACCGGCTGCTGCTGCAGTTCGCGCGCATCGACCGCGCTGATGCCGAAGGCGAAATCGGAAGCGGAAGCGGAAGCGAGACGGTGTGCCTGGCGCTGGAGGTGATCGAGAACCACGCCTACGAGCGGTCGCGGTTCTTGCGCGGCGCCGTGGTGGACGAGTCGCGCATCGAACGCGAGCCGCTCGCCGATGCGAAAGCGCCGGCGCTGTCCGCCGACGCCGCGCCGCTGCGCTGGCTCGGCGCGGGCCGCACGCAGTTCGAACTGCTGGACAAGCCCATCGTGTTCGACGACGCGCAGGACGAGGCCTACCGCTACCCGGCGCCGCTGGTGGTGATCGGCGCCGCAGGCTCGGGCAAGACGGCCGTCACCCTGGCGCGGCTGCGTGAGGCCGAAGGCCGGGTGCTGTACGTCACGCTGTCGGCCTACCTGGTGCAGAGCGCGCGCGCTCTGCACGGCGCACACGGTTTCGAGAACCCGAAGCAAGAGGTCGACTTTCTCAGCTACCGCGAGCTGCTCGAGACGCTGCGTGTGCCGCCGGGCCGCGAGGTGACGCTGCCGGCGTTCGCCGCCTGGTGCGAGCGCCATCGCCAGAGCATGCGGCTGCTGGGCGACATCGATGCGCAGGCCCTGTTCGAAGAATTCCGTGGCGTCATCGGTGCGCAGCCTGCCGGCCCGCTGTCGGTGGCCGACTACTTGGCCCTGGGCACGCGCCAGAGCCTGCTGAACAGCGCGCAGCGCGAACCGGCGTACGGCCTGTTTCAGCGCTACGTCGCCTGGCTGACCGAGGCGGGCCTGTACGACAGCAACCTCGTCGCTTACGCCTGGCGTACCGAGATCGCACAGATGCAGGCGCCGCTGTACGACTTCGTCGTCATCGACGAGGTGCAGGACCTCACGCCCGTGCAGCTGGCCTTGGTGCTGGCGCTACTGAAGGACCCCGGTCAGTTCATTCTGTGCGGCGACAGCCACCAGATCGTCCACCCCAATTTCTTCAGCTGGGCAGCGCTGAAGAGCCTGTTCTGGCACGGCCTGGCGGGTGATGCCGCACAGCGCCAGCCGCTGAAGCTGCTGCAGGCCAACTTCCGCAACACGCGCGCTGTCACCACGCTGGCCAACCGGCTGTTGAAGATCAAGCAGGTGCGGTTCGGTTCGGTGGACCGCGAGAGCAACTTCCTCGTGCGCAGCACCTCCGCTGTTGCCGGCGCGGCGCGGCTGCTCGATGCCAAGGACAAGACGCTCGCGCAGCTCGATGCGGCCACCCGCCAGTCGGCGCGGCATGCGGTGATCGTGCTGCGCGACGAAGACAAGGCCGCAGCGCGGCAGGCCTTCCGCACGCCGCTGGTGTTCTCGGTGCACGAGGCCAAGGGGCTGGAGTACCCGAACGTGCTGCTGTTCAAGCTGGTATCGAGCCAGCGCCAGGCTTATGCCGAGGTCTGCGCAGGCGTGACGGCCGCCGACCTGCAAGGCGACGATCTCGAGTACCGCCGCGCGCGCGACAAGGCCGACAAGTCGCTGGAGCTTTACAAGTTCCAGGTCAACGCGCTGTACGTGGCGATGACGCGCGCCGTCGAGACGCTGACGCTGGTCGAGCACGACACCGGCCACCCGCTGCTGGGCCTGCTGGGCCTGCAACTCGGCGAGGCGGCAATGCAGCCGGTGGCCAAGTCCAGCCAGGACGAGTGGGCTCAAGAGGCGCGCCGGCTCGAGCTGCAGGGCAAGGCCGAGCAGGCGCAGGCCATCCGCGACGCGTTCCTGCAGCACAAGCCCGTGCCCTGGGTGGCTTGGAGCCGCAAGGCGATCGAAGAACTTGCACCCAGGGCGCTGGACCCGAAGAACCCCAGCAGCAAGCCGAGGCAAACGCTGTTCGACTACGCGCTCTGGCATGGCCAGCACGTGTGGATCGAGCAGCTTGCCGAAGCCGCATTCGCGCCGGCACGCGGCCAGATGGAAGGGCGTGGATTCGCCGGCGCCGGCACCTTGATGCCCCTGCGCTACGCCGTCGATGAACCCTGGCTGGCGCGCCAACAACTGGTGCGCCGAAGCGTGGCCGCCGTGCACCAGCGCCACCTGCAGCCCTACCAGGCCAAGCACTTCAAGGACATCCTTCGCCTGGCCGACGTGCACGGCCCCGACCACGCCACACCGGTGGGCGCCACGCCGCTGATGCTGGCCGCGATGGCCGGCAACGCGCCGCTGGCAGAGGCGCTGCTGACCAAGGGTGCCGACCCGCAACGACGCGACGAATTCGGCCACTGCGCCTGGGACCATGCCGTCGGCCGCGCGATGCGCGAGGCCGCGTTCGCGGGCAGCGGGCTGCCGGCGCTCTTCGACCTGCTCGCGCCAGCGGCGCTCGACGTGCAGACGGAGGGTCGCCTCGTGCGGCTGGAGCGCCACCAGGGCGAGTACTGGGTGCTGACGCTGATGCTGGGGGGGTTGAAGACGCAGTGGTCGCAGTGCGTCACGCGGCGGCAGGCGCCCTACAAGGTTCTGGCCGGCTTCTTCGCCGACCAGTTGCATGACGTGCTGCAGGAGTTGCCTGCGTGGCTCTGGCCCGACCCACGCCGCAAACGCACGTATGTCAACCAGGTGCTGGCTCGCGCCGAGGTGCACAGCAGTTACCAGCCGGCGCGCCGGCTGTGGGTGCGCACGCGCAATGGGCACTACTTCCCGAACCCGCAGATGCAGCTGCGCGCGGGCGACGGCTGGCAGCCGGTGTACGAGCAGCAGGCCCTCGATTGGATCGACCGTGGCTGCGGCCGCGAGAATGAGCACCGTCCACGGCCGGAGGAGTCGATCGAGTGGCTGCGGGAGTCGTTGGCAAGTGCCGTACCGGAAGAACCACCGCAGGCAGCGCCGGGCGAGCAGCGAGGGCTGTTCTGAGGGTGCGGCGGTTCAGCGGGCCTTGAGCAGCCCCGTTGCAAGGCCGGTGCCGATCAGGATCACCCCGCAGCCGACGAGCATCGCGAGCGTCAGCCGTTCGCCAGCAGCAGCCAACCCCACAGCACGGCGAAACCCGGGATCAGGAAGGTCACGGCGATGGCGTTGGCCGGCCCCACGTTCGCCATCAGCCGGAAGTACAGGAGGTAGGCCACCCCCGTGCACAGCACCGCGAGCAGTGCGGCTGCTGCCCACATCGACGCCGATGGCGCGGTGGCCGGCCACCACAGTGCTGCGGGTACTGCGAGTGCCAGCGCCGCACCGAGCTGGCTTCCGGCCGCGACAGCCAGCGGTGGCACGCCGGTGCGGTGCCGCTTTGCGAAACTCGCCGACCAGCCGTAGCACAGCGGTCCGGCCAGGCACGCCAGCAGGGCCCAGCCGGTGCCGCCGGGCTTGAAGTCGGCCGTGCCCCATGCGAGCCACAACACGCCCGCAAAGCCGATCAGCAAGCCGAGCACGCGCGCCGGTGTCAGCCGGTCTTTCAGCCACAGCCCTGCGATGACCGCGCCGAAGAGGGGCGACGATGCATTGAAGATCGTCGACAGCCCGGCCGTGAGCGACAGCGCCGCATAGGCGAAGCACAGGAATGGCAGCGCCGAGTTGGTGATGCCGACGATGAGAATCGGTCGCCAGTGCGCACGCAACGCCCCGACCTGCTGGCGCCAGGCCAGCAGCGGCAACAGCAGCAGCGCGGCCCCGGTCACGCGCACAGCGCTCAGCGCGACCGGGCCGAACTCGGCCGCGCCCATGCGCATGAACAGGAAGGCCGCACCCCACAACGCGGCCAGTGCCAACAGCTCGGTGATGTCAGTGGGTTTCAAGCGTGGGTCGATCGCGGCTCGTTGGGTCAGGCAGCGATGGCCACGTGCGTCACGTGTTCCAGCCGCAGCAACGCACGCTTGCGGTCCACGCCGCCGGCGTAACCGGTGAGGCTGCCGTCGCGGCCCACCACGCGGTGGCACGGCACGATCACCGAGACCGGGTTGCGGCCGACCGCGCCGCCCACGGCACGCACGGCTGATGGGCTGCCAAGCGCGGTGGCGATGTCGCCATAACTGCAGGTCGCTCCGGGCGCGATGCGCTGCAAGACCTGCCACACACTGCGCTGGAAAGCCGTGCCTTGCAGATCGAGCGGCAGCTCGAAGGAGCTGCGCATGCCGTCGAAGTACGCCTGCAGTTGCTGCGCCGCTTCCTGCAGCAACGCGTCGGCGGGTCGCTGCGGCGCGGCCAGTGCGCCGGGGTGGTGTTGCTGCCCTTCGAACCACGCGCCGGCCAGGCCGGCGGCGGTGCGCGCCAGCAACACCGGGCCGAGCGGGGACGCGATGGTGGCTTGCGCGGTGCAGTGCGTGTGGATGCAGTCGGTGGCAAAGCTCATGGTGTGTTCTCCAAGGGGGTCTTGTCCAGGGTGTTCCACAGCCGCAGCACGGCATAGGCGCGCCACGGTTGCCAGGCCTGTGCGTGCGCATCGGCCTCGCGTTGCGATGTGGTGCCGAAGAGCTGCTTCATCGCCTTCAATACCGCCACGTCGTTCGGTGGAAAGGCATCGGGCCAGCCGAGGGCGCGCATCGCGATGTAGTGAGCCGTCCACGGCCCGATGCCGCGCAGCGCGCACAGGCGCTCGATCAGCGGCTGCGGCGCCGCGCGCGCCACCAGCAGCGGCGCGATCTCGCCCCAGGCCTGTGCAATGCCGATGATGGCACCGGCGCGGCTGCGGATGATGCCGAGCTCGGCCACGGATTCGAGCGTTGCGACCGCCATCACGTCAGGTGCCGGGAAGGTGCGTGTGATGCCCGGCCACGGCGTGTCGGCGGGCGCACCGAAGTGCTCGACGAGGCGGCGCGCCAGCGTGCGCGCACCGGCCACCGTGACCTGCTGGCCGAGCACCGCGCGCACCAGCAGCTCGAAGGCATCCAGGCTGCCCGGCAGGCGCAGCCCTGCCGCACCGGGCAGGTTCACGAGCGCGGTGTCGATGGCGTGCGGCACGGCGTCCAGGTCAAGCCAGCGGCGCGCTGCCGCCACGACACGGCCGCTCGCTGCGGCCAGCGTCGGTGCGAAGCGCACGCGCACCACCGTGGCCCCTTCGATGAACTCGGCCTCGACCCAGCCCGCATCGGCGGCCACACTGCCGGCGCGCAGCGTGCGGCGGATGCAGCGGCCCTCGACCTGCTCGATGCCCGGGATCGCACGCATCGCGATGAAGCGCAGCAGCGCGGCCACGTCGAACGGGCTGCGGTAGCCGAGCTTGACAGTCACGCCGTCGGTGCCGTGTGGCGGGTCTTCGGCGGCATCGCCGCGCAGGCGGCTCGGGCTCATGCGGTAGCTCGCCACGAACGCGTCGTTGAAGCGCCGCAGGCTGTTGAAGCCGCTGGCCAAGGCCACTTGTGCAACGGGCAACGTGGTATCGGTCAGCAACTGCTTGGCGAGCAGCAACCGGCGCGTCTGCAGGTACTGCAACGGTGTCACGCCATGCTCGGCCTGGAAGATGCGGCGCAGGTGCCGGTCACTCACGCCCAGGCGCTGCGCGAGCGTCACGAGGCCCGGCGTCTCGCCGCTGGCGGCTTGCGCGTCGAGCCCGTCGGCGGCCTGGCGCGCGAGTGTGCGCGAGGCGTCCATCACCGTCCACGGCAGGCCTGCGCCGGGCGCGATCTCGGGCCGGCACTTCATGCACGGGCGAAAGGCTGCCGCCTCGGCCTGCGCGGGGGTCGCGAAGAAGCGGCAGTTCTTGCGCAGCGGCAGGCGCACGCGGCAGATCGGCCGGCAGTAGATTCGCGTGGACGTGACGCCGACGAACAGGTGCCCGTCGAAGCGCGCGTCGCGTGCGGTGATGGCCTGGTAGGCGGCGTCGGCGTCGATCGGGGCTGTGTTGATCCAAGCGCTCATGGGCTCGATTATGGTCAGCGCAGGCCGGCCGACTCGCCATTTCCGGACATGTCCCGCCCGGCCCCTGAGGCCGGGGTTCGCCACGCCCGATGTGCCGGGTTTTCACGATGCCGTGCAGGTGGCGAACCCGTTACAAACCAGGGGTTTGCGTTGGTATTCGTATCAACGCCAGAGCCCCAACCCCTTCAACGCGCCGCAGTTGCCTGCAACGGCCGGCCGACCCGAACCCCGCAGCGTGCAGGCACTCCAGATCATCATCAGCGGCATAGCGCAAGGCTGCATCTACGGCCTGATCGCACTCGGGGTCGTGCTCATCTACAAGGCCACCGAGACCGTGAGCTTCGCGCAGGGCGAACTGATGATGCTCGGTGCCTTCGGTGGCCTGATGGTGATGACGCTGCTCGGGCTCCCCTTCTGGTTCGCGCTCATCGCCGCCGTGCTCGCGATGTCCGCGTTCGGCATGTTGCTGGAACGCGCCGTGATCCGGCCCATCCTCGGCCAGCCAGCGTTCTCGGTCGTGATGCTGACCATCGGCATCGGCTATGTGCTGCGCGGCCTCGTCACGATGATCCCGAACATCGGCACCGATACCCACACGCTGCCCGTGCCCTACAAAGACGCGGTCTGGAAGGCCGGTGCGCTGGTGCTCAACGTCGAGCAACTCGTCATCATCGCCGCGACCGTCGTGCTCAGCGCGGCGCTCTACGCGATGTTCAAGTACAGCAAGCTCGGCGTGGCCATGCAGGCCGCGTCGCAGAACCAGCTCGCGGCGTACTACATGGGCATTCCGGTGCGCCGCCTCAACGGCCTGGTGTGGGGCCTGGCTGCGGGCGTGGCGGCCATTGCCGGCCTGTTGCTGGCGCCCATCACGTTCGTTCACGCCAACATGGGCTTCATCGGGCTGAAGGCGATGCCGGCGGCCGTGGTCGGCGGCTTCGGCAGCCTGCCGGGCGCGCTGGTCGGCGGTCTCGTCATCGGCGTGGTCGAAGCGCTGGCGGGGTTCTACCTGCCCGAAGGCTTCAAGGACATCGCAGCCTACGTCGTCGTGCTCGTGATGCTTGTCGTTAAGCCGAGCGGCCTGTTCGGCGACAAGCTGCGCAAGAAAGTCTGAATGCGCTTCATCTTCAAAACCAGCTACGCGCAAGACGTGAACCTGGCCCGGCACGGCGGGCATGTGTTCTGGTACGGCCTGCTCTTGGTCGCAATGGCGTGCGCACCGTGGATCGTCTCCGAATACTGGCTCGCGCAAATCACCTTCGTGCTGATCTACGCGGTGGTCGGCCTCGGGTTGATGCTGCTGTCGGGCTTCACCGGCCAGTTCTCGCTCGGCCATGCCGCGTTCCTCGGCGTGGGTGCGTACACGCAGGCAGCGCTCACGCATGTGGGCGTGCCGGCACCGCTGGCACTGGTCGCGGCCGGGTTGCTGGCCGCCGCAGTCGGCATGGTTGTGGGCTTGCCGGCGCTGCGTGTGAAGGGCATCTACCTCGCCATCGCCACGCTCGCGTTCGGCTTCATCGTCGAAGAGGTGTTCGCACGCTGGGAGCGCGTGACGGGTGGCAACGCCGGCATTCACCTGACGGCACCCAACGTGTTCGGCTGGGTGCTCGACACCGACGTGTCGTTCTACTTCGCATGCCTGGTCGTCACGGTGCTCGCCACGCTCGGCATCCTGAACCTGCTGCGCTCGTCGACCGGGCGCGCCTTCGTCGCGATCCGCGACTCCGAGGTCTCGGCGCAGAGCATGGGGATTCACCTCGCGCGCTACAAGACGCTGTCGTTCGCGATCTCGGCGGCGCTGGCCGGCGTGGGTGGCGCGCTGTACGCGCACAAGCTCAAGTTCATCTCGCCCGACCAGTTCACGGTGCTGCAGTCGATCGACCTGGTGCTGATGATCGTGATCGGCGGCGTGGGCTCGGTGCACGGTGCATTCCTGGGCGCCATCTTCCTGATCACCATGCCGCAGGTCATCGCCCTCGCGAAAGACTACCTGCCCAGCGCCGTGGGCCAGGCGCCGGGCCTGCAAGGGCTGGTGTACGGCCTGGTGCTCGTGGCCTTCGTGCTGTTCGAGCCGCACGGCCTGTACGGCCGCTGGCTGAAGCTGCGCACCTACCTGCAGATCTTCCCGTTCTACCGCAAGGGCATGTTCCAGCGGCAGAAGAGCTACCTCAAGTCGGACCGCCTCAAATGACAGCGCCTCTTTCTCCTCGGACCTTCGTTTTGTGCGCGTCGCGAACGGAGCTTGCCTCGGGCACCGGGCGGCTCACTCCGCTCATGTCCCCCGCCCCGGCCTGCGGCCGAGCCTCCTCCTTGCCTTCGCTGCGTGAACCACCCGGCGCCCGAGGCCAACCGGCACGCCCTGGCATTCGAGTCGGGGTGGCAGTGGGGTCATGGAGCCGGCCGGCGGGGTGCCCTGCGCAGCGAAGTCAAGGAGGAGGCGCCGGCCGCAGGCCCGTGACGGGGGACATGAGCGGAGCGGGGCACCCCGCTGGCCGGCTCGCGCGCCAGGCGGCGTGCGGAGTGGAGCGTCGCGCATGACCGACATGCTGCTCTCCGCACGCGACCTCAGCGTGCGCTTCGGCGGTGTGCTGGCCGTCAACAAGGTCAGCTTCGACGTGGAGCGCGGCGAGGTGTTCACGCTGATCGGGCCGAACGGCGCCGGCAAGACGACGGTGTTCAACCTGATCAGCCGCCTGTACACGCCCACCACGGGCAGCATCGCCTTCGACGGCCGCTTGCTCGCCACCTGCGCACCGCACGAGATCGCAGCGCTCGGCATTGCGCGCACCTTCCAGAACATCGAGCTGTTTGAGAACGCGAGCGTGCTGCAGAACCTGCTGATCGGCCGCCACACGCACCGCCGCACCGGCCTCTTCAGCGAGCTGTTCTTCACCGCCAGGACACGTGCTGCCGAGATCGCCGCGCGCGAGAAGGTCGAACAGGTGATCGACCTGCTCGACCTGCAGCACCACCGCGAGTCGGTCGTTGCCGGCCTGCCCTACGGCGTGCGCAAGGTGGTGGAGCTGGCGCGTGCGCTGTGCACCGAGCCGAAGCTGCTGCTGCTCGACGAGCCGTCGTCCGGCCTGAACGTCGAAGAGACCGACGACATGGCGTTCTGGATCGACGACATCCGCAGCGAACTGGGCGTGACAGTGCTGATGGTCGAGCACGACATGGCGCTCGTCTCCAAGGTGTCGGACCGTGTGCTTGCGATGAACCAGGGCGAGGTGCTGGCAATGGGCACGCCGCGCGAGGTGCAGACGCACCCTGGCGTGATCGAGGCCTACCTCGGCTCGACCGACGATGTGGCGAGCTTGCGGAGGGTGGTTGCGTGAACAGGCTGCAGGAATACCAAGTCTTGGGCACCCGATGAACGCCTCCGCCCCCATCCTCAAACTGCTCAACGTCGAGAGCGCGTATGGGCCGATCCGTGCGATCCGGGGCGTGAGCTTGCGGGTCGAGAAGGGCCAGATCGCGACCGTGCTGGGCTCGAACGGGGCGGGCAAGAGCACCATCCTGAAAACCATCTCCGGCATCATCGACCCGCGCAAGGGCAGCGTCGAGTTCAAGGGCGCCGACATCACCGCGCAAGACCCGGCGCTGATCGTGCAGCGCGGCCTGAGCCACGTGCCCGAGGGCCGCGAGGTGTTCCCGTTGCTGTCGATCCGCGACAACCTGATGATGGGCGCCTACACCCGCCAAGACCGCGACGGTGTGGCGCGCGACATCGAGGCGGTGTTCGGCTACTTCCCGATCCTGCGTGAGCGCAGCAGCCAAGATGCCGGGCTGCTGTCGGGTGGCCAGCAGCAGATGCTCGCGATCTCGCGTGCGCTGATGGCAGCGCCCGACCTGATCCTGCTCGACGAGCCGAGCCTGGGGCTGTCGCCGCGCCTCACGCGCGAGATCTTCGAGATCGTGATCCGCATCAACCGCGAGCGCGGCACGACGATCCTGCTCGTCGAGCAGAACGCGAACATGGCCCTCAACGTGGCCGACTTCGGCTACGTACTCGAGAACGGCCGCATCGTCATGGAAGACAGCTGCGACAAGCTGCGCGAGAAGGACGACATCAAGGAGTTCTACCTCGGCATGAAAGAGACCGGCGTGCGCGGCGAGCGGCGCTGGAAGAAGAAGAAGACATGGCGATAGGCCAAACAGCATGAGCAATCTTTGGGACTTGAGCCATCTGAAGCCGTTTGACGCCATCGTCGTCGAAGGCGAGACCGTGTCGGCGATGTTCTGGAACGCCGTGGCGCTGCGCGGGCCCAAGGTCTTCATGCGCGAGAAGACGCTCGGCATCTGGCGCGCGTGGACCTGGAACGACTCTGCACAGGCCGTGCGCGAAATCGGCAACGGCCTGCTCGCGCTTGGCTTCAGCGCGGGCGACTGCGCGTCGATCCTGTCGAACACCGTCGTCGAATGGGTGCTCGCCGACCTGGCCGTGCTGAGCTGCGGTGGTGTGTCGAGCGGCATCTACCCGACCGACGCGCCGGCGCAGGTGCACTATCTTTGCGCCGACTCGGCCACGCGCTTCCTGTTCGTGGAAGACGAAGAGCAACTCGACAAGGCGCTCGAAGTGCGCGCAGAACTTCCGCTCCTGCACAAGATCATCGTCTTCGACACCGAAGGCCTGCGCGACTTTCATGACGATGGCGTGATGAGCCTCGCGCAACTGCGCGCGCTCGGCCGCGAGCATGCGAAGCAGCACCCGGCCGTGCTCGACGCGCGCGTCGCGGCTTGCCGCCCGCAGAACCTGGCCATCCTCGTCTACACCTCGGGCACAACCGGCAAACCCAAAGGGGCGATGCACTCGCACGCCGGCATCGTGTACACGGTGCGCGGCAACAACCGCATCGTGGCGCAGACCGATGCCGACGAGCGCATGTGCTTTCTGCCGCTGTGCCACATCGCCGAGCGGCTGGGCGGCGAGTACTTCGGCATGTACACCGGCGCAATCCTCAACTTCGTCGAGAAGCCCGAGACGGTGCCCGAGAACGTGCGCGAGATCGCGCCCACGGTCTTCACCGCCGTGCCGCGCGTGTGGGAGAAGTTCTATTCAGGCGTGATGATTTCGCTGCGCGAATCCGGCAAGCTGCAGCAGGCGGCGTATGCGTGGAGCATCGGCGTGGGCATGCGCATCGCCGACAAGGTGCTGGCCGGCGAGCCGGTGAGCGCCGCGTTGAAGCTGCAGTTCCACGTCGCCCGCCTGCTCACGCTGAACAACGTGCGCAAGACCATCGGCATCCACCGTGCGCGCTTCTGCGTCACAGGCGCGGCTCCGATCTCCCCCGACCTGGTGAAGTGGTACCTGGCCCTCGGCGTGCCGATGGTCGAGGTCTGGGGCATGACCGAGACCTGCGGCGCCGCAACCTACACACCGGCCGGCCGCATCAAGCCCGGCATGATCGGCCCGGCCTGCCCGTTCAACGAGGTGCGCCTCGACCCGGTGACGAGCGAACTGCAGGTGCGCGGCCCGAACGTCTTCATGGGCTACCTGAACCAGCCCGAGAAGACGGCCGAGACCATTGACGCCGACGGCTGGCTGCACACCGGCGACGTAGGGCTGGTCGACGCCGACGGCTACTTCCGTATCACCGACCGCATGAAAGACATCATCATCACGGCCGGCGGCAAGAACATCACGCCGAGCGAACTCGAGAACGACCTGAAGTTCTCGCCGTACATCAACGACGCGGTGGTGATCGGCGACAAGCGCCCCTACCTCACGGTGATCGTGATGATCGACCAGGAGAACGTCGAGAAGTTCGCGCAGGACGGCGACGTGCCGTTCAGCAACTACGCGAGCCTGACGCGCACGCCCGAAGTACAGGCGCTGATCCAGGCCGACCTCGACCGCGTGAACAAGAAGTTCGCGCGCGTCGAACAGATCAAAAAGTTCTGGCTGCTCGACATGCAACTCAGTGCCGAAGACGAGGAACTCACGCCGACGCTCAAGCTCAAGCGCAAGCTCGTCGAGAAGAAATACGCCACGCAGGTCGAGGCCATGTACCGGTGACCGCACTTTCCACCCACCTCAACGGAGACTCGCCATGAAACCCGTGCTGACCCCTATCGCCACTCTGCTGGCCACCCTGCTGGCCGCTCTCGCCGGCACCGCCTTTGCCGCCGAACAGCAAGGCGTGAGCAAGACCGAGATCGTCATCGGCTCGATCCAGGACCTGTCGGGCCCGCTCGCCGGCTTCGGCAAGCAGATCCGCAACGGCATGCTGTTGCGCGTGGACGAGATCAACGAGCAGGGCGGCGTCAACGGCCGCAAGCTCAAGCTGCTGATCGAGGACTCGGGCTACGACCCGAAGAAGGCGGTGCTCGCGGCGCAGAAGCTCGTGAACCAGGACAAGATCTTCATCATGGCCGGCCACCTGGGCACGGCCCAGAACAACGCCGCGATGCCGGTGCAGTTCGAGAAGAACATCATCAACTTCTACCCGGTGACGGCAGCGCGCGAGATGTACGAGCCGTTCAACCGCCTCAAGTACGCATTCGCCGCCACCTACTACGACCAGATGCGCGGCGCCGTGCCGAAAATGGTCAAGGAAAAGGCGGCGAAGAAGGTCTGCACGATCTACCAAGACGACGAGTTCGGGCTCGAAGTGGTGCGCGGCGCCGAGGCGGGGCTGAAGACGATGGGCGTGGAATTCACTGAAAAGACGAGCTACAAGCGCGGCGCGACCGACTTCTCTTCCCAGGTGGCGCGCATGAAGGCGGCGGGCTGCGACTTCGTGGTGCTGGGCACCATCATCCGCGAGACCATCGGTACGATTGCGGAGAGCCGCAAGACCGGCTTCAGCCCGACATTCCTGGGCTCCAGCGCGTCGTACACCGACCTGATCCACAAGCTCGGCGGCAAGGCCATGGACGGCCTGTACGCGACCATGACGGTGCAGAACCCGTACCTCGACGATGCGAGCAAGGCCCTGAGCTTCTGGGCCAACAAGTACAAGACCAAGTTCAGCGAAGACCCGACGGTGTTCTCGGTCTACGGCTACAACATCATCGACAGCTTCGCCATTGCAGCGCGCAAGGCCGGCAACAACCTGACCACCGACACCTTCATCAAGGCGATGGACACCATGGTCATCGAGCCCGACATGTTCGGCGCCTCGCAGATCACCTTCACCGCGACGAAGCGCCTGGGCAGCGAGGTGTCGCGCCTGTCGCAGTTGCAGGACGGGCGGTGGAAGGTGATTTCGGAGTACTTCAAGGCGCCTTGAGACGGCAGCGCTTGCCGCGCCACCGCGCCCCGGCTCACAACACGTAAGTGGCTGCGCCGGTGGCGAGCAGCGCGCCATTCGCGCCCATGAAGCGCATCTGCGTCGACGCGATGCGCGAGCCGAGGCGCACCACCTCGGCCGACAGCGTGAAGCGCTCGCCGATGGCCTGGCGCAGGTAGTCGCATCGCATGTCGACCGTGCCGAGGCGGCTGAAGCGCTGCATGCGTTTGGCCGGTGGCTCGTCCATGTGGCGGGCGCCGATGGCGGCCATCACGGCGAGGCCGGCCATGGCGTCCAGCGTGGCGCTGATGACGCCGCCGTGCAGGCGCTGGTGCAGGTGGTGGCCGACGAGATCGGGGCGCATCTCGATGTGGCCTGTCACGTGTGTCGCCGTGACCTCGCTGATGCGCAGGCCGAGCGCGCGGTTGAACGCGATGGTCTCTTCGAAGAGCGTGGTGAGCGCCGCCACGAACTCGGGCTCGAAGGGCAGCGCGGGTGCCGCCGCAGGCGTGCTCACCGCGGCTTCTTCTTCGCCACCGAGCGGCGCTTGCCCGTCACGTCGGACGACCAGGCCGAGCGCGCGTCGCTTCTGGCGGGCGCTGCCATGAAGGCATCACCGAGGTCGCCGGGGGGTGGCTCGGGGATCGGCCGCCCCGAGTCGCGCCACTCGGTCGCGGCCTGGAAGCCGTGCTCCTCGGCATAGCGCTTGAACCACAGGCCTTCAGGCGAGTGGCGGGTGATGCCGTCGAAGATCGTCGCGAACATCTGCGTCTGCTCCAGGCCCATCGCGTCGACGGCCTGGTTGATGGTGAGCTTGTGCATCATCAGCTGGTTCTTCGGAACGCCGGCAATGCGCTTCGCGAGCTGGTGCACGGTGTCGTCGAGCCGCGGGGCGGGCACCGACTGCAGTGCCAGGCCCCAGTCGGCGGCGGTGCGGCCGTCGATCAGGTCACCGGTGAAGAGCATGCGCTTGGCGCGCTGCGGGCCGACGCGGTAGACCCACATGGCGGTCGTCGGGCAGCCCCATACGCGGGCCGGCATGTAGCCGATGCGCGCGTCGTCGGCCATCACGATCAGGTCGCAGCACAGGGCGATGTCGCTGCCGCCTGCGGCGGCGTAGCCGTGCACCTTGCAGATGGTGGGCTTGGGGCTGCGCCACAGGCTCATGAAGTCATCGGTGTTGCGCTTCATCAGCGCGTAGTCGCGCATCGGGTCCCACGGCATCGGCTGGGTGTAGGCGTTGGTCGTGTCGCCTTCGGCATAGTCCTTCAGGTCGTAGCCGGCGCAGAAGGCCGCGCCCGCACCTTGCAGCACGATCACGTGCACGCGTTCGTCGGCATCGGCGGCTTCGACGGCCTGGCGGATCTCGCGCGGCATCTCGGCGTTGATGGCGTTCAGCCGCTGCGGCCGGTCGAGCGTGATGGTGGCCACGCGCTCGTGCACCTCGAGCGTGAGGGTCGTGAAGGCCGGCTGGTCCTTCGCCTTCGTCGTGGTCGTCTTCTTCGCCATGTTCAGACTCCGAGTTGCCGCGCCGCCAGTTCTTTCATGATCTCTTCCGCGCCGCCGCCGATCATCATCACCTTCACTTCGCGGTAGATGCGCTCGCTCTTCAGCCCGCGCATGAAGCCCATGCCGCCGAGCGTTTGCACCGCCGCGTCGGCACACCACTGCATCGTTTGCGTCGCGTGGTTCTTCAGCAGGCACAGCTCGGCCACCCATTCGGGCCCGGTGTCGCCGCGCTCCTGGCGTTCGACCAGCGCGTGCAGCCAGGCGCGCGTGCTGGCGATGCGCATGTGCATGTCCATCAGCTTGTGCCGTATCACCTGATGCTCGACGAGTGCTGCGCCGAAGGTCTTGCGCTCGCGTGCCCAGGCCAGGGCTTCGTCGTAGCAGACCTGCGCGAAGCAGCACGCACCTGCCGACATCAACAAGCGCTCGCCGTTGAAGTTCTCCATGATTGCGCGGAAGCCAGCGTTCTCGGTGCCGATCAGGTTGGCGGCCGGCACGCGGCAGGCGTCGAAGCGCAGGTGCGCGGTGTCGCTGCACCACCAGCCCATCTTCGAGAGCAGCGTGCGCTGCAGGCCGGCTGTGTCGCCCGGCACCGCGATCAACGAGATGCCGCCCGCCCCACCGCTGCCGGTGCGCACCGCCAGCGTGATCCAGTCGGCGCGCATGCCGGAGGTGATGAACGTCTTCTCGCCGTCGATGACCCAATGGTCGCCTGCGGGTCCGGTCTCACGCCGCGCCCTGCACTGCAGCTGCGCCACGTCGGAGCCGCCGCTGGGTTCGGTGATGGCAAGTGCGGCGATCTTGCGGCCGGCCAGCACGTCGGGGATCACGCGCCGCTTCAGCTCGCTGCTGCCGTGCGCAACGACCGGTGGCAGGCCGATGTTGTGCGAGAACAGGCTCGCCATCAGCCCGCCGCTGCCGGCGCGCGCGATCTCTTCGGTGGCGATGAGCTTGTACCAGCCGTCGCACGGCGTGCCGCCGTAGGCTTCGGGGTAGCCCAGGCCGAGCAGGCCGAGTTGCGCGGCCCGCGCATACAGCTCGCGCGGGAAGGTCTGTGCTTCGTCCCACGCGTTCACGTGCGGCGCGATCTCGCGCGCGACGAAGGCGCGCACGTTGTCGCGGAAGAGGGTGTGTTCGGGGGTGAAGCTCATGGTGTGTTCATCGCGGCGTCATCGTGGGTTCACGGCGGGTCCGGGTGCCGCCACCTCGACCAGCACCTGCCGCGCCGCCACCTGCTCTCCCACGCGCGCGTGCAGTGCGCGCACCGTGCCACTGAGCGGCGCGTGCACCTGGTGCTCCATCTTCATCGCCTCCATCACGAGCAGCAGCGTGCCGGCGGCAACCGTGTCGCCCGGCGCCACCAGCACCTGCGTGACGCGGCCGTGCATCGGCGCCTTGCACGCGCCGGCCGACGCCGCAGACTCGCTCGGCCTCGGCGCATGGCGCAGGTCCTGCGCGGCCAGCTCGTGGCCTTCGCAGAGCCACCATCCACCCGTGCCGTCGTGTGCCACGCGCGCATGCACGGGCCGGCCGTCGAGCGTGGCCACCACGCGCGTGGCGCCGTCGCGTTGCAGCTGCTCGATGCGGTGCGTGTGCTCGCCACAGGTGGCCACGAGCACGTCCGGTGTACCTTGCAGGCGCCAACGCTCGACGGCACCGCCCGCGCCCAGTGGCGACACCGTGTCGACATGGTGCGACGAGGTCCAGCCCGCCCACAGCGCCGGCAGCGCGGCGGCGGCGAGCAGTGCATTGGCGCCCGCGGCCAGCGCCCGCAGCGCGCCCGGCGCCTCGCTGCGGCGTGCGGCATCGTCGGCGAAGTGCGTGGCCAGAAACGCCGTGGTCACCGCAGTGCCGGCGAACGCCGGGTGGCGCAGCACGCGGGCCAGGAAGGCGCGGTTCGTTGCGAAGCCCAGGCACACGGTGCGGTCGAGTGCGTCGGCGAGCTGGTGGATGGCTTCAAGGCGCGTCGGCGCATGCGCGATGAGCTTGCCGAGCATCGAGTCATAGAACGGGCTCACGCTGCAGCCGCTGGCCAGCGCGTGGTCGCAGCGCACGCCGCGCGGCGCCTGCCACTGCAGCACGCGGCCCGAGCGGGGCAGGTAACCGTGGGCCGGGTCTTCGGCGCACAACCGCACCTCGACCGCATGGCCGCCGCGCTCGAAGCGTTGCAGCAGCTCGTCTTGTGCAAGCGGCAGCGGCTCGCCCATCGCGATGCGCAACTGCCACTCGACGAGGTCGACGCCGCACAGCAGCTCCGTCACCGGGTGTTCCACCTGCAGCCGCGTGTTCATCTCCATGAACCAGAACGCGCCACGCTCTTGCCCCCGCTCTTGTGCATCCACGTCGAGCAGGAACTCCACGGTGCCCGCGCCCACATAACCCACCGCGCGCGCCACGCGCACCGCCACCTCGCCCATCTGCCGGCGCAGAGCCGGTGATACGGCCGGCGACGGCGCTTCCTCGACGATCTTCTGGTGCCGGCGCTGCACCGAGCAATCGCGCTCGCCAAGGTGCACGACGTTGCCGTGCGTATCGGCGAACACCTGCACCTCGACGTGGCGCGGCGCGAGCAGCGCACGCTCGATCAGCAGCCGCGCATCGCCGAAGGCCGACAGCGCTTCGGCTGCGGCGGACGCGAGCGCGGCGTCGAGCGCAGCAGCGTCCAGCACCAGCCGCATGCCTCGCCCGCCACCGCCGGCCGTGGCCTTCACCATCAACGGGTAGCCGATCCGCGCGGCCTCGCTGCGCAGCAACTCGTGCGATTGATCTTCACCGTCGTAGCCGGGCAGCACCGGCACGCCGGCAGCCGCCATGCGCTGCTTGGCGCGCGCCTTGTCGGCCATCGCGAGCATCGCGGTAGGCGGTGGGCCGACCCACACCAAACCGGCGTCGATCACGGCCTGCGCGAACGCGGCGTTCTCCGAGAGAAAGCCGTAGCCGGGGTGAACGGCCTGTGCGCCCGAGCGTTGCGCGGCAGCGAGCAACTTGTCGACGTCGAGGTACGAATCGGCCGGGCGCTCGCCGCCGACGTGCACGACGGCGTCGCACGCTTCGGTGTGCGGCTGGCCGATGTCGGCATCGGAAGCCACCGCGACGGTGTGGATGCCCAGGCGCTGCGCGGTGCGTGCAACGCGCACGACGATCTCGCCGCGATTCGCGATCAGCAGCGATGCGATGCGCGTCATGCCGAAGGCTCCGGGTCGGCGCGCACCACCCAGCGCGCTGGGCGCTTCGCGGTCAGCGCCGCGATGCCTTCCGCCGCCGTGCCGCTGCGCAGTGTGGCGGCGAACTGGGTGGCGGCGAAGTCGAGCGTGTCGGCCAGCGTGGCGTGCTCGCGCTTGCGCACGATGGCCTTGGTCGCACGCAATGCGGCCGGCTCGGCGCGGCCGAGGTCGGTGAGCAACGCCTGCAGTTGCGCGTCGAGTTCGGCAGGCTCGGCGACGATGTCCGCCAGCCCGGCATCGAGCGCCTGCGCGCCGCCGAGCCGCCGGCCGGTCAGCATGAGGCGCAACGCGCGCCCGCTGCCGAGCCGTGCCGCCACGAACGGCGCGATCTGCGCTGGCGGCAGGCCGAGCGTGACCTCGGGCATGCCGAACTGCGCGGTGCTGGCGGCCAGCACGAAGTCGCACGCGGCGGCGAGGCCGCAGCCACCGCCCATGGCCGCGCCTTCGACGACGGCGATCGTGGGGACAGCGCTGGCCTGAAGGCGTTCGAGCATCGCGCCGAACGCGCGGTTGAAGGTGGCGATCGGGTCGGTGCCGGCGGCCGGTGCCGGCGCGGCCATCAGCGCGCGGAAGCCGCAGAAGTCACCCCCCGCGCAGAAGCTGCCGCCGGCGCCCCGCAGCACGAGGGCACGCACACCGGGTTGCGACTCGGCGTGCGCAACGGCATCGCGCAGCGCAGCCACCATGTCGTCGGTCAACGCGTTGCGCGTGGCCGGCGCGTCGAGCGTGGCGTAGGCGAACGCACCGCGGGTCTCAAGGCGGATCATGGCTGTCGCTTCAGCGCTTGCTCGGCAGCACGTGCATGTACTTGCCGATGATGCCCAGCATCACTTCGTCGGCGCCACCGCCGATCGAGGCGAGGCGGCCGTCGCGGTACATGCGCGAGACCGGGTTGTCCCAGGTGTAGCCCATGCCGCCCCAGAACTGCAGGCACGCATCGGGCACAGTGCGCAGCAGGCGCCCGGCCTTGAGCTTGGCCATCGAGGCCCACTCGGTCACGTCGTTCCCGGCGATGTAGGCTTCGGTCGCCATGTAGGTCAGCCCGCGCAGGGCTTCGACCTCGGTCTTGAGTTCGGCGAGCCTGAAGTGCACGACCTGGTTGTCGAGGATGCTCTTGCCGAAGGCCTGGCGTTCGCGTGCGTAGTCGGCCGTCTGTGTGATGCAGTTGAGCAGGCCCTGGATCGCGTTCGCGGCTGCCCACAAGCGCTCTTCCTGGAACTGCATCATCTGGTAAGTGAAGCCCATGCCTTCTTCGCCGACGAGGTTGCGGCGCGGCACGCGCACGTCGTCGAAGTGGATCAGGCCGGTGTCGCTTGCCATCATGCCGATCTTGCGGATCTTCTTGGCCACCGTGATGCCGGGCGTCTTCATCGGCACGACGATCAGGCTCTTGTTCTTGTGGGCGGCGCCGTCGGAGGTGTTGGCCAGCAGGCACATCCAGTCGGCCTGCAGGCTGTTGGTGATCCACATCTTCGCGCCGTTGATGACGTAGTCGTCGCCATCCTTGCGCGCGGTGGTCTTGACGCTCGCCACGTCGGAGCCGGCGCCGGGCTCCGAGACGCCGATGCACGCGACCGCATCACCGGTGATGGCGGGTGCCAGGAACTCGCGGCGCAAGGCGTCGGAGCCGAAGCGCGCGATGGCCGGTGTCGCCATGTCGGTCTGCACGCCGATGGCCATCGGCAGCGCGCCGCAGCTGATGTGGCCCAGCGCTTCGGCCATCGCCACCGAATACGAGTAGTCGAGCCCCATTCCGCCGTATTCCGTGGGCTTGCACAAACCGAGCAGGCCCAGGTCGCCGAGCTTCTTGAACACCTCGTGGGCAGGGAACATCTCGGCCGCCTCCCATTCGTCGACATGCGGGTTGATCTCGCTGTCGATGAAGCGCTTCAGCGTGCGCGCGATCTCTTCGTGTTCGTGGGTGAATTGCATGTGGGGTCTCTAATATTCAAGGGCGGGCCACGCCGAACTGCATGGGGTGCACGGTGCGCCGTGCCGCTTCGTCGCACAGCGTGAGCGCGAGGGCGAGCACGCGGCGCGTGTCGCGGGGGTCGATCACGCCGTCGTCGAGCAGCAGGCCCGAGGTATAGAACGCGTGCATCTGGCGTTCGAAGGTCTGCGTGATGGCGGCGGTGAGCGCGGCGAGCTTGGCTTCGTCGACCGGCACGCCCTTGCGCGCGGCGCCTTCGCGCATCACGATCTCCATCGTGCCGGCGGCTTGCGCCGGGCCCATCACGGCGGTGCGCGCGTTCGGCCAGCTGAAGGCGAAACGCGGGTGGAAGCCGCGGCCGCACATGCCGTAGTTGCCG
>Ga0123337_10000560_pt1 | contig 60677 bp, 52 predicted proteins | sample frozenSSSSmetaG_FD_89792 | JGI IMG/M metagenome (GOLD analysis project Ga0123337, IMG submission 89792) | Glacier valley bacterial and archeal communities from Borup Fiord, Nunavut, Canada, to study Microbial Dark Matter (Phase II) -... | ecosystem: Environmental > Aquatic > Freshwater > Ice >...
CCCGCTCCGCGCCCGCCTCGAGGCCTCGCCGACCATGTCCTACGAATACGGCTCCGACTCCAAGCGCCTCGAGCTGCCCAATCCGTACCGGCTGCAGAACCGGCTGCTCTGGCTGTGCGGCGCGCTGCTCGTGCTCGCCGGCGTCGTCAGCCTGCTCTGGGCGCGCAATGCGATGGCGACGAGCGACCTGCGCCTGGCCGCGGCGCCGCTCGTCGCCGGCCTGCTTCTGCTCGGCGCCGGCCTCGCCGCCGCAGCGACCGCGGCGACCCGGCTGCGCTTCTTTTTCGGCCGCGGGCGGCCGGCGTCGCTCGCGCCAGAGATCCCGCAAGGCGCGAACGGCGAATCGCCGGCGGCGACCGCCGTCAAGGAGATGCTGCGCCAGGGCGGCCTGACCTATCCCGAGCCGCAAGGCGCGATCGAGGGCCTGCTGTATCACTGGGCGCCGATGCTGATCACGGCGCCGCGCGAAGTGCAGGCGCTGGCGCGACGCTACATGTTCAACCTGGCCGCGATCGCGGCGACGCTCGTCAGCTTCCTGTTCTCGTGGTTCGTCTTCGGCAACTTGGTGACGCGGCCGTGGATCGGCATCGTCTATTTCGTCTTCGGCGTCGTCTATCTGCTCCGGCCGGTGCTCTCGCAGCACAAGGCACGGGTGACGACGGCGTCGCTCGTCGGCCTGGTTGCGGTCGCGATCCTCGGACCGGTGGCGATCGGCCTCGTCGCCGCGAAGCTGCCGCCGCTCGGTGCGTTCACGCTCGACGCCCAGACCTTCGTGATGCTCGGCACCGCGCTCGTCGCCTGCGCGCTGGCGATGGTCGCGATCCTGGCGCAGGTCGACGCCGCGCCGCAGACGCGCGCCAGCGTCGAGCAGCAGCGCCTCTCGATGAACGCGCCCCCGTCGACGCTGATGACTGAGCTCGACCGCATCCTGCAATCGGGCTGGACCGAGCGCATTCCGAACCGCCGCTATGCCCGGATCGAGCCCGTGACGACCGCCGCGACGCCGGCCGGCAACTTCGCCGGCGAGCTGTTCGAGGAGAGCCAGCCGCTGCCGACCTCGGGCACCGAGGCGCCGACGGTCGCCGCCGCGCTCGCCGCGCCGCGCCACCGCGCCCTGCTCGTCATCGATCTGTACGCGACCATGCTGGTGCTCGCCGCGATCGCCCTGACGCTGGTCTTCGTGCGCGGCTTCGACGCGACGGCGCCGTGGCAGTCCAACCGCTACTCGCTCGTCGGCACGTCGGCGATCCTGGCCTTCGTCGCCGCCTTCTGCTTCCAGGCATCGTCGCGTCTCTGGGGCCGCTTCAACTTCGAGTCGATCCTCACCTGGGTCGAGATGGTCGGCAGCTGGCAGACCTCGCGCATCGGCACCGGCAACAACTTCTCGAGCCGGATGAACACCGAGAACAACGTCGTGCGCACCGAGGCGATGACGCTGCGCGTCTGGCGCGCGCGGATCGAGTCGGTGGTCTTCGGCAAGGACGACGCACGCCAAGTGACGGCGATGTTCTCGACCGAGCAGGAAGCGAAGGCGCTGGCCGAGCAACTGATGCAGTTCGCGCGCAGCCAGAGCGTGCTGGTCGCGCCCTTCAGCGGCGAGGACGAGCAGCGCATCGCCGCGCTCAATGCCGGCGAGCGCGCGATGGACGCCGGCGCGCCGCACGCCGCCGCGGCCGCGCAGCTGCATCGCGACCTGCAGACCGCGGCCGCGCACGCGGCGGTCGGCATGAGCGGCGCCGCATCGCCGGCCGCGCCACGCAAGCGCTTCTGCTCCGCCTGCGGCACCGAAGCCCAGACGGACGCGAAGTTCTGCGCCAACTGCGCGGCGCCATTGCCGCCGGTCGCGCTGAGTTGATTGAACGCCGACGCGCCCGCGGCCGCGTCGTAGAGGCCTTCAGAGCGTGACGACGTGCGCCGGGCGGGCGCCCTTCACGACGCGCCACGGGATCGCCGCATCGAATGTCACCAGCCGCAGACCCCGGTCGACGGCGAGCCCGAGCAACCAGGCGTCGGTGACCTGGCGATGGCCGAGCAACGCGTCGCTGTCGAAGCGATCGGCGTCGAGCAGGCTCAGGTCGGCGCCGATGAATGCGTGATGGCGCGTGCGTGCCGCGGTACGCAGGCGCCTGGCGACTTCGGCGGCCTGCAGTGAGCCGGGATATCCCGGCTGGGACATGATGCGAACGCACCCGTTCTGCGTGATCGCGCACGACGCCCAGCCGGCATCGATGTTCTCGGCGAGCCAGCCCGAAGCGGCCTGGTGGTGCACATGGTCGGCGTCGAGCAAGGCGATGAGGACGTTGACGTCGAAGAGGGCTCGGGGCTGGCGTTTCGGCGTAGCCATCGTCTTCTGCAGAGGACCCGGAGCGATCAGTACTCGCCGTCGTCGCGCAGGCGATCGATCGTCTCGCGGGTCACGAGCTTGCCGCGTGAGGCGAAAGGCTTGAAGCCGTAGGCGCCGGCGGGCTCGCGCGCACGCACGGCACCGGCCTCCGGCGCGGTGCTCGTCAAGGCGCGACGAACGAGGTCCGAGACGACACGGCCGGCGGTCGTCTTCTCGCGCCGGGCGATCTCCTTCGCGCTCGCGAGAACGTCGTCGTCGAGGTCGAGTGTGGTTCGCATGTCGTTCAATTGGCGCGGATTGCATCTGATGCTATCGCATCAGATGCAATCCGCGCTTGTCGCGTCCCGCGCCGCGTCGATCATGGCGGCGGGGCAAACTACGCTCATGAAGACCCAGGTCGCGATCATCGGTGCCGGTCCGGCCGGGCTGCTGCTCGCCGCCCTGCTCGCCAAGGCAGGCGTCGACACCGTCGTGCTCGAGCAGCGCTCGGGCGACTACGTGCTCGGCCGGATCCGCGCCGGCGTCCTCGAGCAGACGACCGTCGATCTCCTCGACACGGCCGGCGCCGGCACGCGGATGCACGCCGAGGGCCTGCCGCACGACGGCATCGAGCTCTGTTTCGGCGGCACGCGCCACCGCATCGATCTCAACGGGCTCACCGACGGCAAGCGGGTCATGGTCTACGGCCAGACAGAGGTCACGCGCGACCTGATGGACCTGCGCGCCGGCGCCGGCCTGCCGACTATCTACGAAGCCGAGGGCGTGACCCTGCACGGCCTCGACGGCACGCGGCCGACAGTGCGCTACACGCACGGCGGCGTCGCCCACGAGCTCGTGTGCGATTTCATCGCCGGCTGCGACGGTTACCACGGCGTCAGCCGGCAGAGCGTGCCGGAGAGCGCGCTGCGCACCTTCGAGCGCGTCTATCCGTTCGGCTGGCTCGGCGTGCTCTCGGAGACGCCGCCGGTGTCGCACGAGCTCATCTATTCGAATCACGAGCGCGGCTTCGCCCTGTGCAGCATGCGCTCGGCGACGCGCAGCCGCTACTACGTGCAATGCTCGCTCGACGACAAGGTCGAGCAGTGGAGCGACGACGCGTTCTGGACCGAACTGCGCGCCCGCTTGGACGACGAGGCCGCGGCCACATTGGTCACCGGCCCGTCGATCGAGAAGAGCATCGCGCCGCTGCGCAGCTTCGTCGCCGAGCCGATGCGCTTCGGCCGGCTCTTCCTCGCCGGCGACGCGGCGCACATCGTGCCGCCGACCGGCGCCAAAGGCCTGAATCTCGCGGCGGCTGACGTCGGCCTGCTCGCACGCGCGCTCGCCGAGCACTACCGCGAGCGCAGCGACGCCGGCATCGACGCCTACTCCGAGCGATGCCTGCGCCGCGTCTGGCGCGCCGAGCGCTTCTCGTGGTGGTTCACGTCGCTGATGCATCGATTTCCCGAAACCGGCGCCTTCGGGCAGAAAATGCAGCTGGCGGAGCTCGACTACCTCGTCCATTCGCGTGCCGCATCCACCGCATTGGCGGAGAACTACGTCGGGCTGCCGCTTTAACCTCGCTTCACCATCCTCAGGAGTTCCTCATGACAACGCTTCCGAAACGCTCGTTCCTCCTTGGCGCCGGCGCCGTTCTCGCAGCGAGCCTGCCGCTGATCTCGTGCGCGCAGGCGCAGCTGGCGTCGACGCCGACGAAGAACCGTGCCGTGTTCCAGGTGACCGACAACGACCCGGCGCGCTGGAACCTGATCCTCAACAACATGAGCAACCTGCGCGAGGGCCTCGGCAGCGAGGGCGCCGATATCGTGCTGGTCGCCTACGGCCCCGGCATCAACATGATGAAGGCCGACTCGCCGGTGAAGGCGCGCATCGCCGATGCGCTGAAGAACGGCGTGAAGATCATCGTGTGCGAGAACACGATGACCGCCTTCAAGCTCACGACGGCGGACATGCTGCCCGACGTCGGCTACGTGCCGGCCGGCGTCGTCGAAGTGATGAGGAAGCAGCAGCAGGGCTGGGCCTACATCCGCTCGTGACCGATCCGCGTGCGCCGATCGCGTGATCAGACGCGAGAGACGGCGAGCCAGCGATCGAGCAAGTCACGGTCGGCGAGCAGGGCCTCGCTCGGCGCCGCATGGACGATCTGGCCGCGGTCCAGCACGATCGCGTGGTCGGTGATCGGCAGGATCAGCTTGGGGTTCTGCTCGACGATGATGGCCGAGAGGCCTTCGTCCCTGACCAGCCGCTCGATCGAGCGCAGCAGCTCCTGGACGATGATCGGCGCAAGCCCTTCGAGCGGCTCGTCGAGCAGCAGCAGCTTCGGGTTGAGGACAAGCGCGCGTGCCACCGCGAGCATCTGCTGCTCGCCGCCCGAGAGCTGGTTGCCCATGTGGCCCTTCCTCTCGGCCAGGCGCGGGAACATGCCGTAGGCGCGCGCCGGCGTCCACGGACCCGGTCGCGCGACGGCCGTGAGGTTCTCGTCGACGGTGAGCGACTTGAAGATGTTGCGCTCCTGTGGCACCCAGCCGATGCCGGCGGCGGCGCGCGCGTGCGGTGCGAGCATCGTCACGTCGCGACCGGCGAGCTCGATCCGGCCGCCGTGGCGCCGTGTCACGCCGACGAGTGTGTTCAGCAGCGTCGTCTTGCCGGTGCCGTTGCGGCCGAGCAGGGCGAGCGAGCGGCCGGCCTCGAGCACGACGTCGACGCCCTGGACGACGACCGCCTCGCCGTAGCCTGACGAAAGGCCAGTGACGCGCAGCAGCTCAGGCATGCGCGCCCACCGCGTCGTCTTCGCCGAGATAGACCGCCTTGACGCGCGGATCGTTCGAGATCGTCTCGACGTCGCCCTCGGCGAACACCGCGCCGTTGACGAGCACCGTCACCGTCTTCGCGAAGTTGAAGACGAGGTCCATGTCGTGCTCGATGAGCAGGATCGAGACGTCGTCCGGCAGCGCATTGATGGTCTCGAAGATCTCCTGGCGCTCGCCTTGCGGCACGCCCGCGACCGGTTCGTCGAGCAGCAGCACGCGCGGCCGGCAGGCGAGCGCGAGCGCGATCTCGAGCAGGCGGCGCTTGCCGTAGGCGAGCGAGTGCACCTCCTGGTTCATGACGTCGGCGAGGCGAAAGCGCGTCAACAGGTCGTCGCACGCTGCCGCCACCGCCGCGTCGCCGCCGAGCGGGCGCCAGAACCTCGTGCTCGTGCCCTGGTGCACCGAGACCGCGAGCGCCAGCGACGACAGCGGCGTCAGCGTGTTGAAGAGCTGGTTGATCTGGAACGTGCGGACGACGCCGCGGCGCACGCGCAGGTGCGAGGCGAGCGTCGTGATGTCGTCGCCGTCGAGCAGGATCGTTCCCGAGGTCGGCTCGAGCACGCCGGTGAGAAGGTTGATGAGCGTCGTCTTGCCGGCGCCGTTCGGGCCGATCAGCGCATGGCGCGCGCCGCGCTCGACGACGAGCGAGATGTCGTTGGTCGCCGCCAGGCCGCCGAAGCGCTTGACCAGCGAGCGGGTTTCGAGGACGGTCGTCATGGCGCGTGGCGGCGGCCGAACCATGTCCACGGCCGCACGAAGCGCTCGCGCCCGACGAGGACGAGCACGACCAGGAAGAGGCCGAGCCAGAAGTTCCAGTACTGCGGCGTCCAGGCCGAGATCACGTCGTGCAGGAGCTTGAAGACGATCGCGCCGAAGATGCCGCCGTAGAGATAGCCGGTGCCGCCGACGACGAGCACCAGCATCACCTCGGCGCTGCGGTGGAAGTCGAAGACGTCGAGCGACGAGAAGCCGGTCGTCTGCGCGAGCAGGCCGCCGGCCGCGCCGGCGACGCCGCCGGCGATCGTGTAGACCGCGACCAGGCGCAGCGGCACCGACAGGCCGATGCTCGCCGCGCGCAGCCGGTTGTCGCGCAGAGCTTGCAGCGAGGCGCCGAACGGCGAGTGGACGAGCCGGCGCGCGATCAGCAACACGACGATCAGGACGACGATCGTGTAGGCGTAGGCGACGCGGCCGGCGAGGTCGAACGCGAAGCCCGCAATCGGCGCGAAGGGAATCGTCAGCGGACCCATGACGACGCCTTGCAGGCCGTCGGCGCCGCCGGTGAGCCAGTCGAGCTTGTTGGCGAGCTCGTAGAGGATCGAGGCGACGCCGAGCGTGACCATCAGGCGCGTCAGGTCGCTGCCACGCAGGATCAGGACGCTGGTGACGAGGCCGAGCAACGCGCTCGCCGCGATCGCGACCACGAGTCCGACGAGCGGATCGGGCATCACGTTCTTCGCGAACAGCGCCGCCGCATACGAGCCGAAGCCGAAGAACGCGGCATGGCCGAGCGAGACGATGCCGGCATAGCCGAGGATCAGGTCGAGCGAGACCGCGAAGAGCGCGACGATCGCGATCTCGTTGAGCAGCAGCGACTGGCCGGGCAGCAGCAGCCACGAGAGCGGCAGCGCCGCGAGCAGCGCGAGCTCCCACCAGCGCCAGCGCGCGTAGGCGCGCAGCGACTTGGCGGCCGGCGAGTTCTGGCTCCCGACTGCGCTCATCGCGCCGTCCCCCGTGCGAACAGGCCCTGCGGGCGCCAGACCAGGATCGCGATCATCAGGCTGTAGACGAAGAAGGCGCCGAGCTTGGGCACGTAGTACTTGCCGGCGACGTCGAAGATGCCGAGCAGCAGCGCGGCGAGCAACGGGCCGGTGATCGTCGTCGTGCCGCCGACCGAGACCACGATCAGGAAATAGATCATGAACTTGAGCGGGAAGGTCGGATCGAGCCCGAGCACCTCGGCGCCGAGCGCGCCGCCGAGGCCGGCGAGGCCGGAGCCGACGGCGAAGGTGACCAGGAAGATGCGGTTGACGTCGAGGCCGAGGCCGCCTGCCACGCGCGGGTCGTCGACCGAGGCGCGCAGGCGGCTGCCGAATCGCGTGCGCGACAGGATCCACTGCAGCACGACCGTGAGCAGCGCGCAGACGACGACGATGAAGAGCCGGTACTTGCCGATGCCGACGGCCTCGATCGGCAGCCGCCCCTGCAGCCAGTCGGGCAGGTGGATGTTCTGCTGCATCGAGCCGACGACGTAGTCGACCGCGGTGACGGCCATGAACACCAGACCGATCGAGAACAGCACCTGGTCGAGATGCGGCCGCGCATACATCGGCCGGTAGAGCGTGCGCTCGAGGAGCGCGCCGAGGAGCGCGGTGCCGAGGAAGGCGATCGGCAGGCAGAGCAGGAACGGAAAGCCGGCGCGGTTCATCAACAGCACGGTGATGTAGCCGCCCGCCATCGCGAACGCGCCGTGCGCGAGGTTGATGAAGTTCATCAGCCCGAGCGTGACCGCGAGCCCGACGGCGAGGATGAACAGCAGCATGCCGTAGGCGATGCCGTCGAAGAGCAGGGTCATGCTGGATTGTCGAACGATCTTCGTACCGCAGTCTGCGTTGCTTCGCTCGCAGTAGTGCTCGGTGGGCGCGTTGGCGAGGTAGCCGACATCGGCGGCAGCGAGGTTCAGGCCCTTGGCGCCGGTGGTCGGCACGATGTGCGCGGCGTCGCCGGCGAGAAAGAGCCGGCCGAACCGCACCGGCTCGACGACCAAACTGCGCAGCGGCGCGATGCTTTTCTCGATCGAAGGCCCGGTCACGAGGGCGGCGGCGGCGCGCGGATCGAGGCGACGGCGCAATTCGTCCCAGAACAGCTCGTCGCTCCAGTCTGTATTCGATGCCCGTCGATGCGGCAATGCGTTGCTTGATCGACGCGACAGGAGCGGGACGATGCCGGCCGGCGATAGACGTCCATACCGTGCTGACCCTCAAATCTTTCGTCGTTGTGCGCTCTGCGGACACGACCGAATTCGACGTGCATCGGTGGCGAGCTCACGGGCGAGCGCATGTCGTCGGGTCAATCCCGCGCTGGTTCATCGACGCATCCGGTCCCTATGATCGTCAGCCGCGCGAGGGCTCCTTCGCGCTCGCGCGGTGGGGACCCTGACATGGCGGGAGGTACCGACATCGCTTCGACATCGCTCAAATCCGTTGACGTGGCGTCTTCCGCCGCGGCGTCGTTTGCCGAAAGCGAGGCGCGCTACCGCTCTGCCCTGAAGGCCGGCAGGATGGGCTCGTGGGAGACCGACTTCGTCGCCAACACCCGGACCTGGTCGCAGGAAGGCATGGTGCTCTTCGGCCTGTCGCTGCCCGACGGACGCGGCCAGGTCGGCGGCAGCGGCGACGAGTACGAACAGGCCATGCATCCAGACGACAGGCACCTCGTCGACAGCTATCGCCGCCGCGCCGAACACGAGGACTCGTTCCCCGCCGACTACCGGATCGTCCGCCCCGACGGCACCCAGCTCTGGCTCTCCGGCCGCGGCCTCGTCGTCGCGCGCGGACCCGACGGCCGGGCGCAGCGACTGGTCAGCATCATGGCCGACGTCAGCGAGCGCCGCCACGCCGAGGCGCGTCTCGGGATCGAGCGCGAGCGTCTCGCGCATGCCCTCGAGGCCGGCCAGATGGGCGCCTCCGACTTCGACATCGAGCGCGACGAGCTGTGGTGGTCGCCGCGCACCTACGCGATCTTCGGCGTCGATCCGGCGACCTTCACGCCGACGCGGGCGACCGTGATCGAGCTCGCCCATCCCGACGACCGCGCCTCCTTCCTGCGCCAGCGCGCCGAGGCGATCGAGCAGCGGCTGCCGCTCGCGGTCGAGTTGCGCGTCGTGCGCGGCGACGGCAGCCTCGCCTGGATCGCCCACCGCGGCCTCACTGCGTACGACGACGCCGGTCGGCCGACGCGCCACTTCGGCATCACCATGGACATCACCGACCGCAAGAGCGCCGAGCAAGCGCTCCGCGACGCCGACCGGAAGAAGGACGCCTTCATCGCCACGCTCGCGCACGAGCTGCGCAATCCGCTGGCGCCGATCCGCAACGCCGTGAGCCTGCTTCGCCTGAGCGCGGCCGACGACGCGCAGGCGGTGTGGTGCCGCGACGTCATCGACCGCCAGGTCGGCCAGATGACACACCTGCTCGAGGACCTGCTCGACGTCTCGCGCATGACGCGCGGGCAGCTTCAACTGCGGCTGGAGACCCTGGCGGTCGCGACGGTGATCGAGCGGGCGGTCGAGATCGCCCGGCCGGCGATCGACGCTGGCGGCCACGATCTGCGAACCACCGTCCTTGCCGGGCCGCTCTTCGTCCGCGGCGATCTCACGCGGCTGGCCCAGGTGTTCTCCAATCTCCTGATCAACGCCGCCAAGTACACGCGCGAGCGCGGCGTGATCACCTTGACCGCGGCGGTGGTCGGCGACGACGTGCTGGTGCGCGTCGGCGACACCGGCGTCGGCCTCAGCGCCGAGCAGATGCCGCAGATCTTCGAGATGTTCGGCCAGCTGGAGTCGGCGCTCGATCGCTCGCAGGGCGGCCTGGGCATCGGCCTGTCGCTGGCGCGGCAGCTGATCGGGCTGCACGGCGGCGAGATCGGAGCACGCAGCGACGGGCCGGGCCGGGGCAGCGAGTTCTCCGTGCGCTTGCCGCTGGTCCGCGATGCGGATCGGGCAGCGCCGGTCATTGAAACTTCGCCGAGGTCGACTCCCGGACCGGCTCGGCGGGTCCTGATCGCCGACGACCTCGCCGACAGCGCCGACACCAGGCCTTGCTCTTCGAAGCCTCGGGCCACTCGGTGCGAGTGGCCTACGACGGCGAGGAGGCGCTCGCGATCGGCGAGAGCTTTCGGCCAGAGATCGTGCTCCTCGACCTCGGCATGCCCAAACTCAACGGCTACGAGACCTGTCGGCGCATGCGCACGACGCAGTGGGGCCGCGACGCGACGCTTGTCGCGCAGACCGGCTGGGGCCAGGGCGACGATCGCCGCCGCACCCAGGACGCCGGCTTCGACCACCACGTCGTCAAGCCGATCGACTTCGACAAGCTGATGGCGCTGCTGCGTACGATGCGCACGCCGCCTTCCTCTCGCTGAGACCACCGGAGCGCACCCATGACATCGGAAACGCAAGCCGCCGACGACCCCACGTCGAAGGTCGAGATCGACGTCCACGACAGCGCCGGGGTCGTGCGCTGGACCGAGGCCCTCGGCGTCACCGACGAGGCACTGCTGAAGGCAGTGCAGGTCGTCGGCCCGCGCGTCGACCGGATCAAGGACTATCTCGGCGCCGGCCGCGCGGGCGAGCAGTCGGACGGCTGATCCGCGACCGCGTCGCCTCTGCCGATCGCCACCGTCGACCTCGAGGACATCCGCATGATTCGTGTTTCGCCATCGGCTCGCGCCGCCCTGCTGGCCGCAGCCCTCGGATTCGTGACGGCCGCGTTGGCGGATGCGCTGCCCTATCCGCCGGCGCCGCGCCAGCCGGTGACCGAGGTCCATCACGGCACGTCGGTGACCGACGACTACCGCTGGCTCGAGGACACCGGCGCACCGGCCGTGCGCACCTGGATCGCGCAGCAGAACGCGCTGACCCGCAGCGTGCTCGACGCGTCGCCGAAGCGTGCGGCGATCTTCGCCGAACTGAGCACCCTGCTGGGCCAGGCGCCGACGACGCGCTACGGCTTGCGCTACGCCGCCGGCCGCCTCTTCGCGCTCAAGCGCCAGCCGCCGGCGAACCAGCCGCGCCTCGTCGTCCTGCGCGATCCGCACGATCTCGCGACCGAGCAGGTCGTCGTCGATCCCAACCTGCTCGACCCGAAGGGCACGACCGCGATCGACTGGTACGTGCCTTCGCTCGACGGCAAGACGGTGGCGGTGAGCCTGTCGAAGAACGGCAGCGAAAGCGGCGCGCTCCACTTCTTCGACGCCGCGACCGGCCGCGCCCTGCCCGACGTTGTCGCCGGCGTCCAGGAGGCGACCGGCGGCGGCAGCGCGGTCTGGGCGCCTGGCAACGGCGGCGTCTACTACACACGCTATCCGCAGGGCAGCGAGCGCGCGCCCGCCGACGCCAACTTCTACCAGCAGGTCTGGTTCCACCGCCTCGGCACGCCAGCGTCGAGCGACCGCTACGTCGTCGGCCGGGACTTCCCGCGTATCGCCGAGATCGCGCTGAGCAGCACCCAGGACGGCCGCCACGTGCTCGCGGACGTGTCCAACGGCGACGGCGGCGAGCACGCGTTCTACCTGCGCCGCCCGGCCGGCCGCTGGGACCGCATCGCCGACTTCGCCGACGGCGTGCGCACCATCCATCTCGGCCGCGACGGCCGCTGGTACGCGCTCGTGCTGAAGGGCTCTGCGCGCGGCCGGATCGTCGCCGCGCCGCTCGCGACACCGTCGCTCGCCCGCGCCACGGTCGTCGTGCCCGAGGGCGCCGACGTCGTCGGCGGCATCACCCTTACGGCACACCGGATCTACGTCGGCTACCTCGTCGGCGGGCCGCAGGAGCTGCGTTCGTTCACGCTTGCGGGCCGGTTGCTGGGACCGGTCGGGCGTGAACCGATCGCGACGACGCAGGTCGGCGCGGCCTTGCGCGGCGACGACATCCTCTTCGGCAGCCAGAGCTTCGTGAGCCCGTTCGCCTGGTACCGGTTCGAGCCGACCGCGATGGAGCCGATGCCCGAGCCGAAGAAGACGCTGCTCAGCGAAGCGCCGAAGAACCATGGCATGGACGACGTCGAGGTCCGGCGCGAGTTCGCGGTCTCGAAGGACGGCACGCGGATCCCGGTCAACATCGTCTGCCGCAAGGGCCTCGTGCTCGACGGCAGCCATCCGACCCTGCTCAACGCCTACGGCGGCTACGGCGTCTCGATGCAGCCGTACTTCTCGCTGCGCAACGCCTTCTGGCTGCGCCACGGCGGCGTCTACGTGCTCGCGAACGTGCGCGGAGGCGGCGAGTTCGGCGAGGAGTGGCATGCCGCCGGCGCCTTGACGAAGAAGCAGAACGTCTTCGACGACTTCATCGCCAGCGCCGCCTGGCTCATCGACAAGGGCTACACCACGCCGGCGAAGCTCGCGATCCAAGGCGGCAGCAACGGCGGCCTGCTGATGGGCGCGGCGCTGGTGCAGCGGCCTGAGCTCTTCAAGGCGGTCGTGAGCCGCGTCGGCATCTACGACATGCTGCGCGTCGAGATCTCGCCCAATGGCGCGTTCAACGTCACCGAGTTCGGCACGGTCAGGGACCCGGCGCAGTTCCGCGCGCTCTACGACTACTCGCCCCTGCACCACGTCGTCGAAGGCACGGCCTATCCCGCGGTGATGCTGCTGACCGGCCTGAACGACGGCCGGGTGGAGCCGTCCCACTCGTTGAAGATGGCGGCGCACCTGCAGGCTGCGTCGTCGTCGGGACGGCCGGTGCTGCTGCGCGTCGCCGGCGACGCGGGGCACGGGCAGGGCATGGCGCTGTCGTCGTCGATAGCCCAGGACGCTGACGTCCAGACCTTCCTGTTCGATCAGCTCGGCATGAACTGAATCCGCCCGCGGGCGGTCAGCGCGACACGGGAGAGGGCGGCTCGCCTGTCTGCTGGCGATCGTGGCCGCCGACGATCCGGTCGAGCGGCCGGTTCATGGCGAACAGGATGAGGCCGGCGACGCCGCCGATGACCGCGAGCATGAGGAAGTACTCGGCGTGCGGCATCTTCTCGTAGTACGTGCCGAGATAGCCCGTCATGTAGTTGCCGACGAAGCTCGACAGGTACCACACGCCCATCATCATCGAGACCATCCGCGCCGGCGACACCTTGGTGACGAACGAGAGGCCGACCGGCGAGAGATAGATCTCGCCGATGGTGAAGATCGCGCTCGTCGCCACCAGCCACAGCACACTGCTGCGCTCGCCGGCTGGCATGTCGTTCGAGGCGATGATCATCACCAGGAAGCCGGAGCCGAGGACGACGCAGCCGATCGCCATCTTCTGCAGGCTGGTGGGCTCGCGGCCGCGCCGCGCCTGCGCCGTCCAGACGAGGTTGAGCAGCGGCACGATGAACCAGATCATGAACGGGTTGAACGACTGGTACCAGGTCGACGGGATCATGAAGCCGAAGACCGTCGGCCAGCGCGTGCTCTGGTCGGCCCAGAGCTGCAGCGTGTTGCCCTGCTGCTCGTAGACCGCCCAGAACGCGGCGGTGACGAGGCAGGCGGCCGAGATTGCCATCACCCGCGGCCGCTCGTCGCGCGGCAGGCGGATCATCCAGAACAGGCACGAGGCGATCACGATCACGGCGAGTGACGCGGGCACGAGCGGCGGCAGCGTCAGCATCCACAGCAGCGCGACGATGGCGATCGGCACGGCGACGACGAAGCCGGCCACGCCGAGCCACGGCGTGGTGGTCGAGGCCGTCGGCGCGGGCTCGATCGGCAGCTTGTCCTGGTTGCTCACGTAGAGGACGAGGCCGATCATCATGCCGACGCCGGCGGCCGCAAAGCCGTAATGCCAGCCGACGAGCTGGCCGAGCGTGCCGCAGATCAGCGGCGCGAGGAAGGCGCCGAGGTTGACGCCGACGTAGAAGATCGAATACGCGCGGTCGCGGCGCGGGTCGCCCGGTGCGTAGAGGCCACCGACCTGGGTCGAGATGTTGGGCTTGAAGCAGCCGTTGCCGACGATGAGCACCATCAGCGCGACGAAGAAGAGGTGCTCGCTGGCCATCAGGAAGTGGCCGATCGCCATCAGCACCGCGCCGACGATCACCGCCCGGCGCCGGCCGAGGAGGCGATCGGCGAGCATCCCGCCGAAGAACGGCGTGAGGTAGACGAAGCCGGTGTAGAGGCCGTAGATCTGCGACGAGAGCGCCTGCGGCGTCAGCACGCCGAACGCCGTCTCGAGCGCACGCTTCAAGGCGTTGAAGCCGAGCACCTCGGCGCCCGACTCGGGGCGCACGAAAAGGTGGTTGACCATGTAGAGCACGAGCAGCGAGCGCATGCCGTAGTAGCTGACGCGCTCCCACATCTCGGTGAGGAAGAGGACCGAGAGGCCCTTGGGATGGCCGAGGAAGCTGCCGGCCTCGGGCGGCGCGATCGACTCGCCGATGCCGAGGACCGCGCTCACGTCACGCCTGCGAGGTGCGCGTAGAGAAGGGCCGAGCCGATGCCGATGAGGACGACACCGCCGAGGGCCTCGGCCCAGCGGCCCGCGATGCTGCCCAACAGCCGGCCCACCATCACGCCGATGGTCACCATGGCGAAGGTCGCGAGGCCGATGGCCACCGCGATCGGCACGATGCCGACGTCGACGAACGCCAGGCCGACGCCGACGGCCATGGCGTCGATGCTCGTCGCGAAGCCCGTCGCCGCGAGCACCCAGAACCCGTGCCGCCCCGGCCTGGCGACCGGCTCATCGTCGTCGCCGCGCCAGCCGACGACGATCATGCGCAGGCCGAGCACGGCGAGGATGCCGAACGCGATCCAGTGGTCCCAGGCCTGAACGTAGTCGGTAGCGGTCCGGCCGATCGCCCAGCCGACCAGCGGCGTGAGCGCCTCGATGACGCCGAAGATCAGCCCGGTGCGCAAGGCCTCCGACCAGCGCGGCCGGTGCAGGGCGATGCCCTTGCCGATCGCGGCGGCGAAGGCATCGGTCGACATGGCCACGGCGAGCAGGACAATGGCGACGAGGCTCATGGCCTCGCCATTGTTGCCTGCCTCCGCGCTACTTCAGCTTGGCCGGATCCTTGACCGCCTTCTGCACGTCGAACTCGACGTTGTAGAGCTGGTTGCCCATCGCCGGCACGCGCTCGACCTTCCTGATGTAGACGTCCTGGACGATGTCGCGCGTCTGCGCGTCGATCAGGATCTGGCCGCGCGGGCTCTCGAAGATCTGGCCCTTCATCGCCGCGAGCAGCGCGTCGCCGCCGCCCTGACCCTTGGTCGCCGCGAGCGCGTTGTAGATCAGGTGCATGCCGTCGTAGCCGGCGACGGCCATGAAGTTGGGCCGGAACTTGTTGGCCGCCTCGAACGCGGCGATGAACTTCTTGTTCAGCGGCGACGGATGCGCGGCCGAGTAGTGGTGCGAGTTGACGACGCCGAGCGCGACGTCGCCGATGTCGTTGAGCTGGTCGTCGTCGACGACGTCGCCGGTCGCGATCAGCTTGATGCCCGACTTGTCGAGGCCGCGCTCGCCGAACTGCTTCATGAACGCCGCGCCCTGCCCCGACGGCAGGAACACGAACACGGCGTCGGGCTTCAGGTCGGCGACCTTCTGCAGGAAGGGCGCGAAGTCGGGACTGCGCAGCGGCGAGCGGATCTCGCCCGCGATCTTGCCGCCGTTGAGCTGGAACTGGCTCTTGAAGAACTTCTCGGCGTCGATGCCCGGGCCGTAGTCGGCGACGAAGGTGACAACGCTCTTGATGCCGTGCTTGGCCGCCCACTCGGCGATCGACACCGACACCTGCGGCAGCGTGAAGCTGGTGCGCACGATGTAGGGCGACTGCTCGGTGATCGCCGAGGTCGCCGCAGCGGTGACGACCATCGGCGTCTTGCTCTGCGTCGCGATCGGCGCGGTCGCGAAGGCGAGCGGCGTGAGACCGAAGCCGGCGAGCACGTCGATCTTGTCGTTGACCACCATCTCCTGCGCGATGCGCCGGGTCGTGTCGGCGACGCCGGCATCGTCCTTGACGATGACCTCGACCTTGCGGCCGGCGACCGTCGTGCCGTTCTGCGCCTGCCAGAGCTTGACCGCGGCCTCGATCTGCTTGCCGGTCGACGCCGACTGGCCGGTCATGGGCAGGATGAAGCCGATCTTGAACGGCCCGTCGGCCGCGAAAGCGAAAGGCGCGGCGAGCGACAGCAGCGCCGCAGTGGTCAGCGTGGACAGGGCAAGGCGTCGGTTCATGGAGATCTCTGCAAGACAAGGGTTGCACGGATTCTCGACACGCGGGCGCACCGCGGCATCGGGAGATGCGCGCGGTTCCTCAGTAGTTCGCCGCCGCCCGGACGGCGCTCCCCGGCTTGTCGAGGTCGGCGATCAGCTCCGGCCCGAGCACGGCGAGCGGGATCGAGCCGTACGACAGCAGCCGGTCGTGGAAGTCGCGCAGCGACCCTTTCGCGCCCATGCGCCGCTGGTACTCTCCGAGCAGCGTCTCGAGTTGCAGCCGGCCCACGGTGTACGAGATGACGTAGCCCGGCCCGAGGGCGATGCCGTTGACGGCCGCTTCCGACGCGCCGCGCGTGAAGCCCGACTGCGCCTCGAAGAAATCGACGGCCTGTGCGACGCTCCATTCACCTGACGCGAGCTTCGGATCGACCGTCGCGCGAGCGCCGCGCACGCGCTCCCAGCGCGCCGTGAACAGGCGCGCGTCGAGGCCGTCGCCGTAGAGGCCGAGGCGCACGAACATCTCCTCGCCGTAGAAGGCCCAGCCTTCGGCGAGCGCCGAGTCGTGCTGGATCCGGCGCACGAAATTCGGATGGCGGCGCGCGATCGAGAGCTGCAGGAAGTGGCCGGGCATCGCCTCGTGCGCCGCCGTCGACCAGATCCGGTCGCGGTCGAAGTCCTCGTTCATGTCGAGGCGCTTGGCGGCCTCCTCGAGCGAGCGCGGCGGCGTGATGAAGTAGTAGCCGGTGCTCGACTTCGAGAACAGGCGCGGCGAATACATCGATGCACCCGGCGATACCGGCTGCAGGAAGGCCGGCGTCTCGACGATCTCCATCGAGCCGAGCCAGGCGGGCACGGTGACGACGTCGAGCTCCTTCACGAAGGCAGTGAGCTCGGCGATGCGGTCGCGGTAGTAGCCGACGAGCGCCGGGCCGCCGGGCGCGAGGCCGCCGCCGCTCTCGGGACCGAACGGGATCTTTCGCTTGGTCGAGAGCGCCTGCAGCCACGCTTCCTCGGCCCAGCCGTGGGCGAGCTCGTCGTTGGCGAAGCGGATGAGGTCGGCCGAGTCGAACGGCAGCAGCATCTCGTCGCGCAGCATCTGCTCGTAGGCCGCCTTGCCGATGACGAAGTTCTCGGGCCACGACGCGGCGTTGGCGTCGACGTAGGCCTTGGTCTCGGCGATCGTCGCGAGGACGCGGTCGCGTGCGGCCGCGAACCGCGCGAGCACTGCCGGCCGAGCCGCGATCTGCGTCGTCGCCGCGGCCGTGAGCGCTTCGCCGAAGAACTCGGGCGCGCCGCCGAGCTGACGGCTGCCGACCGTGGCGAACAGGCGGCCGGGCCGCGTCGCGAGCTTCTGGCCGGCGACGATGTACGCCGGCGCCTGCTCGAGGCGGGCGACGATGTCGTCCCAGCCGCGATCGACGTCGGCAGCGGTCGCGCCGTCGGTGCCGGCGATCGGCAGGTGCAGGAACTGGCTGAAGATCGCCTGGACGATGGTCAGCGCCGGCCCCGCGTAGTCCTTGCGATCGCTCTCGCGCACGACCAGCTCGTTGAGGCGCGCGTCGAAGCCGGCGCGCAGGAGCCGCACGTCGCCGGTCTCCGCGAGCGCCGCGCTCGCTCCGGCCTCGCGCGCGATCGTCTCGACCTCGGCCTTCCAGCCTTGCAGCCGCGCGATGCGGGCCGCGCGCGCGGCTTCGCTCGGCAGGGGGAGACGGCCGTCGTATTCGCGCAGGCCGAGCGACGATCCCGAGATCGGGTCGTCGGCTGCGGTCTGGGCGATGAAGGTCTCGGCAAGGCGCGTCAGCTTCGCCGCGGTCGGCGTCGGCGGCGGCGTCTGCGCCGACGCGGCGAACGCAAACGCCGTCAGGGCGGCGGCCAGCCAGCACGGGCGCGGGCCTTGCAGGGTGAGTTCTCTGGATCGCTCGGGCATCATCGGCTCATGGCGATACGATCGATCGCCCCGGGAGGAATGATGACCGAACTCGCACGCCCGCACCTGCTCCGCATCCTGTCCTGCGCTGTCGCGGTGCTGGCCCTCGCCGCCTGCGGCAAGCAGGAGAGCGCCACGTCTGCGGCCGCAAGCGCCGCATCGGCGGCATCGGCAGCGGGCCGCGTCTACGCGGTCGGCACCGACGCTGCCTACGCACCCTTCGAGTCGCAGAACGAGAACGGCGAGATCGTCGGCTTCGACATCGACATCGTGAAGGCCGCCGCCACCAAGGCCGGCATCGCGGTGAAGTTCGTCAACACGCCGTGGGAAGGCATCTTCAACGCGCTCAAGCAGGGCGACCGCGACCTGCTCGTCTCGTCGATCACGATCACCGACGAGAGGAAGCAGTCGATGGACTTCACCGATCCCTACTTCGACGCGCGCCAGCTGATCGCCGTGCGCACCGACTCCAAGGTCGCGCGCTTCGAGGACCTGAAGACGCTCAAGGTCGGCGTCCAGACCGGCACCACCGGCGACGAGGCGATCTCGAAGCTGCAGGGCAAGAACAGCACCGACATCAAGCGCTTCGAGTCGACGCCGCTGGCGCTGAAGGAGCTCGAGACCGGCGGCATCGATGCCGTCGTCGCCGACAACGGCGTCGTCGTCAACTACGTCAGGAACAACGCCGGCAAGCGCTTCAAGACCGTCGACGACGCAGCCTTCGTGCCTGAGCACTACGGCATCGCCGTCAAGAAGGGCGACGCCGCGCTGCTCGCCAAGCTCAACCAGGGCCTAGCCGCGATCCGCGCCGACGGCACCTACGACCGCATCAACGCGAGCTACTTCAGCGCCACGAGCAGCGCAGCCGCGTCGGCCCCGCCCGCCAAGTAGCCGGCGCCGGTCGCATCGTGGGCCTGCCGGACCTGCGGTGGAACATCCTCGTCGGCTATGCGCCGCTGTTCGCGCAGGGCCTCGTGATGACGCTCGGGCTCACCGCAGTCTCGCTCACCGGCGGGCTCGCGCTCGGCGTCGTGCTCGGCCTGATCAGCAGCTCGGTCGACAGTCCGCGGCCGCGGTCGCCCGTCGTCGCGGCCGCGTGGCAGCTGCTCCGTCTCGTGATCCGCGCCTACGTGGGCTTCTTTCGCGGCACGCCGCTCTTCGTCCAGATCCTGCTCGTCCATTTCGCGGTGATGCCGCTCCTGATCCAACCGGACGGCGGCCTGCTGCTGAGCGGTGAGGTTGCGCGCGAGTTCCGGCAGAACCACGGCGCCTTCTTCTCGGGCGCGCTCGCGCTGACACTCAACGCCGGCGCCTTCATCTCCGAGATCCTGCGCGCCGGCATCCAGAGCATCCACGGCGGGCAGACGCAGGCCGCGTACAGCGTCGGCCTGACGCACGCGCAGTCGATGCGCCACATCGTCCTGCCGCAGGCGCTGCGCCGAATGGTGCCGGCGCTCGTCAACGAGGCGGTGACGCTGGTGAAGGACTCGTCGCTCGTCTCGGCGATCGGCCTCGCCGAGCTCGCGCTCGCGGCCCGCACCGTGGCCGGCGCGTACTCGCGCTACTGGGAGCCCTACCTCTTCATCTCGGCGATCTACCTCGTCCTCACGCTGACGCTTTCGGCGCTCGCCAAGCGGCTCGAGAACCCGGCGCACCTGCGCGGCCGCTGACCGCGCGCCGCGGCGCGCGGTCAGGCGCCGGCGAGCAGGTGGCGCTTGAAGAAGGCGACGATCTTCGCGTCGACCGCCGGCGCTTCGGTCGCGCGATCGAACCCCGGCGGATCGTTGAGCAGCTCGCCGACGAGGCCGCCGAGCCTGGGCAGCGCCGGCGCCAGCAGCGCGCCGTGGCCGCCGTCGAAAAACTCGGCGATGCGCTCGCACGACTTGCAGGCCGCGAGGACGCGATCGCCGTGGAAGCGCGGGATCAGCCACCGGTCCTGACGCGCGGTGACGAGGCCGAGCGGCACGCGCGGCGCGGCCAGCGAGCTCATGTCGAAATCGGCCGCCGCCGGCACGCCGGCGACGACCGCGGCGATGCGCGGGTCGCCGTCGGTGCGCAGCCGGTCGTCGGCGCCGAAGCGGTAGTCGATGACCGCACGCGCGACGACGCGCTTGACCGGATCGAGCACGCCACCGGTGAGTTGCGTGATGAGGCCCACGCACGACTGGAAGTCGGCCGCGAGATCGGCGTCGCAGTGGCGCGCGAAGAGCGCCGGCGACCAGCGTCCGCCGGCCAGGCTGAGGGCGGTGTGCCCGCCCGCCGACATGCCGTACATGCCGACGCGGTCGAGCGAGAGCAGCGGCGCGAAGCGCGGGTCGCGGCCGACGGCGTCGATCGCGTGCACGACCTCGCGCGGCCGGATCGTCCAGCTGTCGGGACCCGGATCGCTCGGGTCGCGCGTGCTGTCGCGGCGATGCTCGGGAAAGGCGACGACGAAGCCGGCGTCGACGAGGCTGCGCGCCAGATCGGCATGCACCCACGCCGATCCGCCCGAGCCGTGCGACACGACGACGAGCCGGCCGTTGCCGGCGATCGGCGCGCCGTCTTCGGCGAGCGAGAACGTGAACGGTCCGCGCTGGACGGTCGCCGGCCGGGCCGCGGTGGGATAGAAGACGGTGACGACGCCGTCGTCCGCGGTCGCTGCGATCCGGGCGACACCGACGGCTGCGCACGTGGAGGTCGCGGCAGCGGCGGCCGCGAGCGCCATCGTCGCGACGACGACGAATCGGGCGAAGCGGGAGCGGGCCCGTGGGCTGAGGTGGTTCATCGATGGCTCCTCTTCGAAGACACCTTGCCCTCGGTGGAGCCACGATGCCCCTGCGCCCCGCGCACGTCTCGCCGAAGGCCGCGAGGTTCGCGCTTCGGCTGGCCGATTTCAGGATTCGGCGATATGTTGTCGCCGAAACTCGGTCGGCGTCACGCCGGTCGCGGCCTTGAAGGCGCGGTTGAACGGGCCGATCGACTGGAATCCGGCCTCGAGGGCGATCGTCAGCACCGGCAGCTCGCGCTGCGCCGGATCGCTGAGCGCGCGCTGCGCCTCGTCGAGCCGGAAGCCGTTGATGAAGGCGTTGAAATTGCGATGGCCGAGGTGCCGGTTGATGACCCGGCGCAGTCGGTACTCGGGCACGGCGAGGCGGCTCGCCAGGCCTGCGACCGTGAGTCCCTCGAGGCGGTAGACGTGCTCGTCGCGCACGAGGCTTTCGAGCGCCCCGACGAGCCGTTCGTCGCCTGGCTCGGGCAGCGCGCCGTCGAAGCTCTCCGCATCCGTGTCCGCGTCGACGACGACGCCGACCGACTGCGCCCCGCCCACGGGGCGGTCGGCAAGCGCCGGCGCCGCAGCGGCCGGCGCCGGGAACAGCTCCGACGGCCCGATGCGCAGCATCGCGACGGCGACGACCGCGACCATCGCGAGCAATGCCAGGACGTCGAGCGTCGCGGTCGTGCCGAGCAGGCGGCCGTCGGGCGAGGCGAGACGCGCGCCCAGCGTCGCGACGGTGTAGACGATGCCGGTGACGACGATGAAGAGGCGCAGGCGGCGGCGCTTCTCGACCAGGTCGAGGCGCCAGGTCGAGCCCGCCGCCAGCGCCGCCAGCATGGCGCACAGGAGCGGCACGCTGCGTTGCAAGGCGGCCGTGATGCGGCCCGGCACCTCGGCCGTGTTCCAGCCGGTCGCGCAGTTGTAGGCACCGAGGACGGCGACCGCCAGCCACGCAGCGACGTGCCAGGGCCGCGGCGCGAAGTCGTCCTCGCAAAGCGCCTTGACGAAGATCCAGAACAGGACCGCGTTGCCGACCGAAATCGCGACCAGCGGCACCTGCCAGAGCCACGGAACCGACGACTCGAAGGCCGGCGTCGAGCCCACGACCTGGACGACGAGGCCGAGCGCGAGCGCCGCGCCGACACGCGCCGGCCAGAGCGTCGGCCGGTCGCGCACGAGCAGCACGGCGACGAGCGCTAGCAAGGCGACGAGCGTGCCGCGCAGGGCGGCGTCGAGCAGCATCATGGCGAGCCGATGTTAGCTTTACGATGCGGCATGACCAGCCGCATCCACCCCCCGTTTCGCGCCGACCACGTCGGCAGCTTCCTGCGCCCGAAGCGCCTGCTCGAGGCACGCGCCGAGCGCGCCGCCGGCAACATCAGCCCGGAGCAGCTGCGCGTCGTCGAGGACGACGCGATCGCCGAGATCGTCAGGTTCCAGGAAGATGTCGGCCTGCAAAGCGTCACCGACGGCGAGTTCCGGCGCACCTACTTCCACATCGACTTCCTCGAGCAGATCGGCGGCGTGAAGACCGATATCCCGGTGACGATCGTCAAGCCCGACGGCACGCAGGAGCTGGCGCCGCCGGTGATGCGCGTGATCGACAAGGTCAGGCACGTCGCGGACATCCAGAAGGCCGACTTCGAGTACCTGAGGTCGCAGGTGAGCGCCGGCCGCACGCCGAAGGTGACGATCCCGTCGCCGACGATGCTGCACTTCCGCGGTGGCCGCGCCGGCATCAGCCGCGAGCACTATCCCGACCTCGAGCCTTTCTACCAGGACGTCGCAAACGCCTACGGCGACGAGCTGCGCTCGCTCGCCGCGGCGGGCTGCACCTACGTTCAGATGGACGACACCAACCTCGCCTATCTGTGCGACGACAAGATGCGCGAGGCGGCGCGCTCGCGAGGCGACGATCCCGACGAGCTGCCGCACCGCTACGCGAGCTTCATCAACCGCGTCGTCGCGCAAAAGCCCGAGGGCATGACGCTCGCCGTGCACCTGTGCCGCGGCAACTTCAAGAGCACGTGGGCGGCGCAGGGCGGCTACGAGCCGGTCGCCGAGGCGCTGCTCTCCGAGATGGGCGTCGACGGCTACTTTCTCGAGTACGACGACGCGCGTTCGGGCGACTTCAAGCCGCTGCGCTTTCTGCCCAAGGGCAAGACCGTCGTGCTCGGCCTCGTCACCACCAAGCTCGGCCAGCTCGAGTCGAAGGACGACATCAAGCGACGCATCGACGAGGCCGCGAAGTACGTGCCGCTCGAGCAGCTGTGCCTCTCGCCGCAATGCGGCTTCTCGAGCACGGTGCACGGCAACGACATCGCGGTCGAGGCGCAGCGCGCGAAGCTCAGGCTGATCGTCGAGGTCGCCGACGAGGTCTGGGGCGGGCACTGAGCTTCCTCGCTCCATGCCGCGACGCTGCAGCCGCCGTGTCGCCCGCGCTCAGGCGCCTGTCTTCTTGCGCGTCGCGCCGAGGTAGGTCTCGATGACGCGCGGATCCTTCGCGAGGTCTTCCGCCGGACCCTGGAGCGCGATCTCGCCCATCTCGAGGACGTAGCCGTAATCGGCGACCTCGAGCGCGGCGCGCGCGTTCTGCTCGACCAGCAGGATCGTCACGCCGGTCGCGCGCAGCGCGGTGATCGTCGCGAAGATGTCGCGCACGACGAGCGGCGCGAGGCCCAGGCTCGGCTCGTCGAGCATCAGCAGCGAAGGCTTGCCCATCAGCGCGCGGCCGACGGCGAGCATCTGCCGCTCGCCGCCCGAGAGCGTGCCGGCGAGCTGGGCGCGCCGCTCGCGCAGGCGCGGGAAGAGCATGAAGACTTCGTTGAGCGACTTGGAGCTGTCCTTCCGGCCGAGGCGCACCTGACGGTAGGCGCCGAGAAGCAGGTTGTCTTCCACCGACATCGTCGCAAACAGCGCGCGGGTCTCCGGCACCAGCGCCATCCCGAGCATCACGCGCTCCTCGAGCGAGAGCAGGCCGACCGGCCGTCCGTCGTACTCGATCTGGCCACGCGACGGCAGCACGCCCATCAGCGCGTTGAGCAGGGTCGACTTGCCGGCGCCGTTCGGGCCGATCACGGTGATCACCTTGCCGGCGCGTGCCGTGATGGTGAGGCCGTGCAGGACCTCGGCGCGGCCGTAGCCGGCGTGGAGGTCCTTGACGTTCAGCAGCAGCTCGGCCATCTCAATGCTCCGTGCCGAGATACGCCGCGCGGACCGCCGGCGAGGCTTGCACTTCGTCGGGCGTGCCTTCGATCAGCTTGGTGCCGAACTCCATCACGACGACGCGATCGACGAGGCCCATGACGAGGTCCATGTCGTGCTCGACGAGCAGGATCGACAAGCCCTCGCCGCGCAGCTGGCGCAGCACGTCGGCGAGGCCTTCCTTCTCCTTCAGGCGCAGGCCGGCGGCGGGCTCGTCGAGGAGCAGCAGCGTCGGATCGGCAGCGAGCGCGCGCGCGATCTCCATCAGCCGCTGCTGGCCGAGGGCGAGGTTGCCGGCCTGCTCGTGCATCAGCGCGCCGATGCCGATGCGATCGAGCTGGCGCTCGGCCTCCTTCATGAGGCGCCGTTCCTCGGCGCGATCGGCGCGCAGCATCGCCGCGGGTACGCCGTGGCGACCGCGCAGGTGCGCGCCGAGCGCCACGTTCTCGAGCACCGTCATGGCGGCGATCATCTTCACGTGCTGGAAGGTGCGCGAGACGCCGAGCCGTGCGATCTCGCGCGAGCGGAGCGAGTCGATGCGCTGGCCGAGAAGCACGACCTCGCCGCGCGTCGCCGGCAGCACGCCGGTGACGAGGTTGAAGGTCGTCGACTTGCCGGCGCCGTTCGGGCCGATCAGGCCGAGGATCTCGCCCGCACGCACCTGGAAGCTGACGTCGTTGACGGCGACCAGGCCGCCGAACTCCTTGCGCGCCGCACGCACGTCGAGCACGACGTCGCCGTGCGGCGGGCGTGCGCGTGCGGGCAGCGGCGCCGCGCCGGCCCAGTCGACCTTGCGCTTGACGCGCGGCAACGCCGCATCGACGAAGTCCCAGATGCCGTCGCGCGCGTACTGGAGAACGAAGACGAGCAGGAAGCCGAAGACGATGACCTCGTAGTTGCCGCTGGTGCCCATCAGCCTCGGCAGCCAGACCTGGAGCTGGTCCTTCAGGATCTGGACGACGCCGGCGCCGACGAGAGCGCCCCATACGTAGCCGACGCCCCCGAGCACCGACATGAACATGTACTCGATGCCCATGTTGAGGCCGAAGGGCGACGGGTTCACGGTGCGCTGGAAGTGCGCGAAGAGCCAGCCCGAGACGCTCGCCAATAGGGCCGCGAGCACGAACGCGGTCACCTTGACGCGAAAGGTGTCGACGCCCATCGCCTCGGCCATCGTCGTGCCGCCCTTGACGGCGCGCAATGCGCGGCCGGCGCGCGAGTCGAGCAGGTGGGTGACGGCGATCGAGGCGAGGACGACGATCACCCACAGCAGGTAGAAGAAGGTCCGGCCGGTGCTCAGCTTGATGCCGAAGAACTCGATCGCCGGGATGCCGAGCAGGCCGTCGTACTTGCCGAGGAAGTCGAGGTTGCCGAGCAGATAGAAGAGGCTGAGGCCCCAGGCGATCGTCGCGAGCGGCAGGTAGTGGCCCGACATGCGCAAGGTGACCCACGCCAGCACGAGCGCCGCGACGGCGGTGAGCGCCAGGCCAATCCAGACGGTGAGCCAGGGCGAGATGTCGTAGGTGAGCGTCAGGTAGGCCGCGGTGTACGCGCCGATGCCGACGAACGCGGCCTGCCCGAACGACGTCAGCCCCGCGATGCCGGTGAGCAGCACGAGACCGATGACGACGAGCGTGTAGAGGCCGATGTAGTTGGCCTGCGTGATCCAGAACTCGGGCACGGGCGCGATCGGCATGACCGCGAGCGCGAGCACGAAGACGAGAAGCGCGATGCGACGCAAGGTCACGTCATTCCTCGTCGTCGTCGGGGCCGTGCTGGAACGACCGCCACAAGAGCACGGGAATGATCAAGGTAAACACGATCACTTCCTTGAACGCGCTCGCGTAGAACGAGCTGAAGCTCTCGAGGACGCCGACGAGAAGCGCGCCGAGCGCCGCCGCGGGATAGCTCGCCAGCCCGCCGAAGATCGCGGCGACGAAGCCTTTGAGGCCGATGAGGAAGCCCGAGTCGTAGAAGATCGTCGTCGTCGGCCCGATCAGGAGGCCCGAGAGCGCTCCGATGAAGGCGGCAAGGCCAAAGCTCAGCTTGCCGGCGCCCGAGGTCGAGATGCCCATCAAGCGCGCGCCGAGGCGGTTCACGGCGGTCGCGCGCAGCGCCTTGCCGCGCAGCGTGCGCTCGAAGAAGAGGAAGAGCGCGACGATCAGCACGATCGAGGCGACGAAGATGAAGATCGTCTGGCCCGAGAGCGTGAGCGGGCCGGCGGCGAAGCGCACGTCCCAGAAGCTGGGGTTGCGAAAGCCCTCGGCGCCGAAAAAGACGAGGCCGAGCCCGGTGAGCGCGAAGTGCACGCCGACCGAGACGATGAGCAGCACGAGCACGGTCGCGTCGGCCAGGCGCTGGTAGGCCAGACGGTAGACGAGCGGCCCGAGCAGCGTGACGATCGCCAGCGTCAGAGCGCTCTGCACGAGCAGGTGCAGCTTGAGCGGCGCCACCCAGACCGTGAGCGCGGTGACGATCGCCGGCGCCGCCAGCGTGCGCACGAGGCCGCGCACGACGGCCTTCGCAGGCAAGCCGCGCCGGACCGAGTCGACGAGGTCGATGACAGCGCTCAGCGCGGCGAGCGCGAGCAGCAGCCAGACCGTGCCCGGCACCTTGCCGAGCTGGAACAGCGCCAGCGTCAGCGCGCCGTAGGCGACGAACTCGCCCTGCGGGATGAAGATGACCCGCGTGACCGCGAACACCAGCACGATGGCGAGCGCCAGCAAGCCGTAGACGGCGCCGTTGGTGACGCCGTCGAGCAGAAGGATGCCGGCGACGGAAAGGTCCATGCGAGATGCGCGCGCGGATCAGTCAACGCCCCGCGGCGGCCGCCACGATAACCGCAGGCCCGAAGACGCCCGGATCAGCGAACGACTTCCCAGTCGCCGTTCGCGACCTTCAGCAGCACGCCGGTCTCGGGCGTGTAGCCGAAGTGGTCGGCGGTCGTCCAGTTGAGGACGCCTTGCGACACCGGCGTGCGACCCATCGTCTCGAAGGCGTCCTTCAGCGCGGCCCGGAACTCCGGCGTGCCGGGCCTGGCCTTCTTCAGCGCGATCGGCACGGCCTTCTGCAGAACGAGCACAACGTCGAACGCGTGCGCCGCGAACTGGTTCGCCGAGCCCTTGCCGTTGGCCGCCTCGAACGCGCTCTTGAACTGCACGCCGAGCGCCTTGCTGGCATTCGCGTCGGGCAGCTTCTCGGCGACCACCGCCGGACCCGACGAGACGAAGGAGCCCTCGACGTCCGCGCCGCCGACGCGGATCAGGTCCAGCGTCGCCGCGCCGTGCGTCTGGTAGATCTTGCCCTTGGCATAGCCGCGCTCGACCAGGCCCTTGTGCGGCATCGCCGCGCCGCTGCCCGAGGCGACGACGAGGATCGCGTCGGGGTTGGCAGCGACGAGCTTCAGCGCCTGCCCGGTGACCGTGGTGTCGGCGCGCGCGAAGCGCTCGGTGTCGACGAGCTTGATGCCGGCCTTTTCGGCCAGCGGCTTGATGTCGGTGAGCCAAGCCTCGCCGTAGCCGTCGGAGTAGCCGAGGAAGCCATAGGTCTTGACGCCGAGCTTCTTCCATTGCTCGACGATCGGGATCGCCATCACCGCGGTCGACTGCGGCATGCGGAACGACCAGCCGTCCTTGCCGGGCGGCAGGTTTGCCGGCGACAGCATGAGCTGCGCCGTCTTGCCCTCGGCACAGACGTCGGCCATCGCGACGGCGACCGGCGTCGTCACCGAGCCGACGACGACGTCGACCTTGTCTTCGGTGATGAGCTTTCTCGTGTTCTGCACGCCCTTGGTCGTGTCGGTGGCGTCGTCGAGCACGATGATGTTGAGCTTCTCGCCCGCGATCTCCTTCGGCCAGAGCGCGATGCCCTTCTGCGTCGGGATGCCGAGCGCCGAGGTCGGGCCGGTGAGCGAGATGCTGACGCCGATCGTGATGTCGGCGAGCGCGAGCGGCGTGAATGCCGCGCCGATTACGGCGGCGAGCGCGGTGACGATCAGTCGGGTGGTCTTCATGGTGTTGTCTCCTGGGTCGATGTCGAAACGGGGCGGATCACTCGCAGAGGGCGCGGATGTCCTCGGGGATCGGGATCGCGCGCAGGCGATCGGGGTTGTCGGCGTCGCGGCGCACGAAGGCGCGCGTCTCGCGCCCTTCGCAGATCAGCGTCTCGCCACGCGTCACCCGGTGGTGCTGGACGAACACCTTGGCGCGCCACTCCTCGACGTGGGTCGCGATCGAGAGCTCCTCGGCATAGGTCGCGGCCGTGACGAAGCGGGTCGAGATCTCGAGCAACGGCGTGCCGACGATGCCGCGCGTCTTCACCAGCTCGCGCCAGGGCGGCACGCCGCACTGCATGAAGAAGTAGAGCGACGAGGCGTCGATCCAGCGCTGGAAGTTCGGATAGAAGACGATGCCCGCGGGATCGCAGTCGCCGAACTGGACCGTCACCTCGTAGTGCGTCGTCCTGGGCATGTGGTCTTCTTTCGCGGTCAGGCGCGGCGCGGCAGGATCACGTCGCGATCACGGCCGAGGAAGAGTCGCTCGACGTCGGCGTCGCGGTGCGTGAGCACGGCACGCTGGTTGATCGAGCCCTTGTCGGTGATCTCGCCGCGGTCGATCGACGGCGGCTCGGCGAGCACGAGAGCGCGCGCGACCCGCGTCGCGCTGCCGGTGCCGCTGGCGAAGAGCGAATCGACGAGCTGCTGCAGGAATTCGCGCACGGTCGCGTCGCCGAGCGCGATGTGCGCCGATGCGTTCGCCGGCAGGCCGGCCATCGCGCGGCATGCGTCGAGGCGCAGGAGCAGCAGGATGCCGATCTCGTCGCGATCGATGCCGGCGATGACGACGTCCTGCACCAGCGGATCACCCGCCGCGATGATCTTCGCGCGCAGCGGTCCGACCGAGACGAAGGTGCCGGTCGAGAGCTTGAAGTCCTCGGCGATGCGGCCGTCGAACATGAAGCCCTTGCCCGGGTCGGCCGAGTCCATCGGCTTGGCGGCGTCGCCGCTGCAGTAGAAGCCTTCGGCGTCGAAGTGCTCGGCCGTCTGCGCCGGCGCGCGCCAGTAGCCGGGCGTGACGTTGGGACCGCGGTAGCGCACCTCCTGCTTGTCTCCGCTCGGCACCAGCTTCATCTCGACGCCGGGTGCGGGCAGTCCGATGTGGGCCGACTTCACGTCGTGGGCGTTGGCGCAGATCGCGAACGGCGAGGTCTCCGTCATGCCGAGGCCGGTCAGCATCTTGATGCGCTCGCCGCATTCGAGCTCGGCGAGGCGGTCGAGCTTGTCCCAGACCGGCTGGGCCAGGCCGGCGCCGGAGAAGAAGAACATCTTCACGCGGCTGAAGAGCTTCTTCCTCAGCACCGCATCGACCTCGAGCGCGTTGGCGATCTCCTCGAAGCCCTTCGGCACGTTGAAGTAGATCGTCGGCGCGATCTCGCGCAGGTTGCGCAGCGTCTCGCCGATCAGCGCCGGCGTCGGCTTGCCTTCGTCGATGTAGAGCGTGCCGCCGTTGTAGAGCACGAGGCCGACGTTGTGGTTGCCGCCGAAGGTGTGGTTCCAGGGCAGCCAGTCGACCAGCACCGGCGGCTCGTCGGCAAGCTGGCGGAAGCACTGGCGGATCATCTGCTGGTTCGAGCACAGCATGCGCTGGGTGTTGACGACCGCCTTCGGCAGCTTGGTCGAGCCCGACGTGAACAGGAACTTGGCGATCGTGTCGGCGGTGACACGGGTGTGCGCGGCATCGACCGCGGCGGTCGGTGTGGTCGTGACCAGGTTGGCGAACGACGAGCTCTCGCGTCCGTCGAGCCATCCGCTAGTCAGCACGACCGGCGTCTCGACCGGCACGACTGCGGCGATCGCCTTGGCGTACTGCGCCCCGCTCGCGAACACGAGTCCCGGCGTCAGCGTGTCGAGGATGTGGCGCAGCTTGCCGTGGTCCTGCGACAGCAGCGAGTACGCCGGCGATACCGGCGCGTACGGCACGCCGGCGAGCATCGCGCCGAGGCCGAGCAGGAGATGCTCGATGTCGTTGTCGGAGAGGATGACGAGCGGCCGATCGACCGAGAGGTCGCGGTCGATGAGAGCCTGCGCGATCCCGCGCGCGCTCCGCAGCGCTTCGCCGTAGCTCACGCGCCGCCAATCGCCGCCATCGATGCGCTTGGCGACCAGCGTGCGCTCGGGGGCGCGCTCCGCCCACGCGAGGAAACGGTCGGTGAGGCGCACGGGATACGGCGCGAGCGGCTCGCGCGAGACGACGAGCGTCGAGCCGTCGGCGCGCGTCGTGAGCTCGGCTTCGAGCGATCCGCCGAGCGGCAGCGCGCGGTAGCGAGCCGCGACCAGGCTCAAGACTTCTTCACCTTCCCGGCCTTGCCGTCGAGGAAGGCGCGCACGCGCAGCTTGGCCGCTTCGTCGCCCGACGCGATCGCCGCCATCAGGGACTCGACGAAGAGGCCTTCGTCCTGCGCCATGTCGGCGATGCGCGGCAGCGCGTGCATCACGGCGAAGTTCGAGAGCGGCGCGTTGACGGCGATCCGCTCCGCCAGCGCGAACGCTTTCGCGAGGCCCGCGCCGGGCTCGACGAGGTAGTGCGAGATGCCGGTCGCCTGGCCCTCCGCGCCGTCGTAGACACGGCCGGTGAGCATCATGTCGGTCATGCGCGACGCGCCGATCAGGCGCGGGATGCGGGCCGAGCCACCGCCGCCGACGAAGAGGCCGCGCTGGCCTTCGGGCAGGCCGTAGAACGCGCTCTGCTCGGCGACGCGCACATGACACGCGGCGGCGAGCTCGAGCCCACCGCCGACGACCGCGCCGTGCAGCACGGCGATCACCGGCACGCGGCCGAACTGGATCTGCTGGAACGCCGCATGCCACGAGCGCGAGTGGACGATTCCCTCGGCGACGCTGCGCTCGGAGATCTCGGAGAGGTCGAGGCCGGCGCAGAAGTGATCGCCTTCGCCGCTCAGAACCACGGCGCGCGTCGCCTCCGGCAGGTTGACGAAGCAGGTGTGGATCTGGGCGAGGAGCGTGTCGCTGATGGCGTTGCGCTTCGCGGGCCGGTTGAGGCGCACGTGCAGGACCGCGCCTGCGGCCTCGATGCGCAACAGGTCCAGCGCCTGCAGGACGCCGGAGAGCGAAACGTCGCTGCGCGACTCGGTGGATGTCATCGGATTCGATCGTAAGGAGGACGGTGGTGGCATCGCCTAGGGACTTCCCTTCGCCACAGCCGGCTTCGGGTATTTACTGACATTAATGATTAACGTCAAAAACTATATTGATTCGACACAGGCGCTGCAAGCCCATTTGCGCCGGCCTGGCACCGAGACCTTTCGCGCATGCGTCCATCGTCCTCCAGCGATCTCGACAGAGGCCTTCCCGGCGGCCTCGACCACGGCAAGATGCGGCGTTTGCTCGGCTACAACCTCGCGCAGGCGGCGATCCCGAGCCTCAAGATCTTCAACAAGCGGATCGGCGAGCCGTTCCAGCTGCGCCGGATCGACTTCACGATCCTGATGCTGGTGGCGGCGAACCCGCACGTCACGCAGCGCCAGATGTCGCTCGCGCTCGACGTCTCGGCGCCGCGCCTGACGCTCGTCTGCGACAAGCTCGTCGAACGCCTGCTCATCACGCGCACGCGCAGCGAGGACGATCGCCGCAAGCAGACGATCGCCCTGACCCGTCGCGGCGGCGCGCTGGTGAAGAAGGCCGAGCGCATCGCCGACGGCATGGAAGGCGAGCTGCTCGGCCATCTGAGCGATGTCGAGCGGACGCAGCTGTTCCAGCTGCTCGACAAGGTCGCGCGCCACCGGCGCGTCTAGCGCTTCCACCGGAGACCGCCGTGATCCGATTCGCCCGTGCCCTCGTCGCCGTCTGCCTCGCCGCCATCGGCATCTCGAGCGTCGCGCAGGCGCCGCCGTGGCCGGCCAAGCCGATCCGCATGATCGTCACCTTCCCGCCCGGCGGCTCGACCGACGCGGTCGTGCGCATCATGGCGCCCAAGCTCGGCGAGCGGCTCGGCCAGCAGGTGATCGTCGACAACCGGCCGGGCGCCGGCGGCAACATCGGCCTGGCCGCGCTCGCGACCTCGCCGGCCGACGGCTACGCGCTCGCTGTCGGCGCGGCCGGCGGCCTCGCCGCCAACGCGGCGCTTTATCCGAAGATGCCCTTCGACGTGCAGAAGGACTTCGTGCCGATCTCGCTGCTCGCTCACATCCCGTTCGTGCTCGTCGTGCCGCCGACGTCCTCGATCAAGAGCGTCGCCGATCTGCTCGCCCAGGCCAAGGCCGAGCCGGGCAAGGTCGCCGTCGGCCACGGCGGCAACGGCACGGCGATGCACCTGTCGGTGCAGCTGCTCAAGCTCATGGCCGCGGTCGACCTGACCGAGGTCGCCTACAAGGGCTCGGGCCCGGTCGCGCTCGACGTCATGGGCGGCCAGGTGCCGGCGGGCATGCTCGATCTGCCATCGGTGCTGCAGCAGATCAAGTCCGGCAAGGTGCGCGCGCTCGCCGTCACCGGCAGCACGCGCCTGCCGCAGTTGCCCGATGTGCCGACGCTGTCGGAAGCGGGCGTGAAGGGCTACGAGTCGACCGGCTGGTTCGGCGTGGTCGCGCCGGCGGCGACGCCCGTCGCGGTCGTCGCGCGACTGCAGAGCGAGATGCGTGCCGTCCTGGTCGATCCCGACGTGATCGCCGGTGCGCGTGCCGCCGGCGTCGAGCTGAGCCCGACGACCTCGGCCGAGTTCGGCCGCTTCATCGCCAGCGAGACGGTGAAGTGGGCCGACGTCATCAAGCGCTCGGGGACGAAGCTGGAGTGAAGCTCGACGCCGATGTCGCCATCGTCGGCGCGGGGCCGGTCGGCCTCACGCTGGCGATCGATCTCGCCTCGCGCGGCCGCAGCGTCGTCGTGCTCGAGACGCGCCGTCGCGGCGAGCCGCCGAACGTCAAGTGCAACCACGTCGCGGCTCGCACGATGGAGCAGTTCCGCCGGCTCGGCCTCGTCGCCCACGTTCGCGACGCGGGCCTGCCCGCCGACTATCCGAACGACGTTGTCTTTCGCACCTCGGTGACCGGCACCGAGCTCTCGCGCATCCGCATCCCCGGGCGTGCGACACGCTATTGCGACACGAGCGGCCCCGACGGCTGGTGGCCGACACCCGAGCCGCCGCATCGCATCAACCAGATCTACCTCGAGCCGATCCTGTTCGCCCACGCCGAGGAGAAGGCCGGCGTGACGATTCGGAACCGCTGCGAGGCGACGTCGATCGCGCAGGACGACGAGGGCGTGACGATCGACGCACGCGACCTCGACGGCGACGCCGACTTCTCGGTGCGCGCGCGCTTTCTGGTCGGCTGCGACGGCGGACGTTCGATGACGCGCAAGTCGATCGGCGCGACGCTGGCCGGCACGCCCGTCATCCAGCGCGTGCAGTCGACGTACATCCGAGCGCCGGCGCTGCTCGGGCTCGTGCCCGGCGAGCGCGCCTGGAGCTGCTATGCGGCCAACCCGCGCCGCAGCGGCGTCTGCTTCGCGATCGACGGCAAGGAGACCTGGCTCGTCCACAACCACCTGATGGCGAACGAGGAAGATTTCGAGGCGGTCGACCGCGACGCCTCGATCCGCAGCATCCTCGGCGTCGGCCCCGACTTCGCATACGAGATCCTCAGCAAGGAAGACTGGATCGGCCGCCGCCTCGTCGCCGATCGCTTTCGCGACCGCCGCGTCTTCATCGCCGGCGACGCCGCGCATCTCTGGGTGCCGTATGCCGGCTATGGCATGAACGCCGGCATCGCCGACGCGCTCAACCTGTCGTGGCATCTGTCGGCGCACCTGGCCGGCTGGGCCGACGCGCGCGTCCTCGACGCCTACGAGATCGAGCGGCTGCCGATCACCGAGCAGGTCTCGCGCTTCGCGATGGACCACGCGCAGCAGATGATCAAGGCGCGCGGCGCGGTGCCGCCGCGGATCGAGGAGCCCGGACCGGAAGGCGACGCGATCCGTGCCGAGCAGGGCCAGAAGAGCTACGAGCTCAACGTCCAGCAGTTCTGCTGCGCGGGCCTCAACTTCGGCTACTTCTACGACCGCTCGCCGCTGATCGCGTACGACGACGAGGCTGCGCCAACGTACACGATGGGCGGCTTCACGCCCTCGACCGTGCCCGGCTGCCGCGCGCCGCACTTCTGGCTCGCCGACGGCCGATCGCTCTACGACGCCTTCGGCACGGACTACACGCTGCTGCGCTTCGATCGCGCCGTCAACGTCGCGTCGCTCGCCTGGGCGGCCCACCAGCGCGGCGTGCCGTTGACCGTTCTCGATGTGCCGCGCGAGAGCACACCGGCCGAATACGGCCACGCGCTCGTGCTCTGCCGCGCCGACCAGCACGTCGCCTGGCGCGGCGACGCGGTCCCCAAGAATGCCGAAGCGCTCATCGACCGACTGTGCGGCCGGGCCGCGTCGCTCGATGCTCCCTTCGACAGGACCGATCCATGAACACCACCGACCTGATCGCCATCGACACCCACACTCACCTCGAGGTGTCGTGCCGCAACCCGTTCGACAATTACGGCGAGGAGTACGACCGCGCCGCAGACAAGTACTTCCGCTCGAGCAAGCGTCCGACGATGCAGGAGACGATCGACTTCTACCGCGAGAAGAAGATCGGCTTCGTCAACTTCACCGTCGACGCCGAGACGCAGACGGGCCGTCGCCGCATCCCCAACGAGGAGATCGCCGAGGCGGCTCTGGCCAATCCGGACATCATGATCGCCTTCGGTTCGATTGATCCGCACAAGGGCAAGATGGGCGGCCGCGAAGCGCGCAAGCTGGTCGAGGACTACGGCGTCAAGGGCTTCAAGTTCCACCCGACCGTGCAGGGCTTCGACGTCACCGACCGGATGGCCTGGCCGATCTACGAGGTCATCGCCGATCACAAGCTGCCAGCCATCTTCCACAGCGGCCACTCGGGCATCGGCTCGGGCATGCGCTGCGGCGGCGGACTGCGGTTGCAGAACTCGAACCCGATGCTGCTCGAGGACGTCGCGATCGCCTTCCCCGACATGCAGATCGTGATCGCTCATCCGTCATGGCCGTGGCAGGACGAGGCGATCTCGCTCGCGATGCACAAGCCCAACATCTGGATCGATCTTTCCGGCTGGAGCCCGAAGTACTTCCCGCCACAGCTCGTGCAGTACGCGAACACGCTGCTGAAGGACCGCATCCTCTTCGGCAGCGACTTTCCGCTGATCACGCCCGACCGCTGGCTGAAGGACTTCGAGGAGGCCGGCTTCAAGGACGCGGTCAAGCCGCTGATCCTCAAGCAGAACGCGATGCGCCTGCTCGGCCTCGACGCGGGCGCGGCGAGCGAGGCCGCGCCGGGCGCGAACGTCAGGGCTTGACGGTCAGGCGGTTGTCGACCGACTTCACGCCGTCGATGCCGCGCGCCACGCTCGTCGCCTTGTCGGAGTGAGCGGCCGAGTCGGCCGTCCCGCTCAAGGCGACGACACCGTTCTTGGTGTCGACGTCGATCCGGAGCGCCTTGACGTCCGGATCGGCGATCAGCGCGGTCTTCACCTTGCCGGTGATCATCGCGTCGCCGGCGGCATCGCCGGCCTTGTCGAGGGCGCTCGTCGTCGCGCTCATCGCGTTGGACGCGGCCTGCGACGGCGCCACCGTGGTGGTCGACGTCGTCGACGAGGTGCTGCCGGGCGGCGTGTCGTTGACGGTCGTAGTCTTTTTCTCGCACGCCGAGAGCAGCGCGACCGCAGCGACGAGGGCAACGGCGGCCAGAGAAATGTTGTCGGCTTTCATGGTGTCTCCTTGCGCGCCGCTCGGATGGGCGCAAATTGGATTGTCGGCAGGCTCGACGCGGAAATCCGTGTCGAGCGGGCGGTCAGGCCGCTGGCCGACGCTGCGATGGGAACCTGTCCGACAAGCCCGATGCGCAGGCGCCACGCTTGTCAGGAACGGGTGAGCCGTGCCGCCCACGCGCGCCGGCGCAGCTCGGGGCTCACTCGGTAGCGCTCGCCGCGGAAATGGGCATCGAGGCGGTCGAGCAAGGCGACGACCACGTTCGCGTCCCACGCCGCCAGCCACTCGAACGGCCCGGCCGGGTAGTTGAGTCCAAGCTTCATGGCGAGATCGGCGCCTTCGGCCGTGCACACGCCTTGCTGGACGGCATCGCAGGCCTCGTTGATCAGCATCGCGATCGTGCGCGCGACAACCAGCCCCGGCGCATCGCCGATCGGGCAAGGCTGCCAGCCGACGATGCGCAGCCATTGCTCGGCTTGGCTGCGCCATTCGGGCGACGCGCTCGCCGAGACCGACCACGCGAGCGTCGTGCCGGGCGCGCCGCCATCGGGTGCGACGGCGAGATCGAAGAGCGCCAGCTCGCGCACGCCCTCCTCGGCCGCGACCTGGGCCGCGGTGCGGCCGTCCGTCAGACGCAGCTCGCCGCTCGCGGTCTGCAGGCCGCTCCAGCGGCTCGACGCGTCGGCCTCGAAGCGCACGCCGGCGGCAGTGAATGCCGCAGCCCAGCGGTCGACGGCGATGCCGGCGCCGTGCAGCGCGACCAACGCCCCTGCCGGCACCTCGGGCGCGACGACAGGCGCGGCCGGGGCGACCGCCGGCGCCGGGTAGGCGAAGAAGCCGCACCCGCTCTTGCGGCCGTGGAGGCCGCCGTCGACCAGCTCGCGCTGCACCAGCGACGGCACGTAGCGCCTGTCGCCGAAGTTCGCGGTGAAGACCGATTCGGTGACCGCGAAGTTGGTGTCGAGGCCGATCAGATCCATCAGCTCGCACGGCCCCATGCGAAAGCCCGCGCCGCGCAGGCACGCGTCGACCGCCGCCGGCTCGGCGAGGCGCTCGTGCAGGAGCGACAGCGTCTCGGCGTAATACGGCCGGGCGATGCGGTTGACGATGAAGCCCGGCGTCGAGCGCGCGTGCACCGGCGTCTTGCCCCAGCGCTTCGCGAGGTCGGCGATCGCGACGGCGACGGCCGGCTCGGTCTGCAGGCCGGCGACGACCTCGACCAGCTTCATCAGCGGCACCGGATTGAAGAAGTGCATGCCGACGAGCCGGCCGGGCCGGGCCAGCCCGTTGGCGAGCGCGGTGATCGAGATCGACGAGGTGTTCGACGCCAGCACGCCGCCCTCGCCGACGATCGCTTCGAGCTCGCGGAAGAGGCCCCGCTTGGCGTCGAGGTTCTCGACGATCGCCTCGACGACGAGGCCCGCGCCGGCGGCCTCGTCGAGACGAGCGGCGATGACGATGCGTGCGGCGATCGCCTTCGCCTGGGCGGCGTCGAGCCGGCCCTTGGCGGCTAGGCCGTCGAGCGTCGTCGCGAGCTTGGCGTGCGCGGAAGCGGCGGCGCCATCGCGCGCATCGAAAAGGCGCACCGGATGGCCGGCCTGCGCCGCGACCTGGGCGATGCCCGCGCCCATGATGCCGGCGCCGACGACGAAGACGGTGGTGTCGCGATCGAGTTCGAGTGGCATGTGCAGCGCGCGATGGAGTGAGGAGACGGTCGCCGGGCCAGCGACGCGGCGATGATCGCGAGCGACTAGCCGGTCATGATCGGCCGCAGCGTTTCGATCTCCTCGACGACGTAGTCGAAGAAGGCGGCCACGCGCGGCGTGCTTCGCAGCTCGACCGTCGTGAGCACGCGCCAGATGCGCGCCAGCTCGGGCACCGGCCCGATCACCTGCACCAGGTCGGCCTCGGCGTCGCCGATCGACACCGGCAGCGGCGCGACGCCGACGCCCGCTTTCACCGAATAGACCAGGCCGAGCACGCTCTGGCTGCGCGCGACCAGCGGCGTGTCGGGCGCGATGCGGCGCAGCCACTGCGAGACGCGGTGGCCGGCCATGTTGTCGTCGAAGCCGACGAGGGCATGGCCGGCCAGGTCCTCGACGCGTTCGGGCCGGCCGTGCCGCTCGATGTAGCTGCGGCTCGCGTAGACGGCCCAGACCGAGTCGCCGATCTTGCGACCGACGAGCGCGTCGTCGACGGTGTCGCCCGAGCGCAGGGCAACGTCGGCCTCGCCCTTGGCGAGGTCGAGATAGCGGTCGCTGGTGACGAACTGCACCTGCAGGCCCGGATAGCGCGCATGAAACCGGTCGAGCAAGGTCGTTTTGGCGATCAGGTGGAAGACGGGCTCCGGACAGGTCATGCGCACGATGCCGGAGACCGCCGCCGCCGCCGCCTCAAGGTGCTGCTCGAACGCCTGCACCGCCTGCTCGACGCGCTCGGCATGCGGAAGCATCTCTTCGCCGAACCCGGTCAGCCGGTAGCCGGTCGGATGGCGCCGGACGAGCTGCCGGCCCAGGCGCTTCTCGAGCTCGACGAGACGGCGCTGCACCGTCGACTGGTCGACCTTCAGGGCGCGCCCTGCGGCAAGCGTGCTCTGGTGGCGCGCCACGGCGAGCAGGTACTTGAGGTCGTTCCAGTCGAACATCGGTCGAGGTTATGCGCTTTTGCAGCCCCATTCTGCAGGCTTGCGCCTTACGGATCGGGCTTGCCCTTCCTAACCTCGCGGCTCGCCTGATTCCCCTGCACACCGGCATCGCGATGAAAGGCCCGAGGAGCAACACGATGAGCAACCTGAGCAAGATCCACCCGGGGCGGGCGTTCGGCATCGCCGCAATGGCCATGGGCCTGAGCCTGGCCGCCTGCGGCGGCGGCGACGACGAGCGCTCCGTCACGGTGACGCCCGACCGGCCCAATGTCGTCTCGTACTGGAACGACGTCGCCAACCGCACCGTCAACGCCACGTCGGCGGTCAACAGCACGCCCGAGGAGCAGCGTCCCGCGTACCAGCACGACCTCGCGACCGTGCACGTCGCGATCTACGACGCGGTGAGCGCCATCGACGGCCGCTACCGGCCGTACGCGATCACGCCGGTCACGCCGGCGGCGGGCGCGTCGATGGAGGCCGCGGCGACGACCGCCGCGTACCGCGTGTTGCGCGCCCTCTTCCCCGATCGCGGCGGCCAGTACGAGGCGGCCTACGAGGACCGCATCTCCGCCGTCCCGACCGGCGATGCGAAGACGCGCGGCGTGGCGATCGGCGACGAGGTCGCGGCCGGCATCGTCGCCCTGCGCGCCAACGACGGGCGCATGGTGGCGCTCGCGCCCTACGTGTCGTCGACGCAGCCCGGCAAGTTCAGGAGCGCGAGTCCGCAGCCCTTCAACCGCTACGTGCCGGCGATGAAGCCGTTCGCGCTGACGCGCGTCGACCAGTTCCGCCCCGCCGGCCCGCCGTCCCTCGACAGCGTGGCCTATGCAGCGTCGCTGAACGAGACCAAGGCCGCCGGCGGCACCGTCAGCACGACCCGCACGCCGGAGTTGCTCGAGATCGCCCGCTTCCACACCGAAGTGCCGGCGGTCTTCATCCCGCGCAACCTCGGCCGCTTCGCCGCCAGCACCGCAGACGTCGCCGAGGCGGCGCGACTGATGGCCTTCATCTACGTCGTCCACGCCGACGCGATCACCGCCTGCTTCGAGGCCAAATACTTCTACGAGGCGTGGCGGCCGCAGAGCGCCATACCGCTCGCCGCCGACGACGGCAATGCGGCGACCGTGGCCGACCCGTCCTGGACGCCGGTCGTGCCGACGCCCAACCACCCCGAGTACCCGGCGGCGCACTCGTGCACGGCAGGCGGCCTCGACGAGACGCTGCGCGAGTACTACGGCACCGAGCGCGTGACGTACAGCTTCAACAGCACCGTGACGGGCACGACCCGGACGTACGCCGGCACCGGCGCGCTCGCCGACGAGAGCCGTCTGGCGCGCATCTACGGCGGCATGCACTTCCCGTTCTCCGCCGTCGACGGGATCGCGCTCGGCACAGCCGTGGCGAAATGGGTCGGCGCGCATCATTTCGGGCTGCGCTGACGTGTCCGTCGGCCGCTGGCTGGCGCCGGCGACCGCCGCGATGCTCGGCATGGCCGGCGTGCGCGACGGCAGCCGGGTGCTCGACGTGACCGACGACGGCAGCCTGGCTGTCGAGGATGGCGCCTTCGACGCCGCCGTGAGCCGGCTCAGCGCCGCGCTCTTCGCCGACCCGCGACGCACCCTGGCCGGGATGCATCGCGCCCTGCGCTCGGGCGGCGGCGCCTGCACGCTCGTTTTCTCCCGGCCAGAGCGCAACCCCTGCCTCGCGATCGCGATGGCGACGGCGCGACGGCACGTCTTCGGGCCGCGGCCCGGAGACGATCCCACGGGCGACTGGATGGACCTCGGCCGCCCGGGCGTCGTCGATCACGTGTTCGCGGCGGCGGGGTTTCGCGACGTCGCCAGCATCGCGATCGCCGCTCCGCTCCGCTTGTCGTCCTCCGCCAGCTATCTCGAGCTCCTGCGCGAAGCGCCGGGTCCGCTGCGAGGCATCGTGGACAGGCTCGATCCATCGGCTGCCGCCGCGGCCTGGGCCGACATCGCATCGCAGCTCGCGGTCTTTTCCACGCCGGCCGGCTGGGAAGGTCCGCACGAGCTGCTGCTCACGGCGGCGCGACGGAAGGACTGAGGCGCTGCTTCGGCCGGCGACCTACAGTACGTGGCTTCGCCTGTCCCTGCGGATTGCGCACCGGACCGGTCCCGGCTTTGCGCCTTCACGGAGATCCTGATGCGCTATCTGGTGGTGGGTGCGGGCGCCCTCGGCGGCTATTTCGGGGGGCGTCTGATCGAGGCCGGGCACGACGTGACGTTCCTGTTGCGGCCGGGCCGGGCGAAGGCGCTGCAGGCGACCGGCCTCGTCGTCAAGAGCCGATTCGGCGACCTCGCGCTGCCGGCGCCGCCGTTCGTTCTCGCGCCCGACATCGCCTCGACCTACGACGTCGTCATCGTCGGCTGCAAGGCCTACGACCTCGCCGAGACGATGGAGTCGTTCGCGCCCGCGGTCGGGCCCGAGACGGCGATCCTGCCGATGCTCAACGGCATGAAGCACGTCGGCGAGCTCGCCCAGCGCTTCGGCAAGGAGCGCGTGCTCGGCGGCCTTTGCATGATCTCGGCGACGCTCGATGCGGCGGGCGCCGTGCAGCATCTCAACGACCTGCACGGCCTGGTCTTCGGCGAGCTCGACGGCTCGGCGTCGGCGCGCGTCGCGGCGATCGAGCGCGACTTCGCGACGACCAAGTTCGACGGCACGGCGAGCCCGCACATCCTGCTCGAGATGTGGGAGAAGTGGGTCTTCATCGCGTCGGCCGCAGGCATCACCTGCCTGATGCGGGCGACGATCGGCGACATCGTCGCCGGCGGCGGCGCCCCGTTCGCGCTGGCGCTGATCGACGAATGCCGGGCGATCGCCGCAGCCAACGATTTCGAGCCGCGCTCGGGAACGATCGAACGGGCGCGCGCCGCGCTCACCGCCGCCGGCTCGCCGATCTCCGCGTCGATGCTGAAGGACATGGAGAAGGGCGGACCGGTCGAGGCCGACCACGTCCTCGGCGACCTGATCGCGCACGACAAGCACGCGGACCCGGCGCACGTGTCGCTGCTGCGCGCGGCCTATGCGCACCTCAAGGCCTACGAAGCCAGGCGGGCGCGCTCCGGCTGAGCCGCGCGCTCGGCGATCAGCAGCGACGCCTTGACGACATCTCCGACGACGATGATCGCCGGGCTGCCGAGCGCCTTGCGCTCGACGGTCGCCGCGAGCTCGCCGAGCGTGCACAGGGCCGAGCGCTGCTGCGGCAGGCTCGCGTGCTGGACGATGGCAACCGGCGTGTCGGCGGCGAGCGCGGTCGAGAGGCCGGCCTGCAGCGACTCGACGGTCGCGATGCCCATGTAGATCACGAGCGTCAGGCCTTCGGCCGCGGCGGCGGCGAGCGTCGGCCAGTGCGGCGATCGCTGCGTCGCCGCAGCGCCGGAGGTCGCCGGCTGCGCATCGCGCCGCGCATGTCCGGTGACGAAGATGACGCCGTGGGCGTGATCGCGATGCGTGAGCGGCACGTCGATCAGCGTCGCGGCGGCGAGGCCGGCAGTGATGCCGCTCACCACGACGACGTCGAGCCCGAGCGCGCGCAGGTGCTCGGCTTCCTCGCCGCCGCGCCCGAACACGAACGGGTCGCCGCCCTTCAGCCGCACGACGCGCTCGCCGCGCACCGCCTCGGCCGCCATCAGCCGTTCGATGAAGGCCTGCGGTGTGCTCACGCAACCGCCGCGCTTGCCGACCGGGACGATGCGCGCCGAGCGGCGCGCGTAGCGAAGCACGCCGTCGCCGACGAGGTCGTCGACGAGCAGCACGGTGGCCTGACGGATGGCGCGCACGGCCTTCAGGGTCAGCAGGTCCGGATCGCCCGGGCCGGCGCCGACGAGATGGACGACGGGTCGATGGAAGGCGTCGGCGTTCATCAATGCAATGCTCCTGTCGGTTGGATGTCGGCTGCGGCGATCGCGCTCTCGCCGGCGGTGCTCACCATGCGCCGCACTTCGGGCAGGCACGAGCCGCAGTTCGTGCCGCACTTGAGCTCGCCCTGAAGCGCACGCAGCACCGCATCGCAAGGTCCGTGCGTGCGCGCGAGCACGGCCGCGATCTCGCTCTCGCTGACGTCGAAGCAGCTGCACACCTGGCGGCCGCGCGCGACCGTCGGCACGGGCGGCTTCGCGCCCGCGACGAGCAGCGATCGGCCGTAGGCGTCGGCCGGCCGCTCCTCCTGCAGCAGCGGGCGGATCCACGCTTCGGCGCTGACGTCGCCGGCGAGCAGGAAGGCGTCGAGGCGACACGAAGCGCCCTCGCCCGACATCCGCATCGTCCGGCGCTGGCCACGTCGGGCGTCGGCGTAGTGCAAGCGCGGGCCGGTGCCGGAGGCGGCGTCAAGGCCGAGCAGCGCTTCGATCCGCGCGAGCAGGGCATCGTCAGGCGGTGCCGTCGCAGCGGCGCGCAGGAGCACGCCGCCGCGCTCGCGTCCGAACGGCACGCAGCTCGCGAAGGCGAACTCGCGCATGAACGGGCGCAGCGCCTCGCGCGCGGCGAGCACGGCGTCGTCGGGCAGCCAGGCGAGCGCGAGCAGCCGCCACGGCAGCTCGGCCTTGGCGACCTTGACCGCCGACTGCTTGAGCTCAGGCTGCTTGGAGAGCGGACAGAACTTCGGCTGCGTCAGCGTGTTGATGCCGGCGAGGCGCTCGCCTTTGTCGAGGGTCTCGCCGTCGCGCGGTGCGGCGCGGCCCGAGAGCACTTCCTCGCCCCAGTGCATGGCGATGAAGACCTGCGCCGGGCTCTGTGCGGCGCTCGTCTGCGCCGGGATCACGATCGCACCGCGACGCGAGGCGACGCTCACCAGATCGCCATCGACGAGCCCGAGCCGCGCCATGTCCTCGACGTTCATGTCGACGACCGGCTCGGGCACGTGGCCGAAGAGCCGGCCGATCGAGCCGGTGCGGCTCATGCCGTGCCACTGGTCGCGCAGACGCCCGGTGTTGAGCGCGAACGGGAAGCGCGCGTCGCGCGTCTCAGCCGGCACCGCGTAGGCGGTGTCGAAGAAGCGTGCGCGGCCGTCGGCGGTCGCGAAGACGCCGTCTGCGTAGAGGCGCTCCTTGCCCGCGCTCGCGCCCTCGGGCCAGGGCCAGAGCGCGGGCGCGGACTCGAGCTGTGCGTAGCCGAGACCGGTGATGTCGAGGTCGCGGCCGCGCGTCGTCCCGCGGTGCTCGTTCCAGACCGACTCGGCATCCGCATACGGGAAGAGCGACGCGGACGCGTCGTCGTCGTCGCGCAGACGCTGTTCGAGGCGACGAGCGAAGTCGGTCGCGATCGCCCAGTCCTCGCGCGCTTCGCCCGGCGCCGCGACCGCTGGCCGGACGCGGCTGATGCGGCGCTCGCTGTTGGTGACGGTGCCGTCCTTCTCGCCCCAGGTCGTCCCCGGCAGCAGCAGGTCGGCGTAGGCGCAGGTCGCGGTCGTCGCGAACGCCTCCTGCACGACCACGAACTCGCAGCGCTCGAGCCCGCGCCGCACCATCGCCTGGTCGGGCATCGACTGGGCCGGGTTCGTGCACGCGATCCAGAGCGCCTTGATCTCGCCGTCGGCCGCCGCCTGGAACATCTCCACCGCCGTCTTGCCCGCCGTCGCGGGCACGTCGGCGATGCCCCAGAGCGCCGCGACCTCGGCGCGGTGCGCCGCGTTGCCGAGATCGCGGTGCGCCGAGAGCAGGTTCGCCATGCCGCCGACCTCGCGTCCGCCCATCGCATTGGGCTGGCCGGTGAGCGAGAACGGGCCGGCGCCCGGCTTGCCGATCTGCCCCGTGGCGAGATGCAGGTTGATCAGCGCCGCGTTCTTCGCCGTCCCGCTGGTGCTCTGGTTCAGGCCCTGGCAATACAAGGACAGCGTCGGCCGACGCGCACCGCTCGCGCCATCGACGTTCGCGAACCAGCGCGCCGCCTGCACGAGATCGGCCTCGGCGATGCCGCACAGCCGCGCGACGTCCTTCGGCGCGAAGTCGCGCACGCGCGTCTTGAGCGCGTCGAAGCCGGTCGTGTGCGCGGCGATGTAGGCGGCGTCGAGCCAGCCTTCCCACAGCATCACGTGCAAGAGGCCGTGGTGCAGCGCGACGTCGGTGCCGGGCAGGATCGCGAGATGCAGGTCGGCGGCTTGGGCCGTCTCGGTGCGACGCGGATCGACGACGACGATCTTCATCTCCGGACGGGCGCGCCGCGCATCCTCGATGCGGCGGAACAGGATGGGATGGGCGAACGCCGTGTTCGAGCCGGCGATGAAGAGCGTCGCCGCGTGGGCGAGGTCGTCGTAGCAGCACGGCGGCGCGTCGGCGCCGAGAGTCGCCTTGTAGCCAGCGACGGCGCTCGACATGCACAGGCGCGAGTTGGTGTCGACGTTGTTGGTGCCGACGAGGCCCTTGGCCAGCTTGTTGAAGACGTAGTAATCCTCGGTCAGGAGCTGACCGGAGATGTAGAAGGCGACGGCATCGGGGCCGTGCTGCGCGATGGTCGAGGCGAAGCGATCGGCGGCGAGATCGAGGGCCGCGTCCCAGGCGATCGGCCGCGGCGCTTCGCCGCGCGCCAGTCGCTGTCGAGGTTGCAGCAGCCTCGTCTGCATCGTCACGGCGTGCGTCGCCGTCAGATGCAGCGTGCTGCCCTTGCTGCACAGGCGCCCGAAGTTCGCCGGATGGTCGGGATCGCCGCGCACGCCGGTGATGGCGCCGGCCTCGGTCTCGATGATGACGCCGCAGCCGACCCCGCAATACGGGCAGGTGGAGCGCGTGTCAGGCACGGCGCGACGCGGCCGTCATGCCGCGACCGGCGTCGGCTGCGCGAGCTCGGCGAGATCGAGCGCGACTGCGCCGTCCTCGAGCTTCACCGAGAAGCGCTGCGCGCAGCCGACGTCGGGCGCGGCGGCGCAACCGTCGGCCAGGCCGATCGTCCAGTTGTGCAGCGGGCAGGCGACGCTCTCGCCGAAGACGATGCCCTGCGAGAGCGGCCCGCCCTTGTGCGGGCACTTGTCGAGCAGCGCGAAGACCTTGTCGTCGGCGGTCCGGAAGACGGCGATGTCGCCGCCGCTCGCACGCGTCACCTTGCGGGCGCCGAGCTTCGGGATGTCTTCCACGCGGCAGATCGTTTTCCAGTCGCTCATCGCTCGTCCTTCAGATCGCGATCGGCTCGAACTGCCGCACGTCGACCGCCGCCTTCTCGTGCTCGAACCACGGATCGGGCAGACCGTCGAGCGAGAAGCGCAGACGCTCCGCCAGAAGCGCGCGGCTCTCGGCGTCGTCGACGACCTTGGCCTTGGCGTGGTCGAGCCCGACGCGGCCGATGTAGTGCACCGTGCGCTCGAGGTACCAGCCCTCTTCGCGGTAGAGCTGCAGGAAGGCGGCCGAGTACTCGAGCACCTCCGCGTGCGTCTTCACCTTGCAGAAGAACTGGGCGACGTCGGTCTTGATGCCGCCGTTTCCGGCGACGTAGATCTCCCAGCCGGAGTCGACGCCGATCACGCCGACGTCCTTGATGCCCGACTCGGCACAGTTGCGCGGGCAGCCGCTCACCGCGAGCTTGACCTTGTGCGGCGCGTACATCCGCCAGAGCGCCTTCTCGAGCTCGCGGCCCATGCGCGTCGAGTCCTGCGTGCCGAAGCGGCACCACTCGCTGCCGACGCACGTCTTCACCGTGCGCAGCGTCTTGCCGTAGGCGTGGCCCGAGGGCATGCCGAGGTCCCGCCAGACGGCCGTGAGATCTTCCTTCTTCACGCCGAGCAGGTCGATGCGCTGGCCGCCCGTGACCTTGACCGAGGGGATCTTGTACTTGTCGACAACGTCGGCGATGCGCCGCAGCTCCGACGAGTTCGTCTCGCCCGCCCACATCCGTGGCACGACCGAGAAGGTGCCGTCCTTCTGGATGTTGGCGTGGGCGCGCTCGTTGATGAAGCGCGACTGCGGATCGTCGAGCGCCTCGTGCGGCCAGGTGCTGATCAGGTAGTAGTTGATCGCGGGGCGGCAGCTCGCGCAGCCGTTCGGCGTGCGCCAGCCGAGATGCTCGTAGACGCTCGCGATCGTCAGCAGATGGCTCTCGCGGATCGCGTCGCGCACCTGCTGGTGGTTGGCGTCGGTGCAGCCGCACACGGGCTTCAGCTTCGGTGCCGCGGTGTAACCCGAGCCGGCCGTCGCCATCAAGATCTGCTCGACCAGCCCGGTGCACGAGCCGCACGAGCCGCTCGCTTTCGTGCACTTGCGCACCTCGTCGAGCGTGAACAGGCCCCGGTCGCGGATCGCCTTGACGATCGTCCCTTTCTTCACGCCGTTGCAGCCGCAGACTTCGGCGCTGTCCGCCATCGCCGAGGCCAGGCTGTTGCCGGCATGGCCGGTGTCGCCGAGGTGCTGCTGGCCGAACATCAGGCTGTCGCGGATCGAGGCGATGTCCTTGCCTTCGCGCACCATGTCGAAGTACCACGAGCCGTCGGCCGTGTCGCCGTAGAGGCAGGCGCCGATCAGCTTGTCGCCGCGCACGACGAGCTTCTTGTAGACGCTGTTGTACGGATCGCTGAGCAGGATCTCCTCGGTGTCGTCTCCGCCGGTGAAGTCGCCGGCGGAGAAGAGATCGATGCCGGTGACCTTGAGCTTGGTCGAGGTCTGCGAGCCGAGGTAGCGGCCGATGCCGAACTCGCCGAGGTGCGTCGCGCAGACCTTGGCCTGCTCGAACAGCGGCGCGACCAGGCCGTAGGCGATGCCGCGGTGCGCAGCGCATTCGCCGACAGCATAGATGCGGCCGTCGGTGATCGTCTGCATCGTGTCGTTGACGACGATGCCGCGGTTGCAATGCAGGCCGATCTTGTCGGCCAGCGTCGTGTTCGGCCGGATGCCGGCGGCCATCACGACGAGATCGGCCGGCTCCTCGCTGCCGTCCTTGAAGCGCACCGCGATCACGCGGCGGCGAGCCGCGTCGTCGCGGCCGGCGCCGTCGGCCGCGCCGATCAGGGCCTCGGTCTGCGCGCCGATCCGGAACTTCAGGCCGCGCGCCTCGAGCGACTTCTGCAGCATCCGGCCCGCGGTCTCGTCGAGCTGGCGCTCCATCAGCCAGGGCGCGATGTGGACCACCGTCACCGACATGCCGCGCAGCATCAGCCCGTTGGCGGCCTCGAGCCCGAGCAGGCCGCCGCCGATGACGACCGCGTGCTTGTGCGTCTTGGCCGTCTCGATCATCGTGGTCGTGTCGGCGATATCCCGGTACGAGATCACGCCGTCGAGATCCTTGCCCGGCACCGGCAGGATGAACGGATTCGAGCCGGTGGCGATGAGCAGGCGGTCGTACGGCGCTTCGGTGCCGTCGTCGGCGACGACGACGCGGCGGCTGCGGCTGACGTCGACGACGGTCTTGCCGAGATGCAGCGTGATGCCGTGCTCGGCGTACCAGGAAAGCGGGTTGAGGACGATGTCGGCGAGCGTCTGCTCGCCGGCGAGCACCGGCGACAGCAGGATGCGGTTGTAGTTCGGGTGCGGCTCCGCGCCGAAGACGGTGATGTCGTACAGGTCGGGCGCGATCTTGAGCAGCTCTTCGAGCGTGCGCACGCCTGCCATGCCGTTGCCGACCATCACCAGATTCATCTTCTTCATGCCGCGCACTCCGTCGTCCTGAAAGCGCCGTGGTGCGCTCCTTGCATCGCCCCTGCCATGGAACGCCCCGCCCCATGATCTCGGCCCTCGTCGTCGAGGGCGCGCCGCCGGCCGCCGTCGACCTCGCCGCCGACCTCGCCGCCGCCGGCATCCGCGTCGTCGGCGCGACCGCGCGAGGCGATCTGGTGCGCGAGGTGGCGCGCACGTCGCCCGACGTCGTCGTCTGCCACGACGTCTCGCCCGACGACAAGCTGTTCGCCGCCTTCGCCCTGCTCGCCGAGACTGCGCCGCGCCCCGTGGTCCTGTTCGCCAACGATCCCGACGCTGCCAAGATCGAGCAGGCGATGCGGGCCGGCGTCCATGCCTACGTCGTCAACGGCTACGGTGCCGGACGGCTGCGCCCGGTGATCCAGGTCGCCCGGTCGCGCTTCGAGCAGGAGAGCCGGGTGCGCGCCGAGCTCGCCGACGTCACGCGCCGCTTCGACGAGCGAAAGCTCGTCGACCGCGCCAAGGGCATCCTGATGCGCGCGCGCCAGGTGTCGGAAGAAGAAGCCTTCGCCGTGCTCCGCGCGGCGTCGATGCACAGCAACCGGCGCGTCGGCCAGGTCTCGCGCCAGGTGATCGCCGCGGCGCACTACGCCGACGCCGTCAACCGGGCCGGCAAGCTCCGCATGCTGTCGCAGCGGCTGGTCAAGGCCTGCGCGCTGCGCCTGCTCGACCGCGGCGCGGCCGCGGCGGTGGCGCAGATCGACGACGCCGTCGCCCAGATCGACGCCAACATCGCCTCGCTCGCGAAGAGCCTGTCGAAGCCGACCTTCGGCGATCTGCTCGACGCCGTCGCGGCCGCGTGGGCCGAGGTGCAGTCGCATGCCGCCCCCGCCCTCGGCGGCGGCCGTCTCGAAGCGCTCGACCAGGCGGCCGGCCGGCTGCTGCTCGCCGCCGAGCAGCTGACGCGCCAGCTCGAGACCGCGGGCCTCGTCACCACCCTGCACGTGATCAACGTCTCGGGGCGACAGCGCATGCTCTCGCAGCGGCACGCCAAGCAGGCGCTTCTCGGCCTGGTGCTCGACGGCGACGCGGCCGCGCAGGCGCGCGCCGAACTTGCCGAGACCGCGGCGACCTTCGAGCAGGCGCTTGCCCATCTGCGCGCGATCCCGCTCAGCACGCCCGAGATCCGGAGCCTGCTCGACGACGCGGCGCGCGTCTGGGAAGACGTCGCGAAAGCGGCCCGCCAGGTCCACGGCGCGGCGGCGGCGCGCGCCCTCGACGCGTCGAGCGAGACGCTCCTCGCCCTGTTCGAGCAGCTCACCGACCGCTACGAACGCAGCATGCAGGTGCTGATGGGCTGAGCCGGTCCGCATCGTGGATCTCATCGACTAGAGATACCAGGCCGCGACGGCCGAGAGACGACCTTCGTGGATCACCGGCATCGCGACCAGCGATTCGAGTCCGATCTCGGCCGCGAGCGCGCCCCAGCCACCCGGCTCGGACGCGGCGTTGTCGCTGACCGCCGGAACGCCGGTGAGAAAGACCTTGCCGATCGTGCCCTGGCCGCGGTCGAGAGACAGGTGCTCGGGCGCGGCAGCGATCGGTCCGCCCGACTCGCAGAAACCGCCCTGCAGATGCAGCCGCTCGCGCCCGGCATCGGGCTCCCAGATCTCGAAGCGGCGCGCGATCGGCGTGCCGAGAGCGGACAGGAAGGCGAGCACGTAGATGTCGTTGCCGCGCACCGGGCAGGGGATCGCGAAGCCGCGGTTGATGCCGACCTTCTGCGCCGTGTCGGCGCGCAGGAACCGCGCCGATTTGCCGAGGTTCTCGAAGAATACCGGCAGGCCCGACTCCCAGGCGATGCCCGGCATCCCGTTGCCGCGGCGAAAGGTCGTGCGCCGCGACATGAACTCGAAGGTGTCGGCGGTCGTGCCGTAGTAGCCGTCGTCGAGCGTCATGTCGCTCGAAGCGTTCGGGTCGTTGTGCCAGAGCTCGATCGCGCCGGCGTGCGCTTCGTCGTCGCCGCAGAAGATGACCAGCACCGAGGTGAGGAAGTCGCCGGCGAAGATCGGCACGGCGATGCCGCAGGTGATGCCCTCGGCGTGTGCCGCCGCCGTGCGCCGGAAGTACGAGCCCTCAAAGACCTTGAGGACGATCGGCCGGCCCTGCTCCCAGGCCTGGCCCGGCAGGCCCTCGCCGCGGCCGAAGCAGAGGTTCTTGCTGATCGCGCCGAAGCGCTTGGCGTTGCCGTACAGGCCACCGCCGAACTCGAGCATCGTCCGGTCGGTGCTCGGCACCCAGACCTCGCAGGCGCGGATGAAGGTCTTCATGGAGCCACCACCGCGACACGGCCGGCCGCGGCGATCATCACCGACGAAAGCGTGCCGTACGCTGTTTCCCACGCCGCCTTGGTCTCGACCGTGAAGGCGTCGCCAAGGCCGGCCTGCAAGGTGTCGATCAGCGCCTGGCCGACGACGGCGTAGTGCGCCGGCAGTGCGCCGTAGCCCACGTGACGCTCGGCCAGCCGCTCCGCGGCGGGCACGAGCACGTCGGGCTTGTCGAGCACGGTGACGACGGTGCGCAGCATCGCCATGAGCTTCCTGCCCTGCTCGATCATGTCGCCCTTGAACAGCGCGCGCACCTGCGGCGCGAGCTCGAACAGGCGGGCGTAGAAGATCTCGGCGGCCTGCTCGCTGATGGGCAGGACCTTGTCGAAGCTCGATCGGACGAGCGCGATCTCTGTGGGCGTCATGCGGTGTCCTGCGGAGTGGCGCGCTCAGGCCGCGGCGCGCTCGACATGGCCATGACGCGTGTAAAGGAAATCGAGCACGGCCTTGCGAAAGTGCGTGTAGTCGCTGTCCTCGGCGAGCTCGACACGGTTCCTCGGCCGTTGCAGGTCGACGCGCAGGATCTCGCCGATCGTCGCCGCCGGCCCGTTGGTCATCATCACGATGCGGTCCGAGAGCAGCACCGCCTCGTCGACGTCGTGGGTGACCATCACGACCGTGCTCCCGGTGCGCGCGACGATCTTCAGCAGCTCGTCCTGCAGGTGCGCGCGGGTCAGCGCGTCGAGGGCGCCGAAGGGCTCGTCCATCAGCAGCACCTTGGGCTCCATCGCGAGCGCACGGGCGATGCCGACGCGCTGCTTCATGCCGCCCGAGATCTCGTGCGGCCGCTTGGTCGCGGCGTGGCCCATGTTGACGAGCTCGAGCGCGGCCAGCGTGCGGGCCTTGAGCTGCTCCTTCGACTCGGTTGCCGCGAACACCCGCTCGACCGCGATGTGGACGTTCTCGAAGCAGGTGAGCCACGGCAGCAGCGAGTGGTTCTGGAACACGACGCCGCGCTCCGGGCCGGGCGCCGCGATCTCGCGGTTGTCGCACAGAAGGACGCCGCTCGACGGCAGCGTCAGGCCGGCGATCAGGTTGAGCAGTGTCGACTTGCCGCAACCCGAGTGGCCGATCAGGGTGACGAACTCGCCCTTCTGCACTCCGAGGTCGATCTCGCGCAGCGCGTGGAAACGACCCTTCTTCGTCGTGAACACCATCTCGACGTTCTGGACTTCGATGAATGCCTTCATGTCGGTGCTCTCCCGGTCAGACGTCGTCGTAGCTGAAGCGCTTGGCGATCGAGATCAGCGCCCACTCGAGCGCCAGACCGACCACGCCGATCACGAGGATCGCGATCAGGATGTGCTTGACGTTGAGGTTGTTCCACTCGTCCCACACCCAGAAGCCGATGCCGACGCCGCCGGTCAGCATCTCGGCCGCGACGATCACGAGCCAGGCCGTGCCGATTGAGAGGCGCACGCCCGTGAGCATGTAGGGGAGTACCGCGGGCAGCAGGATCTTGGTGATGACCTTCCATTCGGAGAGGTTCAGCACGCGCGCGACGTTGAGGTAGTCGACCGGCACGCGCTGCACGCCGACGGCGGTGTTGATGATCATCGGCCAGATCGAGCAGATGAAGATCGTCCAGATCGCCGCCGGGTTGGCGGCCTTGAACACCAGCAGGCCGATCGGCAGCCAAGCCAGCGGCGACACCGGCTTCAGCAGGCTGATGAGCGGCGAGGCCATGTTGTTGAAGACCTCGAAGCGGCCGATGATGAAGCCGAGCGGGATGCCGACCGCCGCGGCGAGGCCGAAGCCGATCGCGACGCGGTAGAGCGAGTACAGGATGTTCCAGCCGATGCCCTGGTCGTTCGGGCCGTTCCGGTAGAACGGGTCGGAGAAGACCTTGACCGCTTCGGTGAAGGTCGCGCCCGGTGTCGGGAAGGTGGTGCTGTTGCGGGTCAGGATGCCCCAGATCAGGACCAGCAGCGCGATGCCGGCGATCGGTGGCAGCACCTTGAGCGCGAGCGCGCGCCAGTCGTAGGCAAGTCGGCGCGACGTGTCCTCTGCCGTCATCCTGAGCGAGGCGTTGGATCTCGTCGTCACGAGTTGAACAGATCCTTCGCTGCGCTCAGGATGCCGAGGTGCGGCAGGCTCGGCGGCCTGGCGCGGCAAATGGAAGACGGCGGCGACCATGTCAGGCCACCGACGCCTTGATGGCGAAGCTGTCGGCGTACTTCTTCGGCTCCTTGCCGTCCCAGACGACGCCGTCCATCAGCTTGCTCGTGCGCAACGGATCCTTCGGCACGTTGATCTTGAGCGCGCCGGCCGCCTGCTTGTAGAGCTCGATCTGGTTGACCTGCTTGGCGACCGCGAGGTAGTCGGGGTGCTCCTTGATCAGGCCCCAGCGCTTGTGCTGGGTGAGGAACCACATGCCATCGGACAGATACGGGAAGTTGACCGCGCCGTCGTTGAAGAACTTCATGTGGTTCGGGTCGTCCCAGGTCTTGCCCATGCCGTTGGTGTAGCGGCCCAGGATGCGCTGGTTGATCGCGTCGACGCCGGTGTTGACGTAGCTCTTCTCGGCGATCGTCTCGGCCATCTTCATCTTGTTCTGCAGGCCGGTGTCGATCCAGCGACTCGCCTCGAGCACCGCCATCATCACCGCGCGACAGGTGTTCGGATTCTTCTTGACGAACTCGCCGGTGGTCCCCAGCACCTTCTCGGGATGGTCCTTCCAGATGTCCTGCGTGGTGATCGCGGTGACGCCGATGCCGTCGAGGATGGCGCGCGCGCCCCACGGCTCTCCGACGCAGTAGCCGTCCATGTTGCCGACCCGCATGTTGGCCACCATCTGCGGCGGCGGCACGGTGATCAGCTTGGCGCCGGTGAGCGGGTTGATGCCCGATGCGGCGAGCCAGTAGTGGATCCACATCGCGTGCGTGCCGGTCGGGAAGGTGCCGGCGAAGGTGTATTCGCGCTTTTCCCTGGCCATGACCTTGGCCAGCCCGGGCCCGTCGACCGCGCCCTTGTCGGCGAGTGCCTTGGAGATCGTGATCGCCTGGCCGTTGTTGTTCAGGCTCATGAGCACGGCCATGTCCTTCTTCGGGCCGGCCGTGCCGAGTTGCACGCCGTAGATCAGGCCGTAGAGCACGTGCGCCATGTCGAGCTCGCCGTTGACGAGCTTGTCGCGCACGCCGGCCCACGAGGCTTCCTTGGTCGGGACGATCTTGACGCCGTACTTCTTGTCGAAGCCGAGCACCGAGGCCATCACGACCGAGGCGCAGTCGGTGAGCGGGATGAAGCCGATCCGAACCTCCTCCTTTTCGGGCTTGTCGGAGCCTTGCGCATACACCGCCGTGCGCAGGCCGGGCACGAGCCCGGACGCGCCAGCGGCGACCGCGCCCTGGATCAGGGTGCGGCGGCCGGCATCGATCTTCACGGTGGTGTCTGCGGTCATGGCGGGCCTCGAAGAGATTCGGATCTGGCGGGTTGCCCGGCGTAGCGCGGACGTGGGCCGTCGCGGTGGGGCTTGCGATGCATGGGTGTGTGGCCGGGTGGGTTGCGCCCCAAGGGCGCGACCGGCTCGTCGAGGAACCGCCGCGCGAGGGATGCCGGGCCGATCGAGCCGCCGGCGCTGGCGGAACACGATCCACGAGAAGGCCGTCGCGACCTTCCGTGTCTTCATTTGCAATGTATGTGCCAGCGGATTCCGCTTCGAGGCGCACTTGTGCAGTGCACCATCGCACGCCTTCGGCGGTGTCGCGGGCGCGTCGGCGCCACCCCGCGACATCGACGCCCCCGATCAGGGCGCCTGCGTCAGCCCGCCTGCTTGAACGCCATCAGCGCCTGGTTGCGGAGCGTGCGCAGCAGCGACAGCTCGCGCTCGCCGAGCTCGTTGCCGCCGGCCTTGGCGCGGTCGGCGTAGATCAGCCCGAGCGGCGCGCCGCGGAGGAACACCGGCAGCAGCAGGAACGACGGAGCGTTGACGCCCTCGACGTACCAGGGCGGCAGGCGCGAGGCGATGGGCGCTGCGTGCGTGTCGGCGATGAAGACGTCGGCGCCCTTCGTGCAGACCGCCGAGAAGAGATCGGTGGCGCCCTTCAATGGCACCCGGAACGCGGCGGCGATCGGCTCGACGCCTGCGCCGAAGCCGAAGCGTCCGGTCAGCGCGCCCGACTTGACGTCGCGCAGGCAGAAGACGACGTGGCGGAACGCGAGCGCGCGGTACATCGTCTCGAGGATCATGCGCAGCACGTCGTCGAGCTTGAAGTTGTCGATCAGCGTCGTGGTGATGTCCTCGATGCCGGCGGTGAGCACGGCGCAGGCATCGACAGGCGCGGAGTCGGGCGCCGCAGCCGGGTCCGTCGCCGGCGTCCGCGTCGCGTCCCGCGCCTCGCGGACCGTGGCGTCGTTGCCCTGCGCCGCGAGCGCCTGGGTGCGCGCCTCGTCCAGCGTCGGCAGATCGAGGTCGACATCGGAGGCGGGAGCGGCCGGTGCGAGCGAGAACAGCCGGCGCGCCGGCGACTGCTTGGGCACCTGCAGGCTCATCGCGTCGACGGCCTGGGCGAGCTTCTCGCGCGCCGTCGCCGACGCCGCCACGATGCGCTCCGGCGTGACGCCGAGCGCGCGCGCATAGCGCTTGGCCATCGCCGCGACTTCGCTCGCCGCGTTCTCGGGCTCGGCCTGCAGCAGCGTGTCGGCGATGCGGTTCGAGGTGAAGGTGAGCCAGCGCAGGCGATCGGTCGCATCCGCCGACGGTCGCGCCGGCGGCTCGCCGGATGGCGCGCGCATGCACGCCTGGAGCGTCGCCGGCAGGCCCCAGGCCTTGGCGACACCGAGGCCGAGCGTCTCGAAGCCCAGGCCGAGCACGCGCACCGAAGCGGTCGCCTCCGTGACCCGCGCCTCGCCGGGCGAGCCGGTGCCGGCGACGATGCCGCGCACGTGCCGCGCCTCCTCGGGGAAGTAGAACGCCGTCAGGAGCCGGCCGAGGTTCTGGAACAGCGCGCCGAGGTAGGCCTCTTCGCTGCCCGGCACCGTCGTGCCGAGCTCGCTCGCCAGCATGCCGGCGAGGAGCGAGCGCAGGAACTCCTCCTTCAGCTGCGTGGCGTGCGCCTTGTCGTGCATGTGCTCGAGCAGCACCAAGCTGAGCGCCATGTTGCGGATGCTGTTGAAGCCGACCAGCGCCACCGCCCGCGACACCGTGCTGATGCCGCCGGCCGCAGTCGAGTAGCTGGCCGTGTTGACGAGGCGCAGCAGCTTGTTGGTGAGGGCGACGTCCTTCAGGATCTCGCCCGACAGCGCCGAGACGTTCTTGTTCTCGGAGTCGGCGACCTGCTGGATGCGCGCCACCGAGTCGGAGAGCGCGGGGAAGTCGCTCTTGTGGCGCATCCGGCGCAGCAGGAAGTCGAGCGTGCCGCTGCCGGCGCCGCCGTCGGCCGACGCCGCGTCCTCGGTGCTCGCGGCCGGCGCGAGCCACGACTGCAGGGCGGTGCGGAGCTCCGTCGCGCTTTGCCAACGCCGCTCGGGAGAGCGCTCGAGGGCCTTGCGGATCACGCTGCGCAGCACGTCGTCGACATCGGACGAGGCGCTGTCCGGCACGCGCAGGTCCTCGCTCGCGACGCGCTGCATCGCCATGTGCGGATCGCGCTCGGTGACGAGCCTGGTTCCGCTCACCAGCTCTGCGAGCATGACGCCGACCGAGAACAGGTCCATCGCCGCCGTCGGCAGGCTGCCGCGCGTCGCCTCGGGCGACATGTAGCCGGGCGTGCCGACGATCTCCTCGCGCCCGCTCGGATCGTGCAGGCGACCGGCGATGCCGAAGTCCATGACCCGGGCCCGGCCAGCGGTCGCGACGAGCACGTTCGAGGGCTTGAGATCGCGGTGGACGACGCCGGCCGCATGCGCGGCCTGGAGCGCGTCGAGGACGCCGAGGATCAGCGTCACCGCCTCCTGCGCCGGCAGCGCGCCGCGCGCCTTGGCGAGCTGTGCCAGCGTCGGTCCCGGCACGTACTCGAACACCAGGTAGGGCTGGCGCTCGAACACGTCGGCCTCGAACACCGGCACGATGTTGGGGTGGGTCAGGCGGCTGACGCTGCGCGCCTCGCGCAGCCACTCGCCGACGGCCACCGGATCGACCGACGCGTCGGAGTGCATGAGCTTGATCGCGACCTCGCGCTCGAGGCGCTGGTCGAAGCCGAGCCAGACCGTCGCCTGCGCACCCTCGCCGAGCACGCGGCGCAGCTCGAAGCGGCCGAACGGGCGGCCGATGGACTTGGAAGCGGTGGCGGTCGAGATGGACATCACCCAGGTCTATCGGCGCCCGACCAGCCGAATTGAATCGAATTCCGGCAACCGGGCACGCCAATCGCCGGGTCGAAGCACGTCCACCCTCACGAGACAACGCCCATGAAGCTCTCACTCACTTTGCTGGCCCTGGCCACGACGGCGCTCGGTGCCTGCTCGTCGATGAATTCGACGACGTCCGGCGCGATGGCGGCTCCGACCGTCGACACCGCGATCGTCCTGCTGCCCGGCTCCGGCGCCGCCGAGCAAGTCGCATCGGGCTGCTGGGCGACCTTCTTCGACGAGCGCAGCTTCACCGGCAGCTCGCTGACGCTCGTCGGCCCGGTCGACCTGCAGACGCTCGACAAGGGCGCCGCGCAGCAGCTCAAACGCGACATCAAGAGCGTCGTCACCGGCCCGCGCGCGACGCTGGTGCTGTACGAGAGGCAGTTCCTCTCGGCCCGCTCCGTGGGCTTCGGCCCCGACAGTCGCGAAGCCGGCCTGGCGGAAAAGCTCGGCTTCGGCGGACGGATCGAATCGATGCAGCTGCGCTGCGCGTCCTGAGCGTGCGATAGGCAAGCAGGGGCGCGATCGGTGCTCGGCGATCCGGAAAGGAGCCGCGTACTAACCCCCTGTAGCGCTCTGCTTGCCCGCACCAGAATGAGGCGATGACTTCACTGAACTCGTCGCACATTCCGGCCAACGCGCGTTCGACGCGTCGGCGCACCCTGCACCTGGCCAGCGCGACGTTCGCCGCGCTGCTGATCGCTTCTTGCGGAGGCGGCGACGACTCGTCCTCGACGCCGCCCGTCGTCACGCCGCCGGCCGCACTTGCCGTCACGGTGCTGTCGAGCCGGGCCGACTCGGTCACGAGCGGCAGCGCCCTCATCGAGATTGCGGTGCCCGCGGGCATCGCCGCAAGCGACGTCAAGCTCACCGCCGCCGGCTTCGACGTGACCTCGACGCTGACGACCAACGCCGACGGCACCCGGCTGCGCGGGCTCGTCGCCGGCCTTGCGCTCGGCGACACGCTGCTGGCGGCCGACGTCGCCACCAACCTCGCCCACGGCCAGCTCACCGTCACCAACCATCCGCGCAGCGGCCCGGTCTTCTCCGGCACGCACCTGAGCCCGTTCGAGTGCCGGACCGCCGAGTCGGGGCTCGGCGCGCCGCTCGATGCCGACTGCACAGCGACGACGCGCTACGACTGGTTCTATTTCACCGCCGCAGGCGTGCGCAAGCCGCTGGCCGACCCGCTCGGCGCCCGCCCTGGCGATGTTGGCACCGCGACCACGATCGACGGCAAGACGGTGCCCTTCATCGTGCGCGTCGAGTCCGGCACGATCAACCGCTCGATCTACCGCATCGCCGTGCTCGACGACCCGGCCACTGCCGGCGTCTGGAACGGTGCCGGCTGGAACCGGCGCGTCGTCTTTCGCTTCGGCGAATCGACGGCGGCGCAATACAACCAGGGCTCGAACGGCGTCACCGATGTCTTCAAGAGCGACGCCACCGACACGCAGAGCATCAAGTCGCTCGAACGCGGCTTTGCCTACGTGGTCTCGACGCTCAACATCAACAAGGTCAACGTCAACGACGTGCTCGCCGCAGAGACGGTGATGATGATCCGCGAGCACATCGCCAAGACCTACGGCGTGCCGCGCTGGCTCGTCGGCATGGGCGGCTCCGGTGGCGCCATCCAGCAGATGCTGATCGCGCAGAACTATCCCGGCCTGCTCGACGGCATCATGCCGGACGCCGCCTTCCCCGATGTCTTCAGCACCGCGCTGGCCGTCTCCGACTGCCGCCTGCTCAACCGCTACTTCATCGCCAACCCGGCCACCGACGCGACGCGCAAGGCCTTCGAGGGTCACCTCAAGAGCACGTGCGCGACATGGGACGCCGGAAACGGCGACGCGGTGCTCGCGACCAACGGCTCGGTGAGCCCCGCCTGCGGACTGGTCGACGGCAGCAAGGTCTACAACCCGGTCGCCAACCCGACCGGCGCGCGCTGCACGGTCTACGACATCAACGTCAACACGCTCGGTCGCAACGCCTTCACCGGCGCGGCCAACCGGCCACTCGACAACGTCGGCGTGCAGTACGGGCTGGCCTCGCTCAAGTCGGGCGCGATCACGACGACGCAGTTCCTCGATCTCAACGAGCGCATCGGCGGCTTCGACAGCGACGGCAATCTGACGGCGCGCCGCACCGTTGCCGACACCGGCGCGCTGAAGGCGTCGTACGAGATGGGCCGTCTCGGCTCGGGCAGCGGCGGCCTGGCGACGACGCCGATCCTGCACATGCGCGCCTACGCCGAGCCGGCCGGCGACATCCACACCATCTACAACGACATCAAGATCCGCGAGCAGCTTAAGCGCGCCAACGGCAACGCCGACAACCAGATCATCTGGCTGTTCCCGAATCCGGGCCTGGCGCCGCTGCTCGGCCTCGGCAGTGCGCAGCAGCTGGTGTTGGTCGACCTGCTCAGGAACTCGTTTCTCGACCGCCTGACGCTGATGACCCAGTGGCTCGACGCCATCGGTGCCGACGTTGCGCCGCTGACGCTGGGCAAGGTGATTCGCCTCAAGCCGGCCGATGCCGTCGACTCGTGCTGGGGTGTCGCCGACGCGGTGCGTCACCGCGAGACCGCGACGCTCAGCGGCGCCAACGCCTGCAACACGCTCTACGCGAAGACGTTGCCGCCGCGCATGGTCGCCGGCGGCCCGGTGACCGACGACGTGGTCAAGTGCCAGCTCAAGCCGATCGCCGATGCCGACTACGCGCCCGCTGCTTTCACGACGCCGGAGAAGGTGCGCCTGGCCGCCGTCTTCCCCGAAGGCGTGTGCGACTTCTCCAGACCCGGCGTCGCCCAGGCCACGGTGAAGGCGACCTGGCTCAAGTACTGAGCTCGGCTTCGGCGGACGGATCGAATCGATGCAGCTGCGCTGCCGCTGAGGTCAACGAGGCAGGTTCGCGCTCTCGTCCGACGACGGAAAGCGGCGGCTGCCGACGTCGCGATCCAGCGCCAGGGACGCGTCGAAGTACGCGCGCACCTACTCGAGGCGGCCTTGTTCCAAATATGTCATGCCCAGGTTCGACAGCGCGCTCGCCTCCAGCCGACGGGCGCCGGCCTCGCGCTGGATCACGAGCGCGGCTTCGTAGTGGCTGCGCGCTTCCTCCATCTCGTCTCGCTCGCCGTGGACGAGGCCGATGCTGTTGAGGATCATTCCTTCTGACGGGCGATCACCCACGTCCTTCATGATCGCGAGCGCCATGGCGTCGCGCGACAACGCCTCGGCGATCCGGCCCTCCTCGTGATGCAGGTTGCCGAGATGGGCGAGGGTGCCCAGGGCGACGCCAATTGCGAGAGGCCCCTGGAGGTTCAAGATCTCTGCAGCCCGTCGTTCGGTGACCGGTCTCCAAGCGCGCCGACAGCGTCAGCGCTGCATGCGCATGATCTTGTCCATCGGCATCATGTTGTGGTTCATGTGGGTCATGATCCACAGCGATCCGAAGACCAGCAGCATCACGATCAGCAGGCCGAAGGCGAGCGCGAGCAGGTTGTTGACGTTGTCGGGGCCCGAGGTCATGTGCAGGAAGAAGACCAGGTGCACGCCCATCTGCGCGATCGCCAGCACCGACAGCGCGATCGGGATGCTCGGCGCCCACACGAGCGTGCTGCGGGCGATGTAGAACGACACGATCGAGAGCCCGGTTGCGAGGACCAGTCCGATGAGATAGCCGCGGACGCCACGGCCGATGTCATCGCTGGTTTTCTCATCGCCCGGCGCGATGTCGCCGAGCCGGCTCTCGCTTTCGGGATGGGCAGCGCTCATACGGCGACTCCGACAAGGTAGACGAGGCTGAACAGGCCCACCCAGATGATGTCGAGGGTGTGCCAGAAGAGGTTGAAGCAGAGGATGCGGCGCAGGATGTCGTCGCGATAGCCCTTGGCCGCCACCTGCGCCATCATCGTCAGCAGCCAGAGCATGCCGGCCGTGACGTGCAGGCCGTGGCAGCCGATCAGTGCGAAGAAGGCCGACAGGAAGCCGCTCCGGCTCGGGCCTGCGCCCTTCTCGATCATCTCGGCGAACTCG